>ERZ772766.1326-NODE-1326-length-13409-cov-9.068893_pt1 | contig 13409 bp, 15 predicted proteins | sample MGYA00511379_ERZ772766 | MGnify/ENA primary metagenome ERZ772766 (study PRJEB29015, sample SAMEA2737895) | human oral metagenome | biome: human oral; feature: human-associated habitat; material: dental | place: China | collected 2116 ...
ATCATTTCGCTCGCCGCGTTCAGTTTCATGGTGCAGGAGCCGAGCGGGATCATGGCGCGGTCAAGGGCGAGGTCCCAGTCGCTCAGTTTGCGCAGGTAGCGCATCATTTCCGTTTCGCTGTGGTAGCAGTTGAAGGCGGGATGCGCGAGGTATGTGCTTTGCCGTACGGCAAAGGCGGGCAGGACGCTGTCTGCCGCAGCGAGGGAGATGTTGTCGCGCCCGGTGATGATGGCGGCGACGCGTTTGACTTCGGCCTCGTCGGTGCATTCGTCCAGCGAAACACCGATGCATTTGCCGTCGAAGCGGCGCAGGTTGTAGCCCGCTGCCAGCGCGCGTTTGTGGACGGCTTCGGTTTCCGCGCCGGTTTCGATGTGCAGGGTGTCGAAGTAGGCGCTGTCCACGACTTTGACGCCGTTCTTCGCCAAGGTGGCGGCGAGTTGCGCGGTGTAGCCGTGCACGCGTTGGCCGATGGCGCGCAGGCCTTCCGGGCCGTGCCAGGCGGCATAGAAGCCCGCCATGATGGCGAGGAGCGCTTGCGCAGTGCAGATGTTGCTGGTCGCTTTTTCGCGGCGGATGTGCTGCTCGCGGGTTTGCAGGGCGAGGCGCAGGGCGGGTTTGCCGTGGCTGTCCTGCGAGACGCCGACGAGGCGGCCGGGCATGGAGCGCTTGAAGCTGTCGCGGGTGGCCATGAAGGCGGCATGCGGCCCGCCGAAACCAAGCGGCACGCCGAAGCGCTGGCTGTTGCCGATGACGATGTCGGCACCCCATTCGCCGGGCGGGGTGAGGATGGTCAGCGCGAGGAGGTCGGTGGCGACGGCGACGACGCCGTTTTTGGCATGTACCTGTTTGACGAGTTCGCGGTAGTCGTTGATGCGGCCGTAGGTGTCCGGATACTGCACGAGGATGCCGTAGTAATCATCCGGCAGGGCGGCGGCGCTATCGACTTCGACGACCCGGATGTCGAGGTGGACGGCGCGGGTTCTCATCACGTCCACCGTCTGCGGGTGCACGCGTTTGTCCACGAGGAAGACGTCCGACTTCGCCTTGCTTTGCCGGTGCGCCAGCGTCATCGCTTCGGCGGCGGCGGTGGCTTCATCGAGCAGCGAGGCGTTGGCGATTTCCATCGCCGTCAAATCGCAAATCATCGTCTGGAAATTGAGCAGCGCTTCGAGGCGGCCTTGCGAGATTTCCGCCTGATACGGCGTGTAAGAGGTGTACCAGCCCGGATTTTCCAGCACGTTGCGCAGAATCACCGGCGGCACCACCGTGCCGTAATAACCCTGGCCGATCAGCGAACGGAACAGCTTGTTCTTGTTGGCGATTTTTTGCAGCGCCGCCAGCGCGTCCGGCTCGGTGAGCGGGGCGGGCAGCTTCGCCATCCCGTCCTTGCGGCGGATATCCGACGGCACGACCGCATCAATAAAATCATCCAGACTGGAAAACCCCAGCAGTTTCAACATCTTTTCCTGATCGGCAGGCGAGGGCCCGATATGGCGGGCGACAAATGGTGCAGGTGCAGACATGGCAAACCCCTTGGCAATAAAGAAAACACAGCGCCACTCGCGCGGCGCTGTCAAAAAGAAATTACTTCTGGGCGAAATCGCGGTAGGCGGCCTCATCCATCAGGCTGTCGAGCTCGGACGGATTGGCGAGCTTGACCTTGTACACCCAGCCGTCGGCTTCCGGGGAAGAATTGAGCAGGCCCGGCTCGTCAACCAGCGCCTGATTGACCTCGACGACCTCGCCGCTGACCGGATTCTTCACATCGCCTGCGGCCTTGACCGATTCAATCGTCGCCGCTTCATCGCCGACGGCGAGCACGCGGCCGACTTCCGGCAACTCGATGAAGACAATATCGCCCAAGGCATCCTGGGCAAAATCCGTGATGCCGATTGTGCCGATACCGCCATCAACGGCAATCCACTCATGATCTTCTGTAAATTTTTTCATAAGACACCTCATAAAATAAACACGCTTGTACAGAAAGCAACAGCATTCTAACACAGGAAAAACATAAAAAAACACGTAAATCCTGTGCTACCCTAACCGCCGTTAACCCCACGAACCATAAGGAAAAAACATGAACATCATCCTGCTCGGCGCCCCCGGCTCAGGCAAAGGTACCCAGGCCGCCTTCCTCATCGACAAACACGGCCTGACCCATCTCTCCACCGGCGACATGCTGCGCGCCGAAATCGCAGCCGGCAGCGACCTCGGCAAACAGGCCAAAGCCATCATAGAAAGCGGCCAGCTCGTCTCCGATGAAATCGTCATCGCCATGATTGCCGCCCGCCTCGGCGACAAGGGCGCGCTCTTCGACGGCTTCCCGCGCACCATCGCCCAGGCCGAAGCGCTGGACAAACTGCTCGCCGGGCGCGGCAGCCAGATTGACGCCGTCATCGAACTGCAAGTCGGCAACGAAGAAATCGTGCAACGCATGCTGGCGCGCGGCCGCAGCGACGACAACGAAGCGACCATCCGCCAGCGCCTCGCCGTCTTCGAGGCGCAGACAAAACCGCTCACCGCCTACTACCGGCAACAGGGCAAACTGCGCAGCATCGACGGCAGCGGCGAACTCGCCGCCATCAGCGCCCGCATCGAGGCGGCGCTGCCCTGAGCGGAAAACGCGACCGGACTGACGTCTTCCCGCCACGCGCGGGGTAATACCACAACAAAACGCCCCTGCCGGTAGCGGCAGGGGCGTTTTGTCGAGGCGCTGAAAAAATAAGGGGCTACGCGGACTACAAGCCCGCCCGGCGGCAGATGATGGCCTGATTTTGGCGTTACAGGGACGCCGGGCGGCCTTGTGCCAGCCATGCGCCGTAGCGGCGATCGATGACGACGGCGGCACCGTATTTCATGCTTCGTCCGGCCATTCGATGTCTTTCAGCAGTTCGGCCAGCTCGCCCGCCTGGTGCATTTCGCTGATGATGTCGCAGCCGCCGATGAGTTCGCCCTTCACCCACAGTTGCGGGAAGGTCGGCCAGTTGGCGTATTTCGGCAGCTCACTGCGGATTTCCGCGTCTTGCAGGATGTTGACGTAGGCAAACGGTTCGCCGACTTCTTTCAGGCAGGTAACGGCCTTGGCGGAGAAGCCGCACATGGGAAAGTCCGGCGTGCCTTTCATGTAGAGCAGGACGGGGGTGGTGGCGATTTGTTCTTTGATGCGTGCGATGGTGTCCATCGTGGTGTTCCTGTGTAGTGTAAAGGGAGGCGGCATCTTAGCAGAGATGCCGCGCAAGAAAGCCCCGCCGGAGCGGGGCCGGGTGACATGGCAGCGGGTTATGCCGCCGGTTTGTCGCCCGCTGTGGCGGCGGGTTTTTCCGGCACAAGGTAGTTGTAGGCGACGAGTGCCGCGACGATGCCGACGACAAGCGCGGTGATGGCGAGCTGCCCCGTCTGGCTGATTTTGCCGAGGATGATGCCGACGACGCCGAAGTCGGTGTCGGAGAAGGTGGTGCTGGCAAATTTCAGTTCGCCAAGCACGGAGAGCAGCCACACCGGCAGGAAGGTAATCAGCACACCGTGCAGGAAGGCACCGGTGATGGCACCGAGGCGGCCGCCGGCAGCGTTGCCGAAGACGCCTGCGGTCGCGCCGCAGAAGAAGTGCGGCACCACGCCGGGCAGAATCAGCACCCAGTTCAGTTTGCCGAGGACGAAGAGGCCGATGAGCCCGCCTGCGAAGCTCGACAGAAAGCCGATGAGGACGGCGTTCGGCGCGTAGGGGAAGACGATGGGGCAGTCCAGCGCGGGGCGGGCGTTCGGCACGAGTTTTTGCGAGAAGCCGGTGAAGGCGGGGACGATTTCCGCGAGGATGAGGCGCACGCCTTGCAGGATGATGAAGACCCCGGCGGCGAAGGTGATGGCCTGGATGACCGCCCAGACGAGGAAGTTCTGCCCGTTCGAGAATTTTTCCTGCTGCACGAAGTTCTGCCCGGCGGCGATGACCAGCACAAGGTAGATGACCATCATGGTAATGGCGATGGAGACGGAGCTGTCGCGCAGGAAGCTGAGGTTCTTCGGCAGATTCATTTCTTCGGTGGAGCGCGATTTCAGCGGGCGCAGGGCGCGGCCGACCGAACCGGCGAGGACATAGCCGACGGTGCCGAAGTGGCCGAAGCCGACTTCGTCGCTGCCGGTGATGTCGCGCATGAAGGGCTGGGCGATGTAGGGGAAGAACGCCATGACGAGGCCGAGGGTGAGCGCGCCGACGATGACCAGCAGCGCGCCGCTAAATCCCGCGACGACGAGGATGACGGCGATCATGCAGGCCATGTAGAAGGTGTGGTGCCCGGTGAGGAAGATGAATTTCAGGCGGGTGAAGCGGGCGATGGCGATGTTCGCCACCATGCCGAAGGCCATGATGAGCGCGGTCGCCGTGCCGTATTGTTGCAGGGCGGCGGAAACGATGGCTTCGTTGTTCGGCACCACGCCCTGCACATGGAAGGCTTCCTGAAAAATCTCGCCGAGCGGGTTGAGCGAGCCGAGCAGCACCGCCGCGCCACCGCTCAGGACGATGAAGCCGAGGATGGTCTTGATGGTGCCCTTGATGACATCGGCGGCGGGTTTTTTCTGCGCCAGCAGGCCGATGAGGGCGATGACGCCGACCAGCACGGACGGCACTTTGAGAATATCGACGATGAAATCAAGGATGGCTTTCATGGCGCGCCCCTAATCATGGTGGAAATACACGGCCAGCTTTTGCTCGAATTCGTCGGCGCTGACCAGGTTGTTGATGACGATAATCTTGCTGCGGTCAATGCTGGAACTGTCGACGATGTCTGCCCCCATCACGAAGAGGTCGGCGTCGCCGCTGGCGGTGATGGAAAGGTCGGAATGGCCGACTTCCGCTTCAATGCCGAGTTTGGCGAGTGCCTTCTTGATGTTCATCTCCATCAGGAAGCTGCTGCCGAGACCGTGGGCGCATACGGCGAGGATTTTCATAAAGTTGTCTCCTGTTTGAAAGAAAAAAGAAAGCGGGTACGCGTGTGAATCACGCGTGGTTTCCTGAATATGATAGCGGAAGACTCCCCAGGTTTGCGCGGATTTTCACACGGTAATTTCCAGCAGGTTGCCGTCCGGATCGGCGACGACGCTTTCGTAATAGCCGTCGCCGGTGGTGCGCGGCCCGCTCAGGCAGGGATAGCCGTCCGCCACGAGCCGCGCCGTCAGGCTGTCCACCGCCTCGCGGCTGCCGGCGCTGAACGCCAGATGGATAAAACCCGTGCGCAGGATGCGCTCGCCGCCGTCGGCGATATCGGGGCGGGTCATCAGTTCCAGCCGCGTATCGCTGCCGGGGAAGCGCAGGAAACAGGTTTGCAGGCCGGTTTTCGCGTTGTGATAGCGGTCGTTGGCAGTGGCTGCGAAGTAGCGTTCGTAGAACGCGCGGGCGCGTTCCAGGTCGGCGGTGTAGAGGGCGATGTGGTCGATTTTCATGAGATTTCTCCGGTGTATAGTCGTTTCAACTAGAACTGATATGGTGTTGGCGCGCTTTGCCGTACTAGTTGTACTGTCTGCGGCGCGCCACCTTGTCTCAATCCTATCTGAAACGACTATAAACAAATGTCGCGGGCAGGCGGGAAACCCGCACCGCACTGCCCGCTGCCGCTCAGGCGGCGGGAAAAGCCCTGGCGCGCTGCACGATGGCCTGCGCCCAGTTGCGGTGCACGGCGGTTTCCTGCATCGCGCCGCCGGCGCGGAACACGGCGGCTTCACTCGCGAGGATTTGCTGCGCGAGGTCGCGTTCTTCCTGGCTGACGCGATATTCCCGCTCAATCACCGCCACCTGCGCGGGATGGATGGCGCTTTTGCCGGTGAGGCCGTGGCGCAGGTCTTCCCGCACTTCCTGCGCGAGGAGGTCGGGGCGGTCGAGGTATTCGAAGACGGGAGCGGAGAGGAGGTAGCCTGCCGGTTTGCAGAGGCCGACCAGGCGGTCAATCAATGTGCCGAGCGGGCTGGCGTAGAGGGTGGCATCGGGCGGGCGGCGCAGGTGCAGCTGGCTCAACAGGTCGTTGCCGCCGATGCGCAGGCAGAGGATGCGCGCGCGCCAGCCGTCGCGGTCGAAGGTATCCAGCAGACGCAGCACTTCGCTCTCCCGGTAGGTTTCCTGTGTTTCCAGGGTCGGCATCAGGCGGAAAGCCGTATCCAGCAGCGCGCGGTAGTCGCCGAGGCTGGCGGCGGTGATTTTCGGCAGGACGAAGCCGTGGATGCGCCCGATATGCGGCATCGCCAGCACCTGCCGCATCACGTCCGCATCGCGCAGGCGGATGAAGCGGTGGCGTGGGCAGTCGTCCGGCGTGGCGGCGAGCGCGGCAGCGAGGTTGGCCAGCGCCTGCGGCAGGTCGCGCGCAGCCACACTGTCTTCGGTGCAGTAGATAAGCGAGCGCACGCCGGACAGTTTGTCGCCGCGCGCGATGGCGACCAGCTGCGGATGGGTCGCGGGGACGTAAAGGCAGGCGCCGAGTTGGTGGGCGTTCATGGACGGCTCCGGGTGTGAGTGGCGGCGTGATGCTAAGAGGAAGACAATGGGCGGGTCAACCGTGCATTTTTATACACAAGAAAACCCCGCCAAGCGGCGTGGTTGCGGGCTTTGTCAGTTTTATTTGCCGAGTTGCTGCAAGGCTTTTTTGGCGCCTTCGTCGCCTTGGGCGGCGGCTTTTGCAAAGTATTCGCGGGCTTTGCCGATGTCTTTCGGCACATCTATGCCGAAATAATAGAGGGCGCCAAGATTAAACAGCGCCTGAGCATCATCTTGAGCGGCGGCTTTTTCAAACCACTCACGCGCTTTGCCGTAATCCTGCGGTACTCCTTGTCCGTCCCGGTACAGGACACCGAGGTGGTATTGTGCCCGCGCATGGTCTTGGGCTGCGGCTTTTTCCAGCCATTTGCGCCCTTCGTTGATGTCCTGCGGCACTCCTTTGCCCTGGTAATAGAGGATGGCAAGGTTATATTGGGCTTTGGCATGACCCTGAGTCGCGGCTTTTTCATACCACAGCCGCGCTTTGCCATAATCCTGCGCCACACCATCACCGTTGTCATAAAGGACACCGAGGTTGTATTGAGCGTGCAAATCCCCTTGGGCAGCCGCTTTTGCAAACCACTCACGCGCTTTGCCGTAATCCTGCGGCACACCCTGCCCTGTAAGGTAGAGTTCGCCCAGATTGTATTGCGCATCGGCATTGCCTTGTTCAGCGGCTTTTTCGTACCACTCGCGTGCTTTGCCGATGTCCTGCGGCACACCTTGTCCTTTGTCGTAAAGCGTGCCGAGATTGTACTGGGCATCAACGATGCCTTGGGCGGCAGCCTTTTCCAGCCATTCGCGCGCTTTGCCGTAATCCTGCACTACGCCCTGGCCGTGGTAATAGAGCTGGCCGAGGTTGTATTGTGCGGCGGCATCGCCTTGGGCAGCGGCTTTTTCCAGCCATTCCCGTGCTTTGCCATAGTCCTGCGCGACGCCCTGCCCTTCTTTGTAGAGGAGGGCGAGGTTGTTGGCGGCAGAAGCGTTTTCCTGTGCAGCGGCTTTTTCCCACCATTCACGTGCTTTTCCGTAGTCTTGCGCTACACCTTGGCCGTTGTAGTAGAAGTAACCGAGGATATGTTGCGCGTCTGCATCGCCGGCCTCCGCGAGGGTTTGCCATTTTTCCCGCGCGGTGGCGTAGTCCTGCTGTTGGTAAGCCTGTTCGGCGGCGCTCTTCAATGCTTCTTTTTCGCTGTCGCTCAGGGCATGGGCGGCGCTCGCGGCGAGAAGGAGGGCAACAAGACAGAGGGTTTTGTGCATGGTGGCTTCCTTGTTTAGGGTTGTGTTTTGTGCTGCGCCAGCAAGGCCAGCGTCTTTTCTTTCAGCGTTTCAGCATCGGTTTCCGGCGGCAGCGGCGCGCCGATGAGGACGTCGATACGGGCGAACCATTTGCGCGGCCCGCCCTTCATCAGCCCGCCCGCGTGCGAGAAGAGGCTGCCCCAGAGGTTGTCGATGGCAACGGGGATGACCGGCACGGGATCGCGTTCCAGCATTTTTTCGATGCCGCGTCGGTACACGCCGATTTCGCCGTCGCGGGTCAGTTCGCCTTCGGGGAAGATGGCGACGATGTCGCCGTCGGCGAGCGCCGTGTGCACGTCTTCAAAGGATTGGCGGAAGAGCGCGGCGTCTTCGCTGCGCCCAGCGATGGGGATGGCGCGCGCGCTTTTGAAGATGTAGCGCAACACGGGGATGCGGAAGATTTTGTAGTACATGATGAAGCGCAGCGGACGGCGGATGGCGACCATGAGGATGAGCGCATCCATGTAGGAGATATGGTTGCAGGCAATGATGGCCGCGCCGCTGCGCGGGATATTGTCCCGCCCTTCCACGCGCAGGCGGTAGCAGCAGGCGACGATGAGGATGACGAGGCAGCGCATGATGAATTCCGGAACGACGGTGAAGATGTAAAACGAGATGGCGAGGTGTACGCCGAGCAGGAGTGCGATGAGCGCTTGCAGCGACCAGCCGAAGACGCTGAGGATAATGATGGAGAGGACGCTCACCAGCACGAGGAAGAGGGCATTCAGGATGTTGTTCGCCGCGATCATCTGCGATTTGTGGCCGCTTTCGGCGCGGTGCTGGATGATGGCGTAGAGCGGCACGGCGTAGATACCGCCGCCGAAGGCGATGGCGAAGAAGGAAAGTGTGGTGTGCAGGAAGCGCGGGTCGTGCAGGAAGGTGCGGAAGGTATGCAGCTCGCTGAGGGCAGGATTGGCGCTGATGGTGATGACACCCGCCATGCCGGCGGCGAGGATGAAGGCGCCAACGGGGACAAGCCCTGCTTCAATTCGCCCACGCGCAAGGAAGTTGCTGAGGAGCGAGCCGATGCCGATGCCGACGGAGAACAGCACCAGCAGGTAGGTGGTAACTTCCGGGCCGCTGTTCAGCACTTCTTTGGCGTACTGCGGGATTTGCGTCAAAAGCGCACCGCCGAGCAGCCAGAACCAGGAGATGGCGAGGATGCACTGGTAGATGGTTTTCTGCTGGTAGGTGTAGGCGAGCAGGGTTTTGGTCTGCTGCCAGGGATGGAACGGTGGCAGGGCGCTGCGGTCGGTTGAGCCCTGGGCGGCGGGGATGAGGTAGGCACTGATAAGCCCGATGGTGACGGCAGCGACCATCGCCGTGTACAGCAGCGGGTACAGCGATTCGCGCGCAACCAGCGAGGCGCCCGCCAGGGTGCCGCCGAGAATGGCGAGGAAGGTACCTGCTTCGACGAGGCCGTTGCCCAGCATCAGTTCTTCTTCGCGCAGTCGTTCCGGCAGGATGCCGTATTTCACCGGCCCGAAGAAGGTGGATTGCAGACCGAGCAGACAGAGCACGGCGACCATCAGCGGGATGAGGTCGAAGACGAAGGCGACGATGCCGACGGCCATGATGAACACTTCCAGCCATTTGATACGCACGATGAGAAAGCGCTTCTCGAAGCGGTCAGCCAGCAGGCCGGACCAGGCGGAGAAAAGGAACATTGGGAAGATGAAAAGCGCCATGCTCAGGTTGGTGTAGAAGCTGAGGGTTTTGCTGTCGCTGAGGCGCAGGGTGAGGTACACCAAAAGCGCGTTTTTGTAGAGGTTGTCGGTGAAGGCGCCGCCAAACTGGGTGATAAAGAACGGCAGGAAGCGTCGGGAAAAGAGGAGCATGGGGGATTCCAAAGTAGGGTGGGTCTCGGCCCGGCAAGCGGTAGAGGAAATGGCGTTATCTTTTTTGGGCGACACCAGCAGATTCAGGGGCAGCCTGCCAGGCGGTGATAATGCTGTCGCTGCGGCGGACGCGGACAGGGTTGTCCGGCAGGATGAGCTGCGCCCAGAGATCGTTGTAGTAGTCAATGAGCACATCCGCCGCAATAGGCGGGCGGTCGCCGGTGGTGTGGGCATCAGCGGCGACCGTCACGCGGTAATCCAGCGCGGCTGCCGCCTTGATGGTGCTGTCCACACAGTAATCGGTCGTGCAGCCGCAGATGGTCAGGTCGCGGCTGTGCCACTCAGCCAGCGTAGCGGCGAGCGCGGTGCGGTAAAAGGCGTTGCAGGCAGTCTTGTCGAGATACACCGCAGCAGCGGGGACGTGCAGTTCCGGCAATAGCTGCCACGCCGCGCTGCCCGCCGGCAAATCGTCGTCCGTATGGCGGATGATGACGGTATGCGGGGCAGCGGCCATCAGGCGGTTGATGTTGCCAACGACCGCCGCGCGCGCATGACGTGGCGTGGCGAACACGCCGTTTTGCATATCGATGACGAGCAGGGCGTCGCGCATCGGCTTCACTTACCTTTCTTCTGCTTCGCCGCCGGTTTGGCCCCCGCCCGCGTACATTCCGTCGGATTGTCGCGTTCGTCGTGCATATTAAGCTGCTGCTTGTCGGCCTTATCAACGGTCAGCGAAACCGCATCGCCCGCCTTCACACCGCGCAGTACGCCAAACATCTTCGCTTCAAACGCCGCCACATCGGGTTTTTCGTCCAGCATCTTCTGAATGCGCGGCGGCATTGCCCGCTCGACCGTGCTTTTTACCGTCTCCACGCGCAGCACGCCGTCTTTCAGCGTCCACGTTTCTTCATTGTGCGTCGTGTATTGCAAGAGGCCGTCGCGGATGAAGAAGATGGTGGTGCCGTCGCTGGTGGTGGTGCCATCGGCATTAAAAATGCGCACATCGTCAATCTTGGCATTGATTTCCGGATACGAGGTGCTGCACGACCAGCGGCCAAGCAAATCCGCTTCGCCGAGTGCGGCGGCAAACGGGGCGGCCAGCACCGCCAGCAGGGGGAAAAGAAAACGCATAAGAACTCCTTAGCCCGTCACGGGTTGTGGTTGGAAAGAATCACACAGCTGCCAGTTCTCGCCGTCATCACCGGTAAAGACCAGCACCATGCCGTGATTAAAGGGGTAATAGCCGCCGGTGCGCAAGAGATGCGCGCCGAGCTGGCCGATCCACGGTAAATGACCGACGGCGATGAGATCGCTCTCGCCGCGCTCAACAAGAAAATCATAGACGCTCATCGTCGCCTTGCCCGGATTGAGCGCGGCCACTGCCTCGCTGGGGAAGGGATAATGCGCCGCCGTCTCGATCGCCCGCCGCGCCATCGAGGTGAGGATAGGCAGATTGGGGTAGTGCGCGGCGAGCCACTGCCCGCCCTGCGCCGCCTGCTTGTGCCCGGTCGGGTCGAGCATGCGGTCATAGCCGTTAAAACTGTTGGCGCTGGCATGGCGCCAGAGGATCAGTTGCATACAAACTCCTGCCGCAAGCGGCGTGATGAGAGGAGGCTAGTATAACGGGCAGGTAAAGCGCGTGGTTGTCCCGCCCGCCTACGCCTCTGCCGGCGGCACTTTGCCCAGCATCCGCTGCTGCTGCGCCACCACCCGCGCCGCCATGTCGCTTATCGCCGCCAACGGCCTGTTCATCCTCCTGCCCTGCGCCTTTTCCCTCTATGACCGCGCCGCAGCAGGGCAGTTTGATGCCATCTTCTACGCCGTGCAGACGCTGGAACTGCTGGCCGGGGCGACCAACCTGGCCCTCCTCGGCCTGAGCATGCGCGACGGCTTTGCCATCCGCCGCCCGCACGCCGCCTGATTCCGAGCCCTGGAATTACGCCGGGAAGGCGGCACGCCGAAGACGGTACAACTAGTGCGGAGAGACGCACCAACATTCGCAGATTACTTAAGCGCCGCCCAGTGAAAAACCGCCTCACGGGGCGGTTTATGCGGGTACCGGGAGCCGGAGTTCCCCTGCCCGGCGACTCTCCAAACCGTACGGCGGACTGAAATCCCCGGAAGGTTCTCAACCCGCCACTTTGCCGTTGAAGCGTTCCAGCTGGAACATCACCCGGTCGCCCCGGTGCCAGGTGGAGAAGATTTCCACCGCTTCATCGTGTTCGTCGTAGGTAGTGCCGCTCAGGAGCAAAAGCGGCGCGCCGGGCGAAACGCCGAGCAGGCCGGCCATCGGGTCGGCGGCGGGTACGGCATAGACGTTGCGCAGGGAGCGCAGCAGGTTGATGTGCGCGCGGGTTTTCATCAGTTCGTGCAGCGAGGCGTTTTCCAGCACTTCGCGCGGTAGGTGCCCGGCCAGCACCGGCGGCAACCAGGTTTCGATAAGCGCCAGCGGGTAGCCGTAGCCGCTGCGCAGGCGTTGCAGGTGCAGCGCTTCCCCGCCCCAAGCGGGCGGCGCTTCTTCGTAGGACACCACGCCCCAAGCGAGGATTTCCGTCTGCACGGTCGCGCCGGTTTCTTCGACTTGCAGGCCGAGGCCGTTCAGCGATTGCACGATGCGGCGGATGCGGTTCACCGGCAGGACGAAACTGCCTTTGCCGCGCGCTTTTTGCACCAGTCCTTCTGCTTCCAGGGTCGCGAGTGCCTGCCGCACCACCGAACGCGAGACGCCGAAGCGTTTTTGCAGTTCGGCTTCGGATGGCAGCGGACCGTGCAGCAGTTCGGAATGGATGTCGCGGCGCAGGCTGTCGGCGACGGTGGCGTGCAGGGGTTGGGTGGTGGACATGGGCTCTCCTGAGCGGGATTGTGGGAACTGCATTGTAACGCGCCCACTTGTGGGGGCGACGGGCGTAGGCACCACCAAGCGGCACGGTTACCGGGCCCGCCAAGCGGCGTAAACACTAGCCCCGTCAAGCGGCGTCGTTGCCGGGTTTGTCGTCATCGCAAAAAGCAGGTATCGCCTGCCCGGCAGGCTGAAGTCCACCCTACGCCCGGCAAGCGGCAGGGTGGTGCGGTGCTTTGTTTATGGTTTTTTTCTGCGGGCGTCGGCTACGCCATCGCTTTGTTTTTGCAGCTTTCTTTCCATTACCGCCACATCGCGACTGGTTTTTTGCGTTTGCCGCATTGACTTTTGTCACTCTTAGAGGTAATTTCAACTTGTACGTACATGTTGTTATTCCTTTTGCCTTTGGAGGTTGCCATGTCTACCCGTCCGGATGCTACGCCGCGCAGTATTGTTCCGCTGTATGACTGGATGAACCGTCTGCCCGGCGGGGCGATGGTGATTCCGCTGGTGCTTGGTTCGCTAGTCGGCACGTTTGCGCCGGAAGCGTTGGGCATTGGCTCGTTCACCACAGCCTTATTCAAGAATTCCGCCGCGCCGCTGATTGCATTGTTGATTTTTGCGACCGGGATGCAGATTACCCTACGCAGTTCCGGACCGGTGCTGGCGCATACTGGGGTGGTGTTACTCTGCAAGACGCTGCTACCCGCCTTGCTTGTCACCCTGCTTGGCCTGGTGGTCGGACGGGACGGCATCGCTGAGGCGTCGCTACTGGCGCTCCTGACAATTGTCGCCAATTCCAACGGCGGCATTTGGCTGGCATTCACCGGCAAATACGGCGATTTCCGTGACCGGGGTGCCTATATAGCTAATGGATTTCATTTTTCATACAGATCCTAAATAGCTTGTCGATATC
>ERZ772766.1331-NODE-1331-length-13381-cov-3.955350_pt1 | contig 13381 bp, 10 predicted proteins | sample MGYA00511379_ERZ772766 | MGnify/ENA primary metagenome ERZ772766 (study PRJEB29015, sample SAMEA2737895) | human oral metagenome | biome: human oral; feature: human-associated habitat; material: dental | place: China | collected 2116 ...
AAAACAGGGCTTAAAAGGGGTAAAACATACATCAAAAAGTGGGGTTTTAGCAGCTAAAAGCAGAAAATGGGGCATAAAAAAACTACGAGTCAGCAACCAAATAGAAAGGCAAAATGCTGCTAAATGCAGACAATCTTCTCGAAAAAGGACAAAATGAGGAGCGCCTAAGACTGCAATTACTTGCTAAAAGCATGTATTTTGGGCATTATTTTCGCTAGAAGGGGTGGCCCAGCAGCGTGCGTTTTGTAAAGTTTATAGTAAGTTTGTGAGGTTGTGAGTTGGTGAGGTTGTGAGTTGAGAAGTTGATGGGTTGATACCACTTTTCGAGATAACCACATTTATGCACTTACAGATGGTTCTGAATTTTAAATCTCATCGCACCTTTATCAAGTACTTCGCACATGAGCGAAAGCTTTACCGTGTATGCTTAAAATATAAGTTCGTTGCAAAGTTATGTCTTGACATACATTACAGCTTCATTGCAAGATATTGAAAAGAATATCCCAAGAATTGTTTTCTTCTGGCTTAAACAGCGGGTATCTGATACGCATGTTGCATCTCCTTTCTATTGCATTCTTCCACCCTATTACATCATCCTTTGCAACGTATTCAACCCCTTCATAGCCATCAAGTGCCTCATGAGCATAGGCTTCGTCGCTAGCAATGATGGGAAGACCATACGAGGCGGCCTCGACAAGGGGCAGCCCCAGTGTTTCTAACCAGCTGGGAAAAACCAAGGCGTGGGCATGCTGGTACATACTTTGTAAGTGAGTATGCAAAACCAAGCCTAAGAATTCTATATTGGAAGAAAGCCCATTGTCTTCAATCTGCCGTTGAAGAACTTTGTTAATACCCTCTCTTAAAGTGAAATGTAGTTTAATTTGGGACACCATTTCAGGTTTTTCGCGTTGAAGTTCAACAAGTGCTTGTAGCAATATCGCGTGGTTTTTGTAGCAGAAATCTGTTGCAGGATAAATAAAATGGTAGTACTTGCTATCAAACAGTTGTGTGTATTGTTTTTCGTCACCATTTTCTTTTAATATCGTTGGACGTATAACATGTATTTGCTGCTCTGGTATTCTAAAACGCCTGACAAACATTCTTTTTATAAAGTTAGCCTGCACAACCACAAGCACGTCTCTTTTTAAGAGTAGACGAAGATAATGCGGATACAGCGATGTATAGAAAAAGAGTGTACGTTCGTTACGTTTAAAAGGATTCCAACAGACCTCTATCAACGACAGCGCATTGTGAAAATACACAATCTGCTTGGCATTGGTACCCCTCACACAAGTGTTTTGAAAAGAAAGAATCCAGTCTGGGCTTATTCCCAATTGCTTGGTCAAGCATCGAAATCCAAAAAAATCGAAGAAAACACGACGCAGCCCACGTGTATTTACTACCACATATTGTACCTGTGGAATGTTAGGTTGTGGCATTGAGGGGTCTACGAACACAAAATAGTGGTCGTTATCGATTCTTGTTGCAAGCTGTTCTATGAATTGTTTGTAAATGACCAACGCACCTGATGCGCGTGACGCTGTTGCTATAACGAAAACATTCATGGGATAACATGTTTTAATTTATTCTTTAACGAGTTCGTGCTTTGAGCTTTTGTAAACAAACTGCCGTATTCTTCTTGCCTTGTCTTCTACAAATTTATTAAGTATCTTATCATACAATCTTTAATTTTCGCTTTCTACTGTTAACATTGTCCTTTCCTACTGATTGTTTATTCATCTATTTTGCTGCAAGAGAATCTTTATCTGCATAACCCGTCCAGCTATGCCGCTTTTTGCTTGCCTACACACAGATTGGCTTATACTTATTTAGAAAGTGGCGTTAAGCAAGTAAAGGACAAGATGGTCGTATGTATAATTCTCCATAAAGTGCCGATAAACCTTGTCAGCAATTTCATGTCGTTCAGTTGGGTGTGCAAGATAATATCTCAGCTTGTCTATCCCCTCATCAATGCTTCTGAAACTGACTAACTCAGGGTCGACGGGTAATAAATCCTTTAGAATAGGCCGATAGTCAGACAATTGAAAAGCCCCACAACCGTTAACTTCAAAGAAACGATTGTTTACGGATTCTATCTCTGCATAGTGCATTTGATTAAAAACAACCTTTGCACCAAAAAGTGATTTTGCTTTCTCGTTTCCTGAAAGGTATCGGTTCTGATATGCGGCACTCAGTCTTGAGTCAAAAAAACGATTTGGTTTTGTTCCATAGACCTGAAGGCTAATCCCTGATTTAATAACTTCATACAACATTCGAGAGCGATAAGGATATATTGTGCCGTAAGTCATCACATCGACTTGTGCCTTCTCTTCTGCTGCAACTTTAGAGATTTCAGGTTTCGTGTGAACGCGTGGATTAAAGGCTTCATGATACAATTTTACCTTCAACTTCATATTATCTTGCATGAACCGAACAATATAGGGATCTTTTGTGAAATACAAATCATAGTCGGAAGCAAAAATTTGTTGATACTCAAAAGTGGTTAGAGCATCAGGGTTAACTTGTATTACCATACACTCGCAATTTGCTTTGAGATAACTTACAAAGCAAGGATGGATGAAACGATACACGCAGATAACGAGATTAGGTTGCATGGCAGACACTTTCTGAGCATATTTAAGAAAAAGTTTCTTATCGTAAGTATCGCTGTATCGGCGTGCAAGATTGTCGATAACATTTCCATATCTTCCCTTAACCCACGCCCTGTCCAACGGATCGACAATTGAACAAAGGTGTCCTGCATGGATAAATGCATCATGTAGATGGTATTCCATCGAATCAAATGCGCAAGAACCTATAATAATGACATTCATAAGTTGTTTTTATATTCCTTGATATATCTCTTGATATTGAGTTACAATTCTTTCAACATTGAAACGCTGTACGTTCTGCAAGCCTTGTGCGATGCAGTTTTCTCTAAACCTTGGATTGGTTATGACGTTACAGAATGCAGCGTGTATGTTTTCTACCGAAGTCGGGTCTACTAAACATGCGCCTTTGCCTGCTATCTCGCACATAGGGGTTAGAAGGGAAGTAACCACTGCTCGCCCAGTGGCTTGGGCCTCAATGATGGGCATCCCGAAACCTTCGAAGATGGAAGGAAACGAAACTAAGTCGCATTGACGATAGCAATCCAACAGTTCGTCGTCGCTAATGTTCACCTTATTTTCATAGCTCACGCCATGCTCTTGCAATTGTTGCTTGGCAGCATCGCTCAGTGCGCCCACTATTATCAGCTTGCAGTTTATGCCTTTCAAGGCCAATGCTACACGTTCGAGGTTCTTGTTCCAGCCCGTCCCGATGTGTAATATCGTGGGGCAGTGCTCGTCAAACACTTTTGGCGCAGGGGTAAAGAGTGGGTCTATGGGGTTATGCACCGTGAAAACCTTACTGGGATTGAGCCAAGGAAAGGCAGAAAGCAACTCGGCCTTCGTGGTTTCGGATATGCAGGTAATTCTGCCAACACGTCGAAGTGGCCAATCGAACCATAGCTTTCGCCACAAATACTTCTTTATGGGGTTGCCACCAAGCCTCAAAGTAACGAGGTCGTGTATGGTGAGCACCGTGTTGCGGGCGGGCAGAGCCAAGGCCAAGTAGTGCAAGTCGCCCGTTATGTGGTTTATTCCTCTACGATTTCTGTTTTTGTAAGCCCACCACAAGTTGCGCAAGATGCTCCAGGGCAACGCCCTATAATCGGGTGCCGATATGCCAATTGCGCGCTTGGGGCCGAGGGCTTGCACGATGGGCGAGAACACTCGGTGCATGCTAAACCCCGCTTTCTTGTTTCTGAAAAAGAAAGTTATGTGCTGGTTATTATTGGTCTTGTCGTGCATAATTGGTGTTGATAAATATTCCCTTATAGGGTTCAAAATAGTCTGTTCCCTCTCCATAGTTCAAAAAGCCCTTGCTAATGTTTATCCAACAATAGGCGGTTAGGGTGAACATGATGGCCAACTTGCCGTAGTTGGGGCGGAAAAGCGTGAGCACGTATGGAACAATGAATATCTCCATCAAGTTGTAATACAACAGGGCACGGCTTACGAACACTTGCAACATGGTGCCGTTGAACAACACGTAGAAGATGGAACCGAGGAAATAGAGGTTGAAGAAGGTGTAATACAATTTCGACTTATGCTCTACATACTTGTCGAAAATCATCAGCAAAGCTATCCATATCAGCTTTCTGAACAATGAAAAGAGCGTGGAGACGACAGAGACGTCGTAATTAAAATTCATGTATGTGTCCATTCTTTTCAAGTCGTCTTCGCTACTTACAAATACGGAGAGCAGCGGAGCCACCTTGTTTACGATACCCGACATCGAGATGAGTATGGCTATGCACAACACGGCGATGAGATATTTGTTACTTATCTTGCGCGAAAGGAACAAGGCGAAGATACATACGACGGCCGACTTGTGGAAGAAACAGGCCAAGACCACGCACAGGAAAAAGGCCCAACGCCTGTCTTTTACGAGAAAAAGAAAGCCGAAGGCATAGATGGCCAATGCCAGAAACTGCCTGTTGGTGCCCATGTAGGGAACAATCACCATATAAAGCAGCAGCAAAGACACAAAGGGAGAGGTGGACAACTTAAACACGGCATAGAACATCAAGGTGTAGAACACCAGGGCGTGAATAATGAGGTAAGCCGTGTAATTATCCGTAACCACGCGTATGGGCAGCATAAACAAGTAATAACCCACCTCAAAAAGCGGCTCGGTTATGCTGAAATCTACCAGCAGCTTGTCGAAATAGCTCGTATAAGGAAGCCAGTCGCAACCCGTTTCCCAACGAAAACCATCGTGAAATATCAAGAATGCGTAGCAGATGAAGGCAAAGAGCATTCTGTATTTCTTAACCGTATCTTGATTGAACACTTCAAGATAGGCAAACACGGAGAGGAAAAGGGTGGCAAACAAATACATCGTTGGATTTGTTAGGCGTTATTCTTCTTAGCGTCTTGGATAAGTACGTGGATGCTGGTAAGTACGATGGCGAAGAACATAAAGCCCAAAACGATGGTCATACGCTTTGGCCCATCCTTCTTCAACGGCACGGTTGCGGGCTGTATCTGCGTAAAGGCGGGTGTGCGTTCTTGCACTTTGGCACGTGCCATCTGCAACTGCTGGCTCGTTTGGTTGTAGATGTTGTATCGCAATTGCATCTCATTTTCCAGCTCGTCTTGCTTGGCCTTGAACGATTGGAGAATGAGATCGGTGTTGGCATCCGAGTAATTACCGAACGTTTGCTGTGCCTTAATGTACTGCGCCTTTGCCTCGGAGAACAGCTTTTGCGAGTAGGCCAAGTCGTTGCGGGCCTTCTTGGTTCGGTAATTGGTTACATACTGCTGCATCTTAGTCTGTACGGTGTCTGCAAGCGAGGCAGAGATGAGTGCATCCTGTGCCGTTACAGATATGGTAATGATGTTCGTTTTCTTATCTACGCTGCATGTAACCATATTCTCCACTTGGTGCAAAATGCCCTCTTGTTCTTCCGTCAAGCGAAAGTTATTCACCTTTATCTCGGCCTCACCTGAACCCTTGGAAGAGAACAAACCCAAAATGCCTTGCAGGATTTTGTCCCACCAAGGCACCTTTTGGTGCGAGAGCAGATAGTTGTAAAGAGGCATTTCTTTTACTTCTCCATCCAAAGAAGTAACCTTCACGTTGAACATGCTCGTGAGAAAAGGGGTGGAATTGATGATTTGCGGATATATTTCAGGGTATATGGCGTCTACGGAGCTGCCACCTTTACCCAAATTTACGCCCACCATTGATGCAATGTCGCTTAGACTTTCGGACATGCTGCTACTGTTGGATATTTCAGGAGCGAGTACAACTTTTGTTTTATAGGTCTTGGGTATGCTGAAAGCCACCACAGCCCCAACCACAAAGGCAACGCCGCACGACAATCCAAACAATCGCTTGTTCTTCCAGAGCGTCTTCATGATAGCCAAAAGGTCTATCTTGTCTTTTGTATTATTCTCCATTGCCTATATACTTTACTTCATCAAATTAGCAATCGTGGCTATCAGCGTGGCAAGACCGGCCATAGTCGTTCCTACGGATAGCCATTGGGTAAGTGCCTTGCCGTTGTTTTCGGGTTTGGTGGGCACCACTATCTCGCAACCAGGAAGTATTTTCGCGTTATGTCCCACGCGCGCCACAGTTCCGTTCATATATATAATATAGGTGTTGCTCTTCTTAGAACGGTTTCCAAAACCACCTGCTTGATTGATGTACCATGCGGGGCGGCGGCCTTTCTCGTAAGCCACCGTATTGGGATACATCACGTTTCCGCTAATCTTCACCGTTCCGTTGTATTCGGGAACGATAAGCTTATCGCCTTCGCGCAACACGAGGTCGGCGTCGCCACCTGGTTCGGCCAATGCCTTTTCTAATTCGATACCCACATAATAGGTGTCGCCAAGGTCTAGGCGTTTCTTTTCCACCGAGTCTTTCTTGCCACTTTGCATCTCGGCCAAGCGCAAAACGGTTTCCATGCGAAGCCGTTCGTCGGGCGTAATGCGTCGTTCTAGACGCGCACCGCGAACATAAGCCAAGTCGGTTACGCCGCCAGCCCGCCTAATGGCATCGCTAAGACGTTCGTTCTTGCTCGTAAGCGTATAGGTTCCTGCGAACATCACCTGACCTTGCACGGCAATATTCTTCTGTACATTGTAGCCGGGGCTCTTTCGTACATACACCTCATCGAAAGGTTGCAGCGTAAATCCGGTATCGCCGTCTACCACAAAGCCGTCTTTAAGGGCGAAGGTGTAGGTACGCGAGATGACCGAGTCGGTACTCAGAGCCTTAGGATTAACGATGCGCCGAGCCACATCCACCTTAGTTGTAGATGCCGACTCTTTCAGTCCGCCCGCTTGCAGCACCAAGTCTTCTAACGTTTCGTTGGCGGCAAACTTGTATATGCCAGGATACATCACCTCGCCATGTATGGTTACGGTTTGTTGTTGCATCATCTCGCCCTTCGTGGGAACAAACAGCACGTCGTTCTTTTGAAGGGGAATGTCGGCCACCCTGCCGTTCATAATGCCTTCAACGTCTACGGGTATCACCTCCAACGTGCGGTCGGGGCGCATGCGATGCATCACGGCACGTGCCGTAAAAGCCTCTTCGGTAATGCCTTCGGCGTGTTCTATCAGCGTGCGAACGCTGTTGATGGCGCCGCCCACCTGGTACATGCCTGGGCGGAACACAGCCCCTTTCACTTCGGCCATGTTCGAAAAGCGCGGCAAAATGGAGTCGACGCTAACCGAATCTTCATCGGCTAAGTGAAAGGTATTAAGGTCGAACTCGTCTATGTTAAACACCGAATACTCGCGTCCTGTCTTTCTCACCAGCCTAACGGTCTTGGTATATGCATCGCCCGTAAAGCCGCCAGCGTATTTCAGCAGCGTACCCACACTCTCATTACGTTTCATTTCATAATACATGGGGCGTTTCACCTTACCCGTAATGTTCACCAAGCAGTCGTATGCGCCAACCACAACCACGTCGTTGTCGGCCAATCGCACGTTACCCGTTAGCTTGCCATTCAATATATAGTCGTAGATGTCTACCACCGTAACAAGCTTATTTTGCCGATACACCTTGATGTTACGCAGCGTTCCTAAGTCGTTTATGCCGCCAGCCATGTATAAGGCATGGAAAACCGACGCGAAAGCTGATAGCGTATAGGTACCCGGCTGTTTCACTTCGCCCATCACGTTCACCATGATGGTGCGCGTTTGCCCCACAGTTAAGCGCACACGCGAACTGCTATAGCGCGCCCCCAGCGTAGAACGCAGGCGCGCGTTGGCCTCGGCCACGGTAAGTCCGCTCACCTGTACAGGCCCGAAACCTTCGATAATCACGTCGCCATCGGGCGAAATAGTAGTCTGTTCCGACTTCTGCGATGCGCCATAGATGTCGATGTTAACCGCATCGCCAGGTCCCAGCCGATAATTTTGGGGTGTGGCGATATTCATGTTGGGTTCAAACGACAGGTCTTTGCGATTGAAGATGTCGCGCCCGAACACTTTCTTGGGCATCTTGCCCACGTATATTTTCAGTTTCTCACGGTCTCGTTGTGTGGCCGAGTCGGGCAAAAACTCGTCCAACTCTTGCTGCATCAGCCTATGTTCGGCCGTGTTGCGTTGTTTTGTTGGCAGGTCGCGCTCATCTTGTTGCACGCCTTTCACCATCATATTGTTTTTCTCGTTCTTCTCTTCTTTCTTATTTTCGCCGTTGTTCTTTCGCATACGGCCGTCTTCAAGCTTGTTTTCCTTGTCAGTGCTATTGCTCACTTGGCCTAGTCCCTTATCTTTGGCCACACGTTCGTATGCTTTCTTAACGCGCCTTATCTGCTGAATATCTACGCCGCGCTGCATCAGCTTGGTTACTATTTGTGCCTGCGAGGTGCCTGCCTCGTGCTCTTTAAGTACAAATTGCATCACTTGCGAGTCGGTCATAGACGATTGCGCCCTTAGCCCAAGCGAGCAAAGGGTCATCAGCAGCACAAGTAAAAGACTTCTTTTCATCTCCCGTTTTTATATTTTACTTCATAAGCAAGTGGTCGTGCCTTGGCGTCACATATATATATAATAAATGTGTGCCCCCATTTTCGGCTGCCACTGCAACGTATTTTTTGTTTGTCCTAATTGTAAAAGCCCTTTGGCTTGTTTCTATCTGTGTTGGCTAGTGCTTAGCCTTTATTTAAACTCGTTTTGAGGTGTTTTATTGCATGCCCCACTCATAAAAAATGTTTGTCTGGCGTTTCTTACTACTTACAGATAACCGTCAAGGCACTTGCCTTGTACTTTTCGCAGACAATGCAAAGATACGAATAAAAAGTTGCTTTCCTATTCCTTAACCTGCATTTTTGCATTTGCCGCAACGCCTATACACAGGCCATCGGCCTAAAACTTAACGAAATGCAACCTACATTTGCGCGAACTTAGAACCATCCGCGAAGTAGTTAGGTTATCAATCTTGAAATGCTCGTTAAGGCTGTTTACACCATAGTGCAGTAGGATTTCTGTATTTTCTAATGGTTTGTCTCCATTCTCGCGGTCGTAAAGATAGGGTTCCGAAAGCAACAAACTGTCGCCCTGCCTTTCAAAACGCAGCAAACATTTGCTTATTTTTCCGTCAACGTCTCTCAATTCAAGCAGTTTGTGTTGAATGGCCCAAAACAGGCGCTTACCCTGCATCGTATTTACGCCGCCCGTGCCAATGCTGTCTATCTGTTGCAAACGCCAATAGCCGTCTAATTTCTTGTTGCGCGAAGTCTCTAGCTCGCAACTGCCAAGCAGGGCCAGCACCATCAGTGCCATGCCAACAAATTTCACCAAGCCCATAGGCCTGCATATCTTCGTATTCTGTGTCATGTTGTTTGTCTTACCTTTCATTTAAACAGCCCTTTCTTAGCCACAGTGAGCTGCACGCCCCACTTGTTACCCAATATCCGTCCCATGTCTGCACCCACTGCGGCAGCCACATTCCAGTCGTTGCGCAGTTCGTACTTGCCTTCTAGCATCAGGCTAACGTTATGTTCTTTCTTCTCGAAGGGGTCAGAATAAGTGCCAAGTCCATTTTGATAAGTGGCAAGGAAACGGTAACTCAATTCGTCTGTGGGCTTTCCCCCGATGCCAAGATGCCAAGCCACAAAACGGTTGTTGGCTACATTGATGTTGCCATTGGTGTTATAAATGGGCGAACGATAAAGCGGATTGCCCATTACCTGCCCCCAATGCTGCCAGCCCGTATAGATATAGTGGTTGTAATAATTGTCTTGTCCGCCCAAGTGGTCGGCAATGGTGTTGGTATGGTCGTGGTAGATAGGGCCGCTTTGGTATTTGGTGTAAAGGTATTCAAGCACCACATCGGTAATCCATCGTCCGTATTTAAAGTTCAGTTCCGCCCCAAGCATCCAGTCTTTAAGGTCGTAAACAAAAAAGCGGCGTTTCTTTTTCTGCAACCATTCGTCGCCCGTACCATATCCGTCATAGTCTAGTTGCAACATCGACGAATGGTCTTCGAAATACTTGTCGGCATAAACAGAAAACCGCCATGTGTCTGCATCGTAGTTCACCCGTGCCAACCATGCGCCAAGTTGGTTGCCTTCGGCGTTTTGGTAGGTTGTTTCACCAACATCGGCGCCACCTGGCAAGAAGGCCTTTACAAACGATTTAAGCCCCGTTCTGCCACGAATAACCTTCATCGTGCCATCGTCTAGCGGTTCATAAGAGGTACCGCCAAAGGTGGATGCCATTTCCAAGCCCAACTCTAACGACAGAGGCGTGAACCGTTCGGGGTTGCCAATCATAATATAGCCTGCCTTACTGTGGTAAAGCACGTTCTCGGTATATAGGTGTTGCTGACCAGTAAAACGTTTCTGCCAATTGTCGTCGGTTGTTTTTCCGTATGCCACGTGGCCTTTAAGGTGCAACCATCCATTGCCAAAGGGCAGGGTCCAATAATCGGGTAGTGCCAAACGCACCTGCGGAACGGGGCGCGCATTGATGCCAAGCAACTGCGAACCACTGCTTAAAGCATTGTTTTTCAATTCCATGTTGTGGCGTTTGCTGCCGATGGTGAGCGTGGCATGCAGCCAACGGGCCTGCACAAAGGCTTGGTCTACTACTATCCTGCTTGTGAAACCTTGCGTTAGTGCCACATTCAGCCCATAACCCATCCCCCACCTGCGAACAGAGTCGGTGGTTAGCGGGCGTTCGATACCAGCCAGTAAATATCCATTGGTCTTTTCCAGCGAACTTAGTCCGTGTTTGTTGGCGTTTAGCCAAAGGGGTGTTTGTCCACTCGATTGCGTGGCTTGCACCTCAACGCTATACCCCAACCCTTTGCCAAGCTTTATCTTTCCGTGTTCGTTTGTTTCGCGCCATGCCTGTGCCTGCGCAGTGAATGCAGGCACCATACATGCCAAAAGTAAAGCAGTAAAATAATGTTTCATACTTTCTAAGTAACGCAAAACGTTTAATATTATTTTATAACTCTTGCATTTTCTTGCCTCATTTAGTTTTCAGATGCAGCTAGTACTCGCTCTAAAAACAAGCTTTTGGTGTTTCGTTAAACACAAATCTACATCCCCCTCCGCAGCTTTATATGCGCCATAAACCACCAACACAAACCCTATAACCTCACCCTATCACATGCAAATCTCTAAGAACAATTACAGAATGGCAAGAACAAAGAAAACGTTTGAAACCCCAAGAAACCAAAGCTGAATGTATGGATGTGGCTTATACCCCACCCTTTCAATCACCATGCAGCGTTAAAATGGAGAAAAAAGTCTGTCTTTTGTTGCTTTTTTAGAAAATATCAACTAAATTTGCAGTGTCGGTATAAAAAGCCGATATAGTCTTTACCTTGTCGCATAGATGCCAAATAAAAGAAAACATCATGCCCTTGGTCTAGCTAAATAACGAATTCATATAACTAAAACCGCATTACCATGCCCGAACAATTCTCACTTTACGTAATCATCGGCATTGCCGCTGTTATTTTAGTACTCTTCTTTTTTGCATCCTATGTCAAGGCTCCGCCCTCGTATGCTTACATCATATCGGGTCTTAGCCGCGAACCACGTGTGCTTATTGGTTCCGGAGGTTTCCGCATTCCATTCTTCGAACGACTCGACCGCGTGTACCTAGGACAGATAACGGTGGACATTAAAACAGAAGAGAGTGTGCCAACAACCGACTTTATCAACGTTGATGTCGATGCGGTGGCCAAAATTAGAGTGACGCCAAACGCAGAAGGTACACGCTTGGCTGCCAAAAACTTCCTCAACATGACACCCATGATGATTGCCGAACAGCTGCAAGACTCGCTGCAAGGTAACATGCGTGAGATTATCGGTACGCTAGACCTGCGCTCGCTAAACACCGACCGCGATGGCTTTTCAGACCAAGTGATGCAGAAGGCACAACACGACATGGCCAAATTGGGTATCGAAATCATTTCGTGTAACATACAGAACGTTACCGACAAGGAAGGTCTGATACACGATTTGGGTGCCGACAATACCGCAAAGATTAAGAAAGACGCATCAATTAACCGCGCTATCGCCGAACGCGACGTGAAGATACAAGTGGCTCATGCCGACAAAGACGCCAACGATGCACGCGTGGATGCCGATACGGCCATTGCGATGAAGAACAACGACTTGGCCTTGAAACGTGCCGAACTAAAACGACAGGCCGACACGGCGCAGGCCGATGCCGATGCCGCATACTCCATCCAACAGCAGGAACAGCAGAAAACCATCAACATTAAGACGGTTGAGGCTGAGATTGAAAAGACCAAACGCCAACAAATCCTTTCGCAAGAACAAATCGTTATCCGCCAAAACGAACTGTCTGCCGAAGTGGAAAAACGTGCTGATGCGGAGAAATATCAAGTGCAGAAGAATGCAGAGGCCGACTTGGAACAGCGTAAGCGCATTGCCGAGGCCCAACGCTACGAGGCCGAACAGCAGGCTATGGCTCAAAACGCTGCATCGGATGCCACGCGCTATAAGCTGGAACAAGAGGCACAAGGTATCAAGGCCAAGGGCGAGGCCGAGGCTTATGCCATCTTGAAGAAGGGTGAGGCCGAGGCACAAGCGATGGACAAGAAGGCCGAAGCCTATAAGAAGTATAACAATGCTGCCGTTGCCCAAATGATGATTGAGGTGTTGCCGCAGATTGTAGAGAATGTGGCCAAGCCCATCAGTGCAATTAAAGACGTTAACATTTACAGCGGCGACGGCAACGGCATCAGCGCCATGAGCGGCAATGTGCCTGTGGCCATCAAGCAAGCGTTCGACGTATTGAAGTCGGCAACTGGCGTAGACATGGCCGACATCATGAAGGCTGGTTCGATACAAGCCAAGACTACGAGGAACATCAACCTCAATGGTGAGGCACAAGAAGTGGTAGATGGGCTGAAAGACTAACCATCGCCACATCCTTTTTCACGTTCTTTTGAAAGTTGGCAGCTTTTATTTCCAACGTTCAAAAGAACGTTTTTTGTTGAATGAGTTCGTGAGTTACTGAGTTCATGAGTTACTGAGTTCATGAGTTGATGAGTTGATGTATTTATGGGTTTGTGAGTTAGTGAGTTCATGAGTTAGTGAGTTCATGAGTTGGTGAGTTCATGAGTTGGTGAGTTCATGAGCTAGTGAGTTGATGAGTTCATGAGTTAGTGAGTTTATGAGTTGGTGAGTTGGTGAGTTCATGAGTTGGTGAGTTCGTGAGTTCGTGAGTTCATGAGTTAGTGAGTTAGTGAGTTCATGAGTTAGTGACTAAAGTTTCCCACCCCTTAAAACCCTGGTTTTTCTCATTCACCTTTGCCTGTG
>ERZ772766.1333-NODE-1333-length-13360-cov-2.794138_pt1 | contig 13360 bp, 9 predicted proteins | sample MGYA00511379_ERZ772766 | MGnify/ENA primary metagenome ERZ772766 (study PRJEB29015, sample SAMEA2737895) | human oral metagenome | biome: human oral; feature: human-associated habitat; material: dental | place: China | collected 2116 ...
GAAATAATAACCCCGATAAGGGGACGGAAACATTATCTGGTGTAAGTAAACCAGATAGTAAATTACAAGTTTAGAAATAATAACCCCGATAAGGGGACGGAACCCTTAACAAATTCTTTGCGACGGTCACCATTACTTCTGTTTAGAAATAATAACCCCGATAAGGGGACGGAAACTATTAATTCATCTGATAAATAAAGATTCTTCTTTCCAAGTTTAGAAATAATAACCCCGATAAGGGGACGGAAACTATAAGATGTCATCCATAGCAACATTAACAAATAGTTTAGAAATAATAACCCCGATAAGGGGACGGAAACACTTACGAGCATAAATATATTTATTTTACAAGTAAATAGTGTTTAGAAATAATAACCCCAATAAGGGGACGGAAACTTTTACCAGTATCATATACATTAACTTCATTGATTAGTTTAGAAATAATAACCCCGATAAGGGGACGGAAACGGTGTTCAAGTAAAACATGCTATAGATGATACTAAATGTTTAGAAATAATAACCCCGATAAGGGGACGGAAACCCTCTAACTCATAACCTTTAACATTTACATTATACTTGTTTAGAAATAATAACCCCGATAAGGGGACGAAAACCCGTTCCAGTTCTCTATTTTCATTAGCTGTCCTCCTGTTTAGAAATAATAACCCCGATAAGGGGACGGAAACTAATCGCATAACGGTTTCTGAACTGATAGAAGTTAGTTTAGAAATAATAACCCCGATAAGGGGACGGAAACTAGGTATCGACTGCTCTACTGGTACAAGTTCAGATAGTTTAGAAATAATAACCCCGATAAGGGGACGGAAACCCCTTGAATCCAGAGTTTCTACGAAGGGCTTCTTGAAAGTTTAGAAATAATAACCCCGATAAGGGGACAGTGAGTAAATATATCTTAGTGTTACATTACTTGTACTGAAAATCTTTTATGCTTAATATGCTACAGGTAATCATTAGAGTGTGGATGATGAACTTTTTTGCAACTCAATCTTTTTAGCGTTTAGTCCTTTTGATAAAGCGAGATACAAATTTCACAGACGAGGACTGTTTGAGCGTCAGCTCGCCCGGTTTTTGGCGAGCAAGCGAGTTCCGCAGCCTGTGTAAAATTTGTCGAAGCTTTGAGAAAGGGCTGCGAGTAAGATTGAGTTGCAAAAAGAGTTCATATTAAATCACCGAATAAAATTGAATTGTCAAAAAGAGTTCATCCTGTACCCAACCAATATCAGGCATCAAAAATCGTTTTCCTGACATATATTTATTTTTTATTGCTTTTTAATAATAATTGTGTTATAGTTTTCCATGTATGGAATATAGAGATTAAAACAGGGGAGTTAGTTCACCCTTAAACAATAATCGAGCTATAATAATAGTGGAGTTTCCATGCAAATATTTTTTTGACCACCCATAAGGGTTAAGGCCATACGGACAGCCGGGTCAACTGCCGATTGGCAACTTTAGTTGCCTTATTGATTGAGTTAAAAGCTCGAATTTTATAAGTTGGTTACTTTATAAACCATAGTGCCGAAAGGCGCATCAACTTGTGAAACGGTCAATAAGAGTAGTAAAAGTAAAATGTTTGCTATATAGACTCTCATACTATTATTATCACAACTTTTATTAGTTGTGAGTTTATATATGTTTATGACCGCAAGCAAGTGTGAAAGCACTTGCTTTTTTAGTGCAAAAGCCGGGTGTAATGACCCTTAAGCTTATGCATAAAATAAAACAATAAAACTTGGAGGCGGCTATGGATCAGAGCAGAGCACCAATACATGAAGCATTGGAGAAATTTAGAAAAAAAAGGGTAGTACCCTTTGATGTGCCGGGGCATAAAAGAGGCAGAGGCAACAAAGAATTAAAAGATTTTTTGGGAGAGACCTGTGTAGGCATAGATGTAAACTCTATGAAACCGCTTGATAACCTTTGCCATCCGGTATCTGTAATAAAAGAAGCGGAACAACTGGCAGCGGAGGCATTTGGGGCGGCACATGCCTTCCTGATGGTAGGAGGTACGACCTCGGCAGTGCAAAGCATGTTACTTGCCGTATGTAAAAGGGGAGATAAGATAATACTTCCAAGAAATGTACACCGTTCGGTTATAAATGCCATGGTACTTTGCGGTGCCGTACCGGTGTATGTCAATCCGGATGTAGACCAAAAGCTTGGAATAGCCTTGGGAATGAAGGTCTCACAGGTGGAAGAGGCAATCAAAGAAAACCCGGATGCGGTGGCAATATTTGTAAATAACCCTACCTATTACGGTATATGCTCGGACATAAGATCCATAGTAAAACTGGCACATGACAATGATATGTATGTGCTTGCAGATGAAGCACACGGAACACACTTTTATTTTGGAGACAATTTACCTATAGATGCAATAAGTGCAGGTGCGGATATGGCAGCGGTGAGCATGCACAAATCCGGTGGCAGTCTTACACAAAGCTCCATACTTTTAATAGGTAAGGAAATGCATGAGGGCTATGTAAGACAGATCATTAACCTTACACAAACTACAAGTGCATCATATTTGCTTTTATCAAGCCTTGATATATCGAGAAGAAACCTTGCACTGCGTGGAAAGGAAATATTTGCACAGGTAATGGATCTAGCTGAGTATGCCAGAAAAGAGATATCAAATATCGGAGGTTATTATGCCTATTCTTCTGATATGATCAACCATGACAGCATATATGACTTTGATAAAACCAAACTTTCTATTTATACATTAGATATAGGACTTGCAGGCATAGAGGTGTATGACAAACTTAGAGATGAGTACGATATACAGATAGAATTCGGAGACATGGGCAATATCTTAGCCTATCTTTCAATAGGTGACAGAAAACAGGATATAGAAAGACTGGCAAGTTCCCTTGCTGAGATAAAGAGGCTTAACAGCAGAGGAAAGGAAGGGCTTATGCCTCACGAGTACATAAGTCCGGAACTGGCGGTATCCCCACAGGCGGCATTCTATGCGGACAAGGAGCAGCTGGATTTACAGGAAACATCAGGCAGGATCTGCTCGGAATTTCTTATGTGTTATCCGCCGGGGATCCCTATACTTGCACCCGGAGAGATGATTACAGATAGAATACTTGACTATATTATATATGCCAAGGAAAAGGGTTGTTCAATCACAGGACCGGAAGATCCCGATATTAATAAATTAAATGTATTAAAGTTACCTATACAAATGTTTTAGAAGGAGGTAGATTATGGAATTATGGTTTGCGGAAAGGCATACTCAAAATGTAAAATTTTCTATTAGAGTAGATAGGCAGTTGTATAGCGGTCAAAGCGATTATCAAAGAATAGATATATTTGAATCAAAGGAATTCGGAAGATTTTTAACACTGGACGGCTTTATGATGCTGACAGAAAAAGATGAATTTATCTACCATGAAATGATTACCCATGTACCTATGGCGGTGCATCCTAATGTTGAGAAGGTATTGGTGATAGGAGGCGGAGACGGCGGTGTGGTAAGAGAGCTTTGCAAATACCGTGATATCAAGCATATAGACTTGGTAGAAGTCGATCCCTTGGTCGTAGAAGTTTGCAGAGAGTATCTACCTTCCGTAGCTTGCAGGCTTGACGATGAGAGAGTGCATATAAGACATGATGACGGACTTAGATTCTTACGCTCCGTAGAAAATGAGTATGATTTGATTATAGCCGATACCACAGATCCTTTCGGACCGAGCGAGGGGCTTTTTACCAAAGAATTTTACGGAAGCTGCTACAAGGCGCTTAAAGAGGACGGAATAATGATGAACCAGCATGAAAGTCCCTTCTATGAAGAAGATGCCATTACCACCCAAAAGATACATCAGCGTATCATATCAAGTTTTCCGATAAGCAAGGTATATCAGGCTCATGTACCCAGCTATGCTACCGGACATTGGCTATTCGGCTTTGCCTCAAAGGTCTACCATCCGGTAAGAAATCTGGACTCTGTAAGCTGGAATATGAAAGGCATCAGCACAAGATACTACACAACGAATTTGCACAGCGGTTCATTTACCTTACCATACTATGTAGAGGAGTTACTTAAAAATGTTGAATAATAATATAGAAACTTTTATAGCCTGTGATAAGCCTTATGAAGAAGCCGATATAGTTATATTCGGTGCTCCGTTTGACTCTACCACCTCTTTTAGACCGGGGACAAGATTTGCCTCCAAGGCTATAAGGGGGGAAAGTTTCGGTCTGGAAACCTACAGCCCTTATCAGGATAAGGATCTGACCGAGATAGCGGTTTTTGACAGCGGAGACTTGGAGCTTTGCTTTGGAGACAGCGAAAAGGCACTTGCAGGTATAGAAGAAAGAGCGGATATTATATTAAATTCTAAAAAGATCCCTTTAATGATAGGCGGAGAGCATTTGGTAAGCCTTGGAGCGGTAAGGGCGGCTTATAAGAAGTATCCGGATCTGCATTTGATACAATTTGATGCACATACCGACCTTAGAGAGGATTACCTGGGTGCAAAACTCTCACACGCCAGTGTAATAAGAAGATGTCATGACTTTTTGGGAGACGGGCGCATACACCAGTTCGGGATACGCTCAGGAGAAAAAGTGGAGTTTGAATGGGCTAAGGAGCATACAGAACTCCATAGATTTAACTTAAGCAAACTTGAGAGCAGTTTAAGCCGTATAAGAGGCAGTAAGGTATATTTTACCATAGATTTGGATGTACTCGATCCTTCGGTATTCCCCGGTACCGGTACACCGGAGGCAGGCGGCATAAGCTTTCTTGAACTTTTAGAAGGCATAAGATTGGTTGCGGAGTATACTGATATAATTGCCTGTGATGTAAATGAATTAAGCCCCATATATGACCAGTCAGGTGCTTCAACAGCTACCGCATGTAAGGTTATAAGGGAACTTTTGTTGGCGATATAAAGCCAAATTAATATAAGGAGAAAAGTATGTCAAGAGTATTAATAATAGGTTGTGGAGGAGTTGCAAGCGTAGCGGTACATAAGTGCTGCCAGAACTCGGAAATATTTACGGATATATGTATTGCAAGTCGTACAGTATCAAAGTGTGATAAGTTAAAAAGTGAATTGGAAGGAAAGACTAAGACCAATATAAGTACAGCAAGTCTTAATGCCGACAATGTAGACGAGATAGTTAAGCTTATAGAAAGCTACAAGCCTGATTTGGTGCTTAATCTTGCACTTCCGTATCAGGATCTTACTATTATGGAAGCCTGCCTTAAAACCAAGGTTGATTATGTTGATACCGCAAACTATGAGCCGGAAGATACCGCAAAGTTTGAGTACAGTTGGCAGTGGGCATACAGAGAAAGATTTGAAAAGGCAGGAATTACTGCGCTTTTGGGAAGCGGATTCGATCCGGGAGTTACAAGTGTGTTCTCAGCCTATGCCATGAAGCATTATTTTGATGAAATCAACTATATTGATATATTGGACTGCAATGGCGGTGATCACGGCTATCCTTTTGCTACAAACTTTAACCCTGAAATTAATATAAGAGAAGTAAGTGCTAAGGGTAGTTACTGGGAAGACGGCAAGTGGGTTGAGACCGAGCCTATGGAAATCAAGCGTGTGTATGACTTCCCGCAGGTCGGAGTAAAGGATATGTACCTTTTACACCATGAGGAGCTTGAGTCATTGGCACTTAATATAAAGGGAATCAAGAGAATAAGATTCTTTATGACTTTTGGACAAAGTTACCTTACCCATCTTAAATGCTTGGAAAATGTAGGAATGACCTCAATAGAGCCTATAGAGTTTGAAGGAAAGCAAATAGTTCCGCTACAGTTTTTAAAGGCTGTACTTCCTGATCCTTCTTCACTTGGTCCAAGAACCAAGGGTAAGACCAATATAGGCTGTATCTTTAGAGGTAAAAAAGACGGTAAGGAAAAGAATCTCTACATATATAATGTCTGCGATCACGAGTCCTGCTACAAGGAAGTAGGCTCACAGGCGGTTGCTTATACTACCGGTGTGCCGGCAATGATAGGTGCAATGATGCTTTTGACCAAGACTTGGGATAAAAAGGGCGTATTTAATATAGAAGAGTTTGATCCGGATCCTTTCATGGAAGCACTTAATAAGTGGGGACTTCCTTGGGTTATAGAGGAAAATCCTAAATTGGTAGACTAAAATGGCAAGTATATATGATATAAATACTCCTGCCTTTGTAGTTGATTTGGATAAACTTAAAACTAATCTTTGCTTATTAAAATCAATTAAGGAAGAAACAAAGGCTAAGATACTTTTGGCACAAAAGGCATATTCCTGCTTTTATACCTATCCTTTGATAGCAAAGTACCTTGACGGAACAACTGCCAGCGGTATATATGAAGCAAGGCTTGGCTATGAGGAATTCAAAAAAGAAGTGCATATTTTCTCACCTGCATATAAGGCTAAAGATATGGAGGAAATAGTTAAAATAGCAAAGCATATAGTATTTAACTCCTTTTCTCAACTGGCTTTATACGCAAGGCTTGCCAAGGAGAATAATTGTGAGATAGCTCTTAGGATAAATCCCGAATGTTCCACACAGACAGAGCATGAAATCTACGATCCTTGCAGTAGCGGCTCAAGACTTGGGGTAAGGATAGCCGAGTTTGAGAAGGCACTTGAAAGTAAAGAGGGTAGAGAGCTTTACTCCATGCTTGACGGACTTCATTTTCATACTCTGTGCGAGCAAAACTCGGATGATCTGCATACGACTTTGCAGGCGGTGGAACAAAGGTTTGGAAAATATTTACCCGACATGAAATGGCTTAACTTCGGCGGAGGACATCATATTACAAGAAAAGACTATGATGTGGAACTTCTTAAAAAGTGCATAGCTAAAATGAGGGATAAGTATAACTTAAGTATATACCTTGAGCCGGGAGAGGCGGTAGTCTTAAATGCCGGCTACCTTGTGGCTACGGTGATAGATGTGGTCGAAGCCGACATTCCGGTCGCAATACTGGACACTTCGGCTGCCTGCCATATGCCCGATGTTATAGAGATGCCTTACAGACCGCCGCTTAAAGACTCCGCCCTGCCGCATGAGAAAGAATATACTTACAGACTTGCAGGTCCTACCTGTCTTGCGGGAGATGTGATAGGGGAATATTCATTTGATAAAGCTCTTAAAGTAGGAGATAGACTTATATTTGAAGATATGGCACTGTATACAATGGTTAAGACCAATACCTTTAACGGAATGCCGCTACCTGACATAACTGTTATGGAAAAGGGTGAGTGCAGCCTTATAAAAAGTTTCTCTTATGATGATTTTAAGATGAGACTTAGTTAATGTTTATTGTTACGGATATTAAACATAGCCTTAAGATAAATAAGGGGCTGTCGCATTAAGAACAAATATACTTTATATAGTTGAAAACACTGTATAAAATATTATTTGCCGCTTATGCGACAGCCCCTTTATTATTGAATATAACAAAACAATAATTCCTTAGTCTAAGAAGCCTTATGCTTTAATCACTAACTAAATAATTTTTGTTAAAAATTACGGTATAAAGAGATAACAATATCATCAAGTTTAACGGCAATCTCGCCTCATATCTAAGCTGTCTGATATTGTGTTCGACTTATCTTAATTTAACAAGCCTTATCTCAGTAACTGCTCCGTTTTGTACCGTAAGATCCAAACTCATACTTTCATTTGTATAATAAAAATTTATAAATTCCTGCTTTGTACAATCCACAGCAGGAGCCAATTTAAATTTTGTTTTGTAGCGAGTGTTACTTGTAAGAGTATAGCTTACCGACTTATGACCGATATACTGTTCGTCATAATATCCATACATATCTGCGTTTATTGAAATTGTATTCCCGCTTATACTAAAAAAATCCGCTCCGTTATTTTCAAAAAAGAAGTTGTAAGTTCCGTTATTTACATTGCTGCTATTTGTCCCGGATCTTACCCATTTGCCGTTATAGTCTACCTGATACCCGTCCGGCGTAGTTGTAGAGGTGAGCATAGCACCGTCAAAACCGAGATAATAATCACCTATCCACCTATTTGCGACCATACAGCCGCTACCGTCAAAATAATACCATTTATAGTCATAATCTTGAAGCCAGTCATTTGTTATTATGTAGCCGTCTCCTTTAGCATAATACCATTTGGAATCGAAATCAATAAACCAACACCCCGCATAGTATGAACCATCGTCAAATTCATACCTCCAACCTTTGCCATCCTGCCTCCAATGTCCCGGACCCGGATCGTCCGTATGAGGTTCTGCATATGAACTTATAGCCATAGCAGATATTGCAATTGCAAATGATAAAGTAAATAATAATTTTTTCATAACAAACCTCCTTTGATTTGGAATAATTTATAAAATATTTTTATTGGAAGTTAATTCTAGCATTTTAGGTATGAGAAATATATTATTCAATGAATAATCTTTCGCTAAAACAGCCAATATTATTCAAAGAATAAGAACATATTGCATAAAAACAGAGTATGATTTTCGTGCAAATAAACAAAGAAATATTTATTAATAAGTTGACTAAATAAGGAAGATAATTTATAATATACAAAACCTATAAACACTACATATTAATAGGTTTATAAAGACTTGAATAAATTGTGCTAAGAGGAGTAAGATATGAGTAAGAAAGAAAGCTATGCAAGTGATCATAGACACAGGGCTATAATAGGCTTTGATGAAAACGGTATACCGAGAGTGCTAAAACCTGTGGAAGGACATACACATACTCATACTGATGAGGACGGACACGAGTATGAACATAGCCATGAAGAGGCATTTACCGAGGACTATATAAAGGCTGTAAGTGCTTACAGAAAGACATTCCCATCTAAGCAGGAGGTGCTTGAGAACACTCCGGATCCTGCTGTAAGAGAGATGATGCTTCGTATGGAACAGCTCGGTATAGATACAACATTTGACAGATTTGACAAGCAACAACCTCAATGTGCTTTCGGAATGACGGGCGTATGCTGTAAAATCTGTAATATGGGACCTTGTAAAGTTACTCCCAAAAGCCCTAAGGGTATCTGCGGTGCGGATGCGGATCTGATAGTGGCAAGAAATCTTCTCAGAAGTGCAGCTGCCGGTGTTGCTCAGCACGGTATGCACGGAAGAGAGATCATACTTAATCTGAAATGGGCGGCACAGGGTAAACTTAAAGTTTCAATAGACGGAGAACAAAAGATCAGGGCAATGGCAAAGGCTTTTAATATACCTACAAAACACAGGCAGTTAAAGAACATAGCTATAGACCTTGCAGATGTATTGCTTGAGGATATGTCAAGGGCTGAACCGGATACATTTAAGACTATAGAAGCCTGTGCCAATGAAGAAAGAAAAAAGGTTTGGAAAGATTTGGATATAATACCTATAAGTGCTTACCATGAAGTATTTGAGGCGTATCATAAGACCGGAGTGGGTACGGACGGAGACTGGGAATCTACCATGAAGCAATTTTTGCGTTGCGGTTTGGCATTCACTTTTTCAGGAGTTGTAGCTACTTCTATTGCCACCGACTGCTTGCTGGGAGTGGGAGACAGAGTTACCTCCAAGGTCAATGTGGGAGCATTAAAAAAAGGATATGTAAATATAGCGGTACATGGACATTTGCCCATGCTTGTAAGAGAAATAGTTAAGACCGGACAGTCAAAGAAGTATGTAGAATTGGCGAAGTCAAAAGGAGCAAAGGGCATATGTTTTTACGGTATATGCTGTTCGGGACTTTCTGCCATGTATAGATATGAGGGCGTGATACCTTTGTCCAATGCAGTGGGAGCGGAGCTTGTACTTGGAACAGGAGCTTTGGATCTTTGGGTAGCGGATGTTCAGGATGTATTTCCTGCTATTATGGATGTTGCAAGATGTTTTAGAACAACAGTGGTAACAACCAGTGATTCGGCAAGGCTTCCCGGGGCTGAGCATATAGGTTACGATCATCACCATTCTAATATAGAAGAAACTAAAGAAATTGCTCAAAAAATCATAGAAAGAGCTATAGAAAGTTATGAGAGCAGAAAGGGTATACCGGTATTCATACCTCAGTATGAGGTGGATGCGGAAGTAGGTTTTTCCTTTGAGTACCTTTCAAAGTACTACGGAAGTATGCAACCGCTCGCAGATGCACTAAAAAGCGGAACTATAAGAGGAATAGTTAATCTTGTAGGCTGCAATAACCCCAGAGTTACCTATGAGAAGGCTATTATTGATGTGGCTGATGTGCTCTTGAAAAATAATATTTTGATTTTGACTAACGGCTGTGCCTCTTTTCCTCTATTAAAGATGGGATATTGCCAAACAAGTGAACTTGCATACTCAAAGTGTGGCGACAGTTTAAGAAAATTCCTTGAAAAAGACAATATGCCGCCTGTAATGCATGTGGGTGAATGTATAGATAATACCCGTTCTTCAGCTATTTTCGGAGCAATAGCCGCTTTGCACGGTAAGGACTTAAAAGATATGCCCTATGCTTTTTCATCTCCGGAATGGTCTAATGAAAAAGGTATTAATGCAGCTTTGGGTTTCAGGTTGCATGGGCTTAATTCTTATCACTGTGTGGAAGCACCTATACACGGCTCACCCAAAACTGTGGAGTTCTTAAAAGAAAGTACAAGAAAGACCTTGGGTTCCGTAATGTATGTGGATGTTGATCCTAAGTCGCTTGGTGAAAAGATAGTTGAGGATATAAAAGAAAAAAGAAGAAAACTTTCATGGGTTGAATAGTTTAGATGTAATAAAAGGCGACAGCCTCCTAGTTTGAATACAGGAGGCTGTCGTTTTTATTTGTAAAGCATATAGACTAAAATTTATATACTGAAAATTATTTCGATCAAGGTGTATTTAGAAGCTGTAGCAATATAAGCTGAATTTATATATTAAAAAAATAATTTAGGATAACCGAAATAAAAAACTCTTTAAATAGTGCATATAGCATAAAAAGCAGCCTGTCTTCTTGTGCAATATGTTCTTATTCAATGAATACTATTTTGTTTTTTTACAAAAAAGTATTCATTGGATAATATATTTTCTTGATTTTTTGCTGTAGTATGTGGACAAGGAAATAACAAAACTTAATTTAGCTTAAGTTTATTAGAAGCAGAGAAAACTAAAAAGGACTAAAAGGCTGTGTTAAGGAAAGAAGTTATATTCTTAAATTATAAGCAAAAGCATTATTGAACAAAGAAAGGAGTTAGTATATGAAAGGAAAAAGTCTAATCCGTAACAGCTTTGCGGTACTTGGCATTGCAGTCGGTTTAATACTTATAAGTGCAATACCGGCACATGCGACTATTATTAACAGAGACTATGAACCTACATTTGACTACCAGTATGGTGAACATGTAAATGAATCGTTGGGGTACACTGCAACGCAAACAGTTACTAGCCATCCTATAGGAGCAAGCGATTTGAATTTCGGCGCTAGTTCGAATTATGATTTAGAAATCACAGGTACGGCTCAGCCGGTAGGAAAGTATGAGCTTGATATCAGTTCTTCATCGATTCAAGTATTCGATCCTGCAGTAATGTTATACTTAAATATAAAAATCAAGGCAAATGTATATCTTCCATATACAATAAGATATGTGGACGGTTCAGGAAATCTGCTTCTAACTGATAGCGGAAAGCTTTATCAGGATAATAAATGGGAGAATACAAAGCTTGAATTTATTGCTACTTCAAGTGATGCAGGTCAAAAATATCGTGTAAAGGATACACAAGCTTATTCGTCAGCACAATTTGCGGCAGGCACTCCTCCCAAGGTATTTATAAGCACAACACTTGCACAGGGAGCTACAGCAAAGACTGTAATTTATACTTTGCTGTGTGAGAAGGTACTTACCCCATCAGGCGGCGGAACAGGCAGTGGCTCAGGTTCGGGCAGCGGAACAGGCGGTACAGGCAGTGGCTCAGGTGGAGGCACAGGCGGAACAGGCGGTTCGGGCAGCGGTATAGGCTCAGGTTCAGGTAGCGGCATAGGCGGCGGTTCAGGTAGCGGCACAGGTGGCAGTTCAGGTAGCGGCTCAGGTGGCAGTTCAGGTAGCGGCTCAGGCGGCAGTTCAGGTAGCGGCTCAGGCGGCGGCTCAAACGGTTATGGCGGAGGTAAAGCTGTATTGTCCAAGTCAGGATGGATATACAATAATAAAGAAGATGAGTGGTACTACTATAGCGGACGCACAAGAAATACCTTAAAGAAGGGTTGGCATTATGATAATTATGACAATAAATGGTATTATCTTGATCTTGATAGCGGAAAGATGTTTAAGGGATGGCATTTAATATCAGGCAAGTGGTATTTCTTTACACCTCAGACCAGTGAAAAAACATGGGAACTTGGAAGTGACGGTGAGTGGTACTATTTAAATAATACCGATATACGCCCCTTAGGTTCTATGTATAGAAATGAAGTAACTCCTGACGGCTACAGAGTAAATGAAGACGGACAGTATTAATAAAAGTAAACATAACTGTAGTATTGAACTAAAGGAATTGTATCAAAGGATGACATCATGAAAGGTATAAAATTATTTGTAGCGTTTGCAGTTATTGCAAGTATGTTTTCAATAACTGCCAATGCGAAAGAAGGATGGAATTATGTTCCAAGGGGTGGCAGATGGTGGTATGACTACGGATATGGAATGTATCCTTCAAATGAATGGGTTTGGCTTGACGGAAACGATGACGGAATAGCAGAGTGTTATTGTTTCGACTGGGAAGGCTATTTGTATATGAATGGATGGACACCTGACGGTTATTATGTTAATTCTGACGGTGCATGGACAGTTAACGGTGTAGTTCAAATTCAGGATTTGGATAAACTTGCTGATGATTACTATTATGGTTATGGATATTAAACCTTATAGAAAATATTAGTGAGTTAAGTAAGTTACAAGCGTTTATAATCTAATTTAATTTAATACAAAGGCGGAATAAAAAAGGTATTGCAATAATATTTAATGCCCTTATATGTAAATAGTTTTCTGTAAATTACAGTTTTTATAAAACCTAAAGAGGTTGCAAGGTTAATATTGATGAGTTGTTGGTGTAAACATAAGTATTAATTTAGCTAAACGCTTTAGCATTTACCCATAGATAATAAATTCATAAGAGCTGTAACAGTGGAGAGGTATATACAAAAAGCATTAAGTATATAAAAATATATTTGAATTGACAAAATATCAAGATTCTTTACCTGAGTATAAGTTGAATTTGTTATAAAAAATTATCCCCCCAATGTGCTTTAAGCATAAGGATGTAATAAAAGACGACAACTTCATAGTTTGGAATATGGCAGTTGTCGTCTTTGTTTATCCGCTTGGTATATAAGGATAATTTTTAGATTTATACATA
>ERZ772766.1342-NODE-1342-length-13286-cov-5.151614_pt1 | contig 13286 bp, 12 predicted proteins | sample MGYA00511379_ERZ772766 | MGnify/ENA primary metagenome ERZ772766 (study PRJEB29015, sample SAMEA2737895) | human oral metagenome | biome: human oral; feature: human-associated habitat; material: dental | place: China | collected 2116 ...
GGCGGCCGCCGCAAAAGCGGCAATCGGTCGTCCCCGTCAATGGATAAATCCAACGCCGCCATTTTGGCGGCGTTTATTTTATTCGTGCCTCTTCAGCGTCTCGTATCTATGCCGCCAATCTTCCTTTCGCCGACGGAAAAGCCTGCGCCGCCCGTCTCTTCGTCCACATGCGCGAGGAGGTCGACGAGCTGCGGCATCTCCGCCTTGCCCGAAATCTTGTAGGAATCCGCGAGCGAAAGGAGCGTATCCGCGCTGCCCCGTCTGCCGTAGTCGCCCGCTGCGCCGTGCTTGCCGCGCAGCTTCGCCTCGCGCTCATTCTCGGGAAGCTTCTCCCACGCCTTCGAGGAAGTGAATTCGCGCCATTCGTCGGCGAGTGCGCGAAGGACGATGATGTAGGTGTCGTCGAGGTCGAATTTCGCGCTCTTCGCGTTTTCCAGCTCATCCATCGCGCGGTTGTAGCTTGCCTTGAGCTGGGCGACGCGCTCTTCGAGAAACGACGGCTTCTTCTCGCCGGCATCATGCGCCCTGCCGTCGTGCGCCGCGCCATTCTGTGCGCCTTCTGCACTGCCGTTTGTGCTCGCCGCGCCGCCTTGCACCTCCTGTCCTGCCTGTGCAGCAGGAGCGGCCTTTGCTGCCGCTGCCTCGCCTGCACCAGCCAGGGCGGGGGCAGCTCCGTCGCCAAAGCCCGAGGCTCCTCCTTCAGGCGCGGCGGCAGAGCCGTTGGCGGCAGCTCTGCCGGCTTCAGCCGACGATGCACCGCCCGCACCGTTCGCAGAGGCGGCGGGCAGGCTTCCTGCGCCGCTCTTTGCAGACTCCATCGCCTCGATCGCGACCTTGAGCTGCGCGTCCATGAGGATGCGGCGTGCGGCTTCTTTAGTCTTGGCACGCTTCAAGGCAGCCTTCAGTTCCTCGCGTGCGTCGTCCGCTTTCTTCGCCTTCTGGTAGAGCGCCTCGTCATTTTCCTTCAGGAGGCGAAGCTCCTCGGGCGTGAGTTTCTTGCCGCCGCGCGCTTTCTGCGAGATGATGGCGAGCCGCGTCGCGTCCGTGACCTTGGCGAGCGTGCCGACGGTCTGCGGCTTCCTTTGACGCGCCTCCTCCGCGAAGTCCTTCTTGCTGTCCGTGAGCGAGATTGACTGCCCGGTCTTGATGCGCCAGTTCGCTTCCTTCTTCAGCTTCCACGTCGCCGTGTAGTCGCTGATCTTGCCAACCCATTCAAACATCGTGTCCCCTCCTTGGGTATGCGTCTGCTTCCTTGGGCAAAAATCCCTTGTCTTGTTATCGGCAAAGAGGCGAGACTCCTTAAAAGCGCAGCGCTACTCCTCGTCTTCAAGGAACTTGCCGAGCACGTAGAACGTGCCGTGTCCCTTGGCGTAGATTTTGCCGTCCTCGTCCTTGATCTCGCTCTCCAAGGTCATCGCGTGCTTGCCGTCGTGCAGACAGACGCCCGTCGCGATGATCGTCTTGGCGAGCGGCACGGCGTGCATGAAGTCCATCGAGAGCGACATCGTCACGACCTTCTTGTTTCGCGCGAGCGCGGCCGCGCCCATCGCCGTGTCGGCGAGCGTCATCAGAACGCCGCCGTGCACGATGTTGTAGAGGTTCGTATGCTCGGGCTCGATCATCAGACGAAGCTCGACCGTGCCGTCTGCCTTCGGCACGACGGCGGCATGCAGGTATTCGATGAACGGATTGAGATGGTAGAAGCGAATGATCTCCTGCTGTCTTTGGGTCAAAGGGAAGTCCATGGGATACCTCCTTATTCTTGTGGATGTTCCTGCGGCGTTCTCCTGTGCAGGCGCTCTTTCGGCGCAGGCCGCGTCACGAGGAACGCCGTCGCATACGCCGTGATGGGAATGGCGAAGAGCAGTCCAATGCTGCCGATGAGCGAGCGCACGATCTCGGTTGCGATCATGTCGAGGTTCGCGACGTGCACGAAGGAGAGGTTTGGCTGCGAGAAGAGCAGCAGCATCAAAGGCAGTGCGCCGCCGATGTAGGCGAGCACGAGCGTGTTCGCCATCGTGCCCATGACGTCGCGACCGACGGCGAGTCCCGAAGCGACGAGCACGGTGAACGATGTCTTGGGCGCGAGGTTCTTCATCTCGCACTGCGCGGACGCGATGGAGACGGCGACGTCCATGACCGCGCCGAGTGCGCCGAGGACGATGCCCGAAAAGAGCAGTTCGCGAAAATCGACATCCTTCAGATACAATACCTTGAGCATTCCTGCGTGCTCCTCAGCGATGCCCGTCAAGTAGGTGAAGTGGATGGCGAGGAGCGCCAGCAGACCTGCGACGAAGATGCCGCCGATCGTGCCGATGATCGCGCCCGCCGACTTCACGTTGCAGCCGTTGACGACGAGCTGGGTGCTGAGCGTGATGAGAGAGCCGATGAGGAACGTCCACAAGAGGATGTGCGTCGGCGAGAAGAGGATCAGCGATATGAGCCCCTTGGCGATCAGGAAGACGGCGAAGAGAAGCACGAGAAGAGCCTTGAGCCCCGTCACGCCGCCGAAGAGGATGAGGACGAGCGCGAAGCCGAAGAGCAGCCACAGCACGCCGGGCAGGCGGTCGTAGTCGACGATGGCGTAGGAGCCGTGTTCCTCGCGCACGAGGATGTTCTCGCCCTCCTTCGGATGGATGTCAAAGGCCGGATTGTTGAGCGTGCGGTGGACGATGCGCGCCTCCTCGCCCTCGTTGGGGCCGGATTCGAGGCGGATCGTCACATAATATTTCTCGCTGCCCGGCGCGAACTTCTCCATATCGTTCGCGCTCTCCTCGACGGCGAGAATCTGCGCCTTGTACGTCGGCGGATCGTCCTCCTCGCCGCCCGGCAGGTGAAAAAGCCCGTAGAGGGCGAGGGCAATGAGAAAGCAAAAGGAAAGGAATGCGCCCAAACGGCGCGGCTGCGGCTGGATTTTCATAGTGGTCTCCTAAGGTGGTTTATTGCGCGTTATTGTGCCCAGTTTTCTATTGGTAAATCCGGCACGCGAGCAAATTCTCGTACATTATTCGTGACCAAGATCAACTTTTCTGCGCGTGCGTGTGCAGCAATCAACATATCCATTGTTCCAATCGGAGTGCCTTTCTTTTGCAGTGCAGCACAAATGTTGCCGTATTCCCTTGCTGCTACAGCATCAAACGGTAAAATTTGCAAAATGGTTAAAAATTGCAGCAGAGCGGCAGCGTTTCTTTCCGGATAAGCACTTTTGCAGACACCATGTTCCAATTCCGCCAATGTGACCGATGATATGGAAATTCCTTCAGAAACATGTGATCGAAGGCGTTGCAGTACCTGCGTCGGTTGGTTTTTTATTGCATAGATGCAGATGTTGGTATCTAGCATATACCTCATAGGACTTCTCTCGGTGAAATGATTTCTACATCTCTGCCATGTTCAAAGAAATCCTCGGAGAAGCTGTGAATACCATTGAGAAAAGTTTTCCAGACATCATTCTTTGGGACAAGGAGAACAGCCTCGCCGAGCTGTTGAATGAATACTTCATCGCCACTGAAACGGAATCTTGAGGGTAAGCGAACGGCCTGGTTTTTCCCATTTCGGAATAATTTTGCTGTTTCCATAGAAAACACCTCCTGTATAGTAATGATACCCTTCACGCAAACAGCCCGAGGACATACGCCCAAAGCCCCTCGATGCTCAGCCCTCTGCCGACGCTCTTTTCGGCGAGCAGCGGGATGCGCGTAAGCTCCTTGCCGCCGTGGGAGACGACGAGATCGCCGACGCGGTCGCCCTCCTTGACGCCGGCGGCGATGACGCGCGGCAGGTCGTAGGTCAGGCGATAGTTTTCCTCGGCCTCGCCGTCGACGAGCGGCAGGCGCAGATCCTCCGTCGGATAGACGGTGAGACGGCCTTCCTTGCCGCCCTTGACCCAGACCTTTCGCGCGAGATCTGTCTTCGTATAGGCGGGCGCGGCCTTCACGCGGCGAAAGCCCATGTCCAAGAGCTTTGCCGCGTCGGTAAAGCGCGCCTCTTCGTCCGCCGCGCCGAGGACGACGGCGATCAGCTCGACGCCGCCGCGCCGCGCCGAGGCCGCGAGGCAGCCGCCCGCCGCGTTCGTGTAGCCCGTCTTGATGCCCGTTGCGCCCTCGTACGTCGAGAGCAGGCGGTTCGTGTTCGCCATCCGGGCGCGTTTCTTCTCGGGCGTGACCCAGGTGATCTCACGCTCCTTCGCGCCGACGAAGGAGCGGAACTTCGGATTCTTCATGCCGTAGGCAGCGATGCGAGCGATGTCGTGCGCCGTCGAGACGTGCGCCGGATTGGGCAGGCCGTTCGGATTGACGAAGTGCGTGTCCTTCGCGCCGATGGCCTTCGCCTTCTCATTCATGTGTGCGGCAAAGCTGCCGACAGAGCCGGCGAGGTCTTCGGCAATGGCGACGGCGGCGCCGTTGTCCGAGCGCAGCATCATCTCGGCGACGAGCTCCGCGAGGACGAAGCGATCGCCTGCGCCGACCTCCGTATCTTCCGTTTCTGCTGCCGTGCGGCTCACGGTGAGGATGGACGAAAGATCGCCTTCCTCGATGGCGAGCACGCATGTCATCATCTTCGTCGTGCTCGCGGGAAAGCGCGGCACATCCGCCGCCTTCTCGTAGAGCACGCGCCCCGTCGAAGCCTCGATGAGAATTGCCGAGGCCGCTGTGATCTGTATGTTTTCCGCCGCGCCCGCCTTCGCTGTGAGAAGCAGGAAGACGAGGATGCAGAGGGAAAGGACTCGCTGGAAATGCAAGGAAAAGCCTCCTGTCGTGATTGCTTTCCCTATTATAGCACACGGCGAGAAAAAAAGGACCGCCTCATGCATCGGATTCGACGCATGAGACGGTTCTTTTGTTTTGAAACCAACCTGCCGCACGAATTTTTCTGGCAGCTTGCAAAGGGTGCGCTTTGTGGTTATGATAGGAGTGAGAAGGCGCATAAAGATGTTCCATCGGGTGAAGGAGGCAGAACCATCATGAAAAAAGCGATTGTCGTCGTCGATATGCAGAAGGATTTTATCGACGGCGCATTGGGGACGAAGGAGGCGCAGGCGATGCTGCCGCGCATGGAGGCGAAGCTGGCGGCGGCGCGTGCGGCGGGGACGGCGCTCGTCTTTACGATGGACACGCACGGCGAGGACTATCTGGCGACGCAGGAAGGGAAGCGGCTTCCCGTGCCGCATTGCATTCGCGGCACGAAAGGCTGGGAAATTGCCGCATCCCTGCAGCCGTTCGTTCAGGCGGCGGCCGCCGTCGTCGAGAAGCCATCCTTCGGCTCGACAGAACTGCCCGCGGTGCTCGCAGGCTATGACGAGATCGAGCTTGTCGGCCTTTGCACCGATATATGCGTCATTTCCAACGCGCTTCTGCTCAAGGCGTTCTATCCTGAAAAGCGCATATCGGTCGACGCCTCCTGCTGTGCGGGCGTGGCGGTTGAGAGCCACGAGGACGCACTGCGTGCGATGAAGATGTGCCAAGTCGACGTGAAGTGAAGGCGGCTTGTCTGCGAGATGTGGCCGGCGGATGTCAGCCTACGATTCTTGAAGCACCATTTGCCTGGGAGGGTGCTCGTCGCTCTCCCAGCAGGCCGGCACGTCCTGTGCCGCGAGCACGATGTTTTCCTGCCGGACGTTCTGCTGCGCGAGGATCGTGCGCACGGTCTCCTCAACGAGTTCGGGACGGTTGTTCTCCTGGCTCATGTGCGCGAGGAAGACGGCGCGCGGACGCTTCTTGAGGCGCACGAGCGCCCAGGCCGCCGCGCTGTTCGACAGGTGGCCGCGGTTCGAGAGGATGCGCTGCTTCAAGTGCCACGGATAGGAGCCGCGCTGCAGGAGCTCGCGGTCGTGGTTGGCTTCTAAGATCAACGCGTCCGCGCCTTCGATGGCGGTCATGACGTCGTTTGTCAAAAAGCCGAGATCGGTCGCGAGCGCACACTTCTCGCTGCCGCAGACGGCGTAGCCGACGGGCGAGACGGCGTCGTGCAGCGTGGAAAAGCTCTTGACCGAGACCGCGCCGAGCATGACATTTCCGGTGAGCGGCGTGAACGTGTCCTCGGGCACGGCAAGGCTCTCCCTTATGGCGCGGAGCGTCGCGGGCGGCGCGAAGAGCGGCAGGTGATACTGCTTCAAGAGCGTCGGCAGTCCCTTGATGTGGTCGCTGTGCTCGTGCGTGATGAAGACGCCGTCGAGGGAGGCGGCATCGACGCCGAGGTCGGCGAGCGAGCGCGTGATGCGGCGTGCGCTGATGCCGGCGTCGATGAGGAGGCGCGTGCCGTCCAGCTCGATGTACGCGGCGTTTCCCTTGCTGCCGCTCGCGAGCATGGCGACGCGCAGGCCGCGCTCGGCGCTCTTCGGCACAGTCGCCTGCTGCTGCACAGGCTGCGCTGCCATCGCACAGGCGCGCGCCGCGAGAGACTCGGCGGCACGCAGGAAGCCGCTGTTCGTCATGGCGCCGCTCAAGGGCGCTTGACCCCGTTCGGCAGGATGAGGAAGGAGGCGCTTTTCTTTTCAGCGAGGAGCGAGGGCGGCTCCTTTTGCGCATCTTCCTCGGCGTCCGCGATCATGCCCTGCGTCCGCCGGCTTGCTTCCTGCAGGCGCAGCAGCCCTTCCATGAGGCCGATGTCCTGCTTCTTTGCGAGTGTTTCCAAGGCGGTCGCCGCGTGCTGCAGGAACTTTTGCAGCTGGTGCGTCTGCTCGTCCTGCTTGCGCTCGCGCTCCTTCGCCGCCTCGCCGTTGTCGCGCTGCGCCGTGTCCAAGGAAGCGATGCGCCCCGAAAGCGACTCGTGCTCGCGCTCGATGTCCTCGGCGATCTGGCCGGCCGTCTCCACGAGGCCGATCTCGATGGCGGAGTGACGCTTCAAAAGGTCGGCGAATCCCTGCTCCTGCGTGCTCGCCACATACTGCAGGGTGAGCGCGAGGGAGTCCTTGAGATCCTGCGCGCCCTTTTCCTGCGCCGTGTGCAGCGCGGCCATCTGACGTGCGATCTCCTTCTGCATCATCGTGCCGAGCGCGCTCGTGTCGATGCCGGGACTGCTGCGGAAAGCGGAGAGGTCGCGCGGCAGGCTGCGGGCGAGGGCGTTGATCTCGCGCACGAGTCCCGCCTGCATCGCGTCGAGGCGTTCGGCGACCGTGCGCTCCACCTCGTCGATGCGGCTGAGGATGGAGCGCTCGCGCCGGATCGAGTCACGATCCTGCTGGCGGCGCACGTCGTGCATGTCGTCGATCGCCTGCTCAAGCTCTTCGAGCCGCTTTTCCAAGTCCTTCTTGTCCTCCGCGGTGATCAGCCCTGCCCGCGAAAATATGCTCTTGCCCATCGAAATGCCCTCCAAAACGAAATAAACGGGACAGGTGAACCCGCTCTGTGAGAATGTCCGACACGCAGGCATTCCCTAGTGGATAATACGATACTATTTTGATGCCTATTACCAAGTGTAACAAAATGTCGCTTTATGTGCAATAAAGTTTTGCAAATGCGCCGAATCGCAGCGTGAATTAACGATATGTATCGCTTGCGCTGCCCGATGTTTGATCTCTATAGATCCTACAGATCAAACATCGGGCAGCTGCCAGTCGATCGGCGTCTGCCCCGTGCTTTCGAGGAACGCGTTGGCGCGGGAGAAGGGGCGGCTGCCGAAGAAGCCGCGGAAGGCGGACAGGGGACTCGGGTGCGCCGATTCGATGACGGCGTGCGGCGGGGCGGCGATCATCGCCTTCTTGCGGCGTGCGGGCGCACCCCAGAGGATGAAGACGAGGGGCTTTTCGCGTGCCGAGAGCAGCTCTATGATGCGGTCGGTGAACTGCTCCCAGCCGTGCCCGTGGTGCGAGGCGGCGGCGTGGGCGCGTACGGTCAGCACGGTGTTCAAAAGCAGCACGCCCTGCTTTGCCCACGGCGCGAGGCAGCCGTTGTTCGGCGTCCTGCAGCCGAGATCGCTGGAAAGCTCCTCGAAGATGTTCTTGAGCGACGGCGGCGGCTCGACGCCCGCCTGCACGGAGAAGGAAAGTCCATGCGCCTGCCCCTCGCCGTGATAGGGATCCTGGCCGAGGATCACGACCTTCGTTTCGGCGTAGGATGTGTAGTGGAGCGCATTGAAGATCGCATACATGTCGGGAAAGATGCGGCGCGTGCGGTACTCTTCGATGAGGAAGCGGCGCAGTTCCTGATAGTAGGGCTTTTTCATCTCGTCGGCGAGCAAGCCCTCCCAATCGTTTTGAAAAATCTTCATGGCAGTCTCTCCTTCGTCCATACTTCTTTTCCATTATTATAGCAAAGTCTGGAATTTTATGTAGTGAAAATTCAGGAAAAATCTGCTATACTATAGTCAGTGTCAAACTGTACATTGGGCGGTTCGTCCGAGAACTGCAGGAGAGGTGTTGGAAATGAATCCCGTCATGCGCTGCGGCATCATCTTTTTTTTCGTCCTGCTCATGCTGCTTGCGCCGCAGCGTCTGCTCCATGCGATGGATTCTGCGCCCGTGCTGCGCGTTGGCTGTCTTGATGTCTCGTCCTTTCCCGACGGATCGCCCGAGCGGCTGCTGTTCAACTTTGCGAAGCGCTACCTCAACGAGGTGGCGCGCAGCACGGGCTGGCAGTACGAATATGTGGAGATGGACGAGTGGACGGCGCGCGAGATGCTGCGCGAGGGGCGCATCGACATGTACTTCCCTGCGCGCGAGATGCCCGGTGACGAAGGAGCGTTCTCCTTCAGCGTGGACAGCGCGGCGTATTCGCTCCTCTCCCTCTATGTGCGCGAGGATTCCTCCCTTGAGACGAACAACCCCGCCGTGCTCGCCAACATGCGGATCGGCGTGCTAGATGACGGCCTGTATTCCTATGCGCTGACGCCGCTCGTGCGCGAGCAGGGCGTGCGCGTCGACATCGTCGAGCATCAGACCGCCGAGGCGCTGCACGGGGCGCTTGCGCGGGGCGAGGTCGACGCCATCTTGGACAGCGCGAGCCGTCGAAAGGACGGAGAGAAGCTGCTCCTGCGCGTGGCGCTCATGCCCGCGAAGTTCATCGCGGCGAAGAAGCGGGAAGGTCTGCTGAAGAACCTCAGCGATACGATCCTTTATACGGAAAGGGTCAATCCAAGCTTCGAGACGTATCTGGGCAAGGCCTTTCTCGATCGGGCGCAGAACCAGCTCGTGCGCTTCAATGCGTCGGAAAACGCCTACCTGGCGTCCGCGCCCGACCTGCGCGTCGTCTACGTTGGCGGACATGAGCCGTTCTTCGGCGACCGTTTGGAAAAGGGCGTGCCCGAGGGCATCTATCCGAGCCTTCTGCAGGCGCTCGGCGAGACGCTCGGCCTGCGCTTTCGCTTCGTGCGCGCCGAGGACAACGAACATGCGCTGAAGATGCTGCGCGAGGGCGAGGCGGACATCTTCTTCTGCGTCTACAACAACCTGCCGTCGATGCGGGATCTCTTCTTCACGGCGACCTTTGCGACGGAAGATTTCTCCTACGTCGTGCGGCGCGGCGCGGGCGACGTGCCGACGGGGACGGCGCGGGTCGCGCTGCCGCGCTGGTTTCATGGCATGCGCACCTATTTGAACATGCAGCATCCGAACTGGCAGATCGTGCCGGTTGACGAGCCTGTCGACTGCCTGCGCATGATCGAGGAGGACGGCTGTGATTTCGCGCTTCTGCCCTCGCTCTTCCTGCAGCAGAGCAGCCTCCTGTCGATGCACCCGGATCTCGTCGTGCTCGCGAGTCATTCGGCGGAGATCCCCGTGAGCCTCGCGATCTCGGGCGAGCAGCCGCGCGTCCTGCAGTCCGTCATGACGAAGGGCATCTTGAAGATGGATCCGCGCCGCGTGCAGGAGATCGTCAACGAGCACATGACGGGGCGTCTGACGCTGACCGCCGTCGTCGCACGCTATCCGATGCAGACGGTGGCGCTCGCCGTCGTCTTCCTTCTCTCCGTGTTCATCGCCGTGTTCCTCATCGAGCGCTCGCGTGTACAGAGACGCCAGTCGGAGGTGCTGCTCGCGAAGAACGAGGAGCTGGAAAAGGCGGTCGAGGAGCAGAAGAAGCTGATGCGTGCGCGCGACATCTACAAGCAGGAGGCGGAAATCGACCCTCTGACGGGGCTTTTGAACAAGAAGGCGATCCAGTCCGCCTGCGAGGAGATGCTGGCAGGCTCCTTGAAGGAAGGGGCGGTTCATGCGTTCTTCGTCATGGATCTCGACCACTTCAAGGAGATGAACGACACCTACGGCCATCAGGCGGGCGACGACGTCCTGCGCCGCTTTGCACAGGAGGTGCGCTCGATCTTCCGTCAGTCGGATCACATCGGGCGCTTCGGCGGCGACGAATTCACCGTGCTCATGCCGAACGTGACGACCCTCGTCGCCGTCGAGCGCCACGCGCGTCAGCTCATGACGGCGGCGCAGGAGCTTGAGGTGCGCGACGACCGCTCGCTGCTCTCCGTGAGCATCGGCATAGCGCTCGCGCCCCTGCACGGCACGAACTACGACGATCTCTTCATGGCGGCGGACGCGGCGCTCTACGATGTGAAGCGTGCGGGACGCAACGGCTGGAAGATTTACGACGTGAAAGAAGATGGAGGAACTTTATGCCCGAAGGAAAAATGACGGGAACGATGCGGCGTCTTCTGGCGAGAGCCGCCCTGGCGGCGCTCCTCGCCGCGTGCGCGGGAGCGCCCCTGCCGTCCGTGGCGCAGGCGGCGCAAGGGACGCCCGCCTGCGCCGTGCAAGGCGCACAGGCGGCGACGGACACGGGCGCGAAGAAGGACGCTGCCGCGCCCGTGTTCGTCGCCCGCCCGCACTTTGCGGCAGATCTTCCCGCCGAGGTCAACGAGAAGGCGGCGGCAGAGGTGCGCTTCTTCATTGCCGAGCCGCTGACCGAGCCGATCTTGGAGGAGGAGGCGCCGCCCGAGAGCGTCGAGATCCTAGGAGCGGCGGAGGCGACGCAGGCGCAGATGGCGGCTTTCATCCGGCGGCGCAACCCGCAGCCGAAGCTCGCCTGCTCCGTCGAGGAGATCGTGCGACTCTACTACGAGGAGGCAGGGGCGGAAGGCGTGCGTGCCGACATCGCCCTTTGCCAGGCATTGAAGGAGACGGGATTCTTCGCCTACGGCGGCGACGTCCTGCCCGCTCAGAACAACTACTGCGGTCTCGGCGCGACGGGCAACAAGGCCAAGGGCGCGTACTTCGCCACGCCGCAGGAAGGCGTGCGCGCCCACATTCAGCACCTCATGGCATACGCGACGACCGAGAGGCCGCACGCGCCGCTCGTCGATCCGCGCTACGATCTCGTGCGCCTCTACCGCACCGACATCTACGGCAAGATCAAGCACTGGACGGGACTCAACGGCGTCTGGGCCGTGCCGGGCACCTCTTACGGGCAGGACATCCTGCTGCTCTGCCGCGAGGCGACGACGCCCGACGCGAGCGACGCCTCGCTCGCCTTCGCCGAGAAGAAGCTCGCCGAAAAGAAAAATGCCGCCGCCTACGTCTATCGCGCCATCGTCTTTGCGAAGCGCGGCGAGAGCGAGAGGGCGGCAGCTGACTTGGAGGCGGCTCTTCGGCTCTCACCGAAGAGCGCGGCAGCGCTCTATGATCGTGCACTCTTCTTTACGGCAGCGGGCGATGAAAAACGTGCGAAGGCCGACCTCGAAGCGCTTGTCAAGGCGCAGCCCGACTTCGCCTACGCATGGTACAACCTCGGCGTCATGAACCTCAAGGCGGGCAGGAACAATGCTGCGATGCGGGATTTCGAGCGCGTGCTCGCCCTCGTGCCGCAGTCGGCGAACGCCCAGAGCAACATCGGCATCGCCCTCGTGCGCGAGAAGAAGTACCGAGAAGCGTGGCGAGCCTTCGCGCAAGCCGCTGAGATCAACACGACGAACCCGACGGTGCTGATGAATCAGATCGTCTTCGCCGCGTGCCTGAAAGAATAGCGGACGGAGAAGGCACGGATCCCGCTGTGGGAAAACGGGTTTCCCAGGAAAGCTCAGGAAATCGGACCGAAGGCTGCAGACGAATCGGTCAGCTTCTGCAAGACATGGGGAACCATGACCTGAAAGCTCAGGGGTTGGCGTGGATGCATCTTGTCCACGCCTTTTTGCTATACAGGAGAAGATGTCGAAGTTCGAGCATATCGGCGGTGGGACTGCGTGGCGTTGAAGCCGACGCATCGCAGCTCTTTTTGCCACCTGCCTGTTTGTGCGCGATGATATATGATATAATGGGAGACAGAAGAACAACGCTTGCAAAACGGAGAAGCAGCCATGGAAAAAGAAGCGAAAGGCAGACAGTATCAAGATACGGTATTCCGCCTCTACTTCAATGATGAACAACGCCTGAAAGAAGTGGCGGGCGCTTTGCATGGACGTTCCTATGCCCGAGATCCGCTGAAGATCGTGACACTTGACGGAACCTTCTTGTCACAGATCAAGAATGACATATCCTTCTTGCTGGCACAGCAGCATCTGATCTTCATGGAGCATCAGAGCACGGCGAACAAGAACATGGCATTGCGTTGCCTTTACTATGTCTGTGAACAATGGCGTCAATACGTACCCGCGAAGAAGCTGTATCAGAACACGCGGATCGAACTTCCCGCGCCGGAATTCCATGTATTCTATTCGGGAGACGGCGATATGCCTGAAACGTATCAGATGAAGCTGTCCGATGCGTATAGGAAGCCGGAGTCGGATGAAAATATCAACCTGGAATTGAAGGTATGCTTCCACAATATCAGCTACGACGAGGCGAAAATACTCCTCCAGAAAAGCCGAACGCTTCATGACTATAGCTTCTTCATCGATCGAATCAAAAAGAATATGACGAGCGGCATGGCAAGGGCGCAAGCCATTCGCGAGGCCATGCGATATTGCGAAGAACATGATATCATGGCAGAATTTTTGCAGCAACACGAAAGGGAGGTTGTCGATATGGTGAATTTTGAATGGAATCAAAAAGACTTTGAAGAAGCCATCCTTGAAGAAGGCATCGAGCGCGGCATGAAACGTGGGCGTGCCGAGGGATGCGAGGAAGGGAAGGTCGCTATTGTCTTGGAGATGCTGCGTGACAAGCTGCCGCTGGAAACCATCGCGCGCCTTTCAAAGTTCTCCATGGAGCGCGTGCAGGAGCTTGGCAGGAGGCATAGTCTGCTTTGAGTGCATCTTGTGCATATCGGAGGAATCTCACATTCGCGATAGAGCGATAAGGAGGAGCCGCACATCGCGTGCGAGACTCCTCCTTTTTTTACCCGTCGGAAGCATGCGACGAGAGGACAGCGCAGATGTGTGAAGATGGGTGGCTGAATTTATCAGTGATT
>ERZ772766.1348-NODE-1348-length-13252-cov-2.821778_pt1 | contig 13252 bp, 8 predicted proteins | sample MGYA00511379_ERZ772766 | MGnify/ENA primary metagenome ERZ772766 (study PRJEB29015, sample SAMEA2737895) | human oral metagenome | biome: human oral; feature: human-associated habitat; material: dental | place: China | collected 2116 ...
TGTGCATTGCCATGCTTGCGGTCGTCAATCAGGTCTGCCTGACCCAAAATCAGGGCGGTACCGTTGGCGCAATGGCCGGTACCCTTACGTTGCGCAATCAGGTCAGCCGTATGGATCAGTTTGTCGGGATGGTTGGAATAGCGTTCGCCGGTAATCCGTTTGACCATATCGGCGGCTTTGGACATACCTGCATGGGTACTGCCGACCGTTCCGCTGCTGCCGGAAACAGAGGATTGGGCATCATCCTGCCTAAGTTCGTTGCCGTCTCCCAAAGAGACCCGCCTGCCGCCATGATGCTCGGATGGCGTGAATCCCAAGATTTGGGACACCGGCATACCGTCATAGGTCTTGGAGGTATTTTCAGGGTCGTAGTTTTTAACGCGTTCTTCCAGTGCCAGTTTGCGCTCCAACAGTACCTGCACTTCGGGATCGCGGGCGAACTTGACCCCCGACTCGTAGTCGGTTCCCGCTTGGCTGCCCAACAGCGTACTTGCCGCCTGTGTACCCAAGTAGCCGCTCGGTCCTACAACAGCACCCGGTGCGCCTTCCAAAAGCACTTCATAATTGCCTTTCTTCAGTTCATCAAGCATTTCCTGTTTTCCGGCTGCAAGGTTGTCGGCGAGTTTTGCTGATGGGGCGCGTTCGCGCATCTGTCTGTTGATTTCAAGGATTTCCTGCATATCTTTCTGACGGGCCGCCATGTTGTAACGCATAATTTTTTCATGGTCACGGATGTTACGACCCAAATCATCAGACGCAGCTCGTCCCTGCTCAATTCTGCCTTCAATGCCGTTTAAACTGCCGGTATCAATGGAAGAACCATAACGTCCAACTTTTTCCGCTCCGGCAGCGGAAACTGGTGCATCCATGGCTGAACGGGTGTCTTTATTTAAACGTTGGGTGTGTTCCAGGACGTCCATCTGCGCTTCCAACATTTCAGCATAAGTTTGAGACGTAGGTGATTGGTTGTATTCGTACACTGCCTTCAAAGCAGCCGTCGCCGCCATCTGTTCAGCAACATTGCCGGATGATTTCGCGGCGTACAGCGCGTTGAAGGTATCCGCGCCCACATTGCCGCCCCGGTCGTAGGCGGCGCGTATCGCATCAGCCGTACCATGGTCGTACTTCTCCGCTGCCGCCGCTGCCATGGCGAGCTGCGCGGTGGCGTTGTCGCGGTCCGCCATCAGACCCACGCCGGTAAAATGCTTGGCGTCGATACGCGCCTCCGCACCACCGGAAACGGTGGTATTGGCGGCACTCTCCAAGCTGTGCATATCGCTGCTCAGGTCGGAGACGGTCTGACTGTACGCTTCGTTGAGGCTCTTGGAGTCGATGCTGCCGAACGAGGTGTTGATGCTCTTGATGTCGGCCAGGCTGGTTGATTCGGTCATGCGCTGTTCGCGTCCTTCGCCATCGGTATAGCTGACCGAATTGTCGGCCGTGCCACGTTTGCTAGCATCAATACTTGCATCTCCATAGATACTGCCACCGCTACCAAATGCTTCCAAACCGGCACTACCACGAACTCCTGCTTTTCCTGTCAAACCTATTGCATACTGCTCCCCATCCTTCAGAACTCGGTCGCCTTTTTGGTTGTAGTGCAGCGACAGCGAGCCATCCGTACCACGGTTCAGGGTATAGCCGTCCGACGTAGCGGTACCGCTGCTGTCCACATGTGCCCAGGTCAGTGTTTTGCTGTGGGTATCAACCATAGAGAGTTGCCTAGATACCGAGGCCTTCGCCGCTTCCGTCATCGCCTGGCTGCTGCTCAGGTTGATACTGTGTCCCGAACCTGCCTGGGTATTCGACATCAGCCTCGATGCATCGGCAAGCGGACCGCCTAGGGAAGATTGGTCGATCATCTTATCGGCACTGATAACTTTAGATTGATCAAGTCTTGGAGATTCAACGTTTTCATCAATTGCACCGGTACCAATCATGGCTGCACGTGTTGCAATGCCATTAAACACATAAGCCGAACCAAGCACTAAGAAGAGGGCGAGTGCCGAAACACTACTCATAATAGTAGAACCGGTCAGGATGGTTTTGTTTATCTCATCAAACACTCTTGTCGAAAATTCCGGTGACAACAACCGCTGCACATGGCCGCCTGCCGCCGTCTCGATGGCAATGGCGTATAGTTTGTCAGTCAAAGAAGACTGCATAAAGTGTCCCACACCTGCCTGCACCGGCGGAATCATGAACAGCCATGCCGCCATACCGATATAGGCACCTAGGATCATGAAACTTTTGACCCCCTTAACCATCACAACCGGCACCATGAGCACGGTAAACATAATGAAAAAGGCGAGCATGAAGTTGAAGAATTTTTCATAGGTATTGGCCCAGCCGGTTGCCTCGCCGGCTGCATCGACAGCCGATGAGGAGACGGCCTCTCCCATAATCTGCTCCGTCTTATTACAGCTATTGTCCTGCATACCTATACACCGCTCTGCCAGCCGATTCATCATCAATGAAGACTGGATACTGGCCGCGTCTACCTGTATGGCAGAGCTATAGAATTGTGCCATTTCGTTGGGATTGAACCGGCCACCTTGCTCACTGGCACGTTTGTAGGCAAACTCGAGGGCATTATGGGGATTGTCGCCGGAAAGAGAGGTGCCTCTGCCTGCAGCTGAACTGATTGCCGCCGGCAATTGCGACAGTTCTCCCTGCACCTGTTCGGCTGAGGTTTTACCCGCTGCATTGGGTTGGTTGACATTTGTTGCTTGAGTCATAGCGATGCTATTGGCCGCTGCAGATGTATTTTTCCCAGATTTAGGTGTTACCTGCGCCATTGATTGTGCAGCGATGATTTTACCGGCATCTGCACAGTTCATTCGCGTAAGAATACGGTTGCCGTCTGAACCGGGCACCCAAATACTCGTTTCTCCGGCCTGTTTCGGATCAGTCAACAACCCCAAAAATCCATTTTCCCGTGTTTCGTTCCAACGCGTCTGCCATTGGTGGCAATCATTGCCAGCACGACCCATATTGGCGGCAAGCAGCGGATCACCACCATTTGCAAATGCCTTACGCAATTCGACCAGAACGCGTAATGGGGAGTGCATACCTCGGCTGCCGTACAGACTGACACCGCCGGCGAGCGTGCCCATATCTTCCGCCCCAATAGACGACAAGGCAGTATCAGGAACAGACTGGGTGACGGTATTGATTTTTTGGGTTGTTTTATTACTGAGGCTGCTGAATGTTCCCATCAATAAACCGATGGCTAACGGCACGTTGTCCACCTGTTTGAATCGTACCGCGCCGGCATTATCCAATCCTGAATCGTAGGAGTTGGCTACGCGTACGGACATAGACGGCCCTAAAGTAACTGCAAAAATAATAATCCCAAAAAAGTTACGGTAAGCCATTAACTGCCCAGTATAAGCTACGTTGATGGTAGCCATCATTGCTGCAAAAATAAGGCTTACTTGCATGACGCCAACGGCAAATGAACCGGTATTGCTGTTGAAAAGCATTGCACACCACGTCAGTGCCCGGGCCACCGGCTCCAAATCACCCAGCACCCAAATGGTGCTGATAGAATCGGGGACGGGGACAGCATTTCTCGGTACAAAACCATCCGCCCATACCTGAATCGGTACGGTCAGAATCAACAAGAGTAGAAGTCGTTTTAGGCGTGCCATAGTACGTCCTTGATCTGTTTCAGTTTATTCGGCGTAGCCGTTGAGTTTCAGCATAATACGGGCCTGGCGTTGCAGGTCTGCTTGGTTGCGCACCATTTTTGACTTGGCAAGATTGGTCGAAGCGGTGTCCCGCAACTTGTCCAATTGCGCCGACAACTGGGCTGATGGTGCTGCAATTTCCTTACCTCCTACAACATTGGCCGAATAAGCTTGTGAAACCGTCTTATTCATAGCCTGCAGCATTTCTGCCGCCATCTGTTCGCCCAACATATCGGAAGCGTAATCAACAATCAAAACCATCAGTTGCGTATTTCCGGTAGCGGCCACATCGGAAAGGGCGACACGGGTTTCCGGGGGAAGTGCGGCCAGATACTGTCTGCGTTTTTCATCCAACTGGACACTGTTGTCCGCCAGATAGGCCATAATTGAATCCGGTGCAATGGTACGGTTCCAGCCGTCAGCAGTAGTAGAATTTCCTCCGGCCAGCAAGCCGGCAACATATTTACGCGTACCCGACCATTTGACAGGTTTGATGGCTACGTTTTGGCAGCTGTCCGCCTTACCAATATTGAAGTCGGCACAACTGTAGCCATTTAGTACGCCGTTTTCCGGCTCACCTTTAACCAAGTCATCGAATGTCCATAAGGAATGAAATTCCTTGTCCGAACGCTGACTGGACCCTTTGGTAAACTCTCCTCCTGATGCGTCGGAACGGGCATTGGCACCGGTCAAAGTGATATTGGTACCGTAAAGGTTCATAGCCATTTCTAAAAAGCCGCGATCACCACCGTACGGTTCCGTATCGACCGCCGAATTCCCACTACCTCCTCCGAATACGCCCGTACTGGAGAGTGTATTCATCATGTTGTTGCCATATACGGTATTAATATCGGCCGCATCGTCGGGACGGTTGGCATTATTTCCGTTCTTATATGTTTTTTGACTGGCGGCAAAAAGGTCAGAGGATATCCCTTTAGCCGCAGACTGTACGGACTCCCAAATGGCTTTTCCGTCACCTTTCCAAAGGCTGCCCAACTGGGTTTCACCGCGCGCTGCATCGACAAGGTGGCTACCAATCTGACAGGTGTTTTTAGCCGCACCGTTGAGCTTGGTGGTGACATCCTGCATCGAACTCATAATGCCCTGGCAACGGGTACAAAGGTTGTCCAGCGCAATTTTGGCAGCATAACCGCCGGCATTGGACATAATTGCCCTCATGATGTTGCGCATATTGTCTAGCGACATCATCGAAAACGAACCAAATTGGGCATCAATGCCGCCGCAGCCCGCCTGAAATCTCGGTGCATCGTAAGCCACGATTTGGAAGGAGCGTACCGGCGAACGCAGGCTGACACCGCCGAGCTGACCACCGTAGTTGCCGTTACTCGCACCGACAGACGGATTGGTTTGCGTCCACATCATGTCCATGCCTTTGCCCACATCAGCATAGGAGAAGGTAAATGCAAATATGAACAACAGTGTAATTTTCAGTTTTGCTATCATTATTTTCCTTGTCCCATTTTGCGGCCGATGATGTTGTAGATCTTATCAGCCAACTCGTCAGGTGATTCCTCGCCGGTAATGCCGGCAGCTTCCCAGTCATTGCGGTCGATCATCCCGCGCTCATTCATCTTGGCCGTTTGGGCCAGCTTAGGATCAACCACTTTCATATCTATCGCCGCCGTGACGATTTTCTCTTCCAGCTCATCTAAACTCACGGCTCCGTGCGCAATTAATCCCATCTTGTCGGGTGGTACGACCAGCACCACTGCCGGCGTCAGCTGTATGCCTAAGCTGCGGGCGCGTTCGCCACCCGTATCGTTGCGTACCAATCTGCGATCCATGCCGCCAATAATGCCGCCATCGGTGCTGATATAGCGCACGGCCATGTTTGGGAATTTTTCCCGTAGTGCGGATACCGTTTGGTATTGGCTCAGACAGAAGGAACATTTACTGTCGAAAAACAGCCAAAGCCCTGCTTTACTGCTTATATCCGCCATGATTTTGTCTTTTGCCTGTCCGATTTCCCACAATGCCTGTTGGCGGGCGCGGGCGGAGAAGGGCATCCGTACCTCTTCTGACAAGAAGGGATATTTCTGGTTGTTGCTCTCCCAAATCCGCGCCACCTGATCGGCACGGTCCATACGCAGGCGGTTGAGGGTTTGGTAAGCGAAAACCGTTTTTTCGTCGGGTTCGCCGGTCATGCGGTCGAGCAGTTCCTTTTCGGTACGGCGGAACCATTCGGCGGACCCGGGTCGAGGTTTTTCTTCAACCGGTTGCTGTGCAACCGGTGCGGGGGCTGCAGATTTTTCCTTATCCTTTGGCTTAGGTTTCTGTGCAGGATGATCACGGTACCAAAAGAAACCGTCCGGAACCGCCGCGTCGTAAGCTGATTGTCCGGAAGCCAGTACGGTTCCGACTAGGGCAATGGCCGCCAAGGCAGCTGCCGTTTTAACTTTGTAATGTTTCATTTTTGACTCCTATCGGATGACGGACGGTTCTTCATTCAAAGGCTGGGTAAAATCGAACTGTTGCGGTTTCAGCCCTTTTGACTTCAGCCACTGCGCGGCTGACTGCTGCGCTTTTTTCTGAGATTCGACGTTGAGACGCGCCATCACGGATGCCGCCGACTGCGCCTGAGATTTATCGTAATGTGCCGCCCTCAAAAGCCATGATGCGGCTTGAACCGGATCCGCATCGTGTAATTTGTCTGAATTCGCATACCACCTTGCTAGGGCAACCATTGCCGGTACATACAGCCGGTCAGCAGCGCGGCGGAAATATCCGACGGTGGTAAATGGGTTTTCCGAATAAACGGTAAGTCCAAAAGCGTAAAGTGTGGACGGCTCTCCACCCTTTACTGCTTCCAGCCAGTATGTCCGTGCTGCGGCCTTATCTGCCTTTACGCCCGTACCCCGTGTCAGGATTTGTGCGGCATAGGCAGATGCCGGCCATAAAACCGCTGTTTTACTTTTACGCAATTCGCGATAGGCAGTGATGGCCGTCTGAAACCAACGTAGGGCGGAAGCAGGATCTTTTTTGCCACCTGCGCCGTTGTAATAAAGTACACCGAGGTTGTACGCCGCCAAATAATTACCGGTCAGCGAACCGTCTGCATTTTTGACGGCTTTCAGATAGGCACGTTGGGCAAGGGCATAGTCGGGTCCCTTGAGACCGGGCAGTTTCCCTCTCTGGGCAAGTACACCGTATTGAAGGGCAGCCCAACGGTTGCCAACATTGGCGGCATCTTTCAGTTTTCCGGCATAAGACATGTCACCGCTGACAAATCGGTCATACATCATCCTTGCCTGCTTCGCCTGATTTTGAGACTGTTGGCCAACTATATTTTCAACAGGTTTCGGTGTAGGTTTGGATGGTTGCACTTTGGCAGGCGGTGTGCCGAATACTTGTTCGGCAGAAGGCTGTGCCGAAACCAAAGCCGGCAGCATAAATAACAGTGACAATCGTAACTTCATGTTTCGTCATCCTTAACGCTTAATATTCACAGGAATCAACCCAACGCCAAACCAAATAGACGGCATCAGTATCGTTAGTATTGGTCGCCTGATCGTTTTTACCGCTTCCCCATAACATTGTGCTCGCCCCCCATCTGTGTGCGCCGCTGCCAAAACCGAAAGCATCTTTAACCAAACCGGTAATTTGACCGGTTAAGGCACCGGTAATATTGCCGCTAGAGGTATTGCTGACCGAACTCCAGGTATCCGATTCAGGGTAGGGGAACAACATGGCGGATTTAAATTCCGACTTGGCGGGGTAGGGGGCGGCTACCGCACTGCATAGGGCCTTGTCCCCGACATTGGACACCGAGGCGTAACCGCCGGTACGGTTCGAAGCCATAATCGACCGGTTGACAATAGTTTGCGAGCCGACAACGCTGTCGCGCTCGGAAGAAGTTGCCCCGATAGCGGGCAGGTTCTGTCCCATGCAACCACCGAGCCAGTAGGCCATATCATCAGCCATAAGCCCCATTCCGGTAGTGTTGGCGGTACAAGAAGCGGTATGTGCCGCCAAATCAAACAAAGGGTTGCCTGTCACTGCCCCAATGCCTGTCCATTCGGGATAGAGCACGTTCCCATATACCGGGTCCGAAGCCGTCCATCCGGGTGTGAAAATAGAACTTTCCAAGTTCCCGCCTTGAACAAAAGTCCGTGGAATCATTCCCTTGTACATATCGGTTAACGGGAATGACCAGCTGTGGAAATGTCTGAAGCCCACATCGGTCTTCGAAAATCCCTCTCCGCCACCCAATAGGTTGAAACCTACTCCGGCCGCACTGGTCGCCGCACCGGCGACGACGCCGACGGCCTTACTTAAAACCCCGCTGACTTCGGAACCGTAAACAGGAGAACATCCGGCTTCCCTGACTACCTCGACAAACCTGGTGGGCACCCACATACCCTTGGTGTAGCCGTAAACGGCATACGGTTCTTGGCCGCACTTGCACCAAGTCTGCTTGGTAGCTCCCGGCGGTGCGCCGACATCCCCGCCGGGCATAGTCGGACTGCCCATAATGTGAAGCGGAAATGCAGAGTCATAGTCAAATTGGTAGAGCACCTGATAACCGGCGTTCGAACAGGTATTTGCATGCGCTTCCGCCGCCAAGCCGGCCGCCAATACAAACGATATACAGGTCTTTTTCAGTAAGGTTTTGGCAGTCATGACTTATCTCGGATGGATTTGGAAAACTTCAAAGTTCATGCCGTTTTGGCTGTAATATGAAGGAACGCCCACAATACGCATTGTTCGTTGCATAAACGGATCTAACGGGGAAGCGGGAATGCCAGCTGTCCGCAGCCCGCCCAGCTTTGTATAGAAGACAAGTAAGCCCGGGCGTTGCTTACCCAAATTTCGGGCAAATTCAATCTGCCAGCGGGCGTTGCCGTCAATGACGACGAATTCGTGACGGCCTTTCGGGTCCAGTGCCAGCACATTGAAACGGGTCCCTTTCGGATAGACCACTCGGCCCGTCGCCGGATGGCGGATATCGTATGAGGCTGCAACCAAGGGCATAAATGAAAAACGACGGGATTCGCTGAATGTAGGAAGATTGATTAAGCCTTCCAATTTTTTTTCTACTGCTTGGGCAGCTTTGCGGCCTTCGTTCTTCCAATCGTGTTTCAAGACCTGTCTTCTCAAAATTTCGGCCTGATCGGGTTCGGATACCCGCCATTGCTGACTGAGTCTGTAGTTAAATTCTCTCCGTCTGATTTTTTCGACAGTTGCATCGATGGTCAGCATGCCCTGAATCAGATACCACTTACCGTCAGTGTCGCGGTGCGCGACCGCCGGGACATGGGTAATACCGTATTCGCGGAAGGATTTGGGGTGAATGATGATTTGTGGCGGTTTTTTACGGACGTTTTCCGGAAGTTTCCGCATCAGGCCGTAGGTGTAGTCGTAGATGTCTTTCATACTTCCGTCTCCCCACCCCCTGAAAGCAAATGCTATATCGCTTCGCCCCGAACCCTGCTTGAACAGATTAAGCAGGTCGGTTTCGGGCATGGAGCGTGAAATAAAGACCACCGTGCGGACACTTTCCATCTCGCGTCGTGCTGGGTTGTCACCCGGCGGGAGCACCGTCTCCCGTCCGATGCGTTCGGCTTGGCGCGCATACGGCAGCAGCTCGCTGCGCAATTGTTCCGTTCTAGCCTTCTGGCGGTTAATCAGACTCTGAAGTTCTGACTCCAAGTTGCCGGCCCCATAACTAAAACAGGGCAGAAACGCGACCACGAACAAGATGCTTCGGGTAAGGTCCCCAATATCGCGAGTCGTACGACCTCGGTTCGCTCCCGAACATAAAGACTTCGTCATCTCCCAAAACATATTCTTTGTCCCAATAATTTGTCGGTTTTTTAAATGCCCGGATACCGTCGTTTAGGTCGTCTAAAAACCGGTCGTTGATATACAGTTTTCCTTCTTTAATCTTGACCCTGTCACCGGGCACTCCTGCCACCAATTTAATAACCGGCATACCATCGGGTATATACGGTCCCATTCCCCGCGCCGAAAACAGTACGGGATCGAAACGGTCGAAAGAGACGGTGTCCGGTTTTTTCCAGAAAAACACCTTCCATGGCAGGCAGGAAACCTCTTGTAGGCCGATGATGATCCGGTAAGGAGGTAAGGATTGTTGAATTGACGAAATCGTCAGGAATAGCAAAAACGATGCGGTCAATATGCCGCCTACCTTACTTGGACTCGGTATTTTCATCAGTCCAACTCCGCACCGTCTTCCGATCCCGTGTCTGCAGGAAGGGAGGTCGGCACGGTTGCGGGAACTGCAGCGGGTGGCAGCGGTTCATCCGGATTCAATGTGATGCCGACGGCAGCTGCAATTTCGGCTGTGATATCTGCTTTGGGCGGATAAGCCCAAACAGACTGCTTCTGAATGATGATCCGCCCCTGTTTCGCCATTGAGGCAATCTCGGCATTGATGGCCTGTTCCAAAGCAAATGCCTCTCTATTCATCTGTTCAGGAGTTTTGGCTCCACCTGTACGATCGTTGCGTGTTGCCGCTTGGTAAGATCGTGTCAGTCTTAGTCCGTCCACCACATAGATCCCTGATGCTGATTTAGGAGAAATTTCCGTCCTATACAGGGTAAACAGCACAAGCAGCAGCGCGGTGATGGCTACCGCAGGTATCAGGCTTCCACGTTCGGCGTGTTTGGGCTTTGTGATATTGTTTTGGTTAGGTTCAGACATGTATGACTCCGTGTTTAAATCGAATAACCGTTACCGTAGGTAGCGGCAGCCTGTTCTTGGATATAGTTTTCTATCGGTTCACCGGCACGGACACGGCGTTGCAGCTCTTTGAAAACCGGACCTTCGGTGTTGTAAATGATGCGGTTTTCGGGGGTTTCCACCAGTCTAACAATGGCAGCATTTTTGTCACCGGAAATGATACAGGCCTCGGAATATTGTCCTTTTGCCGTGTGGACAGAACGAAGCATGTTTGCAATAAAGGGTTCCGGTGTATACCATCCTTCGCGGTCAGCCTTATCAAGCGCATCTGCGGTTTGGTGCATCAGGATTTTGGTGTAACAGTTGCCTTGGATAACCGCCCCGTAATTGGTTTGGTGCAGCTGTTGGAGAGACTGCATTTCAATGACGGCAATACCATCCTCTTTACGGTTTTTTGCCGTCAGTTTAGAAATGAATTCGGCCATAGAGCGGTTGTCGAGATGGTCGCCGGCCTCTCCGACAACCACCATTCGTTTTCGGCCATCCCGGCTCAAGAACATTTCCTGTTTGATGACCGACGTGAACATCATCAAGGTAACGTCGCGCAGGTGGTGGTTTTCGCCAAACCCGGATAACTCGATAATGGTCCAGTCGGCTGCGCTGTCGAAATTGTTGCGGCCGTTAAACCAACGCCCCATCGGCTTGTCCGATGCAAATTGGCTAAGGAGTCTCGCCAACCTGTGTTGAATTTCTGCATCCTTGCCACTTTGTCCATACAGATACTCAACGATGTCGTCTATATCCATATCGCGCCCATTGCTGGTCCAAACACTTTGAAGTGCGTCGAACATAATGGCGTTTTCGTAGTCGTCCAAACCTTCCCGCGGTTTGGCCATTTTTCCCAAAATCGGGATGAGGGCCGGAGCCTCTTCGCTAAAATTTTCAATCTTGGTAAACGGATTGATACACAGATCCGACTCTTTATGGATGTCGATAACCGCCGCACCTTTCAGCTCGCCTGATGCGAGATAGTTGCTTCCTGTATCGATGGTGTACACTTTGGTACCGAGCGAAAGCTGACTTTCAGTCAAGTGTTGGACCATGACCGTCTTACCCGAACCTGCTTCACCCGCCACCAATATGTTGTAGTTGGCGTTTGAAGGGTGATAAACCGAATAGCCAAACAGTTTGCTGCGACGGGTCATCAAAAGCATTTCATCCCCAAAACCCTGCCATTCGTCAAATACAGGCAATAGGTGTACGGCTTCCAACGTGGTCATGCTTTTAAAACGATGGGTATTTTTAATGGATTCCGCAGATAGGTTCATCGGCAGGTTGTTAATGAACGATACCTGCGGTAAATAGCGTTCCGGATACATCATGAACCCTTTGGATGACAGGTAGGTCTGCATCCTCATCATGGCATCTTCGACACGATCCTCGTCTTCATGGAAGAACAACATGGACGTATTGATCTCAATGGCTTTTCCGCCTTTAGCCAAACTCTCGTTGATGATTTTGAAGCCTTCCAACCTGTCGGCAAGGGTGGCAGAGTATTTACGGTTGACGGCATTGTCAGACCGTGTGGCGAAAACATGTGAACGCTTCAGGGCTGCCTGTTTCGAATCCTGTGACGGATAATAGATACTGGTACATATAACAAATGGAATACCGGGTTGCGGCATGCCGCCTGACGGATGGCCGAGCAGATCATTCATATAAGACATGTGCCACCGGTGTTTCTTACCGGGATAGCGTCCTACGGACAATACGCCTGCGTACTGTTTGGAACCCATCGGACCGAATCCTTCCATTCTGACGTAACGCGCATCTTTTTGACCCCAGTTGACATCGGAACCCGGTGGGAAAAGCTGCTCGTTGAGGAACTCTTCATCATCCAACTCCATATCCCACGGACCATACATGTTGAACCAGCGACGCATCACGCCAAGCGCGGCATGACGGTCCAACAAACTTACGTTCACGCCGCCGGCTTTAAGTGAAGAAACCACCTTGCGGTACAGACGCACAAACTCTTCGCATTCGTTCTGAAACTTTTTGTACTGCTCGCCTTTGGCTGTCAGAGGGGATTTGGTTTTTAGTGGGACTTTGAGGGTGAACAGGCATACAGACTGCTGTATTCTGGCATCGGATGACTCAATCAAACGGTGATGTATGCCATTACGCAGATAGTTGCTACGTTTGAAAGCATTGGCCACGGCTACCTGTACCACCTTCCCGCCCTTGCTAGCCCTCCGCGCTTCTTCGTATTCTTTCAGCTTGTCTTCAATATACGGATGGTTGAGATTAAAGACCTGTAAGAAAGTGTCTTTGGGATAATCCAGTTTCAGCGCATCGTTCCAAGCGTTGCCCAAAGGGGTGCTCCAACCGGCAGCAGGAGAGAATGATCCAATGCAGGCTATCGCATTTTCTTTTTCAAAATAATGGATACCCATATCGTCCAAAGAAGCTTTGAGGCTCACAAACTGAGTTCCGCGATCGCGGTTGCGGAATATGTTGAAAATATCCACGGGCATTATTTGTACACCATTTTATGAGGGAGGATAAGATGCCGGAATGCTCGTCTTTCCGGCATAGAAACTTTAGGAACCGAAAGCCTGCGAAGGATCTGATTCGCCTGATTCTGCAGTCGCATCACGTCCGCGCGGCGGAGCCAGTTGGATGGCTGCGATACGCGGGCTGTTGAGGCGCAGACATACGTCATCACAGTTGATGTCGATAGATGGCAGGATTTCACCGGTATCTTTGGAGGTATAGACACCGACGCGGGATACTGTGCCGGTAACGGTCACAGGCATGCCGGATTGCAGACTCTTGTGCAGATTGTCGGCATCCTTTTTCCAATACGAGCAGTTAACCCAATCGGTACCGGCGGG
>ERZ772766.1350-NODE-1350-length-13244-cov-8.159982_pt1 | contig 13244 bp, 13 predicted proteins | sample MGYA00511379_ERZ772766 | MGnify/ENA primary metagenome ERZ772766 (study PRJEB29015, sample SAMEA2737895) | human oral metagenome | biome: human oral; feature: human-associated habitat; material: dental | place: China | collected 2116 ...
CTTCACGCTACTTTATTTGCTTAGATGTATGAAATGTTAGGTGTATTAGCTATAGTCGTCTTAATCGGAACGGATGCGGTGTTGGCGCGCCTGACCGGGCCCCATAAAAATCGCTGCGCGATTTTTATGGGAAACCCGCGCCGTACTGTCTGTACTGTCTCCGGCCCGCCACCTTGTCTCGTTCCCGTTTGAAACGACCATCATTTGCGCGGTACGGGCTTCGCCTGACGAGTTGGCGGCAGCGCACAATAAAGCCCGCAGCAGCGGGCTTCTCGTGTTTATTTGGCGAGCTGTTCCCAGAGGAAGGTGTAGGCCAGCGCGCTCATGTAGGCGCGTTGTTTGTTGTCTGCCGCGCCGCCGTGGCCGCCTTCGATGTTTTCGTAGTAGAGGGCGTTTTTGCCCGCCGCCTGCATTTTCGCCATCATTTTCCGCGCGTGGCCGGGGTGGACGCGGTCATCGCGGGTTGAGGTGGTGAAGAGCACCGGCGGGTAGGTTTTCGCCGCGTCAAACTGGTGGTAGGGCGAGTATTTTTCCAGATAGGCCCATTCGGCGGGGTTGTCCGGGTCGCCGTATTCGGCCATCCACGAGGCGCCCGCCAGCAGTTTGTTGTAGCGCTGCATGTCGAGCAGCGGCACCTGGATGACGATGGCGCCGAAGAGTTCCGGGTACTTCGTCAGCATGTTGCCCATCAGCAGGCCGCCGTTGCTGCCGCCCTGGATGCCGAGGTGCGCCGGGTCGGCAATGCCGCGTTTGGTGAGGTCGCGCGCGACGGCGGCAAAGTCTTCGTAGGCTTTGTGGCGGTGTTCTTTCAGGGCTGCCTGGTGCCAGCGCGGGCCGTATTCGCCGCCGCCGCGAATGTTGGCAACGACGTACACGCCGCCCCGTCCGTCCTGGGTGCGGCGGTTCAGCCAGGCTTTGCCCACGCCTGCTGCGTAGCCGGGGGTGAGCGAGATTTCAAAGCCGCCGTAGCCGTAAAGCAGGGTCGGGTTTTTGCCATCGAGGGTGATGTTTTTGTGGTGGACGAGGAAGTAGGGGATTTCGGTGCCGTCATCGCTTTTCGCGAAGTGCTGGGCGACGGTGATGTCGCTCGCGTCGTAGAAGGCGGGCAGGGATTTGAGCGCGGTGGGCGTACTGCCGACGCGGGTGTGGTAGAGGGTGGTCGGCAGGGTGTAGTCGTTGGCGGTCAGCCACAGGTCGTCGTTTTCGTCGGGGTCCACGGCGGCAACGCTGGCGGTGCTGTTCGCCGGCACGCCTTCCAGCGGTTTTTCCGCCCAGTTTTTGGCGGGATCCAGAACGACGAGGCGGGTTTTCACGTCTTCGAGTTTGTTGAGGATGAGGTAATTTTTGGTCCAAGTGATGCCCGCCAGCGAGGTGTGCGCGTCGGGGGTGAAGAGCGCGGTGGGTTCGCGTTTGCCCGCCTGCCAGTCGGCGTAGTTGGCGACGAGGTAGCTGCCGGACGGGTAGGTTTTGCCGTTCAGTGTCCAGTCTTCGCGCAGGGTGATGTTGAGCCACTCGCGATAGACGCCTTTGTCGGCGGTGTCGGGGACGTCGATTTTGTGCAGTGTGCCGTCCGGTGCGCGTTCGTAGAGTTCGTTGTGGTAGAAGTCGATAACGCGGCTGACGAAGTCGCGGTGGTAGCCGGGGGTGTCGTCGTGAGCGGCGGTGATGAGCATGTCGTTTTCTTCGCCGCGATAGACGGTTTTGGCGTCGGCAAGCGGTGTGCCGCGTTGCCACAGGCGGGCTTCGCGCGGGTAACCGGAGGCGGTCATGCTGCCTGCGCCGAAGTCGGTCTGCACGAAGACGTGGTCTTTGTCTATCCAGCCCATTGAGCCTTTGGCTTCGGGGCGGTAGAAGCCGTCTGTGATGAACTCGCGGGTTTCGAGGTCGTATTCGCGGGTTTCGTCCGCATCCGCGCCGCCGCGCGAGAGGCTGATGAGGCAATGGCGGTAGTCGGGGCGCAGGCAGTCCGCGCCATGCCACACCCAGGTGGCGTTTTCGCTTTTGTTGAGAGCATCGAGATCAATGAGGGTGTCCCATTTGGGTTCGGCTTTCTGGTATTCCTCCCAGGTGGTGCGCCGCCAGATGCCGCGCGGGTGGTCTTTGTCCTGCCAGTAGTTGTAGTAATAGTCGCCGCGTTTGACGACGTAGGGGATTTTGTCGCCGGAATCGAGGATGGCGAGCAGGTCGGCCTCGATGGTTTTGAAGGCAGGGTTTTGCGTGAGGGCTTTCTCGCTGGTGGCGTTTTGCGCACGCACCCAGGTGAGGGATTTTTCGCTGTCGATGTCTTCCAGCCAGAGGTTGGGGTCTTGGGTTGCGGTCATGGCGGTGTTCGTGTGGATGAGGGTAAGGAGGGCGAGAGGAAGGATGTGTTTCATTGACTTGCTTTTCAATCGTTATTTATCTACTTTTCATCATAAGATATTCCATATTTATTTGTAACAATATGAAAGTAATTCATTTCTTCCTGACAGAAGAGACCTACTCCTTTCTTCTTTACTAATTTATTTATAGATTTTGTAACCTTCTGTGTAGATTTACTTAGTCTGTTAACATCTACTTGACATCCTGATAATATCGTTTGAATTACAATTTTTGGATCAATGTTATTTTCTGCACTACATACATCAAGAATTTCAATGAAATATGCTAGGTCATCATATGCTTGATTACATTGTTTTACTGTTTTTAGAGTAATACCCGAACTTACAGGAGCAGTACTTTGTGCTACATCAGGAATGTCTATATATGGTTCACCAGAATTGGGTTCCGTAGGCAACGAACATGCCTTTTTTAACATTAATTCACCAAGGCTACCAGGAATTACGCTTTCTACTTTAGATGGCAGATCATTGGACAAAACAGGTTCACCATTGTTGTAATACGTTTTTGATAAAGAAATTATTTTTTTCTTTTTGCATGAAACACTATACTTTTCAACAATTCTATTATAAATAATGCTATTGATTCTTTCATTGCTATCATAATCAATCTTTATCCATATTTCATTAGGGGGTAAGGAATTTTCCATATCCATATGCCACTTACCTCCTGATGTATCTGTGCCAAAATACTGCCAATCAGCAGCATAGATATTCGCAGAAATTAGAACTGCTAGCAAACATAGCTTTTTCATCATTGTCTTTCCTTGGTTAAGTTCATATGTAATAAAAGTGTGCAAATCCCGAAGGCTTTGCACACTTTATCAGCCAGTTAATTACTGTTTTTTCCAGCGCACTTGCGAGTCGCGGATGACTTGTTTGGCTTCTTCGATGTCGCCCCAGTGGTCAACTTTGGTCGAGCCGGGTTTTTTCAGCGCTTTGTAGTTATTGAAGTGGAATTCGATTTGTTTGATGAGCTGCGCGGGCAGGTCAGACAGGGTTTTGATGGCATCGCCGGTTTGGCGGTCGTCAGCAGGGACGACGACGATTTTGTCATCGACTTCGCCGTCATCGACGAATTTCATCACGCCGATGACGCGCGCCTGCATGTAGATGCCGGTCGGCAGCGGGGTGTCGGTGATGATGAGGGCGTCGAGTTCGTCGCCGTCTTCGTCCAGGGTTTGCGGGATGAAGCCGTAGTTGGTGGGTTTGGCGAAGATGAGCGGTTCGACGCGGTCGAGCATCATCGCGCCGATGCCGCGTTTCCACTCGATTTTGTGGTTCGAGCCGGCCGGGATTTCGATGACGACGTTGATGATACCGCCGTCCACGTCGCCTGCGTCGAGGATTTTGTTGAAGTCTGCCATAGGGGCTCCTGTTTGGTTGAAAGGGAGCGGGATTATAGCAAGCGGGGTATTGCGCGGGGTGGCTGGCGGCGTGATGCCAAGGCCAAAAATAACCTGTCGCGGGTTGCGTGCCGCCAGGCGGGGCGGACGCGGAAACGCCTTGCGATCTTTGCGAAAGCCTCCAAAACCCATGACATTTTCCGCCCTTCCCAAATATTCAGCCGGGACTACGCAAGCGGGTGAAGGGGGGCACATGTACAATGCGGTCGTGCGGTTCTGCCGCTGTTATTTTTTATTCTGTAACTGCAAGGTAATGCTTCATGTCCACGTCATCTGTTCCCCGTGCGGATTACCACCCGCTGTTTTTTATTGCTGGTCTTTCGTCATCCCCTGCGCCTGCTGGCTGGTGGCGGGCTTTATCAGCCGCAGCCCCGCCCTTGCCGCGCACACCACCCTGCAAGGCACGCTCGGCATCATCGGCCTCGCCGCGCCTGCCGCCATCGCCGCCGGGCTTTTTTGCCGCCATCCGGCGCTGCTTGCCGACCTCAAACCCCGCCTCAGCCTGCGCACCATCCGCCCGCGTTATCTGCTCGCCGCCGTGCTGCTCGGCCCCGTGACGCTCGTTCTCGCCCAGTTGGTCTCGCTCGCTTTCGGCTACAGCGCCGGGCAATTCCGCATCAGCGGTTATCCCGGTTTCACCAGCGCCCTTTTTTCGCCGTGGCTGCTGCTCGTCCTCGCGCCGCTGCTGGAAGAACTCGCCTGGCACAGTTACGGCACCGACGCGCTGCTCGCCCGCTTCCGCCTCGTGACCGCCAATTTCATTTTCACCGCCTACTGGTTCGTCTGGCACCTCCCGCTCGTCACCATCAAGGGGTACTATCAGGCGAACCTTGTCGCTGCTGGCTGGCAGTACGGCGTCAATTTCCTCGCAAGCATGGCCTGCTTCGTCTTCATCATGAACTGGCTTTATCTGAAAAACGCGCGCAATATCTGGATTGCCGTGGTTTTCCATCTCTGCGCCAATCTCGGCAATGAAATTTTCGCCACCCATCCGGACAGCAAGATTATCCAGACCGGTTTGTTCTTCATCATCCTCGCCCGGCTGATGGGCAAAGAGAAAGCCCTTTTCTTTCAACGACCCAACGGAAACGCACCATGAAAAACGTCATCCTCACCTGCTCCCTCGCCCTGGCTGCTGCCGCGCCCGCCGCCGACAGCGGCATGACCGCTGCCGCCGAAGTCTTCACCCGCGCCCTGCTGCAACACGACGGCGCTGCTGCCGCCGCCCTGGTCGCCCTGCCTGCCGACAGCGCAATCGACCGCGCGCAACTGGCGCAGTGCATCGGCGCACAAAGCAAAAGGGCACTGCCCCACGGCGGCGAAATCCTCGGCAGCGAGGCGCAGGACGGGAACGGCGTCCTCGTGCGTACCCGCACGAACGGCGAGGAAGGCGGCGGTGTCCTGCCCATGGCAAAGACCGCCGACGGCTGGCGCGTGGAGAGCAGCATCATTGCCGACATGGAATGCGACGCCGCCCATCATCTGTCCCACACCGCACCGGGCACCGCCGCCACCGCCTACCTGCATAACCGCGATGGTGTTACCTACGACAGCGTCCATATCGACAACATCGCATACCACGACGGCGGCAAGCGTGCCGATGTGTACCTCAGCGGCGAGAAACACGCCGTCGTCCCGCATCCCGGACAGGAAAAATACCGCTACCGCCTGCCGCTGGAAAAAACGGGCGGCAACTGGCAGGTCATTGACAACGGATGCGGTCTTGCCTGCTTCGTCGAGTTGCCGCCGGATGAGGAAAGCGCGGACGGCGGCGGCAACGACACCGCCCGCAATCCCAAACAATAGCCGTCTGCCGCTTCCCCATTCTCCCTTTCCAACAACCAACCGGAGAAACCCCGCGAAAAAGCCATCCTGACTGCTTTTTTGCTGCACCGTCTCGTCGTTTTCCCGGAATGTGGCAAAGCGGCGGACTAGGCCAAGCCCTGCATGAAGGTGGCGCCCGACGTCGTCTCGTCCGATATGAGTCGTTTCAAAGGGGCGTACAGAATGGCATGAAAAAACCGCCTGACGGCGGTTTTGTTTTTAGCGGTAAGCGGCGGGGATTTGCCGGTGATGGTCTGCTGCTGATATTGGTGGCTGATGGCGGGGTAGTAGGTGATGTGCGGGAATGCGCACTGAGGAAGGGTTCGGCGGGTTCAGCGGTTTTTGAGTGCTGACCTGCGCTGTTGTCAAAGGCGGCGAGTTTTTCGTGCAGTTGGCTGATGTCGGTCATGGTATCCGGTGTGTGGGCTTATTCTTCCGGCAGACAGTCTTCCGGATACCGGCGGATGGTGGCGAGCGATTGTTCAAGCAGTGTGGCAAAGTCGGCGCAAACGTAATTGATCGTGTCGGGGTCGTGGCTGAAGGCGATGATTTGCCCGCGTTGTCCGCCGACGGCGGGGGAATGGTCGGCAATCAGCAGCAAGTCGGGTGCGGCAAAGGCGGCGAAAGGCAGCCAACCCGCCTGGTACCAGCCGTTGCGGATACGCAGGTCGCGTGGCTGCTCTTGTTCGTAGCCGTCGTATTGCGGCGCGCGACGCGCCATGTCTTCCCGTTCGCGCAGGGCGGTGGCCAGGGAGAGGAAGCCGTAGCCGGTAATGTAGCCGGGGCGGGCGAAGACGGTTTGCCATTCATCGCTGCCGTCCGCAGTCTGCCAAGCGGCTTTGAGTGCGGGGTCGAGGGGGAAGCCGAGTGCGGCTTCGGCAGCGGCGATGTCGGCGGCACTCGCCGGAGGTCGGGTGCGCAGGGGTTCTAGCCCGTTGTCGCGGTAGAGGGTACGCAGGGCGGTGAGGTAGGCGGGGAAGGGCATGTCATCAGGTTTGTATGTAGAGAAAAACACCCGCCGGAGCGGGTGTTTTGGGTCAGTTTTTGTTTTCTTTGGGCTCCTCGCCGCCATCGCCGCTTTGTTCGGCGGCGGCAGGCGGTGTGTCGGGTTCTTCCGCCGGTTTTCCGGCGTCAACCGCCGTGCCTTGTTCGACAGCGGGCGGGGTTTGCGGGGCCGGCAGCAGATCGCCTTCGAGGGCTTGTTCGGGGTGTGCCGGGGCGACGCTTTGCCGGTAGGCAAGCAGTGCGGCTTCCGGGCGGTTCTGTGCGTCGAGGATTTGCGCGTAGAGGGCAAAGGCTTCGGGCGCCTGGCCGCGTTTGATGGCTTCTTCAACGGCTTGCAGCGCAGTGTCGAGGTCTTTCGCTTTGTAGGCGATAAGCGCTTTGGCGTAGAGGAAGATGGCGTCGTTCGCGTGCTTGCTTTCCCACTGTTTCATGTTGTCGAGCTGGGCACGGAAGTCGGCGCGGCGCAGTTGGCTGTATGCCTGGATGAGTTCGAGGTCCTGGCTTTGGCGGATTTCGCCGGCAAGCAGTTTTTCGGCTTCTTCGGGGTGGTCGTTCGCCGCCAGCGCACCGGCGTATTGCAGGATGAGGGCCTTGTCGTGGCGCAGGTCGGCGGGCAGGCGTTTCCACGCGGCTTCGAGGGTCTGGATGTCGCTTTTGGCGCTGTCGTGCAGGATGCCCTGCGCGTAGGTTTGGCGGCGTCCGTGGTAGGCGGCGTCATCCAGTTGCGGGCGCAGGGCGGCGAGGTTGTGCCAGGCTTTCTCCCAGTTCTGCTGCGCGGCGTAGGCGGTATCGAGCAGGGCGATGATTTTGCTGTTGCGCGGTTCTTCGCTGTGCAGTTGTTCGAGCAGTTTGACGGCCTGATCGTAAGCACCGTTTTGTACGTGGATTTCGGCTTCGGTCAGGCGGGTCAGGTTGCTTTGTTGCTGGCGGGCGCCTTCGCGCGCGCGCAGCAGGTAGTGGTCGCGGCGGTCTTTGGCGTTTTGCCGGTCGGCGGCGATGGCGGCGTTTTCGTAGTAGATGACGGCGTCCCGGCCGAGCGCGGTCATCAGGCGGCCGCCGTGTTCGAGATCGCGTTCGGCGCGGCCGTAGTGGCCGGACAGCATGGCGGCAAGGCCGCTTTTCAGCAGGCGTTCGGCTTTGTGGCGGCGGCGCACGCTGCTGCTGCGGCTGAGGATTTGCGGGCTGTGCCAGAGGACACAGAGGACGCGCAGGCAGTAGAAGATGATGCCGGAGGCGATGAGCGAGAGGATGAGCCAGACGATGAGCGAGGTCTCAACGTAGTGGGTGGCGGTTTTGAAGTACACCCGCACCGGAATCTGGTTCACGGCATAGCCGATGAAGGTGCAGAGGGCGAAGGCGAAGAGGGCGAGGATGACGCGTATCATGGTTTACTCCTTCGCGGCTTTTTCGATTTGGTCGATCAGGACACCGATGTCCGGGGCTTTGCTGTCGCCCGCTTCGAGTTTGTCGAGGGTGGCAAGGGCAGCGGCGACATCGCTGTTTGCGGTGTCGAAGAGGCGTTCGATCTGGGTGTAGATTTGTTTGGCGGCGGCGTCGTAGGCGACCCGGTCGTGCAGTTGCAGGGCATTGCGCGCGAAGGCGAGGTCAAGGCGCAGGTTTTCTTTGAGGATGGTTTGCAGGGCGTCGTTGGCTTGCACCCAGGCGAGCCCGGCATCGTCGATAGCGGTAACGGTGATGGTTTTTTCGAGGATGTTTTGCCCTGCGCCCTTGAGTTTGTCCTGCCAGCCGGTTTGTCCGGTCTTGGCCGGGGCGGCAAGCAGGTTGAGGGTGTTGACGTTTTTGTACGGCCATTTCGGCAGGGTGGCGATGATGGCGTCGATTTCGGCAGCCGGAGCCGGTTTGGCGGCGAGGATGCCGTATTCGGTACGCAGTTCGGTGAGCGCGTTCTGGTATTCGGCGTAGGGGCTGTTATTCAGATTGAAGAGGGTGTAGGTTTCACCCGCCTGGTCGAGGTAGGCTTTGGCAGCGGTGTAGTTGCCGTCACCGGCGGCGATTTTCGCCATTTTCAGCGCGTTCAGCAGCGGGTAGGGGTTGGCGCTGCTGCTGTTCTGCGCGAGGGCGTGCTCGATAAGGACGCGTTTTTCGTCAATTTGCCGGACGGCGGCTTTGGCGGCGGCTTCGCTTTCCTGTACGGCGGCGATTTCTTTGCTGAGGTCGATTTTGGTCTCGCCCTGGGCGAAGCTCGCCAGTTCTTGTTTGATGAGGCTTTCGGCCTGGTCGCGGCTGATGCTGTGTTGGGCGGCGATGGCGGCGATTTGTTCGTCGCTGACCTGGTTGGCGGCAACGGCGGCATTCACGGCGGTGTTGATGGCGCTGTCAATGTTTTTGGTCTGCTGGCCGAGTTGGGCAACTTGCTGTTCCAAGTCGTCCACTCTGCTGATGGTGGCGTAGGTTTTCGGCGCGGTGTCGTTCAGGTTGAGGTTCAGTTTGGCGATGGCGTCGTTGTAGTGGTCGGTGATTTTGTTCAGCGCGAAGGTACCGCCGCCGGCAATGGCCACGCTGACCACGAGGGAAAGGAACGCCAGTCCGCGCCCGCTGCCGCTTTGCGGTGCCTGGTGCTTGCCGGGGATGTCTTGCGCTACGGGGTGTGCGTCTTGCTGATTTTCGGTTTGGTTCGGGTCAGTCATGGGGGGCTCCTGGGTTGGGTTCCACCGTCTGCCACCAGCGGCAGATGGCTGCGATTTGCTCGGTTTCACCGGCTTTTTCCGCGCAGATGTGTCTGCGAAAGCCTTGTTTTTCCGCGTATTGCGCCACCCGTTCGCTGATGGCGGCGATACAGGCGCGGCATTTTAGCAGTTTTCGTTTTTCTTGCGGGACTATTGCAAGCAGGTGATCAAGGGTTTGCCGGCTGGCAATGGTGATGATGTGCGGGATGGGCAGGGAGGCGGGGTAGTGCGCGCTCGGGTTGATGCGGCAATAAGGCTGAATGGTGTGTACAGTGTTGTTTGGGCTGAGTATTTCGGCGAGTTTCGTTCTGCCGTCCGGGGCGGCAATCAGGGCGATGCGCGCACCGCGCGGTTGCCAGGCGGCGAGGAGGGCTTCGCTGTTGTACGGCGGCGGGGCGCAGCGGTCGGGCGGGCGGGGCATGGCAGCGGCGGTGGCGCTGCCGATAGCGACGGTTTGCTGCCCGCGCAAGCGGTATTGCGCGAGCAGGTGTTGCACGGCGGCAGCGCTGGTGAAGACGAGGGTGTCGCTGTCATCAAGTATGGCGCGGTCGGCGGCGCTGAGGGGTTGCGGGATGGTTGCCATCAGCGGCAGGTGGTAAGTGGTACCGCCCAGTGCGGCGATGCGGTTGCGAAAGGCGGGGTAGTGGCTGCTGTCGCGGGTGTAGAGGATGATGCAGCCGCTCAGTTCAGGCATGACCAAGGCGGTGCAGGATGTTGCGCGCACCACCGGCAATCAGGCGAGCGGCGATGTCTTCGCCCAGCGCTGTGGCATCGATACGCGGGGCATCGTCGCTTGCGGCGAGATAGTCGCTACCATCCGGCATACCGATGCGCGCTTCCAGGTGAATACGCTCGCCGTGCAGGGTGGCAAAGGCAGCGAGTGGCACCTGGCAGGAACCTTCAAGATGGCGGTTGATGATGCGCTCAGTTTGCACACACAGGGCGGTGTCGGCGTCATTCAGCGCGGCAAGCAGCGGGTAGGCGGGGCTGTCCGGGCGGCATTCGATACCAATCGCGCCCTGGCCGATGGCGGGCAGCGACAGGGCGACGGGCAATGTTTCGCGGATGCGCTCGTGCAGGCCGAGGCGGAGCAATCCGGCGCAGGCGAGGATGATGGCGTCGAACTCGCCCCGGTCGAGTTTGGCGAGGCGGGTTTGCACGTTGCCGCGCAGGTCGCGCAACACTACATCGGGGCGGGTGCGGGCGATTTGCATGCGGCGACGCAGGCTGCACGTTCCGACCACCGCCCCGGCAGGCAGATTGGCAAAGCGGGCGAAGCGGTTGCTGACGAAAGCGTCGTAAGGATTCTCGCGCGGCAGAATGGCGGCGATAGCGTAACCTTCCGGCAGGTACACGCCGACATCCTTCATCGAATGCACGGCAATATCCGCTTCATCACGCGCCAGCGCCTGTTCCAGTTCCTTGATGAACAGCCCCTTGCCGCCGATTTTGGCCAGCGGTGCGTCTAGCAGTTGATCGCCGCGCGTGGTCATCGGCACGAGGCGGACGGCAAGCTGCGGATAACGTTCGCGCAGGCGGGTGGCGACATGTTCGGCCTGCCACAGGGCGAGCCTGCTTTCGCGGGTGGCGATACGGATTTCGGAGAGAGAAGGATTCATGCGGTTGTACAATGCACGGAAAGACACAACCCGCGAGTTTACTGTATGCACAAAGCGAAAACCAACAGCGCCTGGGGCGGCCGCTTCCAGGAATCCACCGACGCCTTCGTCGCCGCCTTCACCGCTTCCGTCGCCTTCGACCGGCGTCTTGCCGCCGAAGACATCGCCGGCTCCAAAGCCCACGCCGCCATGCTGGTCAAACAGGGCGTCCTCAGCGCCGGGGACGGAGAGGCCATCGCGCGAGGGCTGGACACCATCGCCGCTGAAATCGCGCGCGGCGAATTCGTGTGGGACACGGCACTGGAAGATGTACACATGAACATCGAAAAACGCCTCACCGACCTCATCGGCGACGCCGGCAAACGCCTGCACACCGGCCGCTCGCGCAACGACCAGGTCGCCACCGACATCCGCCTCTACACCCGTGCCGCCATCGACCGCGTCCTTGCCGAAATCCGCCGCCTGCAACGCGCCATCCTCACCCTCGCCGAGGGCGAAACCGACACCATCATGCCCGGCTTCACCCACCTGCAAGTCGCCCAGCCCGTGACCTTCGGCCACCACCTCATGGCCTGGTACGAAATGCTCAAGCGCGACGCCGGGCGCTTCACGGACAGCCGCGAACGCCTGAACCAGTCCCCGCTCGGCGCCGCCGCCCTCGCCGGCACCACCTACCCCATCGATCGCCACATGACCGCCGCTGCCCTCGGCTTCAACGCGCCATGTGCCAACTCGCTCGATGCCGTTTCCGACCGCGACTTCGCCATCGAAACCTGTGCCGCCGCCGCCATCCTCATGATGCACCTCAGCCGCATCGCCGAAGAACTCATCCACTGGAACAGCGCCGCCTACCGCTTCATCGACCTGCCCGACCGTTTCTGCACCGGCTCCTCCATCATGCCGCAGAAAAAAAATCCCGACGTGCCCGAACTCGTGCGCGGCAAAAGCGGCCGCGTTTACGGCCACCTCTTCGCTCTGCTCACCCTGATGAAAAGCCAGCCGCTCGCCTACAACAAAGACAACCAGGAAGACAAAGAACCCCTCTTCGACACCCTCGACACCGTCCTCGCCTGCCTGCGCGCCTTCGCCGACATGATTCCCGCCATCGAAGCCAACCGCGCTGCCATGTACCGCGCCGCCAGCGAAGGCTACTCCACCGCGACCGATCTGGCCGATTACCTCGTGCGGCGCGGCGTCCCCTTCCGCGACGCGCACGAAATCGTCGGTCGCGCCGTGCATCTCGCCATCGAGCGCCGCTGCACCCTGGACGCCCTGCCGCTGGTCGACCTGCAACAACTCTCGCCCGCCATCGCGGAAGACGTGTACCAAAACCTCACCCTCGAAGGCTCCGTCAACGCCCGCGACCACTTCGGCGGTACCGCGCCCGCGCAAGTCAAAGCGCGCATTGCCGCCACCCGCGAAACCTTGCAGGATTGACATTACCGCCCGCCCTGAATTGCACTACTCTTTTGCCAACCCGAACACGGGCAAACACAGGAGACACCACATGAAAAACACCCTCATCAAAACCTCGCTACTCGCTGCCACCCTCGGCGGCCTCGCCGCATGCAGCACCGTTACCCCGCCGAACCAGTCCGGCACCACCACCGCGCGTAACGCCGCCATCGGTGCCGCTGTCGGCGCAGGCATCGGCCAACTGTGGGGCAAAGATACCGAATCCACCCTGACCGGTGCCGCCATCGGCGGCCTCATCGGCAGCCAGGTCCGCACCCCGGACGGCACCGGCACCTACCAGCAGCCGACCTACCAACAACCCACCTACCAGCAGCCGACCTACAACAATGGCGGATACAACAGCGGCTATAACAATGGCGGCTACCGTCGCTAAGGTCGCCGCATGAAAACCCCGCTGCCGCTCATCCTGCCGCTGCTGCTCGCCGCCTGCACCGCCACTCCGCGCAACGACGTACCCTTGCAGGCGCAAGCACCCGGCGCTCCGCCGGACAGCAGCATCGGCAAAGCGGACATCATCGGTGCGGCACACCGCCGCTATGCCCGCCAGCCGAACGAAGTGAACAACGCCCTCTGGGGCGGCGCCATCGGTGCCGGTATCGGACAGTCTATCGGTCACGACACCGAAGGCACCGCCTACGGCTTCGGCGCCGGTGTCCTGAGTGGGTATTACAGCGGCTTTCTTTACTGAGCGCGAAGACAGCACAATCCCCGGTCCGTACCGGGGATTTTTTGGCGTAATGGACAAATTTCATGCTTTTTTTGAGATGTTGCGCCCTAATGGACAAATTTCATGATCTCCCCTCTATTTTTTGCTGAAATAATCTTTTATAAACCGTAACTTCCTCTCCT
>ERZ772766.1353-NODE-1353-length-13236-cov-11.463318_pt1 | contig 13236 bp, 18 predicted proteins | sample MGYA00511379_ERZ772766 | MGnify/ENA primary metagenome ERZ772766 (study PRJEB29015, sample SAMEA2737895) | human oral metagenome | biome: human oral; feature: human-associated habitat; material: dental | place: China | collected 2116 ...
GGCGCCGGAGTCCTTGGTCAGCAGCAGGAACAGTTCTTCGCAGATCAGCATGACTTCAGGGTAGGGCGGGGGCCCGCCGCGGGCTTCCTGCGCGGGGATGAGGCGGCCTCCGCCCCGCCCCGTCCGCCAGACCGAGGGCCCGGGTCCCTCCGGCGGAGCGCCGGGCGGCGCCCCGCCGCGGAGTCGCCGGCCGCTTGGCCGGGTCGGTGCGGGAGTGGCATAATGAAGGGGAGTCGAGCGACTGTCATCGCCCGACTCCCCGGAGACATCCGGGAATGTTGATCTCAGCGCCCCAACAGGACGCTGAGCAGAGCCGCAAGGGCCCAGATCATCGGCGGAACGGTTCGGATCGCGGTCCGCCAGATCTGGGCCCTCTGCTCGCTCGTCATCCCCTTCGGCCCGCTCGCCCTGCGGCGTCGGCGCTTCCGGTTCTTCGACATGCCCAGAGGCCACCTCCTCTCGGTGCGCTCCCCGGCAGGCCAGTACTGTGCTGATCCGGGGGTGCGCCGTGGAGGCGGGATCATCATGACACGGCCGGTGGTGTCCCGAGGCTCGTTGAGGCCGGGGATCCGCGGGTTCGGGCTGCACCGGTTTCGCTCCGACCGCCGCCTCCGCCATCGGTCCCGCCTCGATGAGCCGTCCCGTCCGCACCTTCGGATTATGAATCCGTTCTCGCCGTCGCCGGTCCGGGGCTTGACGATCCATTCCCCGCTGCCGCGGCCGTCTATCATGCGGGCCTCCGAAGGGCCGGTGTAGCCGATGGTGTAGCCATTGTGAGCATTGGGGCGGCGCCATCGACGCCGTCGCAGAAGTCGGGCATGGCCCAACCGGAACAGTACTGCTGCCAGACCGGGTTGGTGCGGGGCAGGTGTTTCCACACCCAGAACTGGAGGACGATCGTGGTCCCCCAGTCCCCGTCGACGGCGATGGTCCCGTAGCCGGTTCGGTAGGCCTGCGAGTCGGGGGTCTGCTCGGCGGTGGGCATCAGTGCGCCCTTACCGTGGTCGATCTCCTCGACGGGCTGGACGTCGGCGGGCGTGCGATCGGCGGGCGGCATGCCCGCCGAGCGGCGCGATGCGCCCCCGCCCGATGGGGGCGGGGGCGCATCGTTACGGGGTCGGCGCCCCGCGGCGCGGTCCGGACCGTTCGCGGCGCGGAGGCGTCGGATCAGTCCGCCCGCTGCTCCAGGGTGCGCAGCCGGGCCTCGTGGTCGGTGCGCACGTCGTGGAGGTCGCGGCGGACCTCGCCGAGCTCGTGGCCGAGGCGGCGGGACAGGTCCCGGTGCTCGGCGCGCAGCTCGTCGACGCTGCACTGGACGCGGTCCACGGCGTCGCGCAGGCCGCCCCCGTGGTCGGGGCGCATCTCGGCGCGCAGCTCGGCGGCGGCGGCCTCGTGACGGTGCAGGGCCGCGACGGCGGCGATGAGGGCGGCGAGCCCGCCGAGTCCGCCGAGGGTTGACAGCGCGGCGAGGGCGTCGGCCAGGACGGGCGGCATCATCCGGTCGCGACGTGGCGCCCGCCGGTCGGCGCGACGCCCCCGGCCAGGCGCGCCGCGTCGTACAGGCCCGCCGCGCCCAGGCCGAGCAGCAGCCCGTCGGCGACGGCGCCGTAGACGCCGGAGCCGGCGAAGCAGTGGTCGACGAGGGCCAGGGCGACCCCGAGGATCACGGCCAACGGCGCGGCGAGCCTCTTGGGCAGGCCCGCGTCCCCGGCCAGACCCACCAGGGCCATGACCGCCGGGGCGGTGGCAAGAGTGATCATGAGATTCCTCCCGGCAGCCGGTCTTGTCACGGGTGGGTGGCCAGGGCCCTGGCGCCCGCCCACGAGTGGTTGAGGGCGATCTGCACGGCCCTGATCGTCTCGGCGTCGCACGCGCCGCTGAGCGGGATGGCGTGCCCGGCGGGGACGCCGCAGTGGTTCCACCACGTCTGGAACGCCTTCCACGTCGCCTGCCCGTCGACGCCGTCGACGGCGAGGCGCTGCGAGCCGGTGGCCTCCTGCAGGTGGTAGGCGTCGACCGCCCAGGTCAGGAAGTACTGGAGCGCCTTGCACGCCTCCGTCCACTCCACGTCGGTGCCCAGGCCCATGACCTGCCGGAAGCGGGCCCCGGTCTTGGCCTCCCAGACCCCGCTGACGTCGAGCAGGGCGGCCCCGTCGGGGGCGGTGGTGGGCGGGTAGGTGGCGGTGTAGTACTCGCGGAACTCGTCGGCGGTGCCGTAGAAGATGTCGAGATCCAGGTCGCCGCCGTAGCCGGCCACGCGGCCGGTGCCGGTGTACTGGTGGATGCGGGCCGTCCAGGTGCCGTCGGTCCACGGCGCGTCGTCCCAGCCGTGGGGGTTCATATCGGCGTACTGGGCGATCCACTTGCCGGTGTTGCAGGCGGCGGCGACGTCGTGGGGGTAGACGGCGGCGGAGGCGTACAGCATGATCCACTTGCCGCCGTTGCGGGCCTTGACGGCCTCGATGAACTCCGTCAGGTAGGCGGTGCTCCCCCAGGCCGAGTTGTCGCCCTGCTCCCAGTCGACGCACCACATGACGTAGCCGTTCCAGTCGGCGACCGTGGACACGAAGTGGTCGGCCTCGGCCGCGGCCCCGGATCCGTCGACGTAGTGGTAGACGCCGATCGGGCGGTTCTGGTCGTAGGCCTGGCGGATCTGGTCCTTCCAGGCGGGGTTGACGTAGCCGGTGCCCTGCGTCGTCTTGACGATCACGAAGTCGGGGTTGACCGCTGCGATGTCGATACCGGTCTGGTAGGACGAGATGTCGATTCCGTTGAGTGCCATGTGCTTCTCCTGATGGTCGGTCTTGTCACGGCTGGACGGCCAGGGCCCTGGCGCCCGCCCACGAGTGGTTGAGGGCGATCTGCACGGCCCTGATCGTCTCGGCGTCGCACGCGCCGCTGAGCGGGATGGCGTGTCCGGCGGGGATGTCGCAGTGGTTCCACCACGTCTGGAACGCCTTCCACGTCGCCTGCCCGTCGACGCCGTCGACGGCGAGGCGCTGCGAGCCGGTGGCCTCCTGCAGGTGGTAGGCGTCGACCGCCCAGGTCAGGAAGTACTGGAGCGCCTTGCACGCCTCCGTCCACTCCACGTCGGTGCCCAGGCCCATGACCTGCCGGAAGCGGGCCCCGGTCTTGGCATCCCAGTCGCCGTTCGGCTCCACGTACCACGGGAAGGACTGGTCGTAGCCGGCCAGACCGTTGAATCGGAAGCATGCGAGCCACCCGGCTCCCCTCGTCAGCCAGTGGCTCTCGTAGGGGCTCGTGCGGGTCTCCCTGCCGGTCTGGTCGCCCCTGACGCCGCTGGTGCCGCCGTTCTCGTCGAGCTGCGCCTCGGACACGCCGCCGGCGGTGATCATGACGACGTGCCCGGAGGCCAGGAGGACGTCGCCGACCTTGAGGCCGTCGTCGGGGTACAGGGCGTGGTCGTCCCAGTGCACCTCGGCGTAGCCGCGCGCGGCCAGGCCCTGACTCAGGTTGCCGGTCCACCAGTCCCCCAGGCGGAACATGTTCGAGTCTCCCCACGGGATGCCCAGGACCGAGTGGAAGCCGTAGTTGATGGCGCTCATGACGAGGCTGCCGCAGTCGGCGTTCGCATCCGCCGTCAGGTACCCCTGCTCGTCGCTGAGCTCGTAGACGGACTCGCGGTCGGGCTGGGAGTAGCCCACCGAGTAGGCTCCGCCCGCGGACTTTCCCGGGCCGGCGTTGCACCAGTACTGCGCCTGGGCCGCCGAGGCCTCTGCGACTGTGCTCATGTGATTTCCTCTTTCCTCTTGCGGATATGGAAAAGCCACCGACCGGGGCGGTCGATGGCTCGATTCGGTGAGTGGGTGCGGGCGGGGCCGGCGGTGACGGCGCCGCGCGGGTCGCGTACGGGTCATCCGGCGCGGTCCTCGCGAGGAGGACCGGGCGGATGCGGGGATGGCGGCGGGGGCGGACCCGACGGATTCGTCGGGGCGCGTCGCGGGGCGGGGGCGGGACGGACCGTGCCCCCTGCGCGGGCCTGCAGATTCGTTGGGGCGGGGCGGCGGATCATTGCGCGGCAGGCTCTCGGGGCGGCGGGTCCGGCGGGGCCATGCGCATCGCCGTCGGCGCGCAGCGCGCGACATGGTCGATATCGCCCGCCCGGGCACACGTGTGCCGTCGGCACTGATTGTGCAATGGACCCCGTCCGTTGTCCACCGCCCGTCAGCGGGCGGCGCGCCGTCCCCGGCTCCAGCCCGCCAGGTGGGCGGCGGCCTCGACCCGCATCACATCGTCCCAGGCCACCCACACCCGGCGCTCCACGCGCAGGCTGCGCACCCGGGCGCGCGTCGCCGGGGGGCGCACTCGCAGCCACGACCGCAGGGTGTGCGAGTTGAGTCCGGGCATCCTCTCCAGGGCCTCGTCCACCGTCACCCATTCCACGCCGTCGGGCCCCGTCGCGCTCATGACACTGTCCCTCCCCGTCCGCGCAGCCCGGCCCGGGCCCCGGCCGCCGCCCACTCGGACTCCCCCATGACCAGGCCGCAGGCGGGCAGGGTGCAGCGCACCAGCGCCCGGGAGCCGACCGCCTGCGGCGGCGGGACCAGGACCAGGGACAGGCAGCGGCAGCGCGGGCACCTCGCGCCCTCCATGCGCCGCTCGGGCTCCTCCACCGGGAACCGGCGCCGCGCCGTCCGTTCGCCGCGGGCCAGGTTGGCCAGCATGTCGCCCGCCCAGGGCTGCTCGGCCGCCCACTCCAGGTGCGCATCCAGCCACCGGACCAGCACTCGGGTCGAGCCCGGCCCGGCCGGCCCGATCGCCTCGCGGACGGTCGAAGCCGGTGCCCGTCGGCTCCCGGCCCCCACCCCGGCCGGGACCGGGTCGGTCCAGCGGGTCGCCGACCTCGGGGGCGGCGCCGTCGGGCGTTCGGCTGCGACCTCTTCGCACCAGGTCGCCAGCACCGCGTGCAGCTCGTCCGCCTGCACCAGGGCGGCCGGGTAGAGCCCGTAGCCGCCCGCTCGCCGGGCGCGTCCCGGCCGCCCCGCGCCCATCGGGCGGGAGGCGGCCGGCTCGGCGGTCTCGCACAGGCGCTCCACCAGCGACGGCAGCGCGCACACCGCCGACTGGAGACGCCCCCAGCACCAGCCGCACAGGCGGCCGAACTCGGCCGGGCGCGGCAGGCACCCTCGGCACTTCACGGAGTCGCCGGCCCGGTTCACGGCGGTTCCGCTGCAGTCGGGCAGGTGCTCGCCGTGGATCGGGCAGCCCGATGCGCACGCGGTCATGAGGATCCCTCCTTGCGGAATCCGCGCGGCGGGCGATCGTCGTGGATCGGGCGGGCGGCGGAAGCCCGCGGCGTCTTCTTGGCCCGGCGCCGTCGACGGCGGCGCCGGCCCCGGGGCGCCGGTCCGTCCTCCGCGGGGCCGGCCCCGCGCCGTGCCGTGCCGTCCCCCGCCTCCGTGCCGGACCCCGCCGTGCCGTGCCATGCCGGTGCGCGCGCGCCCGTGAGAGCGTCCGCGCCCGCCGACGACGGGCCGGACGGGCGCGGGACGTCGTCGAAAACCGTCCTCTGCGCGTCCAGCGGCCACGGGTCGCGCTCGAACATCGCCCTGAGCAGCCCAGCGGCCCCTTCAGGGGGCGAGCACTTCTCTCGGAGCTCGAGCGCGGTGCGGTGCGCGTCGGTCAGGTGGAGCGTGAGTCCGGCCATGGCCGGGGTGCGCCGGCCCTTGAGACGGTTGCACTTGCGGTGGGAGATCACCATGTTGTCCGCCCCCAGGGCCCTGGGGATGACGTGATCGACCTCGGGGGCGAGCTCGCCCGTCCTCATCGCCCGTGACACGGGCCCGCGGCAGTAGGCGCACAGCGCCTCGTCCGGCGCTCCGGGGGCACGGCCGGGCAGTCGATCGCGCCGCCAGACCTCCTCCTTCAGCCGGGGATCGTTCCGCTCGGTGGTCAGTGCGCGCGCATTGAGCTCCTCCTCGCCCGACCTCCTGTGGTGGACGCGCCAGTCGTGGAAGACGTACTGGTGGGGGCCGGGCCGCACGCAGCGCCCGCACACGTGCTCCGCGTCGTGCCACAGGCCGGCGTCGACCAGGACCCGGGCCAACCGCGGTGCGGCGCGGGGATCGGGCACGATCTGGAACAGCTCGTAGGTCGTCAGGAGGCCGTCGCCGAAGGCCGCCTTGATCGATGAGCCCGCCATGACCCACAGCAGCCCAGCGCCCCACGCGTCTGCGTCGCCCTCGAGCCCGCGGCGCATCAGCGCCCGGAACTTGCGGTTCTGGAACAACTGGTCATCAACCAGCATGTAGGACACGACGGGGCTCCTTCCGACGGGGGGATGGCGGATGCGGACCGCGAGCGCGGCGGGGGACGGCCCCGGCCGGTGGCCGTCGCGGGGCGCCGGACCCGGTCCTGCGCCGCTTCCGGCGTGGCGCCGTCGCGCTGCCCGCGCCCATCACGTCGGCCTCCTCGTGCGCCTGCCGTACTTCGCCGCGGCGGGGTTGGCGGGCAGGCCGTGGTCCGAGTCGTATCCGCGCAGCGGGGCCGTCGGCGCCGGGGGCTCGAAGGGCGGGCGCCGCCGGGCGACGGGGCCCAGGCGGACCGGGGTTCGCTTCGGGGCCTCCCGCGCGGGCCGTGCGGCGGGGGGCTCCGGCTTCGCCCTCTCGATCGGCCCGGTGCGCCCGACGGTTCTTCTGCGGGGTGCCGGCCCGGGTCTTCGGGCGGCGGCGCGGCGGTGCTCGGCGTCGGCGGCCCGGCGGATGCTCTCGGCGTCGGGCAGGGCGGAGGGCGGGCCCCAGGTGCGGGTGTACTCGTCCAGCACCTCGGCGCCCGAGCCGGTCAACCGGTAGGACCAGCCGCGGGTGCGCTTCAGGCGCCCGGCCACCACGAGGTTGCGGACGGTGGCCGCCACCGTCGTCCCGTTCATGCCGGTCGCGCGGGCCATGACGGCCACCGTGGCCGCGCCGCGTTCGACCAGGGCCAGGACCAGGTGGGATGTGGTGGGTCGTCCGCCGGCTTTTGACGCCGAGCTCGTGTCGCCGGCCAGGGCGGCCCGGCCCGCCGTCGTCACGGCCAGGGACCCGTCCCGGCTCGTCCCGGTCACCAGGCCGCGGGCGCGCAGCTGGCAGACCGCATGGTTGACCGCGCATCTGGTGCGACCCGTGGCGGCGATCAGGGCGGGCACGGTGGTGCGGCCGTCGGACACGGCCGTCAGAACCGCGTCGCGGGTCGGCGCCGGTTTGGGGATGACGCTCATCGGTTTTCATCTCCGCCGGGGACTCGCGTCGGAGGGGAGCCGCCGTCGGGCTCCGGCACCGCGCGTCCTGTCATCGTCGTCGGGGCGTGTGCTCTCCCGTGCGACATGGTCACTTCCTTGTCTCGTTGTGCCGTCGACCGCGCGGGTCGGCCGGCGGGGGCTGTTCCGGGGCGGTCAGGACCGGGCGGCGAGGTGCGCCAGCCAGTCGTCCAGGTCGGCGGGGCGCACGACCCTGGTGCGCTCGCCCACGGTGATCGAGGGCAGGTCCCCCGAGCGGATGGCCGCCAGGACCGCCCTCCTGGGGATCCCGGTGAGGGCGACGACCGCGTCCACGCTCAGGGACCGCACCGGCTGCGCGAGCCGTTCCGTCAGGGCCCGCTCGATCCTCTCCAGGTGCATCGCGATCGTCTCCGGCGATGCGCTCATCGTTCCCGTCCCCTGCGCGCTCCGCGCCCGCGGGGGCCCGTGCCCCTCCGTCCGGACGGGCCCCGGAGGGGTGGACGGGCGCGACGGGTGCTCATGTGAGTGGTTGAGCTCTCCGACGGCCGGTGCGGATCGCGTGCCTGCTCGCGGGTCGGGGGCAGGCGGGCGGTCAGCGCCGCGTCGTCGGGCGGTGCGGCAGGCGGAGTCCCGCCCGCGATCGCGGTGCCGACGGCGGCCGGCGCTGCGCCCGGTCGGAACTGCGGGGGGATGAAGGCGGCGGGGTGGGTGTTCGTGGCCTCGGCTATGGAGAGGAGTTCGGACAGGGTGAAGTCGCGCTTCCCCGAGATCTTCCGGTTGAGAGTCGGGTAGGGGATCCCGGTCTCGTCGGCGACGGCCCGCTTGGTGCGGCCCGCGTCGAGGAGGGCGTGGCGGATCGCCGCGGCGATCCACTCGGTTGTATTGCTCATATGAGCAATATACATGCTCATATGAGCAGAATAAGACGCGCGAAGGTCACGATAGGATAACAGAATTGCTCGATCGGACATGTAAGATATTCACATGGGTAGAGGCGAAGCGTTCACTGCTTACATAGGTGCCGAGCTCAAGGGGCTCATCGCATCGAGGGGAAGGTCGGCCGCCGCGGTCGCACGGGAGACGGGCCATTCGGCGTCGGCGCTGAACCGCTGGCTCAACGGGAGGCAGGCGCTCCCGCTGCCGGTGCTCCTCGAGGCGTGCGATGTGCTCGGGGTCGAGCCGCGCGAGGTCGTGTCTCGGGCGTACGCCAGACTCGGGGCGGAGGGGGCCGGGCGCGGGGGTCGCGCGGGGCTGCGCGTGGTCGACGGCGGGGCGGGTCGTGACGGAATCGCGACCTCGGGGGCCGGGGCTGCGGGGCCGGGCGCGCAGGAGTCGGCCCCGCCCCTGGACGCGGCGGCCCGCAGGGTGGCGGATCGGCCGGAGTACGCGGCCGCCCACCGGTGGGACGACGTCGGCGAGGAGCCGCAGGAGGCGCCGCCGCACGACGACCGGGGCGACTGAGGACCCGCGCGGGAGCCGCGAGCGTGTCGGTGACGGCCTCTAGCGTCGCGGGCGTGTGGCAGCCGTGGCGGACCCTGCGCGAGGAGCACCCGGACGTCGTCGTCCACTACGCCGCGCCACTGCCCGCGCTCGTCCTGGGGGCCACCGACGGGCGCAGCATCTGGCTGGCCCGCGGCCTGCTCCAGGTCGAGGAGCGCTGCACCCTGGCCCACGAGCTCATCCACATCGAGCGCGGCCACCGCGGCTGCCAGCCGCCCCGCATCGAGGCCGACGTCGAGCGCGAGGCCGCGCGCCGCCTCATACCCCTGGACCTGCTCGGCGAGGCGCTGACCTGGGCCAGGTGCGAGGCCGAGGCCGCCGACGAGCTGTGCGTCGACATCGCCACCCTGCGCACCCGCCTGGCCGACCTCACCCGCGCCGAGCGGGCCCGGCTGCGCCGCCGCCTGGCCGACCTGTCCGCCCCCTGAGACGCGCCGTTCGTTACCGTTTCGCAACCTTCGTTGTGGGTCTGGTCCGGTCCCGATGGCCGTACTGTCATCGCGCCCCGCCCCGTCGCACAGAAAGGTGCGCGTCCCATGACCGTCCCTGCCGCACAATCCCCGTCCGCCCCGGCCCGCCCCGACTTCGACTGGGACGACGAGGAGGACTGAGCCGTGGACGAGACGCTGGAGGACGCCCGGGCCCGGGACCGGCTCGGACGCGAGATCGAGGTCCTCATCCTGGTTAAGACGACCCCCAACCCGTCGGCCACCTACGAGGATACCGTCTGCGTCGCCGGCCTGGCCCTGGCGCCCGGCCCCCTCAGGTGGGTGCGCCTCTACCCGGTCCCCTTCCGCCACCTCCACAAGAGCACCCGGTTCACCAAGTACGCGGTCATCCGGACCAGGGTCGCGGCGCCGCGCACCGACCCCCGCGCTGAGAGCCTGCGCGTCGCCGACGCGAGCAGAATCACCGTCGTCCGGCAGGTGGATAGGTGGAGGGAAAGGTGCGACCTCATCCTTCCCATGGAGGAGACGACCGCCTGCGCGCTCAACGCCGGCACGAGAGCCGATCCCAACGCCACCTCCCTCGGCATCGTGCGCCCGCACAACGTCACAATCGACATCCAGCCGTCCGCGGGCTGGAGCCCGAGCCAGCAAAGAGCGATCGACAAGTGGCGCAACCAGGACACTCTGCCCCTGAACGGGCTGGCCCATAACGCCGCCCCGCCTCTGAAGCACCCGCCGCTCGACGCCTGGTACAAGTACGCGTGCGCCGAGCCCGGCTGCCCGGGACGCCACCGCCAGGGCATCATCGACTGGGAGCTCACCGCAGTCCAACGCCGGGCGCAAGAGGACGGCGTCGACGTTGAGCAGCGTGTCCGCGAGCGCTTCTACGACGTCATGTTCAGGCCGGACCGACAGCAGAGGTTCATCCTGGGAAACAACGCCCGGGCCAGCAAGCGCGGGTCCTTCTCGGTCCTGTCCGTCTTCTGGCCACCGGCCAAGGCTGTCAGCGACTCGCTCAACGTCCTCTTCTAGCCCGCGAGCGCCAGGGCGGTACCGAGGTCCCGGGTGAAGCGGGCCTTGACACGCAGCTCGTCGACGGCGTCGATGATCTGGGCGCGGTGGCAGCACTCCTGGTCGTGCTCGAAGCACAGGACGAAGACGATCTCGCCGCCGTCGACGAGAGCGGCCAGGTGGTCGATGGCCGCCGCACCCCTCTCGGAGCAGGCCACCTCCTCGAGGTAGCGCCGGTGGGCCGCATCGGCCGCGGGAGTGCCGGGCCGGGCGTAGCCGGGCCGGTTGTCCTTCGGGTTGCCCAGCTCGGGACGGTGCTCGTAGACGAATCCGGCGGCCTCGAGCCGGTCGCGCAGACGGGACTTCGAGAACCCCCTCACCCGCGACACCGGGGTCAAGCGCACGTCGACGAGCCTGGTCGCGCCCCTGTCACTCATCGCGGCGACCAGGTCCTCCGGCGTCCTGCCCTGGTACCCCCATCCGACGAGTCTCCCCTCCATGACGAACCTCCGCTCCGGGCGACCGCCCCTATCATGCCCCCTCCGGCGACCCCGCGCCGCAACGAGCGCGCCCGAACCGCACGATCCGCGTCTCCCCGCGGCCCCGAGCCCGCCCGCAGCGGCGCCCCCGCCGCCCGGGTCGGGTGGCGGGGGCGCCCTTCACTGCAGGAGGGTCTTGTACGCGGCGTAGCCGAGCAGCGCGAGGGTGGAGAGCACAGCGATCATTGTGACGGCGGCGTCGAAGAACACAGCCCACTTGAACCATCTGGGGTGGTTGCGGGCGAGTCGTGCGAAGCGCTCGTTCGGGGACCAGGACATCGGCATGACGCGGTCCGCCAGGTAGCCGAAGTAGTTGGTGGCGGGATGCCAGCGGACGATCCTGGCGAAGCTCGAGGCGGTCGGGTCGGAGACGGCCGGGTCGGTGTCCGGCAGCCGGTGCTGCTCCTCGGTCTGGGCCTGAGGCGGGGTAAGCGGCACGGGCCCGTCAACGGCCCGGCCCGGCTCGAACTGCCCGGTGTAGGTCGGAGGCCGGACGGACAATCAGACCCCCAGGAGCCGGCGGCGGTACTCGATGGACGCCAAAGAGACCCCGAAGATGCTGGCGATCTCGATGTTGTCGGCACCGCGCATCACCATGCGACGCAGATCACCCTCCGGAGCGAGCAGGGAGGCGGCGAACTCGTTGGCGTAGATCTCGGCCGGTGTTCCGGCGCCCGCGGAGCTGCGCTTGTCGATGTACCCCTTGTTGGGGGTCAGGGCGGCGGCCCGGTCCACGAAGTGCCCGAGCTCGTGGGCGCAGGAGAAGCGCATCCTGGTCGTGGCCTGGTCCTTGTCCAGGTAGATGTCCGCCCCGTTGTCCGAGCCGATGATCATGCCCCACGTGTCGTCGCCGAGCTGGCTGGTGAAGACGGACAGCCCCATGCTGCGGGCGATCTCGATCGGGTCCACGGGCAGCCTTCCGTCGGCCCAGAACTCCTCGAGCACGAGGGAGGCGTCCAGTCTCGCCCTCTCCCTCAGCTCCACAGTGGAGGGCGCTTCGTCAACCACAGCGTCCTCCTCTCAGCGTCCCCGCCGTCCATAGCCGACACAACAGCAACTTTCTTCTACTCGTAGTATTCCACGCCGTTCGGCCTCAGGGGAGCGGTTCGGCTGCCGGCTGTCTCTCACGTCATCGCCCCGGCGACGGCGTCGAGGGCGGACGCCTGGGCGGCCAGGGAGGGGTGCTGGTAGCGGGCGGTGGTCAGGGCCTGGGTCTGGCCGAGGATCTCCTGGGCGGTGCGCAGGGGGACGCCGGCCTCGAGCAGCAGGGTCGCGCACGTGTGGCGGGCCGAGTGCAGGCTCATCGCGGGCAGTCCCTCCTCGGCCAGGGCCGCCCTCCAGGCCCGGTGGTCGGCGCGCGGGTCCACCGGCAGGCCGGGCGCCGACTCGAACACGAACCGGGTCGGGCGGGCGGCCTGAAGGTGCTCGGCGAGCGCGTCCGCGAGCGCGGCGGGGACGGCGACGCGGCGCAGGGAGCCGACGGTCTTGGGGCGCAGGAGCCACAGGCCGCCGTGGACCCGCTCGGCCTCCAGGTGGGCGGGCACGTCGGCCCTCCGGTCGGGGCAGTCGGCGGCGCGGCGCCGTCCGCACGGCCGCGCCCCCGCCCGCAGGGGGCCGCAGCCGTGGGCCCAGGCGACGCGGCGCAGCTCCCGGGCGAGGTCGACGAAGGGTGCGGGCGCGTCGAGGTGGAGGCGGGGGAGGGTCATGCCCAGGGCCTCGCCCTGGCGGACGCCGAGCATGAGGGACACGGCCCACCTGGCCCGGTCGCCCTTCGGCGCGCGGGCGGCGAGGAAGGCCCGGGCCTCGTCGGCGCTCATGGCGCGGGGCGCGCGCACCGGCGAGGGCGGGGCCTTGACCAGGCGGGCGACGTTGCGCGGCGCGGCCCCCTCGCGCTCGGCGGCCGCGAGCGCGGCGCGCAGGACGCGGTGGACCTTGGCGGCCGTCGACGTCGAGGCGCCGGCGGCGGCGACGCGGGCGTGGACGGCGCGCACGTCGGCGGCGGTCAGGCGGTCCAGGCGGCGCGAGCCGATCGCCGGGACGATATGAGTGCGCACGACGCTGCGGTAGTCGGCGGTCGTGGCGGGCTTGCGGGTCGGGGCGACGTCCTGGTCGATCCAGCGGGTCAGCCACTGGGCGAGGGTCGGGGCGCGGCCGGCGGGCAGGTCGCCGGCGGCGGCGAGCTCGAGCTGGACGGCGCGCATCCTGCGCACGACCTCGGCCTTGGTCTTGGCGCGCACGACCTTGCGGCGGCGCCTGCCGGTGAGGGGGTCGGGCGGCAGGGCGACGGCGGCCGTCCACAGTCCGGACTTGGCGAGGTAGACGGACCCCTCGCCCCTGCCGCGCGCCATGCGCCCCTCCCCGCTGTAGCCATCGGTGTAGCCGTACTGTAGCGGATATGGAGGATATGGGCGCCCCCGGTGCCCCGCCGGACCGGGGCGTTCCGGCGGGATCGCGGCCTTTCACCGGTACCCCCTGTGGGGCTCGAACCCACGACCTTCGGATTAAAAGTCCGCAGCTC
>ERZ772766.1357-NODE-1357-length-13226-cov-2.638828_pt1 | contig 13226 bp, 8 predicted proteins | sample MGYA00511379_ERZ772766 | MGnify/ENA primary metagenome ERZ772766 (study PRJEB29015, sample SAMEA2737895) | human oral metagenome | biome: human oral; feature: human-associated habitat; material: dental | place: China | collected 2116 ...
AAAGCTCCAAGAATTGCGCTCATCGACAGGCAGAACCAGCCGCGTTCCCCGCCTCGAAGAGACGCCGGCTCAACGACGCTTCTTTGCGGCCGTCTCAACGACGTTCGATTTGCGGCAGGCCCCGCCACGCCTCGAAGAGGCGTCGAGGATTGCGCCAGCGGAAAATGCTCCTATGGCCTAAAGGGCCCGAATCGATAAACTTGGTCCATGACAAACATTCGCACCCCCAGCGCCATCGACGCACTCGCGAACGAGTACTTTCACGCAGACCTCGCTTTGTCGCCCGAAGCGGCCACCGTCGTGGGAACGGACGACGCCGACCACGGAGCCCTTTCAGACTATTCTCCCGCCGGCGTGGACGAGCAGCGCAGCTTGATATCCGGGACCCTCGCCAGGCTAAACTCCCTTCCGATCGCCGACGACGTCGATCGGATCACCGTGGCGGCGATGAACGAGCGCCTCGGGCTGGAGCTCGAGCTCATCGACTCCGGCGAGAGGTGCGGCGAGATCAACGTCATCGCCTCGCCCATCCAGGGCGTTCGCGACATCTTCGACCTCATGCCCACCGAAACCGAGGTCGACTGGGACAACGTCAACCGCCGCCTCGGCGTCGTCGCCGAGGCCCTCGAAGGCTACAAGGAATCCTTGCGGCAGCGAATCGCCTCCGGGCCCGCGATCCCGGCGCGCCAGATCGAGAGGTGCGCGGAGCAGTGCGAGGGCGCCGCCGGCTCGGCCTCCCCCTTTCTCCATCTGGTGAGCAAACGGCCCGAAGTCGCCGCGAACGCCGACTCGGCGCGCGTGGCCTACGGTCAACTCGCCGAATTTCTGCGGCAGACGGCGTTGCCGACGGCGGTGGAGGAAGACGCCGTGGGCCGCGAGCGCTACAGCCTCTTCTCGCGCCACTTCCTCGGCGCGGACATCGACCTCGACGAGACCTACGAATGGGGGAAGGCCGAGCTCGCGGAGATCGTCGCGGAGCAGGAAAGGACGGCGCGCGAGCTGTACGGACCCGGCGTCGGCGTGCGCGAGGCGATGGAGAGGCTGGATTCGGATCCCAAGCGCAAGCTGTCCGGCGTCGAAGCCCTGCGAAGTTGGATGCAGGAGACGGCGGACGCCTCGATAGACGCGATGTCCCAGCATTTCGACATTCCGGAGCCGCTGCGCACGATCGAGTGCTGCCTGGCGCCGTCGGGAACCGGAATCATCTACTACACTCCCCCGACGGGCGATTTCTCGCGGCCGGGCCGCATGTGGTGGTCCGTGCCTTCCGGCGTCACGGAGTTTGCGACCTGGAAAGAAAAGACCACCGTCTACCACGAGGGCGTTCCGGGCCACCACTTGCAGATCGGGCTCACAACGTACATGCGCGACTTGCTCAACGACTGGCGCCGGAACGGAACCGCGGGAGGATGCTGGGTGTCGGGCCACGGCGAGGGCTGGGCCCTTTACGCCGAGCAGCTCATGGCCGAGCTCGGGTACATGGACGAGCTGGGCGACCGCATGGGCGTGCTCGACTCGATGCGGCTGCGCACCTCGCGCGTGGTGGTGGATCTCGGCGTTCACCTGCGCAAGAACGCCGGCCCGTGGGGCGAGGGCACGTGGGACGCCGATTCGGCGTGGCGCTTCCTGCGTGAGAACGTCGCCAGCGACGACGCCTTCCTGCGTTTCGAGCTCAACCGCTACCTGGGATGGCCGGGGCAGGCGCCGTCGTACAAGATCGGCCAGCGCATCTGGACGCAGCTTCGCGAGGAGGCCCGGGCGAAGGAGGGCGCGAACTTCGACCTCAAGGCGTGGCACAACAGAGCCCTGTCGATCGGCTCGGTGGGCCTGGACGTTCTGCGCGAGGCCTTGGCGTGAGCGGGTCCTCACGGGGGCATGCGGGTGAGGCCGGGCATGCCGGCGATACCGGGTATGACCCAGCGGGCGAGGCCAGACGTGACCTGACGGGTGCAGCCGTGCCTGATGACCCAGCGGGCGAAGCCGGGCGCAGACGATCCGCGGATCTGGCCGATGGCAAGGGTGACGCCACAGATTCGTTTGCCGAAATGCCACCTGAAAACGAATGGGCGAAGAAGCCGTTTGCGAATGAATCGGCGATTGATGCGCCGGGCCGGGGCTGGGTTAGCGCCCGCGCAACGCCTCAGCGGACGCGCGGCGGCAGGCTCGGCCTGACGGGCAACGGCCGGCTCCGGCTGGCTCTGGCCAGTAAATCACCTGCACGGCTGGCCACCCTGCGGGCCGCGGGTTTCGATCCGCTCGTCCAGGTCTCCGACGTCGACGAAGAAGCCCTCCTCGAATCGGTTCGCGGCGGGCCGGCGCAAAAGGTCCTCGCCCTCGCGACGGCGAAGGCCCGTGCGGTGGCGTATGACGCGCGCGAGGCGGCGGGGGCCCACATCGTTGTCGGCTGCGATTCGATGTTCGAGTTCGACGGCGAGGCAGTCGGCAAGCCCGGCGCCCCCGAAACGGCGCGGGAGCGCATCGCACGCATGGCCGGGCGCAGCGGAATCCTTCACACGGGCCACCAGATGGTCCATCTGGAGAGCGGGGCGTCGCTGGGGGCGGTTTCCCACGCCGTCGTCCATTTCGCGCCGATGTCCGACGCCGAAGTCGAGGCATACGTCGCCACCGGGGAGCCGCTGCACGTGGCGGGCGCCTTCACCGTGGACGGGTTGGGCGGGCCGTTTGTCGAGAGGGTCGACGGCGACTATCACGGCGTGGTCGGCATCTCGCTGCCGCTGCTGCGCGCCATGCTGACGAACTGGGGCGTCTCGATCACCCGGCTCTGGCAGCCGCCGGTCAAGTTGGCGGGCGATGCGGATGACGAGGCCGACGTCAAACCCGCCCCGGCGGGCACAGCGGATGCCTCTGCATCCGACGGCTCTGCTGCCGGCAAGCCACCACACAGCGGCAGACGCCGAAAAGGCGCGGACGGCTTCATTTTGTGTCCCTGCGGGTCCGAACACTGGGGCTTGGCGGGCGCCGCGGGGATCCTCGCCTTCCGCGAGCGCGAATCGATCGAGGTGCTCGTGCAGCTGCGCGCCGAATGGTCGCATTCGGGCGGGACGTGGTCGAACCCGGGCGGGGCGATTGGCTGGTCGGAGACCCCGCTGGAGGGCGCGCTGCGCGAATTCGAGGAGGAGACGGCGATCGGCGCCGGCAGCCTCGATGTGGTCGGCAGCATCGTGCGCAATCACGGCGACTGGCGCTACACGACGTTCGCGGCCCGCTGCGAGACGGCCGAGCCCGTGCCCAACGACGAATCCCTCGCGCTCGAATGGGCGCCCCTCGACGATTTGCTGGAGGGCCGCCTCGACCGGCCGGTGCACCCCGCTTTCGCCGAAGATCTGCCGCGCCTGGCCGAGGTCATCCGCGGCGCTGCACGCTGACCGGCCCTGTCTTTCGCGGCCATCGGTCTTTTCCCGTTCGCCAACCGGCCGTCAGCAGCCGACCGCCTTTTCCACAGGGCCGACCGGCTCCCAGCAAACGCCCATCATTCTCTTGGTAGGCTTGGGCGCATGAGTGCAAAGAACGCGTGGGGCCGAGGCCTGGCAACTGTTTCCGACGGACGTATTCTCGACGTGTGGTATCCGGAGCTCGGATTCGGCGAGCCCGCCGAGGGCGCCGACCTTGGGCTGGCCGAGACCGAAGACCAGATTCGCGCGGTCCAGACGCAGGCCGTCACGACGTCGATCGACGTCGACGCCGCCCCCGAGAACGTCGCCGACGCCTACCTGCGCCTGCACTTGCTGTCCCATAGGCTCGTGCGCCCGAACGAGATCAACCTTGAGGGAATCTTCGGTGTCCTCGAAAATGTGGCCTGGACGAATCTGGGACCCGTGGCCGTGGACAAGCTGACCGAGGTGCAGCTGCGCGCCCGCGCGGTCTGTGCGAACCTGCAGGTGCTCGGCGTCGACAAGTTCCCGCGGATGGTCGATTACGTCGTGCCTTCGGGCGTGCGCATCGCCGACGGCAACAACGTGCGCCTGGGCGCGCATCTGGCCGAGGGGACCACCGTCATGCACGCCGGTTTCGTCAATTTCAACGCGGGAACCCTGGGCAACGCGATGGTCGAGGGTCGGATTTCGCAGGGAGTGGTGATCGGCGTCGGTTCGGACATCGGCGGCGGCGCCTCCACGATGGGCACGCTCTCCGGCGGCGGCAAGGAACGGGTGCGCGTGGGCGAGCGCTCGCTCGTGGGTGCGAACGCGGGAATCGGCATCGCGCTCGGCGACGACTGCATCGTCGAGGCCGGTCTGTACGTCACGGCCGGAACGAAGGTCACAGTCCTGCCCGCCAAGGGCGAGGGCGGCGAACCGCGCGTGGTCTCGGCCCGCGAGCTTTCCGGGGCGAACAACATCCTGTTCCGCCGCAACTCGCTCACCGGCGCCGTCGAAGCGGTCCCCCGCACGGGCACGGGAATCGAGCTGAACTCGGCGCTCCACGCCAACTGACAGGTCCGCGAGTCAAGGCCGTCTGCCGTTGGCTCGTGGCCCCTCACTGACAGGTCCCGCGCATAAGCGACAGTTTCTGCACCTTAAGCGACAGGTCCCAAACCCTAAGCCTTTTCGCCAGAGGCCTGCCCGCCACGGCGGACCTCTTTAGCGGCTTTGAGGTATTCCTCAGGATCCACGTCGTAATCGCTAAACGCCTGTCCATCGGCGATGATGTCGCTCAGCGACTCATCGGCTATCCGTCGCTGCCGTTTCTGGTACTCCAGCACGTCCGTCAGGCAGAGCTGGCGGTGCCGCCGCTTCAGAAAGAACGGGATCTCACCGTCATCAAGGATTCGTATAAGCGTTGGCCGCGAGACCCCAAGCAGATCCGCGGCCTGTTGCGTTGAAAGCATCGTGTGCTGCGGAACGACTCTGACCGCCGTCCCCTGACGCATCACCTCGACTACATGTCTGAGAATGTCGACCACCTCAGCAGAAAGCTCGACGGCTTCCTTTCCCAACACCAATCGAGCCCTTTCACTTCTTTCGGCCATGGCAGTGTCGGCGAGACGCTGAAGCTTCTGACTGAACTCTGGATCGACGTTCTGATTGAGCTCTTCGGGAAGAAATGTTCTGCTTTCAAGGGCTTCGTGCATCACTCATCCTCCTGGACGCGCCAGCAAAAACAGTTAGACTTTTCGTTTTGTTCGTTTCAATCGTACTGTTCGTTTTGCCTCTGCTCCAAGATTGATAAGACTGATCCTTGTTCTTCATCGAGACAGACCCGATTCTTCATCGCAATAGATCCGACGAAGACTGAGCAAATACCTCGACAAGCCTTTTGCGGCAGCTAGCCCGGTCGCTAGCCCTCCGCAGCTAACCTCGTCGCAGCACCTCGGGCAGGCGCGGCAGGCGGCGGACCGCTTCGTCGATAGCGGAGTCGGTCGCCGTGAGGGAGATTCGCACGCGGTTGCGCCCGGCCTCGCCGTAGAAGTCGCCCGGAGCGACGACGATGCCCAGCTCGGCGCACGCCCGAACGATGTCCCAGCCCGTCGGCGCCTCTACCACGCTGCCGCCATCGTGATTAGAACCAGCCACACCGCCGACCGGGTCACCAGCCACACCGCCAACCGCGTCGCCAGCCGCGCCGCCGTCCGGCCGTTTCGCCGCCGCCCAAATGTAAAGCCCCGCCACGGACAGCGGGTCGTTGACCAGGCCCGCGGCGTCGAGCACTGCCAGGAGCTTCTCGCGCCTGCGCGCGTAGACTGCCCGCTGCTCGGCCACATGCGCGTCGTCGCCCAGCGCCCACGTCATCGCGGCCTGCACCGGTCCGGGCATGAGGAATCCCGCGTGCTTGCGGATCTCGGTGATCGGCCCGATCATCGCCGGGTCGCCCGCGAGGAAGGCCGCCCGGTAACCGGCCATATTCGACTGCTTGGAAAGCGAGTACAGGCACAGCAGGCCCGCGACGTCGCCGTCGCACACCCGCTCGTCCAGAATCGACGGCGCCTCGGGAACGTCCCACACGAGCTCGGCGTAGCACTCGTCGCTGGCGACCACGACGCCGCGCTCCCGCGCCCACGCGAGGATCGCCCGCAGGCGCTCCACGCCGAGCACGTGCCCGTCGGGGTTCCCCGGCGAGTTGAGCCAGAGCATGCTCATCGCGGGCCACGTCGAAGGGTCGGCGTCCGTGTCCACGGGCACGGGCTTGGCGCCCGCAAGGCGCGCGCCGACGTCGTACGTCGGATAGGAGGCGCGGGGAAAGCCGACGGCGTCCGCGGATCCCAAGCCGAGGAGCGAGGGCAGCAAGGCCACCATTTCCTTCGACCCGATCGTGGGAAGCACGCCTGTCTCGGCGCGCACGCCGCGTCGGCGTTCAAGCCACCCGCGAATGGCTGCTCGCAGCTCAGCCGTGCCGACCGTCAGCGGATAGCCGTGGGCGTCGGATGCGGCGTCCAAGGCCGCCCGCGCGCCGGAGGGGACCGAGTCCACCGGCGTGCCGATCGTCAGGTCCACAACGCCGTCCGGATGCGCGGCTGCGCGCACGCGCACCGGCACGAGCGAGTCCCAGGGGAAGTCAGGAAGCTGAGCGCCGAAAAGTCCCATCACTCCCCCTGCGGAGGAAGCCCGGCGACGTAAGGATGGTCGCTGCCCGTGGGCCCCAGGCGCTGGGCGCCGCCAGGCGAACCGATGTCGTCGAAGAACTCGGCATTGACCGACTCGAACACCGACCATTCCTCGGGAAGGTCGTCCTCATAGTAGATCGCTTCGACGGGGCAGACGGGCTCGCACGCGCCGCAGTCAACGCACTCGTCGGGGTGGATGTAGAGCGTCCGTTCGCCCTCGTAGATGCAGTCGACCGGGCATTCGTCGACGCATGCGCGGTCCATGACGTCGACGCACGGAAGCGCGATGATGTACGTCATTTTCTTCCTTCTTTCGTAGTGACTACAAGCCTAGTCCTTGTGGGACCTTAGGGCTATAGCGTCACTTGCACACCACTCGATTGGTCGGCGAATAGGTCCACTTGTAGCTCGAGTTTTCGTGGACCTTTCCGTCTCGCGAGACTTTCCGCGAGACGGTCACCGTGAAGCCCGGCCCCCCGGCCCCGGAGGGTTCGCAGTCGCGGGCCGGGTTGACCTTCGTCGTCGGCGCGACCTGGGCGTAAGGCTTCGACGTCGACGTCTCGACGTCCCAGTACTTTGTCGACCAGAGCTTCGAATACACCTTTCCGTCGGCAACCCAGGTGTCGATGACCGCGCCGTACGGGGTGTTGTTCTTGAACCTCATGTCGTACTTGCCCTCCCACAGGGTCGATTCCATTCCCATGGGGTAGCGCGAGAAGTACTTCGAGTGCGGTTTGTGCTCGACATCGACGAATCCCGCCCGATACCCCAGGTTGAAGGTGTTTGTGGACAGCTGGGAAAGGCCTCCGCCCAAGGCGGTCGAGTTGAAGCCGTTCGCGACCACGCCCGAAGAGACAAAGCCGTGCGCGGCGTCGATGGGCCCGAGCGCCTTGAGCAGCGAAAACTCCTCGTCGGGTTTGACCAGGGTGTTCGCCACCTTTTGCGTGCCGACCTTGAGGTTCGTGGTGCGAACCGTATCGTTGGTCAAGGGGGTCTCGATCGAGGAGACGACCTCCTTGACGCCCATCTTCTCTGCGTCCTCCGTGGTGAACTTCGCGGGGACGGACTTCGTGGCGATCTCGACCTTCCGGTCTCCCGTCGTCGCGGCTTCCGCAGCGGATTCCGCGAGTTTGCCTTCGTCGAAGCCCACGCCGTCTTCGGACGGAACGACCTTCGGTGTCGTGTGGTCGACTATCTCGATTTTGGCGTCCTTGCCCTCCTTCAAGAGGGTGGGCGCGCCCTTGCGGACGACGTCGCTCAGCTTCTCCGAATCCAGCTTGAGTTTGAGCTCGCCGTCGGAGGCCACGAACTTTGTGACCGAGACCAGCTGCTTCGGGGTCAGCGTCACCGTGGCCGATCCGACTTTCACCGTGAGATTGCCGGAAACAAGGGGCTTGGCAAGGTCTTTCAGCGCCCTTTGCGCCTCGGAGTCCTTGATGTCCGGCTCCTTTTCATTGACGGGCAAAGGGATCGTCTTGCCGTCGAGCATCTTTTCGGCGATCTTCTTGGACGCCTCCTCGCGATCGAGGTCGACCCCCTTCTTCGCTTTCGTCGTCTTCGGGGTCACCCCGTCGAACTCTATCGATGCGTTCGTCGGCGTGTTCACCGAGGCATCCACAAGGGAATCGACTGTCTTTCGCAGTTTTGCCTGGTCTACGTCGACGGTCGGGGAGACTTCGGAGCCTCCCGTCATGCTGTCCCACAGGCGCAGGGGGTTGAGAGAGAACCCCGCGAGGGAATCGACCGTGGACTTCGCGTCGAATTTCGCACCGATCGAAGAGGGGTCGATAGTTTGCTCCTTGCCCCCGATCGAGACTTTCACGGGCTGGGACAGCCGGCCCGAAAGCTCGGATTTGAGTTTCGCCTGGGCGGCTTCGCGGGACATTCCGCCAACCTTCACGCCGGCGACGGTTGTGCTGGCGGGGATTTTGTTCGAAAAGTAGAACGCGGCCCCCAGGTAGACGACGCCGAAGACAAGGGCGGCCACGGCGACCCAAAGCCACGCGCGACGCCTCTTGGCGGGCTCGCCGTCGGACGCCTCGCCTTTCCGAAGCTTTTCAGCGGTCCTTTCAGCCGACGTTTCGAGGGAAGACAGACCGCCGTCGACGCTCGGCGACGACGCTTCGGGCTCGGAGCCTCGAATGGACGCCGCGGCGGCGGACACGCCCGGTTTGCCCGTAGGCGCCTCCGCTGGCGCGGAAGCATCCGCTTGCGGGGAAGCATCGGCTGACGTGGAAGCACCCGCTTGCGAGGGAGTCTCCTGCGCCGGAGGCTCAGCTTGCGCGGGAGGCTGAGCTTGCACGGGAGGCTCAGTCAGGTCCCGCCGGCTCTCGGACGGTGAGAAGTCTGCAGCAGGTGTAGGTTCGGCGACGTCAGGCTTGGGACCAGCGATGCCGGGCTCGAGGTCGGTATCGACCTCAGGCTGCGCAACGCCCTGCACGGGTTCTGCCAACGCAGCCTCAGGCTGCGCAACGCCCTGCGCAGATTCGACGGTGGCAGCCTCATCAGGCTCCGCAACGCTCCGCCCGGGCTCCGCGACGGCGGCTTCCGAATCGGCAAGGCCGTGCCGGGATTCCGCGACGCTGTCGGCGGGCCCCACAGCGCCGAGGCTCGACACCGAGTCCCGCGCCGTTTCCTTTCCTGCAGCGGTTTCAGCTGCGCTCACACGGGATGCGAACTCACCCGCGGCGGGCTCGGAGTCGGCCGCTCCAGTATACGGCGGCGAAACGGCCGATGGGGTCGATTGAACGGCGGGGCGCGCAGTCGTCGCAGCCGCGTCGTCGACGGTATCCCAATAGGATCCGGGAGCCCCCGCCGTCGGCGAATCGGCCTCCTGAATCCGAGAATGCTCGATCTCGGCAGCCTGAGAAGTCTCAGCAGCCTGAGTATCTGCGCGCACGGCGGCGGCCTGCGGGGCTGTCTCCGGCGTCCCATCGTCGGTTTCTCCTGCGGGTGGCTGCCGACGCTGCTGCCATGCCTCGGCGCCGGGCCCGTAAACAACGGGCTGCGCGGCGATCGAACGCTTGACGGCGGGAATCGTGGCGGTGTCGTCGTCTGAGAGATCGGAAACGGAAGACGTCTCGCCCTCTCCCGAGGCAACCGCACCGGCATCGGTTTCCTTGTCGGCATCGAAACCGGGGCCCACGTCGGACACCTTGCCGATGTGGGGATCTTCACCGACATTGGACTCTTCGCCGGCACTGGGCTCTTCGCCGACGTGGGAATCAATGCCGGACGGCACTTCGGGCTTGGGGGATTCCACAGCTGGCCGCGATTCACCGGACGCTTCCTGCCGAGCGCCTTCTTTTCCGACTCGCGCGGCCAACCCGTCGGTCAGAGACGCGTTCGCCGACTGATTGGCAACGCCGCCAGCGGCGGGCGCCGCAGAGAAACCAGCCGCGGGAACGGAGCCTTGGGCGTGGTCCTGCCCGGCTGCGGAGGAGGCCGACTTTGCCTTCTCAGACGGACCCGCGGAAAAAGAAAGCGGTTGCGCCGAAGAAAAGGGCGGTTGCGCCGAAGCCGAGCCGCCGGCCTTGGGCGCCGAAGCCGCCGACACGGCAGATCGGGCCGACGCACGATCGGAAACCGCGTTCTGGCGGACGTCCTCTGGCCTCGCCGCGTCTGCGGCCCGTGAAGCGGCGCCTTTCGCCGCCGCCGCATCGTCCTTGCCCGCCGGAGCAACGTCCCTGCCAGCCTTTGAAGCATCGTCTCCGGCCTTCGGTGAGTCTCCGGCCTTCAAGGCATTCCCGGCCTTCGGGGCTGGAACGTGAGACTCGCCAGCCTTCGCCGAAGTCGAAGCCGCCTTCGAAGCGACGTCCGTCGCGTCTGCGACCCTCGCGGACGCGGATTCAGCCTTCCCAGCTTTCTCGGCCTGGGGAGCATGAGCGCCTGCCTGGACAGGCGTTGCCGCAGGAGCGGCTGCGGCAACTTCCGCCGCGTCGAACGCTTTCTGAGCGGGCGCGCCCGGTTCTTCCCGCTCGACGGCGCGATTTTCCCTCGAGCCGGCGTCGTTCCCGTCCGCCGCAGCGGCAGAGGCCGCGGAAACCGACAGATCCGGCTCAACCGGCCGCTTGCCGCCAGAATCAGGTTTGGCGGCATCCTCGCCCTCAGCAGCAAACGGGGATTTGGCAGCGGCCGCGGGTTGGGAGGACTCCGGTTTGTTGGCGGCTGTCGGCTTAGCCTCAACCTCAGACTCGGCGGCAGCGAGGGCTTTGGCAGCAGCCGTGGCCTTGGCCGCACCCTCAGATGTGGCCGCAGCCTCGGCCTTGGCGGCGCCGTCGCCGCCCCCGCCCGGCCTCTTGGCCGCCTCGCGCGACGCGGCGTCGGCCTTGGCAACGCCCTTGCCCAAAGTCGTCGACGCCGAAAGGGCCGCTCCCCGCGCTTTCGAAGATCCTCTTGCGGCGGCCTTCGAGCCCTTGCCTCCCTTGGACGCCTTCTTCTTCGACCCTTTGGCCCCCTTCGGCCTCACCACGGGAATCGTGGCGGTTATGTCGGGATCGTACGCGGAATCGGCGGCCTCGCCCGAAGCGCCTTGCGAATCGGCGATTCGCTCGACGTCCTTCCTCTGTTCTCCGTCCGAGTTCCCGCCGCCAGGCGCAGCGGACCTATCGGTGGCATCAATGTTCTCATTCTCTTGAGTCACGATGGATCCTTTCCTTTGTCACCGCGGCGGGCAAGGGCCCAGCCTGCGGGAACGATTGCGGAGACCGGGGCGAGAAAGAGCCAGAGCTGGGACACCCACCGGTCCGTGGAAACGAACGAGTCATTGCTCGGCGGATACATGAGAAGCCATACGGCTGCGCCGGCCACGCCGACGGACGCCGCGAACCACGCCGTGACCCACCCGCATTCGACCATGAACCACGCTCCAGCGGCAACCATTGCCGACGCCAAGGCCAACCCCGCGATCGGCATGTCCACGGGCCCCGCGTGGACGATGGTGGCCAAGATCCCCACCAGCACGCCGGCGAGCAAACCGAGCGCGATCTGCACTGCTTTACGCATACTCACTTGCCTCTTTTCGCTCGCGCCGCCGCCCTGTAACGCTCCTGCGAGCCGAGAATCACCTTCCGGATGCGCACCGCCTCCGGCGTGACCTCGATGCATTCGTCGTCGGCGGCGAACTCGATGGACTCTTCCAAGGTCAGCTTGCGCGGGGCCTGAAGCGTCTCGAACACCTCCGCGGTGGCCGATCGCATATTCGTCATTTCCTTCGCCCGCACGACGTTGACGTCCATATCCTCGTCACGCGGGTTCTCCCCCACAACCTGGCCTTCGTAAACCTCCTGGCCCGGTTCGACGAAGAACGTTCCGCGGTCCTCCAGCTTTTGAAGGGCGTATGCCGTGACCTGGCCCTGGCGGTCAGAAACGAGGGAACCCGTGGCGCGAGACTCTATCGGCCCGGCCCAAGGCGCGTACCCGTCGCCGATCGAGGAGGCGATTCCGGTGCCCCTCGTCTGCGTGAGAAACTGGGAGCGGAAGCCGATCATGCCGCGGGCCGGAACGACGAACTCCATCCGCACCCAGCCGGAGCCGTGGTTCGACATCGTCTCCATCCGTCCTTTGCGCGCCGCCATGATCTGCGTGACCGCGCCGAGATACTCTTCGGGAACGTCAATCGTCGTCCGCTCCATGGGCTCGTGGACCTTGCCGTCGACCGTCTTCGTGACGACCTGAGGCTTGCCCACAGTCAGCTCGAACCCTTCGCGCCGCATCTGCTCGACGAGGATCGCCAACGCAAGCTCTCCGCGATCCTGGACCTCCCACTGGTCGGGGCGGTCGGTGGGCAGCACCCTGATCGAGACGTTTCCGACGAGCTCCGCCTCGAGCCGGTCTTTGACCTGGCGGGCGGTGAGTTTGTGCCCTTTCACCTTGCCCGCCAAAGGCGAGTCGTTGATGCCCACCGTCATCGAGATCGCCGGGTCGTCGACGTGTATGGGCGGCAGCGGGCGAGGATCGTCCAAGTCCACCAAGCAGTCGCCGATCGTGATGTCCTCGACTCCCGCAATCGCCACGATGTCGCCGGCTCGGGCGCTCTGCGCCGGTTCGCGGTTCAGCCCCTTGGTTGCAAGCAGCTCCGATATGTGCACCCGCGAAAGCCCGCCGTCCTTTCCTGAAAGGCCGACCCATGCGCCCTTCGTCAGCTCTCCCGAATAGATCCGGGTCAGCGCGAGGCGCCCGAGGAACGGCGAGGCGTCGAGGTTCGTCACCTGGGCGACGAGCCCGGCGTCGGCGTCGTACTCGGGGGCGGGTATGTAGTGGAGCATCGCTTCGAAAAGCGGCTCCAGATCGCGGTTGGAGGGCAGCTCGCCGTCTTCGGGGCGGAGCGTGTCGGCGTACCCCGCCTTCGCGGCGCAAAAGATCACGGGTATCTCCAAGAGCCGGTCGAGAATCGCGTCGTCGGGATCCTCGAGGTCCGAGTAGAGGGAGAACAGCAGGTCCTGGGTCTCGTTGACCACCTCGTCGATCCTGGCGTCCGGGCGGTCTACCTTGTTGACCACGGTGATGACCGGCAGCTTCGCCTCAAGGGCTTTGCGCAAGACGAAACGGGTTTGGGGCAGCGGGCCCTCGGAGGCGTCGACGAGCAGGACGACGCCGTCGACCATCGACAGCCCGCGCTCGACCTCCCCGCCGAAGTCGGCGTGGCCGGGGGTGTCGATGACGTTGA
>ERZ772766.1359-NODE-1359-length-13214-cov-7.624060_pt1 | contig 13214 bp, 7 predicted proteins | sample MGYA00511379_ERZ772766 | MGnify/ENA primary metagenome ERZ772766 (study PRJEB29015, sample SAMEA2737895) | human oral metagenome | biome: human oral; feature: human-associated habitat; material: dental | place: China | collected 2116 ...
TGTAGCGAAGGATGTACTCACTGACACGCTCGGTCGTATCCCCGAGGAAGAGACGCTGTGTGCGCTGCTCCTCACGGCGCAGCTGCTCGAGAGCCAGACGCATAGACTCGCCGTCCTTAGGCATATTGTCTACGGAGCCCGTGACGATGTTCATCAGATTCTCGCGCAGGTCGTAGAGATAGCTCGATGCGATCTCGGCTTGCTTAGCCTTGGAGCCAGCCTGCGAATACTCTCGAGAGAGGGCGGGCTGAGCTGTATCGATCTGCTTCTCAGAGACGACACGAGAGTGACGCTCTTCACTCAGGCTGGCAGGAAGCTCGCCTCCACCATTGATGGAGAAGAGGACACCCGCATCTGTGAGCTTGACGAAGGGAGCCAGCGTCTTGCGGTCAAAGGAGACCAGATACTGCTGGGTCGAGTCGGGACGCCCTACGGTATAGAGGCGAGCCGAGACAATCTCAAAGGTATGACGGGGCTTATCTGATGCTTTCTTATTGAGGTACCTATCAGCATAGGCCGATAGAGGTCCAGGAGTATAGGTACGCTCACGTACCGTCACCACCGCTTCGATCTCGGTGCGGGGCAGGCGGTAGACGACCCCATAGTCCGTCTCCTTAGTAGCGTCATAGCGACGCACCTTCGTCTGTGCCCCGAGTTCGGGTACAGCGATGAGTAAGAGTCCGAGCAATGCGATCCAGCGCTCTAATCGATACATGTAATGTCTGTATATGAATGAGTGAACTGACAATTCATAGCAAAACTAATAAAAAAGCGGGGACATTCAAACGGTTAGCCCTCGCGAGGAGCCTTATGCAGGACGGCTTTCGAGGGGAGTGACTCCCTCAAAAGCCGTCGCACATGGAGCGGCAGTTTCCTACCGCCCTCTAAAGAGATGGGCTATTACTCAGCCAGGATATGGATCTCTGAGCCAGAGGCGTAGTCCTGTCCGTCATGAGCAGAGAGCGCTGTAAAGCGCAGATAGCGAGCGCGAACGGGCTTCTTGAGAAGTGCCTCCTTGAGCTTCTTATCACTGCCGAAGGTACCACGCAGGACCTCGGTCCACTGCTTCCCGTCATCACTCACCGAGAGGGCATAGTCCTTGACATCACCCGTGGTGCTCTCATCCTGACGAGGCAGATAAGTGAGGCCAGTGATCGTCTTCACCTTGTATAGATCGAAGTCAATCCAGTGGGGGTGCTTCGGTACGGTGAGCGTCCATACGGTGTGCCACATCGTGTCGGGGCTCTCATCAAGGAGATCCTGTGCCTCATAGCCATACTCCTCACTGCTGCAGAAGACGATGCGGCAGGCAGCGTACTTCATACGACCGAAGGACATGGTCGAGATGAGGCGGCGCTGTCCTTCTGCCCATGCTGAGACCTCTCCACCCTGAGAGAAGTCGATAGGCTCGGTATAGCGCTGAGGGCGGCCACGACCGACGGTGTACCAGAGGGCTTCCCCGGGAGCACCCGTGATGACGAGGTCCCCGTGAGGATCTCGCGTGATCGAGGGAGCTACGGGACCATCGATCTTAGCCTTAGCCTGCTTGACAGCTGAGTCACCAGCACGGAGCGGACGGATCATCAGGCTGAAGAGCTGTGGAACGCCGAGGCTCTGAGCGGATACCAGCGGGCCACCCTGACCACAGCTGGCACCACCAAGCCCCGTTGTACTACGGGAGAGTACCAGATGGGTATCACCAGCTGCAGGGAGTTCGTGGGGATGAGGAGCCATCATCAGCTGCATCGCAGAGTAAGGAAGAGCAGAGCTCGTCATCACGCTATCCGTGAGGAAGAGCATACCACGTCCAGAGGCATTCGTCAGGCTTACCCAGCGTACATCCTCGCGGTTAGCCATCGTCTGAGGCTTGGGGAAGGAGACGAACTGCTCGGCTACCTTGCTCTTGTGCTGCTCGATATACTGGCTGGCCTTGCGGTCACCATAGTTATTGATAGGGCCGCGACCGTAATAGGTATAGTTGTCGTAAGCACGGGGCAGGACGAACTCATAGCCCAGACGACCGAGAGGCAGCGCGGGCTTATTCGTCGTCAGGTTCGAGCGAAGCTGGATGCTTCCGTCGGGATACACTCGCCAGATAGCCTGCGATGTGATAGCGAAGTCATTCTCTCCGAAGGGATGTGCCTTATCCTCCGTAAGCTCATACTTACCCGAAGCCTTGTGCATCGTGAGCGTAGCGCCATAGGGAGCCTGAGAGCGTACGGTGAAGAAGAGTTCTACCGAGCCGTCGGGGAGCTTAGTGACCTGCTGCTTGAGGACACGGTGCTTGAGGTTGTGCAGACCATTGGTCGTCCAAGCCGAGCGCACCCAGATATCGTTGTCAGCGGGAGCACGGAAGGCGGTGATACGAGGCCCATTGCCTGGGTAGATGACCGTATCGCCAGCATAGACGAGCTGGTGAATCGTCCCTTCGCGGAGGTCGTACTGCACGGAGAAGTCACTACCAGCGACCTCATAGACCTCCTTCGTCAGGCTCTTCGCACGGAGGCCCTTGCCCCCTTGCAGGGCATCTCGCTCACGGAGTGACTGCAGGGCGAGCTGCTCATCAGCGGCTACATAGCCCGCCTTAGCCCATGGCTTGTCGGTGCGCAGACGGCACTCGACCTTGACGAAGTACTCACTATTAGGCTGGAGGTCTGAGGTAGAGAGAGGCAGCGTGACGGTCTCGGCCGTACGAGGAGCGATAGCGGGGAGATCAAGGACGCCCGAGCGCTCCTCTACCCCATCGCGGTAAAGACTCCAGCGGAGGTCGAAGTCTGCGAGGGAGACGAAGTAGTGCTTATTGAAGATACGCACACGTCCTGCCATCAGATCTTCGGCTTCGATACCGATCTGCTGGTAGACCTTCTTCACCTCATAGTACTGTGGCTTAGGCTGGAGGTCGGCGAACATGATACCGTTCATGACGAACATACCATCATTGGGGAAGTCACCGAAGTTACCCCCATAGGCCAGATAGCGAAGCCCCTCGGGCGTGTAGTTGTATAGTGCTTGGTCTACCCAGTCCCAGATAGCACCACCGCAGATATAGTTCGAGCTCTCGATAGCCTTCCAGTAGTCCGCCAGACCACCACAGGCATTCCCCATGGAGTGGGCATATTCGGAGATATGGAAGGGGTACTTGATCTTGTACTTACCCGTAGCAGCCCCCTCGACCCAAGCGATAGAAGGATACTGATTGGAGCCCATATCGACGATGTCGTTATTGCGCTCATACTGCACGGGACGTGAGGTATCGACACGCTTCGTAGCCTCGTAGCTCTTGACGAAGTTCACACCAGGGCCAGCCTCATTACCCAGCGACCAGATGACGATGCTGGGATGGTTGATGTTAGCATGCACCATCTCGAGCATACGAGAGACGTGCTGTGCCTCGAACTCGGGCACGTGCGAGAGCGAAGCCTTGCCGTAGTAGTACTGATGCGACTCGATATTTGCCTCGTCCTCGAGGTAGATACCATACTTATCGCACAGGTAGTACCAGTAGGGAGCAGGAGGATAGTGGGAGTTGCGCACGTGGTTGATGTTTGCACGCTTCATCAGGAAGACCTCGCGCTCCATCTGCTCATGTGTGATGGCATGCCCACGGGAGGGATCCGTCTCGTGGCGGTTCGTCCCCTTGAACTTCACAGGCTTATGGTTGACGTAGAAGTAGCGACCAGCATGCCCGAACTCATCTTGGTCGGCCGGTGTCTCGCGGATCTCGACCTTACGGAAGCCCGTATAGATGGACGCACGGTCCAGCAGTGTCTTCCCCGTCTTGTCATAGAGCTCGGCGACCAAGACATAGCGGTGAGGCGCTTCTGCAGACCAGAGCGCAGGGTTCTGGAGCGTAAGCGTCGTCTCGGCCGTGCCGGTTGAGGCGCTACGCCCTTCAGCGGTAGCCACGGGAGCACCGCTCACCTCATCGGAGTAGAGAGGCAGTGCATAGAGCTTGTAGCTGAGGCGCAGATCGGGACGTACCGCCTTCGTTCCTTGGCTTCGTAGCTCAGAGGTGATGCGCAGGCTACCCTCCTTCAGGTCGGAGGTCACATCGGGGATGACCTGCAGGTCACGCAGGTGTACCTTCGGCTTAGCGGTGAGGTAGACCGAGCGGAAGATCCCTGGGAGGCGGAACATATCCTGTGCTTCGAGGAACGAGCCATCACTATTGCGGTAGACCTCTACAGCGATGACATTCTCCTCTCCCTTGGGGCGGAGGTAAGGTGAGATATCGAAGGAGGCGAGATTGCGGGAGTTCTTAGAGAAGCCCACATAGCGTCCGTTGATCCAGAGGTAGAAGAACGAGTCGACCCCATCGAAGTTGAGGAAGACCGCCTTGTCGCTCCACCCGGTGGGGAGCTTGAAGGTACGGCGATAGGAGCCGACCTCATTGCGGTCACGATAGGTCGTCCATTCCTTGGGCGGGGTACGCATGACCCCCTCGCGCCAGTCATCAGGGCGCACCTTGTGGTAGAAGATGACGGGCTGGTTGACGTAGATAGGTGTACCATACTTCTGCTTCCCGTCGCGCTGGAGGCCGTAGACATTCCAGTTCATCGGTACGGTGACCTCATCCCAAGAGGAGGCATCGTAGTCGGTACGATAGAAGTCCACTGGACGCTCTTCGGGCGTACGTACCCAGTGGAAGCGCCACGTCCCGTCAAGGCTCTGATAGAGCGAGCTGTACTCAGGGAGTACGCGCTCAGCACGATCCTTCGGGGCGAAAGAGAAGAAGTAAGCGTGGGGTTGCTCCTTGCCAAGAGCATAGTCGGCTGGGCTTTGCCACTCCTTGCCCGTCGGGGCGGTCGAGTGATCATAGCGATAGCCGGGGAGGAGTCGCTGACCAGTCACTGGGCTGGGCAAGGCGAGGGTTAGAGCAGCGGCGAGGCTACTCACGGCGTAGATCTTGTTCATTAGATTGTAGTTCCAAGGGAGATATCCGACGGCAGAGGTGGAGTCCTCCGCTGCGGCTGGAATGCTATGGGCAAATATACAGCTTTGGTGCATATCTACCCAGAGTATAGTGATCACATCGAGAAATTGGCTTTCCCCACCCCTCGCAAAGTCCATAGAATAGGGAGCAGAAGCAGCGCAGGAATAAGCACAGACCGCCAGCACTATTACCTCAAAACCAAGGGGATATTCCACCCAAGCAGTATCTCTATTCTTAAATCCACGTACGTAGATTTAAAATCCAGGCACAAAAATCTTATCGTCTATGCACGTAGATTTTAGGACTTTGCACGTGGATAGAAGAATAGCACTACACCTCTACGGGTTTATCCCTACTGCCGAGCAGCTTTTCTTGAGGGAAGACGGGGTTTGCTATCCAGAGGAAATCACCTCGTCCCAATACAGAGGTCATTAAGATGCACCAATAGCTCACCCGAAGCACTGGCGAAATAGCACCCAAGGGAGCGCATTTTTTCGTATCTTTGTCCTATATATAATTATAATAATGTAATACCCTACCGTGACGCCATACGCTCACCGCGGGGACTAATCACACAGATAAGCAATGAGCGAAGAGCTGTTCGATCAAGACCGCACCAACGAGAAGGAATACTCGGCCAGTAGCATTCAAGTCTTAGAAGGGCTGGAGGCCGTACGTAAGCGCCCTGCGATGTACATCGGTGACATCGGTGAGAAGGGTCTTCACCACTTGGTGTATGAAGTCGTAGACAACTCAATCGACGAGGCCTTGGCAGGCTACTGCAATGATATCAAGGTCACCATCCACGAGGACAACTCCATCGAAGTCCAGGACAACGGGCGAGGTATCCCCGTAGACATCCACGAAAAGGAAGGCAAGAGTGCTCTGGAGGTCGTACTGACGGTCCTGCACGCAGGGGGTAAGTTCGACAAGGGCTCCTACAAGGTCTCGGGCGGTCTGCACGGGGTCGGTGTCTCTTGTGTCAATGCCCTCTCTACCCTCCTCAAGGCTACCGTCCACCGCGACGGCAAGATCTACACGCAGGAGTTCAGCCGTGGTGTCCCGACCACCGAGCTGCAGACTATCGGCACGACAGACAGGACGGGTACGACGGTACTCTTCAAGCCCGACGACACGATCTTCACCAGCACGGAGTACCAGTTCAAGATCCTGGCTACGCGTCTGCGCGAGCTCGCCTTCCTCAACGCAGGTATCACCCTCACGCTGACCGATGAGCGTCAGCGTGACGAAGCTGGTGTAGCGCTCACTGAGACCTACTACTCAGAGAAGGGGCTTGAGGAGTTTGTCAAGTACATCGACCGCTCCAAGGAGCACCTCATCGAGGATGTCATCCACATCATCACTGAGAAGCAGGGTATCCCTGTCGAGGTCGCGATGACTTACAATACCTCGTACAACGAGAATGTGTACAGCTACGTCAACAACATCAACACCATCGAAGGGGGTACGCACCTGGCGGGCTTCCGTCGTGGTCTGACGCGTACGCTGAAGAAATATGCTACTGACTCGAAGCTCCTCGACAAGGTCAAGGTAGAGATCACGGGGGATGACTTCCGCGAAGGTCTCACGGCCGTCGTGAGCATCAAGGTCGCAGAACCCCAGTTCGAAGGGCAGACGAAGACCAAGCTCGGGAACAACGAGGTCATGGGCGCCGTAGACGTCGCCGTCAGCGAAGCCCTCGAGATCTACCTCGAAGAGCACCCCAAGGAAGCGAAGATCATCGTAGACAAGGTAATCCTCGCTGCTACGGCCCGTCAGGCTGCACGTAAGGCGCGTGAGATGGTACAGCGCAAGTCCCCCCTCTCGGGTGGTGGCCTGCCTGGTAAGCTCGCCGACTGCTCCTCTAAGGATCCCATCCTCTCTGAGCTCTTCCTCGTAGAGGGTGACTCTGCAGGTGGTACGGCTAAGCAGGGTCGTGACCGTGAGTTCCAGGCGATCCTCCCGCTGCGTGGTAAGATCCTCAACGTGGAGAAGGCGATGCAGCACAAGGTCCTCGAGAGCGAAGAGATCCGTAACATCTATACCGCTCTCGGCGTGACCATCGGCACCGAAGAGGACAGCATGGCGCTGAACCTCTCGAAGCTCCGCTATCACAAGGTCATCATCATGACCGATGCTGACGTGGACGGTAGCCATATCGCCACGCTCATCCTGACCTTCTTCTTCCGCAACATGCGCTCGCTCATCGAGAACGGCTACGTGTACATCGCTACTCCTCCTCTCTACCTCTGTACCCGAGGCAAGGAGCGCGAATACTGCTGGACCGAACAGCAGCGTCAGGCCTTCATCGACCGTGTCGGTGGTGGCGACGAGAACCGCGTACGCGTACAGCGCTACAAGGGTCTCGGTGAGATGAATGAAGAGCAGCTCTGGGAAACGACGATGAATCCCGAGAACCGCACCCTGCGCAAGATCACCATCGAGAATGCCGCTGAGGCTGATGCGATCTTCTCTATGCTCATGGGTGATGACGTAGCTCCCCGCCGCGAGTTCATCGAGGCGAATGCTACCTACGCTCGCATCGACGCTTAGTCCAGCGCCCCTTATACCTATTATAATAAGTTATAATAAGAGAAGGCTATCCCTCCGACGACTCGGATGCCGCTGGAGGGATAGCCTTCGACTATGATTACGATGACGACTCCCGCCACCTCCAACGCCTACTACTATATCAGTCCCTCGACCGACCCGTACTACAACATCGCTCTCGAGGACTATCTCTACCGCCAGCTCCGCCCGCTGGACACCATCTATATGCTGTGGGTGAATCGCCCCTCCGTATTCATGGGGCGCTATCAGTGGGCTGAGGCGGAGCTCGATCTCGACTACCTCAAGGAGCATGACATCGCCCTCCTGCGCCGCACATCGGGCGGAGGCACGGTCTACCATGACCTCGGGAATCTCAACTTCACGGCGATAAAGAACGACCACTCGGGTCAAGGCTTCGACCTGAAGGCCTTCCCTACGCCCATACAGCGAGCACTCGCTGGACGTGGTGTCGTTGTGGAGCGCTCGCCCCGTGGTGACCTCCGTCTTGATGGCTATAAGGTCGGTGGAGCAGCTGAGGCGGTGAACCGCTCACGTATGCTCTACCACATCTGCCTGCTCTTCGATGCCAACCTCGAGGAGCTGGAGCGCATCCTGACAGTCTCTCCCGAGGTAGAGGCACGCTCGCGGGTCGCCTCAGTGCGCTCACAGGTCACGAACCTCCGCCCCGCACTTCCCGATGCCTATACCATCACCGACCTACAGGAGGATATCCTTGCTGCCCTGCGCGAGGAGCATACTGGGCTCTTCCCGCTTGAATTCAATGCCTCGGTAGAGGAGTACATCCGCACGCAGCGTGCAGAGCACTTCGAGCATGCCGATTGGATCCATTCGCCGATAGGGCGTGCCAAGACTCCGACCGTATGACGCCATCCGCAAGCCCTGCCCTCCCCTACGTAGACTTCGCCACCTTCCTCCAACGCCATTTCCTTGGGCAGAAGGTGCAGAAGATCACGCTCACGGCGGGCTTCTCCTGTCCCACCCGTGACGGATCTATGGGCAAGGGAGGCTGTACCTACTGCAACAACAAGAGCTTCAGCCCAAACTACGCGACGAAGCTCAAGAGCATCACCGAGCAGATCGACGAAGGCATCGCCTTCTTCCGCAGGAAGTACCCTGAGATGAAGTACCTCGCTTACTTCCAGTCCTACACCAATACCTACGGGGAAGTGGAGGACTGCATCGCGAAGTACGAGGAGGCACTCCGTCACGAAGACGTCGTCGGGCTCATCATCGGCACGCGCCCCGACTGCATGCCCCAGCCCCTACTCGACTACCTCGAGCAGCTCTCCAAGCGCACCTTCCTCCTCGTGGAGTACGGTGTAGAGAGCACGTGCGACCGCAGTCTTGAGCGCATCCAGCGGGGGCACAGCTATCAGACCAGCGTCGAGACCATCGAGCGCACCCACGCTGCAGGCATCCTCGTCGGGGCTCATCTCATCCTCGGTCTCCCAGGTGAGAGTCGCGAAGAGATGCTCCAGCATGCCGACCGCCTCTCGCAGCTCCCCATCACTACCCTCAAGATCCACCAGCTACAGATCATCCGCGGGACGATCATGGCAGGCGAGTATCAGCGTGATCCATCAGACTTCCACCTCTTCACCGAGGAGGAGTATATCGACCTCATCGTGGACTTCGTTCGCCGCCTCCGCCCCGACATCGTGCTGGAGCGCTTCGTCTCGCAGTCACCGCCGGCCCTACTCTTAGCCCCACGCTGGGGCTGGAAGAACCACGAGTTCACCGCCAAGATACGTAAGGCGCTTACGGCTACCCCCCAAGACTCCCCCAAGTAAGGGCTTTATCTGAGGAACTTCACCTGAAGCCTCTACTGCAAGCATTCCTCACTTTTTCGTACATTCGCTATAGAGCTGCTGGGGAGTCTCCCCACTCTCATCACATTCGTATAGCATACGCACATGGAGCAAACATTTACTATTCCCTATAAGACGCTCGACCGCTCCAAGCTCTCCGAGCAAGATCGCCAGCTGGAGGAGCGCGCACTCGAAGTCGCTCAGAAGGCCTACGCCCCCTATAGCCGCTTCCACGTCGGCGCTGCCGTCCTACTCGCTAATGGCGAGATCGTCACGGGCTCTAACCAAGAGAATGCCGCCTACCCTTCGGGGACTTGCGCCGAGCGTACAGCTCTCTTCTGGGCTGGTGCCCAGTGGCCCGACGTCGCTGTCGAGCGCCTCGCTATCGTCGCTATCAACAGCGCTGGCCGTGTGCCCGTCATCTCGCCCTGCGGCAGCTGCCGTCAGGTGATCATGGAGACCGCCACACGCTTCCACCCCTTCCCCATACTTCTGATGGGTGAGGAGAAGACTATTCTCCTCGAGGACTGCCGCTACCTACTGCCCTTCGGCTTCGACGGTAGCGCCCTTTAGCCCATATATCCTCCCCCCTTAACAGACTCTATGCAGCAACGTCAGCACCGCGAGCCCATGCCCTATATCGAGCGTGACACAAGCTGGATGTACTTCAATAAGCGCATCCTCTTAGAGGCTATGCGCCCCGATCTCCCCCTCCTGGAGCGCTTCAACTACCTCGGCATCTACTCCAACAATCTGGATGAATTCTTCCGTGTGCGCGTCGCCTCACTGCGTCGCCTCATCGACTCTGCGGAAGAGCTCCCCACGACCGAGCGCAAGAAAGCGAAGGAGACCCTCCGCACCATCCTCCGACTCAATAGAGAATACTCCCAGCTCTTCGACGAGACCTTCGCTCAGCTGGTACGAGAGCTCAAAGATGCTCACATCCATATCATCAATGAGCGCGAGCTCACCAGCAGCCAAGAGGAGGAAGTCTTGTCCTTCTTCATGGACAAGATCAATGGCTTCACCAACCCGATCTTCATCAATAGCCCTACCTTCAACCCCGAGCAGCACCTCAAGGAGTCGCTCTATCTGGCAGTCGTCCTATGGCACTATCAGGAGGAGCCTGAGACGGGGCACGAGGTGGCGCTACTAGAGGTACCCGTGCGCGAGCTTGGGCGCTTCTTCCGGCTGCGTGACGAGAGGGGGGAGAGCTACCTGATGTTCCTTGACGACGTCATCCGCTACTGCCTCCCCTACATCTTCATCGGGCGGGAGTATGTGCAGTACGAGGCCTATACGTTTAAGTTCACCAAGGACGCTGAGTTTGAGATCGAGCAAGACCTCCGCTCAAGTGTCATCGAGAAGGTCTCCCGTGGTGTCAAGCGCCGTAAGCGCGGCGAGACCGTGCGTGTCGTCTACGACCAAGCCCTCTCACCCGAGATCCTGCGTAAGCTCAGTGCTATGGCGGAGCTCAACTTCCGCGACACACGTATCGGCGGAGGACGCTACCACAACATGCGTGACCTGATGGATCTCCCTGACTGCGGGCGCAAGGGACTTCGCTTCCCCAAGCAGCCCCCGCTGCAGATGAATGAGTTCCACTACACGCAGAGCATGATCCACCAGATCATGCACCAAGACCGCTGCCTGCACTTCCCCTATTACAGCTTCGATCACTTCCTCCGCCTTCTACAAGAAGCTGCGATCAGCGAAGAGGTCACCGAGATACGTATCTCCCTCTACCGCGTGGCGCAAAACTCCAAGGTCGTCAAGGCGCTGACCACAGCAGCGCAGAACGGCAAGCGCGTCACGGCCGTCGTCGAGCTCTTAGCACGCTTCGATGAGCAGTCGAATATCAACTGGGGGAAGAAGATGCAGGACTTCGGCATCAACGTTGTCCTCGGTCATGAGAAGCTGAAGGTCCACTCGAAGCTCGTCTACATCCGCACCAAGCATGGGGGCATCGCCTGCATCGGCTCGGGCAACCTCCACGAGGGTACCGCTCGACTCTATACCGACCTCATGCTGATGACCGCGCACAAGGGTATCGTACACGACGTGATGCAAGTCTTCGACTTCATCGAGCGCCCCTTCATCGCCCCACACTTCCATCACCTGCTGGTCGCACCCAACGATATGCGCCAGCCACTCTACAACCTTATTAATAAGGAGATCCGCTTGGCACGAGCTGGACAGGAGGCCTACATACGCCTCAAGCTCAACCATATCGTCGATGAGAAGATGGTCGCCAAGCTCTACGAAGCCGTGACGGCTGGCGTGCGTGTCGAGCTCTGCCTGAGAGGCAACTGCTCCCTCCTACCTGGTGTACCAGGCTATAGCGAAGGGCTCTTCATCAATGCGATCATCTCACGCTACCTCGAGCACTCCCGCATCTACGTCTTCGGTGGAGGTGGAGAGCCGAAGTACTACATCGGCTCAACCGACTGGATGACGCGCAACCTCGACCGCCGCATCGAAGTCATGACCCCTGTCTACGACCCTGCCATACAGCGCGAACTGGACTTCATCATCTCAGCAGGGCTGAGAGATACCGAGCAGGGCTACTACGTCCAAGGGGAAGCCGTGCGCCCACGTCGCGATGACTTGGGTCCCGATGAAGCCCCCTTCAACTCCCAGCAAGCACTATACAAGTACTACGAAGCAAAGAAGAACAAAGAGAATAATGGGTAAGTCTCACTACGCCGGTATCGACATTGGCTCCAATGCCGTCCGCCTACTCATCAAGTGCCTCAACGAGCCTGGGAGTGCCGAGCCACTCTCCAAGGTCCAGCTGGTACGCGTCCCTCTACGCCTCGGTGAAGATGCCTTCGTCGATGGGCGCATATCGAAGAAGAAGGGCAAGCAGCTCGTCAGCCTCATGAAGGCCTACCGCGAGCTGATGGAGATCTACGAAGTCTCTGCCTTCCGTGCCTGCGCCACCTCTGCTATGCGTGATGCCGAGAATGGCGCCGAGCTCGTGGAGAAGATCTACGAGAAGACCGACATCCGTATCGAGATCATCGATGGTAGAGAGGAAGCTCGCCTGATCTCTGCCGACCTCATCCGTTCGCTGGCCACCCAGACCGAGGACACCTTCCTCTACGTCGACGTCGGTGGGGGGAGTACGGAGCTCAACCTCGTACGTGGTGCAGAGCTCATCGAGTCTCGCTCCTTTGATATCGGTACGATCCGCCAGCTCAGCGGCAAGGTGCGTGACGAAGAGCGCAACTCCTTCGGAGACTATGTCCGTACCCTACGCTCTACCTATGGCACCCTACGCCTTGTCGGTACAGGGGGGAATATCAATAAGCTCCTTCGCCTCGGTGCTCCTTCGGAGCGTGCCAATGTGAACAGCCTCCCTGTCGAAAGCCTCCAGCGTGTCGCCGACGAGCTCCGGCAGTACACTCCCGAGCAGCGTATGCAGCTCTTCCGCCTCAAGCCCGACCGTGCTGAGGTCATCGTCCCTGCGGCAGACATCTTCCTCTTAGTCGCCTCGATTACCGAAGCGACGGAGATCATCGTCCCCACGAAGGGGCTCGCCGACGGTATCGTCGACTCTGTCTGTCCGATCCTGCCATAGCGCTACCCAAGGCGCATTTTCCACGACGTCCGTCACCCTCCACGCTCACTACTGCGGGAGGGCGACGGACGTGCTATATATTATAGTATATTATAGGTATAGGCTAAGTAGAGACCATTGCGCAAGCCTATCCCTTCACAGCTTGCACTATCCTCCTTCGAACTTCTCAGCCGAAAGACTCCGATTTTCGGGGGGAAGAAGGTACGAGTAATGAAGAGGTAGCTTACACAATGGTCTCATAATAGGTATATGGGCACGAGAGTTGAGCTATATAGGATGGCGAAGAAAGCTATATAGCTTTGGACTGATTCCGTATAGC
>ERZ772766.1361-NODE-1361-length-13202-cov-4.925686_pt1 | contig 13202 bp, 14 predicted proteins | sample MGYA00511379_ERZ772766 | MGnify/ENA primary metagenome ERZ772766 (study PRJEB29015, sample SAMEA2737895) | human oral metagenome | biome: human oral; feature: human-associated habitat; material: dental | place: China | collected 2116 ...
CGGCTCGATGCCGATATTCGCGGTGCGAATGGCGTCCTTAACGGACTTCAAGCTGTCGCCGTCGGCGACGACGCTGAGCTGTGCGAGTCCGACGGCGCCGGGCTTCTCGACGATCTTTTGCAGCTCGTCGAGATTCAGGAAAGCGAACTGCTCTTCCTTGCCGCCCGTCGAGACGATGCCCGAGACGGTGAAGGAGAGCATGGCCTTGCCCTCGCCCGCGCTGACCGATACGGTCTGGCCAATCAGCTTGTCCGTATCACGCGCGATCTTCGAGGCCATCTCTGCGCCCAAGAGGATCTCGCGCTCACCCGCCTTCGGGTACTCGCCCTTGACCATCCAATAGGGGCTGACCTTCTTGATTTCTTCGAAGTCCGTGCCGCCCGTCAGGACGGGCTGCTTGTTGACCTCAAGGCGCTCGTAGAGAAATGGTGCGAGACCGACGACGTCGCGTCCCGCCAGCGCCTCACGCGCCTTCTGCAAGGCGGCGGCGTCGAAGGTCTTCGCCTCGCCCGCCGGCAAGAGCAGCACGTTCGCGCCGTAGGCGCGGAACTCGCGCCCGAGCTGCGCGGGCACCTCGCGGTAGACCGTGATCATGCCCGAGATGATCGCCGCGCCGACCGCGACCGCCAGGAGCGCGACGAACATGCGCGACTTCTGGCGGAAGAGCGCCCGCACGATCATGCGCAGAAACATTTCCAGTATCTTTATTCTTCCTGCCATATCAAATCACCTGCCATGAAGGACGCTTGCGGGCTGCAAGGAGAGAAGCATGCGGATGGCGGGCAGGCTGCCGATGAGGAGCATCAGAGCCATGAGTCCGCCCACGATGGGGATGACGACGAGGTTGTTCGCAATGCTTGAGCCGAAGACCGTCTGCCCGATCGCCTGCGCGAGCGCCAAGCCGCCGAAGTAGCCGAAGAAGCCGCCCAAGGCGCCTGCGATGAAGATCTCGGCGAGCACCATGAGTACGACGGAGAGGTCGGTCGCGCCGAGCGCTTTCATGAGGCCGAACTCGCGGCTTCGCTCCATGATGTTCGCGCTGACGAGGTTCGACACGCCGAGCGCCGCCGACAGAAGCGAAAGCCCTGTGATGAGCAGCATGAGCATCTGCGTCTTTTCGAGAATCTTGCCCTCGGACTCGGCGATCTGCCGCACGGGCTGCGCCGAAGAGCCGGGAATCGCCTCCTCGATCTGGAAGGCGATGGAGCTGACGTAGGCCGTGCAGTACCAGATCTCGCGCTCCTTCTGCGAAAGGCGCTCAGGGTTCTCCGCCGCCTTTCGCGCAAGGTCGTTTTCAGGCGTCGTGACGGCGGAGACTTCGATCTTGTCGATCTTTCCGGGTGCGCCCAGAAGCTCCTGCGCGAGCGCGAGGTTCACGGTCAGAGCGTCGTCCTCTGCGCCGCCGCCCGTGACGACGCCCGTGATCTTCAGCGACCTTTCCGCGCCGTCCTTCGTGCGATAGGAAACCGTATCACCAGGCTTCAGCCCCAGAGCGTCCGCGAGCTTCGCGCCCGCCAGCGCCTCGTCGGGGCTTTCCGTCGGCCACGCGCCGTCGATCTTCCACCACGACTTCATTTCCTTCTCGCCCGTCTGCATCTTCTCGCCTGTCGGCAGTTCAAGCTCATGGTCGAACCACGTGCCCATGATCGGCACATTCCTGCCGTCCGCGAGAGCGATTTCGCCCGAAAGTTCGGGCGCGAAAGCGACGATGTTGTTCGTCCAGAAGATCGTCTTGATCTTCGCCGCATCCGCCTCGTTCAAATATTCTTTGCGTCCGCCCTCAAGGCCATAGACGTCCTGCAGCACGGAAGCCGTCTTCGGCGTGACCGTGATGTTTGCGCCGTAAGCCTTGAGTTCCTGATTGACCTTCTCGCCGATGTCGAACATGACGTTGAGCATGGCGGCAGCCAGCGATACGCCAAGAGCCGCCGTCAGCGCGATGAGGAAGAAGCGCTTCCTCTGGCGAATCAGCGCGCCCTTTACCATCTGCCAAAACATTGTATCCCTCCTTCACGCATCAGCGGAACACGTCGCGTGCCTTGTCCAAGGCGTCCTGCGGCACGCGCAGCTTGCCGTCCGCCACGCTGTATTCGAGCGGAATCGGGTTGCAGCCGCCCTTCGTGCCGATCGTCGCCTTGTTCATCATGACGTCGCACAGGCGGCAGATGACCTGCCCGTCTTTTTCGTAGTAGCCCGTCGGACCGCAGATCTCGCAGGCGTCAAGCCCGACGCCGTAGGAATTTCCGCCCTTCAAAATCACGATGTAGCGCACCATCTGGCCGCTCGCCGTCTGATAGACGAAGCGATGCAGATGTCCGTCGTTGACCACGGAGAGATCCACGTCGACGAAGCCGTCAACCGCCGTCACAGGGACAGCGGGCACGAGTTCTTCCTTGCGGTTCGCATAGCTCGCGCCGAAGCTCGACAAGAAGACCATGCCCGCGAGAAACAGCACCGTCGCCGTGCCCCAGCGCCTCTTGTGCATCGCCTGCATGATCATGCGGCGGTACTGGGCGGGATTCGTGCCGGCAGGACGCGCCGGCTTCTTCTGGGAGAAGAGCGTCAGCGGCACGAAGAGCAGCGCGAAGAAGATGATGAAGATGAGCCACGACGAGTGGTCGATGATCGGCGCCATGATGGAAAGCAGCGCCGCGCTGTCGAGGATGTGCCGCGCCATCAGCACCTGCACGAGGAAGATCCCCTGCTGGATGAACATGGCGCCCGCCTGAATGACGAAGACGAAAAAGAGCCGCCTCGGGTTGAGCGCCGCCGCCGCCTTGTAGGCGACGAAGGAGCTGACGACGCCGAAAAACAGCCCCGCAGCAAAGCCCGCGAGCTTCACGGCGACCGTCTGCGTCATGTAGTCGCCCGCCGCCGAGATGATCGTGCCGACGGGGATGAGCCAAAGCTCCATGCCGTGATAGAAGAAGAGCAAGACGCCGATGACGCAGGCGGAAACCTGCAGCGGGCGCGAAAGCTCCTCCTTCTGTCCCGCGCCGCGTGCGAGCATGGCGACGAGCACGACCTCGGCGATCATGGCGAAGGCGATTGCGCCGGCTTCAGCGACCTCGCGGCTCACGGCATTTCGCGTGCCGACGCGAGCTGCCACGATGGCGACGGAAAGCCAGAAGCCCCAATGAATCGCAGTGTTATAATTGCGGCGATACTTTTCGAGCGGCAGCCGCCGCAGGATGGCGAAAAGGATGCCGAGCGGCACAGCAAGCGTCAGCACCTGCTCCATCGCCGGCACAAACTGTTGCAGGAACATCTGCAGCATATTCTGCACCTCACTTTAGCTATAGGAATATGATAGGAATATGAAAGCAAAGCCCACCTCCACCCATTGGATGGTGGTGGGCTTATGCCCTTTAAGAGAACGAGGTTCGCTTGTGAACGAACTAGGCGGTCAACGTCTGCCAATCGCACTGCGCCTTCGGCTTGCGCTCTTGGGACGTTTTCGCATACGAGCCGTTGCCCAATCAGCTTCACCCTTTCAGGGTTCGCTTCTTGGACGGCTCAGCACTACCAACGACGCGGGACGTAGTTGAAGACCCAATCCATCGTCACAGGCTCATCCCAGAAGCGGCCCTTGACGCCCGTCTCCTCATCGACGTGCAGACCGTAGTTCTGGCGATACGGGCTTTCGATGGAGAAGTGCATGTCGTAGGTGCCGGCACCCAGGAGCTTGACGTTCGCGCCGTAGTGCGGGCCATCGTCTGCGTTCATCGGCATGAAGACGCCCTCGACGCTCTGGCCCGTCTCACGCTTCGTGAACTTGTAGTGAACCGTCAGATACGGGATCCACTCGCCGACGCCGAAGCCCGTGTCGTTGCCTTCCGTCGCATGGATATCCGTCTCAATGTGCATGTCCGCCTTGTCCGGCGAAAGCATCATGCCTGCAGGCAGCATCTCAATCGGCTGGAAATAGACGAGCGCTACCTTGAAGTGGTTCGCCTCGTTCTCGATCTCGTCGCCGATCGGGTACTCCGTGAAGCCCGCCGCCGACGCAGAGCCGCCGAGCGTGAAGAGCGATGCCGCTACCGCGCAGACCGCCAACGCTGACTTGAGTTTCTTGAGCTTGAACATTTTCATAAAACACACTCCTCCGAAAAATGATGTAATGAAATTCCTCCTGGACGCCCTTACATAATACGCCCTATATAGATGCGGCAATCTGCCGCACCTGCAAACGGAGCACTTCGCTCCGCCTTTGCCAATGATTCTTGAAGCGACGGTCACGCCGCCTTAGGCTTGCGCTTCTTCGCGTAGATGACCATGCCCACGCCGAGAAGCAGCACGAGAAGCTGTGCGCCGAGCGTCTCCGCCGTCGGGAAGATGCCCAGAAGATCGACCGTCGGCCAGCCTTCGAAGCGCGTGATGCCGACGACGCCGCCTTCCTGCAATTCCTCGATGCCGCCGCCGACGAAGGTGACGGCCAACAGGAACATCAGAATGCTCGTAAACAGGAAGAACGGACGCAGGGGAATCTTCAAGATGCCATGCTGCATGCCGTAGAAGATCAAGGCCAGCGTCACGCAGCCCGCGCCGAATCCCGCCCAAATCATCGTGACGTCGGCGGCCGCGTTGTTGAAGAGCGCTTGATAGAAGAGGATGACCTCCGCGCCCTCGCGGTAGACGGCGAGGAATGCCGCCATGCCCAATGCCCTAGCCGTGCCATGCGTGATGGATTCCTTGACGAGTCCGTCGATGTACTGCTTCCAGTTGTCCTTGTTCGCCTTGCCGCCGAGCCATGCGCTAGTCAAAAGCAGGACGACGACAGCAAAGAGCGCGGTCGCACCTTCGAGCACCTCACGGCTCATGCCGCCCGTCGTGTTGTTCAGCAGCGTGTTGAACAGATACGCCGAGATGAAACTCGCGACGACCGCCGCAATCGAGAAGTTGTAGACGGTGCCGAGATGCTTCTCATCCTGCGCGCGCTTCAGATAGGCGATGATCGCGACGAGCACGAGGATCGCTTCCAAGCCCTCGCGAAGGAGGATCAGATAAGCGGGCAGAAACGCTGCCCAGCCCGAACTGCCGTGCGCATTTTCGAGCGCCTTGACGTTGTCGTTGACCATCGACTTGAGCTTTTCGGCTTCCTGTTTGACCGTGTCTACGCTCTCGCCGTTTTTCATGCTCTTCTTGACTTTGTAGAACTGATACTCAGTCAGGCTCGTCTCCTTGGCGGAGACAGAGCTGCGCATGACGCTCTCCAAACCCTCCTTTTCATAAATGCCGTAGTAAGATGTATTGACGAGGTCGCGTGCACCCTCGTAGTCGCCCGTCTCGTAGACAGAAACGGCCTGGTCGACCATCTGAGCAATACGATCAGCGACCTCCTGCCACTTCGGCGCCGCATCTGTACGCGGCACGGCAAAGAGCAGGAGCGCCATGCAAAGGAATAAGATTTTTTTCAAAACTCTCACCTTCTTTTTGGAAGTTCCGATATGATTTCCCTGCGCCGCCCCTTACGTCGGCGGCGCTCCTCCCCTCGCATGAAGCTCGCGGAGGAACATCTCCTTGTTCACGCGGATGCGCTTGTTCTCATCGTCCTCGTAGGCATGACTGCCCGAGCCGTCGAACGGGAAGCGCAGGAGGCGCATCGTCTTCATCGGCTGTCCGTTCGTATCGAGCGCCGGCTCGAATTTGAAGTTGCGGACGGCGTTTAGGACGATCTGATCGACGACGCGGCGTCCTGAAGTCTGCGTGAAGCGATAGCCCGTGATATGCCCCTGCGCGTCGATGCTCACGAGGATGCCGACCGTGCCGCGAAAGTCCGTGCCGCGCGTGTCGGGCGTATTGCCCGCCGTAATGAGCACGCCGACCGCCTGCGAGGGCGGTGCGGGCGGCAGAGCCTTGCCGTCCTCGCCGCTCTTCTTCGCCTCTTCCTCCTGCTTCTGCAGTTCCGCCACCGCCTCGTCCAATTCGGCGGCTTCCGTCGGCGACGTCTCCGTCGGAATGACATCCTCGGGCGGCGTCTCCACAGGCGGTGTCTCAGGCTTCGGCGGTTCGGGAAGCTCCGGTTTCGGCGGATCAGGCTTCTTCTCTTCCATCTCGCCCGAAGAGCCTTCCTCTGGAAGGTCTACGACCTCCATCTCCTGCACCGCCAAGGGATCGCCCTCGAAGTCGAGCAGCGGCAGCGCGAGAGCCAGTCCCAGCCAGACGAAGAAGTGCAGGAAGATCGCCGCGACGACCGTCGTGCGCCAGTAGCTCTTGAACCGCATCTCACTGCCTCCCCGCTGTCTCCGTCGCGATGGAGACGTGCTTCGCGCCCGAGCGCTTGAGGAGATCCAAGACGCGCACGACGGCTTCGTAGTCGGTCTTCTTGTCGCCGCGCAGCACGAATACCGTATCGGGATCGCTTGCCAAGGACGCCTTCATCTTGTCCGCAAGGTTTTCATTCGGCAGTTCGTCCTTGTCGTAGAGCACATCGCCCTTCTCCGTCACCGTGATCGGCACGATGTTCGGGCGCGTCTCCATCTTGCCCGCAGCCGCCTGCGGCAGAGCGACCTGCACCGTGTTCGTCTGCACCATGTAGATCGTGCTGATCATGAAGAACACGAGCAAAAAGAGCATGATGTCGATCATCGGGATGATCATGACGAGCGGTTCTTTCGTAATACGAAAATCACGCCGCATGGCCATCCTCCCCCGTCTTCTTCAGCGCGTTCCGCACAGCGGCGGCCGCCTTGTCGAGCATGGCGAGCATCTCATCGAGCTTCTGCACGAAGTACGTATGTACGATGAGCGAAAAAATCGCCACGCAAAGCCCCGTCGCCGTCGCGATCAGCGCCTCGCCGATGCCGCCCGTGATGGCAAGCGGCTCACCCGCGCGCACGCTGAAGATGCTGAACGACTCGATCATGCCCGAAATCGTACCGAGAAGCCCCAGGAGCGGTGCCATCGTCACGATCATCGACAAGTAGTTGAGCCTTTCCCTCAGGCGCATCGCCATATCGGCGTACGCCGTGTCGAGCGCGAGCGTCAAGTCATCGCCCGCCGCCGCCGCACGCACGCCGATTTCGGCGATGTACGCGGGCGCCGTGTTCTCCGTCTGGCAAAGCTCCGCTGCCTGCTTCAAATCGTGCTCCTTCAGGAAGCTCGGAAGCTTTGCGACGAAATCGCTCGCACCCCTGCCCGCCTGACGATAGAAGCGGAAACGCTCGATAGCGATGACCGCAACAACGATCGAACACACCAAGAGGACGTACATGACAGGGCCGCCCTTTTGAAATAATTCCCAAGTATTTTCCACGAGAACATCTCCTTCAATGATTTTCTATCTGAATACCGCTGATATCGGTTATTCCTATCATGCTTGTGAGTATAGCACATATCTCGTTAAAGTTCAATATGAAAATGAATTTTGTTCATCTTAGCGTGAAAATCCTAAAGGTTTACAGCAAACACCCAGAAAAAAATCTCCTGCGGCACAAAACCGCAAGAGATTTTTACTTCCTCGCTCTTCCCCGTCTGATTAATGATGGTCTCCCGCAAGGGATGGTGGCTGTTGATCAGGAACTCGTTTCTCTTGTGCAGGCGCTCAAGGTACGGAATCGCCGGCACTTGGGCGAATTTGCCGCATTCCCCGCGGTTGCAGCGCCGGCATGTCAGCACCAGATTCCAAACACCGTCGAGGTTCAGCCGTGTAATACGATTCCAAGGACGGATGCTCCTCCTGAAACTTCGCGATCTTGCCGCTCATCAAAACACCTCATCTGCACACTTCGCCTTCGTGTCTTTTCACGTCTGCGCCTCATACGGATAGACCGTGAGTGCGCCCTCCTTGTACTCGCCGATGTAGACATCCTTGAGTTCATATCCCTGCTCTCGAAGCGCCGCGTCGAGCCAGATCCGATCCTTGTCGGCAAGTTCCAAGGCTTCCTCATCTGCCTGTCCGTCGACGACGACGGGATAGCGTGCGTTCTGCTCGCCGTACTGGATGACCGTGAGCTGACCGTTCGGCTCAAGAACGGCACGCTTGACGTCCTTGACGAAGTAGACGCCCGCCGTGCGCAGCTTCAGATGGATGTCGTGCGCCAAGAGTCCCTGCCTCATGCACTCTTCGACGTCGAGCTTGCCGCGCTCGATGATGCGCACGGGATGTCCGTCGACGAAGGATTTGACGGCGCTGCTGTTCGACTTCATGTATTTCAGGAGCAGGACGAGCATCGTCCAAGCGATGAGCACGAGGATGAAGTCCAGGACAGAAATATTCTCGTTGTAGATGACGCCGCCGATGATGCCGCCGAGGACGTAGTTCTGCACCTGATCCGTCGCCGAGCTCGGCGCGAGATTGCCCTTGCCGAGGAGATTGATCTGCAGCACGAGGCACAGAAGCCCGAGCGCGAGTTTTGCCAAGACCAGCGAATATGTGAGCATTGCGCTTCCCTCCTAAGAATCCTTGTCAACAAGCTTCACGTCGCGCGTCATCAGATGCGTCTCCTCATACTTGAAGGACGTGAAATCGCTGTTAAACGTGATCTCATAATACTTGCCCTGCACCTCGACGAGAAGCCCCTGCTTGAGGTGCGTGGAGTTCGTGCGAATCTCCTCAGGCTCTACCTGCAGCTCCTCGCCGAGGCTGTGCAAAAATCCCGCCATGCGCGAGGTCTGTTCGCGATCGCTCTTCGTCTGACTGAAGCTGTTCCACTGTGCGCCGCCCAGGAAGGCGACGGCAAGGAAGAGGATGACAATGAGGTCGCGATAGCGCGTGACGAGACGGTTGCGAAAATACTTGATGATGGCAACGAGCAGCGCGAAAAGCATGAGAAAAGACACGCCGTACCGTACAGCGTCGTTGATCTGACTGTGCTGCACGATGTAAGCATAGGTATAGAACTGCAAGAAAAGCACCTCTCAGAGTGCGGCGAGCCGCCGCAAAAGACTGCCGCCAGAGCGCAACCTCAACGCACAAAGTACGGTTTCAACAGCAATGTGAGGAAAAAGACGGCGGCGGCGACGACGACGATGCTCGCGCCCGCCGCCATGTTGCAGTAGTAGGCGAGCAAGAGTCCCGCAACGCCCGAAAGGAGCGCGATGGCAACGGAGAGCAGATGGTAGCTCTTGACGTCCTGCGCGATATTCCTTGCGGCGGCGGCGGGCAGCACGAGCAGCGAGTTGATGATGAGAAGCCCGACCCACTGGATGCTGACGGCGACGACGACGGCGAGCACGGAAGCAAAAAGCCCCTCCGTGAGGAAGGCGGCGACGCCTCGGCTTCTAGCGAACGACGCGTTGATCGAGAGCACGAGAAGCGAGTTGAACACGAGAGCCCAGACGAGGACGACGGCGAGAAAGACGAAGAAGAGCGAGCCGATTTCCTCGGGCGAGATGGAAAGAAGATCGCCGATCAGGTATGAGGAATATTTGTTGAAGCCGCCGCCCCGGCTCATGAGCATGAGGCCGAGCGCGATGCCCGTAGACGAGAAGACGCCGATGATCGTGTCCGTCGACGCGCTGCTGCGGTTCTTGATGTAGGTGATGAGGAGCGCGAAGACAACGGAGAAGGCGACGAGCGAGAGGAGCGGCGAGAGCCAGCCCAAGAGCACGCCGACGGCAAGCCCCGTGAAAGCGCCGTGTCCCAGAGAGTCCGAGAAGAACGCCATGCGGTTCGACACGACCATCGTGCTCAGAAGCCCGAAGAGCGGCGTCACAAGCAGCACGGCGAGAAAGGCGTTCTTCATGAAGCCGTGCTGCAGCCAGTCGAAGGGCAGAGCGCCGAGAAGCGTATAGAGGAATTCCATCAGTGCATCGCCCCGCTTTCCTTCTCCGACTCGGCCTGCAGTGACTCATTTATCAGAGCTTCATCCTGCAGCGCATCGGGCGCCGTCTCCATTTTCTGAGGCGCTGCGCCCGCGAGCATGCCGAAGATCTTCTTCGTCCGCGCATCGCCGAAGACCTCAGCAGGCGTGCCGCTCGTGACAACTTTGTGGTCGAGCAGCACGACCTGGTCGGCATACTTCGCAACGAGGTTCAGATCGTGCGAAATCAGAATGATCGCCATGTCCTCCTGGGCGCGAAGCTCGGCAACGATATTGTAAAAAAGCTCCAAACCGTTCTGGTCGACGCCCGAAACAGGCTCATCGAGGAGCAGCAGGTCGGGCACGGGATCGAGCGCGAGCGCAAGAAGCACGCGCTGCAGTTCGCCGCCCGACAGTGCGCCGAGCCGTCGGTCGACAAGGTGCTCGGCATGGACGCGCGCGAGGCTCTTCAAGACGCGCGGCCTCAAGGACTTCGCAGGAAAGAGCCAGACGGGGCGGCGCGAGAGGCACGCCATGAAGATGTCCATGACGCTCGTCGGCGAACTGACGTCGAAGCGCAGGTACTGCGGCACATAGCCGATGACGGGCTGCCCCGTGCGCCGTCCCGCCGCGTCCGCATAGGAAAGCCTCCCCTTGTGCGGCACTTCGCCGAGGATGGCGCGAAGGAGCGTCGATTTTCCCGCGCCGTTCGGCCCGATGAGCGCCGTGAGCTGTCCGCAGTGGACGTGAAGGTTCACGCCCGAAAAGATTTCCACGCGCCCGAAGGATACGGCGAAGTCTTCGATCTTCGTGCAGCAGAGATGGCCGCAGTCGTCCGCAGAACGCGCGCGATGATGCAGGATATTCTTGAACAAGGAGACGCCCCTTTCTAAGGAATCATGGAGAAAAATGTGGGAACGCGAAAGCGCCTAGCGCGTCAGCCGGGAAAAAGACCGGTTCGCGAACCAGAAGCAAAGGAGCGCGTAGAAGACGAGCGCACCGAAAGAAAGCGCAGACGCCGCCTCGCCGCCCGCGAGTGCACGCAGGAGCACGCTCGTATGCGTGAGCGGCAGAAGCTCGATGAGGACGCGCACGACCTCGGGCAAAGCCTTCGTCGAGAAGAACGTGCCGCAGAGGAACGACATCGGCAGCAGGATGTATGTATTGACCTGCCCCATCTCTTCGTACGTCTCGATCTTCATCGCCGCGATGAAGCCGATCTCCGCAAAGATCACGCAGTTCAGCACGAGCACGAGGAGAAAGAGCGGGGAAAGAGAGAGCTTCGCGCCGAAAAGGCAGGCGAGCGCAACGATGATGGCAGAGGAAATGAGTCCGCGCAATACGGCTGCGAGCACCTTGCCGATGACGAAGGCCGCCGGACGGATCGGCGCGACGAGGTACTCTTCAAGGCTCTTGTGGTAAATGCGCTCGGCATGCACGGGAATCACGCTGTTGAAGCTGATGTTCATGGAATTGAGCGCGAGGATGCCCGGCACGAGGAAGTCGAGATAGGTGCCGGAAGACACCGATATGCTCCTGCCTAGACCCCAGCCGAAGGCGACGAGGTAGAGGAGCGGCGCAACCATGCGGCTCAAGATGAACTTCGCCAGTCGCCGCTTCAAGACGATCCAATCGCGCCAGAAGACCGTCCATATATCATAGAGCACTCACAGCCCCTCCTTTCGCCCCGTCAGCTCGATGAAGGCGTCCTCCAGATTCGAGCGGCGGATGCTCGCCGCGCCGTCGAGCGCGGCGGCAAACGCGGCGGCATCTTTGCGCCCTGCGAAGTAGCGATACTCACGCCCCGCCTCGCCGTCCCACTCGACGACGAAATCGCCGAGCCTTTCGCGCAGGGCGGCGGGCGCATCAAGCGCCGCGAGCTTGCCGCGATTCATGATGGCGACACGCGCGCAGAGGCTCTCCGCCTCCTCGATGTAGTGCGTCGTCAACAGCACCGTCACCCCTTCGTGCGCCATTTGCCGGATCAGCTCCCAGATACGCCGCCGCACCTGAGGATCGAGCGCGACCGTCGGCTCGTCGAGAAAGAGGATGCGCGGGCGGTGCACGAGGGCGCGCGCGATGAGAAGTCTGCGCTTCATGCCGCCCGACAGACGCCGCACGGGATCGCGCCGCACGCCCTCAAGCTCGACGAAGGCGAGCAGCTCTTCTATGCGTGCGCGGCGCTCCGCCGCCCCGATATGATGCAGACGCGCGTGCAGCTCAAGGTTCTCGCCCGCCGTCAAATCCTGGTCGAAGTTCACCTGCTGCGGCACGACGCCGATCAGCTCCTTGACCGCCGCTTCATTTCCCTCAAGCGGCCTGCCCTCGTAGAAAATTGCACCCGAAGTCGGCTGCGTGAGCATCGTCAACATGCGGATCGTCGTCGTCTTGCCCGCGCCGTTCGGCCCTAGAAGCCCGAAGATCTCCCCGCGTGCGACAGCAAAAGAAAGCCCGTCTACCGCACGCTTCACCGCTGCCTTTCCCGCAGCGTCGGTATGACGGAACTCCTTGACAAGATTTTCCACGCGAACCAAGACAGCACCTCCTCAGCCTGCAACTTTTTCTCTTCGTTGGTAGATTACTACAGGAAGCACGTCGCGTCAACCATGCGAGGAGAAAATCAGCGTCTGCCGTATTTCGTACCGCGTCCGCTGCCATGCACCTTGACAAGTCCCTTTTCTAAAAGCTTATGCAGGATGCGCAGTGCATGCGAGCGTCCGTAACCGCTCTTCGCCGCGATCTCGAGCACGACACGCATCCCCAGAATCTCGAGGCAGACCCAGGGGGCGTTCACCAAGAGATAAATGAGGAACCTGCCGAAATCGAAGTCAGGACCGGAGATAGAAAAAGATGTTGCGCCCGCGTTGTAGGCCCCGTAGAGCCACGACAGGGCGAAGCCGATGGTGCCCACGATCATGACAATGGTGCCGTACTTGGAGGCGAAGGTGCGGGTGACGTCGAACAGGTTGGTGAAGAGCGAGTCACCGCCCGGAACCGGGCCGGGCTGCTGGGGCGCTGCACCCACCGGGGCGTACTGAGGGTTCTGCGGGGCGGCGAACTGCTGCGGGTTGTAGGTGCCCGGGGCCGACGGCGCAGAGGCGGGAGGGATGTAAGGCTGTCCGGGATTGGGAGGCTGTGTCATGACGAACTTCCTTAGTGTTGGGAGTACTCGACCACTATAGTCACGGGCCGACAGGCGCCGGGCAACGGATCACGTTCTGGTTTCGGCCGGGTACGGCTCACATGCGGCGCAGGACGATGGCGCTACCCGGAGGAGTCGCCTTCCGTCCCTGGCCGAACGCACCGGCGGTCGGCGCCTCCGCACGCTGAGCTGCACGGCCCTGGACCACCCGACCGCTACGGGCGGGCACGACCTGGACCTCGCCGTCGGCGGCAGCGGCGAACACGCGCTCGGCAGCAGCCTGACGCAGTCGCAGGGCGCGGTTCTCGCGCTCAAGA
>ERZ772766.1362-NODE-1362-length-13199-cov-38.703895_pt1 | contig 13199 bp, 11 predicted proteins | sample MGYA00511379_ERZ772766 | MGnify/ENA primary metagenome ERZ772766 (study PRJEB29015, sample SAMEA2737895) | human oral metagenome | biome: human oral; feature: human-associated habitat; material: dental | place: China | collected 2116 ...
GCGGGCTGCTGACCTACAACAACATGTTCGTCACCTGGCTGGAGCCGGTCACCGGCCACGCCGAGCACGGCGAGCCGGTCCTGCCGGCCGCCGTCATCATGGGTGCCACCCTCGCCCTGGTCGTCGTCGGGGTCCTCGTGGCCTGGTGGATGTACGTGCGCCTGCCGGTGCCCGTCGTCCTGCAGCCCACCAACCCCCTGGTGGAGGCCGCCCGCAAGGACATGTACCAGGACGCCGTCAACGAGGCCCTGGCCATGCGCACCGGCCAGGGACTGGTCCTGGCCACCGACGCCGTCGAGCGCTACGTCGTCGACGGCGCCATCGAGGGCGCCGCCGCGGGCACTGGCGCCGTGGGGCGCCTGACCCGCCGCACCGAGTCCGGGTACGTGCGCTCCTACGCCGGCTACATGCTGGCCGGAACGGTCCTCGTACTCATCGCCGTCCTGGCCGCCAGGTTCTGAGAGGACACGACACATGCCGACTCTTCCCGCATCGCTGCCCGTCCTGACCGTCATGGCGATCGTGCCACTGGCCGGGGCGCTCCTGCTGTGGCTGGTCCCACCGCTGCGCCGGCTCCACGCCCGCGCCGTGGGCCTCGTGTTCTCCCTGGCCGTCCTCGCTCTGGGCCTGTGGGCGCTGAGCGCCTTCAACCTCGGCGACGCCGGCGTCGTCCAGCTGGCTCACACCCGCGCGTGGATCCCCGCCATCGGCGCCTCCTGGGCCCTGGGCGTCAACGGCCTGGGGCTGGCCATGGTCCTCCTGGCCGCCTTCGTCACGCCCCTGGTCCTGCTCGCCTCCTGGGGTGAGGTCCCCGCCGACCGGCAGGGGCTGTTCACCGGGCTCGTCCTGGCCCTGGAGTTCTTCATCGTCGTCATCTTCTCGGCCCGCGACCTGCTGCTGTTCTACCTGTGCTTCGAGGCGATGCTCATCCCGGTGTACTTCCTCATCGGCTGCTTCGGTGGGGAGAATCGCCAGCGCGCCGCTCTGAAGTTCCTTCTGTACTCACTGGCCGGCGGGCTCATCATGCTCATCGGCGTCATCGCGGTCTACCTGCACTCCATGAAGGACGGCGCCCCCAGCTTCCTCATCGACTCGGTGGCCGCCAACCTGCACGTCTCCGCGTCCGCCGGACACTGGATCTTCCTGACCTTCTTCATCGCCTTCGCTATCAAGGCGCCCCTGGTCCCGGTCCACACCTGGCTGCCCGACACCGCTGAGCAGGCCACCCCCGGTACCTCGGTGCTGCTCATCGGCATCCTGGACAAGATCGGCACCTTCGGCATGATCACCCTGGTCCTGCCGATCTTCCCGGAGGCCTCCCGCTGGGCCGCCCCGGTGATCCTGGTTCTGGCGGTCGTCTCCATCATCTACGGCGGCCTGGCCGCCATCGCCCAGGACAACCTCTACCGGCTCATCTCCTACACCTCCGTGAGCCACTTCGGCTTCATGGTCCTGGGGATCTTCATCGGCAACCAGGTGGCCGCCAACGGCGCCATGGTCTACATGGTGGCCCACGGGCTGTCCATCGCCGGCCTCTACCTGGTCACCGGCTTCATGGCCCGGCGCACCGGGACGGTCGCCATCAGCGAGCTCGGCGGCATCGCCCGGGTCATGCCGCTGGTGGCCGGCACCTTCCTCGTGTGCGGCCTGGCCTCCATCGCCCTGCCGGGCCTGAGCGGCTTCGTGCCCGAGTGGATGGTGCTTACCGGCACCTTCTCGGTCTCGCTGGCCCTGGGCGCCGCAGCCGTCGTCGGCGTCGTCATCGCCGCCGTCTACATGCTGCTGCCCTACCAGCGGGTCTTCACCGGAGCGCCTGCGCCCGAGCGCGTGGGCAGCCCCGACCTCGACGGGCGCGAGCGACTCGTCGTGGTCCCCATCATCGCCGCGATGCTCGCGCTCGGGCTGGCCCCGGCCGTACTCACTCACGCGCTTGACGACGTCGCCCGGCAGGTCACGCTCACGGTGAGTCGGGCCCCGCAGGCCGCCGCCTCCGCCGTCGTCCCCGGTGACAGCTCCGATGCCGACGGTGCGACTGATGCGTCCGCCGCCTCCACCGCTACGGAAGGGAACACCAAGTGAGCCCCTCAGCCACTGCGCCGATCGTCAACTGGGACGCCCTGACACCGGTACTCATCATTCTGGGCGCCGGCGTCCTGGGTGTCCTCGTGGAGGCATTCATCGCCCGCCCCGCCCGCCTGACCTTGCAGGCTGCGCTGAGCCTCGTGGCCATCCTGGCCTCCGGGGTCTCCCTCTTCCTGCGCTGGGGCGAGGTCAAGGCCGCCGGGGCCGCCGCCGCTGCTGATCCTCAGTTCCGGCTGCCCGAGGACTTCCTCCCGGGCGCTCGCATGTCGGCGGGCCTGACCGAGGACCCCTTCTCCATCGCCGCCCAGGGCGTTCTCCTGGTCATCGGGTTTCTGGCCGTCCTGGTCATGGCCGACCGCACCGCCGTCGGCGACGGCGCCTTCGCGGCCCAGGCCGCCGATCGGCCGGGCAGCGCCGAGGAGACCGAGTCCCTTCTGGCCGGGTGGACCACCACCGAGGTCTTCCCCCTGACCCTGTTCTCCCTGGGCGGCATGATGCTCTTCGGAGCCAGCAGCGACCTCATCACGCTGTTCGTCATCCTGGAGATGATCTCGCTGCCGCTGTACATCCTGGCGGCCACCGCCCGGCACCGCCGGCTGCTCAGCCAGGAGGCGGCACTGAAGTACTTCGTACTGGGCGCCTTCGCCTCCGCCTTCCTCCTCATGGGATCCGCCCTGCTCTACGGGGTGGCCGGTGCCGTTGACTACCGGAGCATCGGCACTGCCGTGCGCACCGTACAGGGCCAGGACTGGCTCATTCTGGCAGGCCTCATGCTCGTGATCGTGGGTCTGCTGTTCAAGGTGGCGGCCGTGCCCTTCCACGCCTGGAGCCCGGACGTCTACCAGGGCGCTCCCACCCCGGTCACCGGCTTCATGGCCGCCGGCGTCAAGGCCGCCGCCTTCCTGGCCCTCGTGCGTTTCTACTACGTCATCGCCGGTGCCATGGGCTGGGACCTGGCTCCCGCCCTGTGGGCCGTGGTGGCGCTGACCATGCTCGTGGGCACCGTCGTCGGCGTGGTCCAGCGCGACGTCAAGCGCATGCTCGCATACTCCGCCATCGCCCACGCCGGATTCATGCTCATCGGGATCCTGGCCTACTCCAAGGCGGCGATCTCCGCGCTCAGCTTCTACGCCCTGACCTACGGGATCGCCACCGTGGGGGCCTTCGCCATCATCACCCTGGTGCGCTCCAACCGGGGCGGCTCGGTGGGCGGCGAGGACGGCGACCTGGGGGCCTTCAAGGGGTTGGGACGTCGCAGCCCCTGGGCGGCCGGTGCCATGACCGTCTTCCTGCTGTCCTTCGCCGGCGTGCCCCTGACGGCCGGCTTCATGGCGAAGTTCCGGCTCTTCGCCACCGGGCTGAGCGGCAACGGGGTGCCCTTCGTCGTCCTCGCCGTCGTGTGCTCGGCCGTGACCGCCTTCTTCTACATGCGGCTCATCGTCCTCATGTTCTTCCATGAGCCCGACGGCGAGCGCTCCGTGGTCGTGGCCAGCAACGGCCCGATCGCCCTGGCGGTCGGCGTTGCGGTCATAGCCACAATCGGCCTGGGGATTCTGCCGCAGGCCGCCTTCGACCTGTTCGACCGGACGGCTATGCTCCTTCCGTGATCGGATCACTGCCGCTGAGCGCGCCCCAGCTGGAGTCGCGCATCGTCCCCGCCCTCCAGGCCATCGAGGACCGCCTCATGGAGGTGGTCACCAGCGCCGACGAGACCATCAACCCGCCGACCTCGCACCTGGCCGAGGCCGGGGGCAAGCGCCTGCGCCCGGTCCTGGCCCTGCTGACCGCCCAGCTCGGCGACCCCGCCCTGGCCACTGGCGAGCAGATCCGCGACGCGGGCGTGGCCGTGGAGCTGACTCATATCGCCACGCTCTACCACGATGACGTCATGGATGAGGCTCCGCTTCGCCGCGGCGCCCCGAGCGCTCAGATCGTCTGGGGCAACTCCGCCGCCATCCTCACCGGCGACGTCCTCGTGGCCCGCGCCTCCCAGCTGGTGGCGGCGCTCGGCCCGGAGGCCGTCATGGCTCACGCCAAGACCTTCGAGCGCCTGTGTATGGGCCAGCTTCACGAGACCCTGCCGCGCCCGTCGGGCACGGACCCGGTGGACCACTACATCCAGGTCCTGGCGGACAAGACCGGCTCCCTCATCGCGGTATCCGCCCGCTACGGGGCGATGCTCACCGGTGCCGGGGCGCGCACCGAGCGGATCGTCGAGGAGTTCGGCGAGAAGATCGGCGTGGCCTTCCAGCTGGCCGACGACGTCATCGACCTCATGAGCGACTCGGCCACCACCGGCAAGACCCCCGGCACCGACCTGCGCGAGGGCGTGGACACCATGCCGGTCCTCCTCCTGCGCAAGGCCCTGGCGGCCGGCGAGCTCGACGCCGCGGGCCAGGCGATCCTCTCGCGCCTGTCCACCGGTGACCTGTCCGACGACGCCTTCCTGGCCGACGTCGTCGCCCGCCTGAGGGAGCACCCCGTCCTGGCCCGTACCCGCGAGATGGCCATGGCCTGGGCCGCCGAGGCGGTCGAGGGTCTGGAGGGCCTGAAGGAGGCCGTTCTTGACGGGACCCGGCAGCGTCTGGCCGAGGCCGGGATCGAGGGCGATGACGCCGTGGCCGCACTGGCCGACGCCGGTGAGCGGGTGGCGCAGGTACGCGCCGCCATGGAGGACTTCGCCCGTATCCTCGTGGACCGGGCCGCCTGAAGGGGCGGCCTGAAGACTGAAGAGGTCTCGCAGCTACCCACGACTCTTCATGGAACGACGGGGAGCCGATGGGGAGAGATAGACGGGTAGCTCCCCATCGTGAGCGATAGGCCGTGGTGCCTACCGTGTCAGGCACGTGTTCCCAATGCGCCGAAAGGTCCCCGATATGCGGTCCTCTATGCCGCTGTCGCCTGATGCCCGTACCCGACTGACCGCCGCAGTGTCCTGACCCTGCCCGCCCTGGCCAGTGCAGGGGCTGTCCTAGCAGGCTGCGGGGCGCTCAAGAAGGACGGCGTCGCCTCCTCAGCGACGCGCTTGGGGGCTGCCTCCTCGGGGAAGAGCTCGGGCGCTGCGTCCCCGAGAGCTGCCATTGCAACCGCCACCGGCCCACATGGCGGGATGATGCCGGAGGCGGGATGGAAGGGTGTGCCGCTTTCGGTTGAGGTGGGACCTGCTGCCGTCAAAGGTAAGTACGTAATCGTGCGTCTGGGCATCGTGGTGAGTTCAAAGGCCAAGAGTGTGCCGAAGGATCTGACTGTCAGTCAGACATTCGAGACCAAGCGTACCTGGTCTTCGATGCGAGGCCTGAAAATGCTGTCGATGGAGAAAGGGCTGGTGTTCTTGGAGCTGAGCACCAGGACGGATGGGCTCACGGACTCCCTGACGAAGGACAAGCCTGTGGAGTTGTTTCCGGTCTTCAAGGCGCCCGGCGACGGAGTGAAGACGGTTGAACTGTTCATGCCGCAGATGACGGTTGCGATCGGGCTTCCGGTTGTCGAAGTGAGTGCTGTTGATTACTCGGTTGATGAAGTCCTGCCAAAGCGAAACTCGATGAGTCGGATCCTGGCCCCTTTGCGATGAGTAGCATTGTCCTTTCTGCTGACGGTTCGTCGGATACAAGAAAAAATGAGAAATCAACAACGATGACGGTGGCCGGGGACGTCACTTTCGCGACTGACTCCGATCAGCTCTCGGCCTAGGCTGATGCTGTGCTGGCGAATGTGGTGGAGCAGATCAAGAAGTACCCTTCTGGTGGGGATCTGACGATCACGGGGCACACTGATGATGTGGCCGATGATGCGCACAACCAGGATCTGTCGGAGCGGCGGGCCAAGGCGGTGTCGGATCGGCTCAAGAAGCTGACGGCCCTGTCCAAGTGGAAGGAGTCGGTCTCGGGCAAGGGGGAGTTCTCGCCGCGGGTGCCGAATGACACTGACGAACGCAGGCAGATCAATCGCCGTGTGGAGATCACGCTGACGCCCTCGAAGCCCTCCGAGGCCAGTGCGCCGCCGAGTGCGAGTGCGGCACCGTCGTCGGCGACCGTGCCTGATCCGGCAGGCCCTGTGGGCGAGGGACCTGAGGGGGCGATGTGAAAGTCGGTGGTAAAACCGTCCACATGTTGATCGATGGCGTTATCCGTGTAGGAGAGTACCTCGCGGGAACTCTCATGCTGACGGCATCGGAGAGGGTTTACGTTGACAGCTGGGAGTTCCTGATGTCGCCGGAGATTGAAGGCCCTCATTCCTGGGCTGGTTGGATGATGGGTGTCTATAACCTCACGCTTCTGAGTGCTGGTCAGCGATATCTGGGGGTCGATTACTCGTATTCTGTTGGGGACTGGGTGATGCTTTCCAATGATTCCGTGTTTGAGATCCAGCCCGGTGAGTCGACACGTTTTCCGGTTGTGTGGCAGATACGGGCGAGGACTCTGTCACATTGGATTTGCCCGCGGGCGGGAGCGTCTGGGAGCGAGTTGTTGCTCGCCTCACCGATATCCCGGTCGTCAATGCCTAGCGTCCCGTCTGCTCTGACGGACATGGCCGTACCGTACTGATCGGCTCCCCAGTGGAGGACTCACCGCTCGGTCCCGCCGATGCCTCTCCGACGTGACGCGGCTCAAAGCGGCGATGTTGCCCGCGCCCTGGGGGAGGGCCGCCCTTCCTCCATAGACTGTGCCGCGGTGCCCCGCCGTCGTTGCTCTCGTCCCACGTCCGGACCAGCCGGCCGTCATGGCTGCGGGCGCGAGGCACCACGTCCACGTCCCCTGAATCAGGAACGAAGAACAGTGAACGCACGTCCTCTCAATGTCGCCGTCATCGGAGCAGGCCCCGCAGGCATCTACGCCTCGGACATCCTCTCGAAGTCGGGCATGGAGGTCTGTATCGACCTGTTCGAGCGGCTTCCTGCGCCTTACGGGCTGGTGCGCTACGGCGTTGCCCCCGACCACCCGCGCATCAAGCAGATCATCGTGGCCCTCTACAAGATCCTCCAGCGCGGGGACATCCGCCTCATCGGCAACGTTGAGGTCGGCCGTGACATCTCGGTGGCCGAGCTCCACGAGCACTACGACGCCATCGTCTTCTCCACCGGCGCCGACACCGACGCCCCTCTGGACATCCCCGGCGTCGACGCCCCCGAGTGCTACGGCGGTGCCGACTTCGTCTCCTGGTACGACGGTCACCCCGACCACCCGCGCACCTGGGACCTGAGCGCCAAGGAGGTCGCCGTCATCGGCGTCGGCAACGTGGCCCTGGACATCGCCCGTGTCCTGGCCAAGCACGCTGACGACCTCATGACCACCGAGATCCCCGCGAACGTCGCCGCCACCCTCAAGGAGTCCCCGGTCACCGACGTGCACGTCTTCGGCCGCCGCGGCCCCGCCCAGGTGAAGTTCACCCCGCTGGAGCTGCGCGAGCTCGGCAAGCAGGCCGACGTCGACGTCCTCGTCGACGAGGAGGACTTCGAGTACGACGAGGGCTCGCAGGCGGCCCTGGCCTCCTCCAACCAGCAGCGCCAGGTCGTCAAGGCCCTCGAGGGCTACGCGATGCAGGAGCCGGAGGATCTCACCGCCTCCCACCGCATCCACATCCATCTCTTCTCGGCCCCCCACGAGGTCCTCACCGACGACGACGGGCACGTCGTCGGTCTGCGCATCGAGCGCACCCGCCTGACCGGCGACGGCAACGTCACCGGCACCGGCGAGTACCGCGACTGGCCCGTCCAGGCCGTCTACCGCGCCGTCGGATACGCCTCCAGCGCCATCGAGGGCCTGCCCTTCGACGCCGAGCGGCACGTCGTCCCCAACGAGGGCGGCCGCGTGCTCGGCGAGGACGGCAAGCCGCTGACCGGCCTGTACGCCACCGGCTGGATCCGCCGTGGCCCCGTGGGCCTCATCGGCTCCACCAAGTCCGACGCGCAGGAGACGATCACGAACCTCGTTGCCGACGCGAACGCCGGCCTCCTGCACGCCGAGACCGACGACGAGAGCCAGGTCGGCCACGACGCCCTCATCGCCCTGCTGGAGTCCCGTGGCATCCCCTTCACCAACTGGGAGGGCTGGGAGCTGCTGGACGCCTACGAGCGCGAGCTCGGCGAGGACTACGGCGAAGTCGTCGTGACCGGAGGCGACGCCAAGCAGCGTGAGCGCGTCAAGGTCGTATCCCGCGATGCCATGACCGCGATCTCGCGCTCCACGGAGGTTCCCGAGGACCTCATCGGCCAGCCCGAGGCGGACCGCGTTCCCGAGCGCGTCGCCCACCGCCTGACTGGCTGAGCCGAGCACGGTCTACGGCTCAAGCCCAGCCGACATCGCATCACCTGTCCGGCACCGGTCCCCGCGGCCGGTGCCGGACGGGCGTCGTCACCGACACGGAGAGGAAGAAGCCCGATGAGAACCCGCCGCGTCCGCTTCGCCAGCGGAACCAACCGCTGGGCGCATGACCTCTACCTGCGTGCCTTCCCCGAGGATGAGCGCCTTCCCTGGGCACTCATCCACCTGCTCAGCCTGCGGCGCGGCATCGACCTCGTCGCCTGGTGGGACCAGCCCGCCGGACCGACCCGTGCGGCCTCGCCGGACCCAGTCGCCCTGACCTGGACCGTGCGCCGCCCCGGCTCCCGTCTGCTCTACCTCTTCTACCTCGCCGTCGACGACGCCGCCCGCGGCCGAGGCCTGGGCACCCGCCTCCTGGCCGAGCTCGAGCGCCGTCACCCCGGCTGCGCCATCGTCCTGGACATCGAGCCCGTCATCGCTGAGGCCGACAATGCCGAGCAGCGACGTCGTCGGCTCGCCTTCTACGAGCGGGCCGGCTTCCGCGACACCGGGTACGCGGTCCTGGACTCGACGGGGGAGTACTGGACCCTCGTGCGTGAGGCGCCGGGAACCACCTTCGACCCCGACGACTTCCGCGATGCCCTGCGCTGCCTGGATTGCGGCCTCATCACCGCGCGAGTGGTCCCGCGCCAGCAGACATAGGTCAGACACAGGTTCATCCCATAGTCTCCAGCCATGACAAGGACTCACCACTACAACGGTCTCAAGACCGCCGTCCTCCTGGGCGGCATGTGGAGCCTGCTTCTCCTTCTCGGCTACGCCCTGGCTCGGGGGACCGGCTCCTCCATCTGGCTGATCATCGCGCCGGTCTTCGGCCTGGTACAGACCGCCTACGGCTTCTGGAACTCCGACAAGATCGCGGTGCGCTCCATGGGCGCCATTGAGGTCACCGAGGACCAGCAGCCCCAGATGTACGCCATTGTGCGCGAGCTCTCCGCCGCCGCCGGTCAGCCCATGCCGCGCCTCTACGTGGCCCCCACGATGAGCCCCAATGCCTTCGCCACCGGGCGCAGCCCCTCGCACGCCGCCGTGTGCTGCACCCAGGGCATCCTCCAGCTCCTCAACGAGCGCGAGCTGCGTGGGGTCCTGGGCCACGAGCTCTCCCACGTCTACAACCGCGACATCCTCACCTCCTCGGTGGCCGCGGGCATCGCCGGTGTCATCTCCTCGGTGGCCACCATGGCCCTGTGGTTTGGCGGCGGTAACCGGCGTGACCGGGACGGCGGCAATATCATCGCCGTCCTGCTGCTCTCCCTCCTGGCGCCCCTGGCCGCCGCCATCACCCAGTTCGCCATCTCCCGGACCCGCGAGTACGACGCCGACCATGACGGCGCCGAGCTCACCCAGGACCCGCTCGCCCTGGCCAGCGCGCTCAGCAAGCTCGAACTGGGCATCTCGCGCGTGCCCATGGGGCAGGACCCGCGCCTCGAACCGGTCTCCTCCATGATGATCGCCAATCCCTTCGGGAGCCTGCGCAACCTCTTCTCCACTCACCCGCCCATGGACAAGCGCATCGCCCGCCTTGAGCAGATGGCCGGGTACTGACGATGACCCCGACCGTCGTCGTCGGGCTGCCGCGTCTTTCCCGCTGCCATGTCGGGCTAGCCCCACCATGGCCTCGCCAGGTGGCAGGATTGGGTGCGATTCTGGCCTTGAGAAAGATGGGGGGTATGAACCGATCAGTATGGGCCGCGCGCTACCGCCGACTCGGCCGGGATGCCGCCTTCCTCTTCCTCAGCGGGCCACTGAGCCTGCTCGCCTTCTGCCTCGTCCTGCCGCTGACCGCAGCCGGTGCCGGCACCGTCATCGTCGGGATCGGCTTCCTCCTCCTGACCCTGGCGTTGAGCATCTCCGGGGGCTTCGCCAACCTGGCCCGTCTCCGTGTGGCGCGTCTGGACGGACGTGAACCCAGACCTGGCGCTTACCTGTCTCCTGTTCCGGGGGCCTCCGCGAGTCGACGGCTCTTCCGGCGCCTGCGTGACCCTCAGCGCTGGATGGACCTGCTGTGGGTCATCGTCTACTTCCCGGTGTCCCTCTTCACCTGGATCATCAGCGTCGGGTGGCTGGCCCTGGCCGTGGGCGGCTTGCTCTCGCCCATTATCGACGTCATTCTTGAATTGATTCTTAACGCGACCATGGGAGACCAGAGCCAGAGTCTGGCCGAGTTTCTGGGCCTGTATCCGCCCCTGCTCTGGGAGATCGGTATCCACCTGAGCGCCGGCGTCATCTTCTCCCTGACCGCCCCCTTCGTCCTGCGGGGGCTGGCCGCCATGCAGTCGGGGCTCATCCGCGGCATGCTCTCCTGGCGCAGTGAGGTCAGCCGCCTCGAGCAGATGGCCAGGTACTGATGGCGACCCTGACCGTCGTCGGCGGACTACCGGCAGTCGGCAAGACCGCCGTCTGCCGGGAGGTCCTGCGCCTGCGGGCCGAGGCACAGCCGCAGAGACAGCCGCCGACCTGGCTGCGCATTGACACTATTGAGCAGGCCCTTCGGGACAGTGGCGAGATGCTTCCCGGCATGCCCGGAGGAGCTGGCTACTACGTGGCTGCCGCCGTCGCCCGGGACGTCCTGGCCTCGGGCGGTGAGGTCCTGGTCGAGTGTGTCAACCCGCTGCCACTCACCCGCCGTCTGTGGGAGGAGACCGCCTCAGCCCTGGACTGCCGGTTTCTCGCTGTCGAGCTCACCTGCTCCGATGCGGCCGAGCACCGCCGCCGTGCCCGGCAGCGGGTCGGCGATATCGAGGGCCTCAAGCTGCCGGACTGGCAGGAGATCACCCGCCGCGACTACGCCCCCTGGCCCGAGGCCGACCTCCGCCTGGACACCGCCCGACTCACTGCCGTCGAGGCGGCCCGGGCCGTCATCAGCGCGGGCAGAGTCAGCGGCTAGTTCTGCGGGCCCAGGCACAGGGCGATGTCGGCCCCAATGCTGGAGTCGTAGCGACCGCCGTTGGACGGTATGCGGCGCATGTGAAACTGGTAGACGGTTTCGGGTTCAGGGGTGCCGGCCTTCTTACAGAGGTCGGCGTAGTGGTCGTACGCCGTCTGGTCCGTGGACGACACGGTGACATCCTTAAGAACGGCCAGCACTGGATAGGCTCCGGAGCTCGCGCAGTTGGTGATGACTGCTTCCTTCTCCAGGTGCGCCTTGTCATTGATGACGACGCAGTCACCGGTCTGGACACGGTTGACCGCGTGCCGCGGATCCGCCTCCGGGTCGGCCAGGCACAGAAAGTCCTCCCCGGTGTCGTAGACGCTCGTGGTTCCGGGGATGGGAACGCACTTCTCCGGTTGATTCACCCGCCCCGTCACCTTGAACTCGGCTTCAGCGGAGGTGCAGCTGGTGATGGAGGGGCCGTTGCTCGAGGCGACGACCTTCGCCAGACAATGACCTGTCTTCGCGTTCTCGATCGAGGAGGAGGTGGCTATCCACCAGCCCATGAGGCCCAGAGCCGTGAGCATGGCGGCTCCGATACCGGTGGGAATGAGGATCCGCGCCCACATCCTTGGACGATGCGGCTGCTCGGACAGCGGCATCTGTGGGAAGAACTGCGCCGGCTGCGACGAAGTCTGCGGTGAATGAGTGCTCATGGGACGCTTTCGGAGAAGGACGATGAACTGTTGCACGAGGACAACTCCCGAATACTAACCGGACGGCAGTGCCTGTGTCGCCGTTGGCGGCGCCTTCGCCAGTGATGATGAGATGGGGGAGTGGACAGCCTGCTCCTGATCGACAATGACATCGCCCGACGCATCCAGGGTGCCGTCGAGGTCGGTGAGCTGCGCGGCGTGACGGCAGGACCGGTTGTGCGGCTAGGAGCCGGAGAGAGCTACGTCGCCTGGCGGATCGGCTCCGGCGACCGGGCCCGGGTCCTGCGTGTTCCCCGGCGCTCGCCCCATGAGATGCCCCGCTCGATGACGGCCGAGTTCGAGACCCTCAGACGCGTCCCGCCCGAGCTCGGAACCAGTGCCATAGCCCTGGAGACCGGTACCGATAACCCGCTCGGCATCCCCTACATGGTGACCACCCACGTTTCCGGTCGGGCCCTGCGCGCCACCGACTGGAACCCGCGGCTCGCGACCGCCCTCGCCCACCAGATCGCCCGCCTGCACGAGGCCCTTGCGGTCCCGGCTACCCCGACCGATGCGGCTGGTGAGGCCAACCCTGCGCCGTCGGCCGCCCGGGTGCCGGGCGCCGGCGAGCAGGGGGAGAAGCTGCTGACCTGGTGGGGCAGGCACCACCCCGAGACACTCACCGATCCACGCGTCAGTGCACTCCTACCCGCCTGGTGCCGCGAGCTCACCCGACTCACCCCGGCTTTCGAGGCCGTCCCCACCCACCCGCTCATCCACGGCGACGTCGTCGTCACCAACGTCATCCTCGGCCCCGACGGCGTTCCACGACTCATCGACTTCGAGTGGTCGGGCCCCGGCGACAGAGCCAAGGACCTGGCCCTCATCGGTGGCCGGGTGATCGGCGGACCCTGGTACCTGCCCATGACTCCCGACGACGTCGCCGCCTTCGTCACGGAGTACTCGCGGTACTCTCGCCACGCCGGTGCCATCGACCCGCAGCAGCTTCTGGAACGCCGCGACGCTTACGAGCTCCTCGACCGCATGGGCAACCTCCTGTACTGCCTCAGCCGCCCCGGCGAGGCTCGCTACGGAATGTGGGCTGATGAAATCGCCCGCAATCTGACCGATCGGCTCGCAGACTGACGTGTCGGGCTAGCCCCACCACGGCCCCGCCAGGTGGCAGGATTGGGCGTGATTCCGGCCCTGAGGAGGATATGAGGCATG
>ERZ772766.1363-NODE-1363-length-13198-cov-4.564711_pt1 | contig 13198 bp, 15 predicted proteins | sample MGYA00511379_ERZ772766 | MGnify/ENA primary metagenome ERZ772766 (study PRJEB29015, sample SAMEA2737895) | human oral metagenome | biome: human oral; feature: human-associated habitat; material: dental | place: China | collected 2116 ...
GTAGTTGTATATGCCAGAGATTCATAAGGTGGTTTTTGGGCAAATGTAAGAAAAAATTCGTAGATTTGCCAGAAAAATAAATTTATGAAAACCACAGTTCTATCTACAGGGATACGACTTGATACGCTCAACAGTCCTATAGATAGTTATTTGCTATCGTCCTATTACCGATTCTTTTTTTCTGAGAAAGACTTCTTTTTCTTCTTTGACTTGGATAATACTTCGCTTAGAGAGGAGTTTGTAGAGAGTACTCCTACCAGTGATCTTTATCAGGTGTGTTTTGCCCCCCAAAGTCACCTCAATATCTCGGAGGAGCTGGACTTGGTACTGACTCACTATTTTCCTTATTTACTAGAGAGGTATCGCTCTGCCTATATATGTCATCGCTTGGAGCAGAGTGGTTTTTCGAAGAATATGCCTTCGCTTACAAAAGAGAATGAGCATATACTCAAGGAGTTATTCCACTATGAGGGGGATATTCGTACGGGCTTGGTGTTTTTCTCCTATATCAATAACAGCTCTGTTTGTGTATTGGAATACAAAGGAGGGGGGGTCAAAAGTATGCTTAACAAGCTATATAGGCACTTTCGGGAAGAGATCCGTCGTGCACTACCTCCCGATCCTATGGAATATCTATCTTGTTCAAAGTGGCAGATGGAAACGGATCCAAAGACGGGGAAGTTGGTCAAAAAGCTTGAATTTGAAGAAGATAGTCCGCTTTCTATGGAGTGCCAAGCGCGCTTAGATGTCATTGCTTCAGAACTAATGGCACTGAAAGAATCTGGGGGGCTTTACCTTGCGCTTCCTATTCTGAAGGAGCTGATGCAGGACAATTTGTTGTTGGATAAGAAGGAGCTTAGCCCGCTGGTAGTTGATCAAGACTATAGCCTTCGCTTTCCCTTATATGGAGGTATGGAACTGAAACTGAGTCACCTGACTAAGGTGGTATATCTGCTCTTCTACCGACATATAGGAGGGATTCGATTGAGTGAGTTGGCTCACTATAGGGAAGAGCTTAGGGAGCTTTATTTGGAGATTTCCAATCAAAACAACCTTGACAAGATGGAAGAAAGCATAGATAACCTGATAGACCTCTCCACCAAGGCTATATATACCCACTTTTCCCGTATCAAATCAGCCTTATATGAGTTGATGTACGAGAAAATAGCCGAGCGATACTGTATCGTCAGCGATCAAAAGGACAAAGATCTGCGGTATATCCCTTGGTGTAAGATGCAGATAGAAGAGGAGCGCTATATATACAAATAGCCCTTAGCTGATAGCTTTTAGAGAGTTGCAAATTTGCAACTCTCTTTTTTGTATTTATATTTCCGTTACCTTTGCCGTGTTGTTTGCTACTAAATCGGTTAAATGCACTTCCAAAGCCTGAGCAATACGATAGAGGGTCAGCAAGGTTGGGTTGGTACGTCCTTGCTCTATACGAGAGATATTGGTAGTATCAATATTTCCCTCGATACGCCCTACCAAATCCACTTGTGAGAGGCCTTTGCTCAGGCGTATTTGCTGGATATTGCGGCCTACCTGTTTAAAAATTTCTAACTTTTCCATGTTTTTATTTGGTAAGTTCAAAAAAAGTGTTATTTTTGCATGTGGATAATGTCATATATGACAAGTGTGTAATTATTCTTGTAATTATTTAGCGCACAGTTAGTTACAAATGATATTAACAAAAACAGTTCAATCAATATTCATAACGTTATGAAAAGGATATTACTATTGTGGAGTCTTTTTTTAGGAATTGTGGGGTATGGGCAAGTATGGACTGTGAAATCTCTCAAAGAAAGAGCAGAAAAAGGATATGCCAAAGAACAATATCAGTTGGGCATAAATTATGAGAGGGGAGAAGGTGTTGCAAAATCCTTACCGCAAGCGGCCTACTGGTTTGAAAAAGCGGCTTTGCAGGGTTATGTAGATGCACAATACAAGTTAGGTCATTACTATTTTTATGGAAGAAAGGAAGGGATCACTCGCTCTTTTCCTAAATCAAGAAAATGGATGGAAAAAGCATCGGCACAAGGACACTCTAAAGCACAATATTTTTTAGGTATTCTCTGTATTATGCAATCAGGGAAGGAGCATTTGGATGAAGGGCTTGACTGGTTAGAAAAATCCTGTGAAAATGGTTGTGAAACAGCTTGTAAGACTATTGAGAGATATAAAGAAACAGGGCGTATTTTTGTTACTATGAATATGAATTTATGAAACAGTTTAGTTAAAAAAAACAATAAAGAATATAGTTTATGATATTTAATATTAATCAGAAATGTTAGATGAATGTTATCATATTTCAGAAGAAGATTTTCTAGCCGCTATTCATACTTCTATTAGTAGTATAGAAAAGAACAGTCTTTTATTAGCAAAAGAATCTATAGATGCTATTATATCAAAACTTAATGAAAAAGATGATTATAATAGTAATAGTTTTGATTTAAAAAGTAGAATTTTTAAGAGAATAAATTTTTCTATTCCCTTATTATTAAAGATAAAAGCTATTTTAGGAGAAGCAAATAATACATATATCCTATTATCTACAGCACTTATCAATAAGACATTAAAAGGTGTTCAGATATATAATACGCAAAAGGATAAAATGTATTTTACAGGTGATGATAGTCGTATTTTAGAGTTATTCTCTCTTGATATGACTGAAGATTTTGAACAATATTTCAAAAAAATATTACCCTCTATACTTTATGAGATAAGAAAAAATGCTCGTCAATCAGCTTCCAGAAAAGTAGATAATTTTATAGGTCATAAAAATGGAAAAATTCCTGATTTAGGATTTATTATTTTAGAAAAGGAGCTTATCAATATGGATAAAGACTCAAAAATATTACCTAAGAAAAATACTTATTTCTATGAAGAAGATATAAGATATATTCATTTAAAGATGAAGATAAAAGCTTTAAAAGAAAAGAATATAGAATTTAAAATTAATTATGTCAGTAGTTGTCTTGCATGGACTTCTCGTTTTCTTATTACTGATAAAGTCGAATATTCTTTAACTGAAACAATAAAAATTAATAATAACACAAAAGAAATAATATTTAAGGGATATGGAAATGAAAAGAAAAATATTTATAAAGGTTCTTGGTATATTGATGTTTATGCAAATGATTTTTTAATTTTTAGTCAATCAATAGAAAAAAACAGACCTCCAATAGAGAGGCTAATGGAAGCAGAGAAAAAGTTTAAAGAAAATTGCATAAAAATAGAAAATAGTAATTATTTGGAGAAAGAAATAGAACAAGAATATCAAAAATTAGCTGAAATAGAAAAATGGAAACTTTTTAGATTTAGGAAGGTAAGAGAAAAAGAAATTGGGGAGCAAAAAAGGATTATACAAGATTTGTATGATAAACAAAAGAAGCAGAAAGAAGATGAAATCTCAAAAGTTAATGTAGAATATTTAAAAGATAGAAATAAAATAGAAAAAGATATTGAAATAGAGAGAACTTATATAGAAAAAAATACTTTAAAAGAGATAGAGAATGTGGGGATAAAAAATGAAGAGGAAAAATCTAAAGTTGTAAAAAAAAATATGTCTTCTAAAAATGATGAAGAGTTGACTGAAAATAAAACAATTTGTATTGTTGTAGATTGTCAAAAACAAAGATACTTTACTCTGACACAGTTAAAGATAGATATAACACCTAAATTCTTAACAGAGGAAGGAACTTTTAAAGATAACAGATTGATGCAGGAAGCAAGGCCTAGTGATTACTATGTGCTTAAAACACAGAATTACTCTCATATATCAGAAGGAAGTGTAATAAAACTTAATCTTGATAACTATGAAAGTATAAATGTAAAGAGCAATAAGCACAACACATATAATATATATTATGATAAAGCAGATTTTTCAGAGATGGATTTAATATTACTAAGGAAAATAAATTTTATAGAAGATTAAAAAAATGAAAGAATTTTTAGAATTTAATAGAAGATGGCAAGCTGTACCATTAGAAGAAAAAATGAGGATAGCTATGCAAACAGATAGTTATAATAATCAGGGCGTTTTTGCTCTTCGTTCAGGAGATATAGAACAGAGTATAATGTATTTTCAAAGGGCTCTTCAGATAATGCCTATTAATGATGATGCTCTTTACAATCTTATTACCTGTTATAAAAAGAAAGGAGAATATGAGAAAATACCACTTCTATGGGCTAAACTCTACATTGTAGAGCCTACAAAAAGAATAGAGGAAAAAATAATAGGATATTCTTTATTAACTTTATTAATAGACAATTATGAAAATGGATATGACATGGGAATGGTGTATCTATTAAGATTGTTGTTGTATATAAAGAGTAATTATAATATAAGTGTATCTGAAGAAGATATTTCTAAAGTCTGTGATAAGATAAATCAGTCTTGGAATACTGATATTTTAATTCGTGATTTAGGAGTAGATCCAGATGCAGAAAGTATCGCTAGTTCTTCTTATGTTAGAATTTATAGGACTGCAGTAAACTTACCCCATTCTAAGGCAATAGAAGCAAGAAAAGAAATTTTTAATTGGTAATAATATGGAAATATTTAAAAAAGTTTTTGGTAGAGAAAGAAAATTTGCAAGAATAGAGGAAATTAAAGATAAAGAGGAGCTTATTACAAATGTTTTTAAGAATTTTCGTTCAGAACAAAGTAAATATAAAGGATTAGCTTCTTATTATTATGGGAATCAGGATTATTATAGTGCTCTTAATTCTATAGATAATGCAATAGAAATAAGAGATAGAGATGATTATACTCTTTTTGCCCTTAAAGCTAATATTTTGCAGGAGTTAGGAGAATATAGAGAGGCTATTGAACAATATGAAGAAGCTATAGACTATGGAGGGTATGATATAACAGTGTATGCTTTATATCATCAAATAGGTATTTGTTATTTAGAATTAGAAAAGTATGAAAAAGCTCTTGAGTTTTTTACTTACGCAATAGAATTAAAGAAGCAACATCCTAATAAATTTCCTCTTACAGATTCTGAATACACACTTGGTGGTGTAATGTTTGGTATAAAATTCAATAAGCTTTATGATAGTAGAGCAATTGTATTAAAAAGACTTAATAGGTTAGATGAAGCAATAGAAGATTGTAAGCAAGCTATTTCATATGATGCTAGTGATTCAACACCTTATCTATTACTTTCTCAAATATACTCAATGTTAGGACAAAAAGATAATTCCTTAAGATATCTAAAAAAATCAGCATCACTAGGAAATGAAAAAGCACAAGAGATTTTAATAGAAATAGGTTATATTTAACCGCAATTAATTGAATTTAAGTAGAAATAGAAAATAATTAAAAATATGTTAATAAATAAATTTAAAAATATGAAAAAAATAGGAATTCTTTTTTCGCTATTATGCTGTGGGGCAGTAGCACATTCGCAAAATGTAAGATACCAAAGCGGTTATTACAAAGAGAGTACAGGGACTTATGTGGATTCTCATTATAAGACCTCGTCTAATAATACCAACTTAGACAATTTCTCTACTAAGGGTAATTATAACTATTATACAGGAGAAAAAGGAACAAGAGCACAAGACTACTCTTCCGAAGCCTATAATTATGGACAAGGGAAGACTATTTATGAAGGCCCAAGAGGTGGTCAGTACTATATCAATGACAATAATAACAAGGTATATGTGCCTAAAAGAAGATAAAAAAAATGAATATAGTGATATTGAATGGTTATACTATTCCATATATGATAGGTTATAGTATTCCTTATCTTGTACTTGGATATATTGTTTATAGAATTATAAAATCTGTTGTAAAAAAAGATAAAGAGAAATATAATACGATAGAAAGGAAAATAAAGCCTATAATAGATGTTGTAAAAGATGAAGAAAAATCTACTACTAAAAAAAAGGAAACTAAAGAACCTATAAAAAAGGATACAAAGATTATACCAACCACAATAGAACAAGAGTTTTTACTGCCTTTATTAGAGAAAGAAACTATAGATAAGGCGAAAAAGCTTAAGAAATCTGATGAAAATGTGGATGGTATTGATACAAAAAATCTAAGTTTTAGATTGCTAAAAACAAAAGGAGAAACTATCAACTTAGAGCTTTTTATGCGTGATGATACAGGATATTATAATAAACCTGTAGGATTTTATTATTTTGAAGGGTTAATATTAAAGTCTATCTATATTCTAAGAGAATTTGAAGAAGCTTATAATGAGATAAAAAATGATTTATCATCAGAGGTAGTGGGTTTAATAAGAACCTTAAGTAATGAAGAAAATATCTATATAGCAATAGCTTCTCGTGAAGTGGGAAATATGGCTATGAAAATGTTTAGAAATCCACAATTTGCCAGAATGAATGGTTCTTTCCAATCACAAATGATGATAAGTAATGGAATGAAAGTTATTATTCATACTTCCATGATGAGTGCGCTAGAAGCTAAAGTAGAGGATGATGAAGATGATAACATAGTGATGTTCCAAAACGGCTCCAATGGAGTAAGTATCCATTGTGATGACCCTATATATTATGACTTGATGAAAAAAGAGTTACTTACAGCAATTAAAGATTAAAATTTTAAGAGTATAAAATATAGTTATTAAAAAATTAAAGTTGTGATTATGAAAAAAATTATTTTAATAAGTGCATTGCTTTTAGCACTTAATGTATCTGCTCAAACGCTACATTTGTATGGAGGAGTTAGTCATAATATATATCTAGGTTGTCTAAACTGTAATAAACATGATTCTAACTCAATATGGAATAAATATGGAGATTATGGAAATAAATATAGTTCAACATCCATATGGAATAAATATGGAAGCTATGGGGACAAATATAGTGATGGAAGTCCTTGGAATAATTATGCAAATAACCCTCCTGTCATAGTTGATAAATCTGGTAATTTTTATGGGTATCTCACTGTTAATCGCTATAAAGATAAGAGAGCAGATATTAGTTTAGCTATAATTCTTTATGAAAATTATGAATCTATCAGAGAAGATGTTTCAGAATGGTATGAAAAGATCTTTGAGTGATAAAAAGACAATATTTATCATATGAAAATATACAAAGAAAACATTTCTAAACTTAAGGAGTTTTATAATAGTGAGCAATATAAACAACTTAAGAGAGAATCACAAGAGAAAGAAATATCATCTATAGTAAATGGTATATATGAAGATCCTGATGCTTGTGATTACGAACTATATCAGGAGTTAGGGGGAAAATATGGATTGGAACCACATCATTTCTATCTAATAGATAAGGTAGGAGATGTAAAAATACGTCTTTCTGCCGATGCAGTATGTGGGAATAAGCAATTGATGTCTCTGAATAATAATGAACAACAATGGTTGGAAGATTATCGGATTATAAGAAGTCAATTGGGACTACATTTCATTTGGCCGAGACACCAATCTCCTACGATTAATACTTTACGTTATTCAAAGTATTTGGATTGGATAGATTGTTTGTTCTTTGATTTGAAAAAATATTTTGAGGGAGAGGAAACACCAATGTCTACAGCATACAAACATGAGGTGACCGCTCTTTGGCTCTCAAAATTTAAAGACTTTAAGGATTTTGTAGATCAAATGAAATATACAGAATTTGTAAATCAAGATTATGAAGTACTTGATATAGAACAAAATAGGGAAAGTATATTGACAGATTATATTCCTCGAGAACAACTAGTTAAAAGTGTAAATATCTATCTAAGAAATCTTATAAAATTGTATAAAAATTAAGAACTAAAGGGATCCTCCACCTGACCAGCATCTCCTTCACCTCCTCCAAAATTTACCTATGGTTATAGGTTTTTAGATAGTTTTGTACTTTATCATCAAAACAAATTTCTCCCTCAATTAGTTACAGAAATCAGCGGAGTAAAAATAATCCCCATATATTGGATTAAAAATCGTAACTTTGCACCCAAAGGATTGCCTTATGAATAGTAATATCCCCTCTGCTGCAAAGAATGAAAAACCTAAAGGCTATGCTGATAGGTTGGGGGAGTACTATGCTAAGGAAGTGCCTCAAGAATATAAGAAAAAACAAGGACAGTTCTTTACTCCTTTGGAAATTGCGACCTATATGGCAAGCCTCGCCACTTGTGGGGCAACCACAATATCTGTCTTAGATCCAGGCTGTGGTACGGCTGTACTTAGCTGTAGCTTAGTGGAACACTTAGTGAGTAAGAATCCTTATATCCAGCATATTTATCTAACGGCTTATGAAACAGATAAGCAGCTGACTTCCCTAACCCAAAAATCATTGAACTACCTACAGCAGTGGGCACAGGAAAAAGGAATTACCCTTGACTACAAGCTATATACAGCGGATTTCGTCTTAGAGAACTATGAGTGTTTGTATACTGATTCTTCTCTTTTTGATAATCAAAAGGAACTCTATGATTTTATCATCTGTAATCCGCCTTATTTCAAACTCTCTAAGGAAGACAAACGGGCTAAGGCGACTGCTATTATTACTGATGGTCAGCCCAATATTTACGCTGCTTTTTTAGCGATAGCCTCGCGATTGCTTAAGTGTGAAGGAGAGATGATCTTTATAACCCCTCGTAGCTTTACTTCAGGACGTTATTTTAATTCTTTTCGGGATTATTTCTTCAAGCAAATACGGCTTAATTTTATTCATCTGTTTGAATCACGAAGAGATACTTTTGGGAAAGATAAGGTGTTACAGGAGACCCTTATTCTAAAGGCAAAACCTCTAAGGCAAGGTAGTACTTCTGAAATATGTCTTTCTACAAGTAGTGGTTTGCAAGATATTGCTTCTTCCCAAAGGAGAATTTATCCCCAATCTGCACTGATTGATCTAAATTCTAAGGAAAAGATTGTACATCTGCCAACCAATGATAGGCAAGAAACTATTATAGACCTGTTCAAAAGTTGGAAAGGCTCTCTAAATCAATATGATATTCAGATTTCTACAGGGCCTGTAGTGGCTTTTCGAGTAAAGGATTTTATCAAGGAAACCAATCAGGGGAAGACAACACAGCTTTATTGGCTACATAATGTGCTGAAAATGGGGCTTATCTATCCTTTGCATAAACCCAATAAGCCTCCCTATATTCAGGTATGTGAGCAGACAAAAGCCTATTTGATTCCTAATAGGAACTATGTCTTTCTTAGGCGTTTTTCGGCAAAAGACGACAAAAGTAGGCTCATAGCTGCACCTTATTTCTCTTCGCCTGAAACCCCTATGTGGATAGGAGTGGAGAACAAACTCAATTATATCTATCGCCCTAAAGGACATTTAGCACGAACAGAGGTAATGGGGATCGTAGCACTGCTTAATAGTGAACTTTTTGATACTTATTTTCGTACCTTCAATGGGAATGTAAATGTAAGTGCTACAGAACTTAGAGCCATGCCTATGCCGCCTTTGGAAACGATCAAGGAAATAGGGAAAACACTTATATTACTCAACGATTTTTCTATGGAGAATGTAAGTAAAGTGGTTTCCTTCTTTTTCAAATTAGAATAACTTTAGAGATGAGCAAAATAGAAGAAGCACAAGAGATTCTAGAAGCCTTAGGAATGCCTATGGCACAACAAAATGAGATGGCTGCGCTTACCCTACTTGCACTGTGTAATATAAAAGAAACAGATTCTTGGGCAGAAGCTACAAGGCAGCGTATGTCACTTACGAAGGGAATAATGGCCTTTGTTTCTCAACACTATCATAGGGAGTATGCACCTAATACAAGAGAGACCTTTAGAAGACAGGTCTTGCACCAATTTATACAAGCGAGAATAGCGGATTATAACCCAGATGAACCAACATTGCCGACCAATAGTCCAAAAACACATTATGCTATCTCACAGGAAGCTCTTTTGGTTGTTAAATCCTTTAAATCAGATAGTTGGGATGAGAGCGTAGCTGGCTTTGTAGGAAAAATAGGAACACTTTCGCAGGCCTACCAAAGAGAGAGGGCTACTTATAGGCTTCCTATTTCCCTCAAAGGAGAAACTTTTAACCTCTCTTCAGGGAAACATAATGAAGTACAAATTGCTGTTATTGAGCAGTTTGTTCCTCACTTTGTAGCAGAGGCGGATATATTGTATTTAGGAGATACAGCCCATAAGGATCTGTATAGTGATAAGCAAGGGTTAGAGCGTATAGGGATCTCTCTTGATTTGCATAATAAGTTTCCTGACTTGGTTATCTATGACAGAGAGCGGGAATGGTTGTTCCTTATAGAGGTAGTTACCTCTCATGGGCCTATTTCTCCTAAGAGAATGCTTGAATTGGAAGGGGTCTTTGCCAATGCTAAGATGGGGAAAATCTTTGTAACAGCCTTTCCTGATAAGACCACTTTTAAAAAGTATATAACAGAAGTTGCTTGGGAGACAGAGGTGTGGATAGCTGATAACCCTACTCATATGATTCACTTCAATGGAGATAGATTTATGGGGCCAAGGGATACTCCCTAAACCCTCCACTTGACCAGCATCTCCTTCACCTCCTCCGAAATCCTCCTGCTTTCGCGGGCTTTTTGGATAGTTTTGTTTTGGACAAAGGGGGAGAGGGTTTGGCTTTGGATAAGAGGCAGGGTCGCTTCGTACTGCTTAGCCAAAGCAGTGGCCAGATACCAAGCAATCATCATATTGACATAATATTCGTCCGATTGGATATTGGCGACAAGCGATAGCATTTCACTCTCAAAGTAGTCATCTAAGTAGTTGGACAGCAGCAGCCCTATACCATAGCGAATGGTATAGGGCTGCGGGCTTTTGAGCCACTGGAGGATATGGGTATAGGTCTCTTTGGGGTGCTTTAGAAAAAGCTTAGGAGAAAAGGTATCACACACCGCCCAATTGTCTATATAGGGTAGAAAGGCTTCGGTATGGGCGATGGCCTGGTCAAAGGCTTTGACTTGTTCTATAAGAAAGCCATGTAATAGGTTTTCCTCATGGTAGTAGTGGGGAAGTGAGTTGAGGAACAGCGCTACGGCTTCTGGCTGTTGCTTAGCGAGGTTCTTGGCCTCTTTGCGTAGTGCAGGCAGGCGTACCCCGATGATACGCTCGCGGGAGAGGGTAGGGATGAGCTTATGGGTGAAATCGCCATAGGGGACATCTTGCAAGGCAAATAGCAAGGAGGTAAAGGAGCTGTCTTGAGGCATGAAAGGACGGTTTGTTAGAGAAGACAAAGATACAAAAAAATAACAGTTTTTCGTGGTAATTCTCTATTAATTTCGTACATTTGCCCTTTGATCAGTAGCCAGTAGTCAGAGGTCAGTAGTCAGCCCACAGCCATTAACAATAAAGAAATGCCACTAACGGAACAAGAATTACATAATTTAGCGATGAATATCGTAGGAGAGGCCTTGCAGGAGCTGGGTTGGGAGTTTCTGTTGGTCAATAGTGATCGCAAGAAGAACCCACAATTTGTCTGTATAGACCCCAAGGGACAGAAGAGTTTTATCATCGTACGCCCTATTTTGCAGGGAGACGACCCCGATGTGTATGATGTTGCCTTTATGGAGAAAGTACGCCGCAAGGCAGCGGAGCATAAGGCAGACACCTATTGGGCTGGGGTAGGACTCTATGATGTAGAGAACCCTTTGGCACCACTGGAGCAGGGTAAGTCCTACCAAGTTGATTTTAGAGGATTATTAAAGATTGAATAAATGAAATACCTATACATCTTATGTGCAGCGGTTCTCGCCGTTGCTTGTCAGCAAGTATCCAAGGAAAACGTCTATTATATAAGGGGAGAGGCACAAGGCACTACCTATGGGATTACCTATATTGCTCACCAACCAGTGGAGAAAACGGCTGTGGATTCTATACTGCGGGTGATAGACCTATCCATGTCTACCTATATAGATAACTCCTTGATTAGTAAGATTAACAAAGGCGAACGCCTGCCTATAGATCCTCATTTTGAGAAAGTTATTTCAGCTTCTTTTGACATATATTGGCAGAGTAAAGGAGCCTTTGACCCCTCTATCGGACAGCTGATCAACGCTTGGGGCTTTGGCAAAAAGGAAAACCATACCCCTCCTACCCAAAAGCAAATAGATAGTTTGCTTGCCCTAACGGGTATGGACAAGGTACATATCAATGACACCCCCAAAGGTATTTTTATAACAAAAGATAATCCTAATATACAGTTGAATTTCAATGCTATAGCACAGGGGTATACCTCCGATGTGATTGCCGATTATTTCCTTTCCAAGCAGATCACCAACTTCATTGTAGAGGTAGGGGGCGAGCTGGTCATTCATGGACGAAATACCCTTAAGGGCAAGTCTTGGACGATAGGCATAGACAATCCCTTGCAAAAGCCTGATGAAGATAGGGAGATCGTCGCCACGGTGGAGCTGACCGATTGTGGGCTGGCTACTTCGGGTAATTATCGCAAGCTCTGGACGGATTCCCTGACAGGGCAGAAATATGTACATACTATCAATCCTAAGACAGGTCGTCCACAACCTAGTAACCTATTGAGTGCCACAGTTGTAGCCCCTTCGGCTATGCTGGCCGATGGCTATGCGACCACTCTTATGGCCTTGGGCGGGGTTGAGCCAGCTAAGGCATTTCTTAAAGCTCATAAGGAGCTTAGGGCGGTATTGCTCTACTCCGATGAGGCGCATAAGGGACAGATACAAAAGTATGTAACAGAGAACTTTAAGGTAGAGTTTGAAGAGTAGGCATTTGCACATTAATTTTTTGACTTTTACCTTGTTTATTCCATTTTTATTATTATCTTTGCCCAGTGATAAATACTAATTTTTATGAGGAAAATACTAAGCATTATTGCCTTATTTGTAGCTGCGGTGGCTATGGGGCAAGTCAAAAAGCTCCATCTGCAAGCTAGCAATCTCCAGTGGGAGGCTAAAAAAGTAGTAGGAGCAGGTCATAAGGGTACTCTTACCTTTAGTTCAGGGGAATTTACCTATAAGAACAACGAACTCGTTGGTGGCTCTTTTGTGGTGGATATGAACACCTTAACTGTTACCGATGAGGATATGGACGCTAAGGGAAAAGCAAAGTTGGAGGGACACCTTAAGTCCGATGACTTCTTTGCGGTTAAGAAATTCCCTACTGCTACCTTGAAGCTAAAGACAGTTACCAAGACCCAAGCAGGCTATAAAGCAGAAGGGGATCTTACTATCAAGGGAATCACCAAGCCAGTAACAGTGGAACTATTTAGAACAGCTGTTGAGGGC
>ERZ772766.1365-NODE-1365-length-13193-cov-4.988735_pt1 | contig 13193 bp, 15 predicted proteins | sample MGYA00511379_ERZ772766 | MGnify/ENA primary metagenome ERZ772766 (study PRJEB29015, sample SAMEA2737895) | human oral metagenome | biome: human oral; feature: human-associated habitat; material: dental | place: China | collected 2116 ...
CATCTTCACATTGTAGTTTTACAAAAAAATTAAAATTCAAGTTTTTTATATTCTTTTTCTCTCTTTTTTCCAGCAGTTTTTTTGATTTTTATTGTAAAAAATAGAAAAAAGAAAATCAGATTTTTTGTATTTTCACTTGCTTTTATCTATGGTTTGCGTATTTGTAGGGATATTTACTTAGAAATTTTTGATGAAAAAAAGGATAATTCTCTTGCTACTTAGTTCATTTTTTCTGATTTGAGGATCAGTTTTACTGAGTTTTTTTTCGCATTCTCCAAAAGAATTTATAGACCAGATCATCTCTAGTATCTCATCAGAAAAAAAACCTGATCCTAGTGTCGAATTCATTTTTTGATGAGATATTATGCTTGCTAGAGGCATTGATTTTTGGGCTAAAAAAGAAGGCTATGATCGCATCTTCACTGGCGATAATTACAATCCCTTTCATCTGTTTCCATGTTATCTTTCAGGAGAGTGTATTTTATTTGCAAATCTGGAAAGCCAATTTTCAAAAAAAGCAAATGAAAAAGTCGAAAATACCTTTCTATTTCGTGCAAATACAGGGAATATCAAAACACTTTTAGATCTTCAAGGAGGCAATCAGCTTTTATTGTCTTTGGCAAATAACCATACGAGTAATGCTGGCGGAGAAGGAGTTCGCACGACCAGAGCCACCCTACATCAGCATGGAATCTGATTTTTTGGTGCGGGGAATACTACTGGCGATGCTCAGAATCGATACACCACAGAAAAGAACTGACTAAAACTGTGTCTTCAGGCATATTCTTATGATGGGAATACAAATATCTACGGTGGGGAGCGACTCTCCTGGAATCCCAATAATCTTGCCTTGATGACCTGAGATTTAACGGAGATGCAGGATCAGGGCTGTGATGTAAAAATCCTTTCCATTCATCGAGGAGCCGAATATCATCAAAATCCAAATCAGGCACAAATCAAGCTAGCTCATGCCTTAGTAGATGCTGGAGCTGATATTATTATCGGGAATCACTCTCATATTCCATGAAAATTTGAAATTTATCAAGGTAAACCTATATTTTATTCACTCGGTAATCTCCTCTTTGATCAGGATCGAGGTATGAGGGCAAAAGATCCAGGCTATGATTATATTTGGGATTATGAGCTCAAAAAAAGGACTGTTCCTACCTATATTCCTCTCCTAGCTGGAGTAAAAATCACAAAAAGCCTGACCTGAATAACTATCTCTCAACCAGAACTTAAAATGTCTCGTGTCAAAAAAGGAATTTTTTATCCGATTGATGAGGAAACTTTCTCTGGGGTACTGCATCAGATCGCACCGAGTGAGTATCGAGGATCTTGAGAAAATAACTTGCAAGTTAGCATCTAAAAGCTATAGTAAAATACAATAAAAATCTGGTTTTTTTATCTTTTGAAGCCTATAGATGAAAATTGAGAATCCAGAACAGATGCATGAATATGGAAAGATTCTTGCACAGCAGCATAACATACTCTTGCTTGAATGAGAGCTCTGAGCTGGGAAAACGACCCTTATTAAGGGATTTGCAGAGGGACTCGGTATTGATCCAAATCTCGTCCAAAGTCCAACCTATGCATATCTCAATACTTATGCTGATAAGCTTCTCCATATAGACATGTATAGACTTAAAAGCTTTGAAGAATTGATTGAAAAAGGGATCTTAAATCAGATTTCTGAATTTGAGACCGTAGTTATTGAACGGCCAAAATGGATTGATCAGTTAGATTTGGATACTTATCTCCATATTAAAATCCATAAACTTACAGCAGAGCTCAGAGAAATCGAGCTTATTAACTAATTTAATTTATTTTTTTATTTGGATGTCAAAGACGATACTTTATCTCTTAGATTATTATCTTCCGCATGCTTGAGGAGTAGAGACGGTCTTTGAGCAGATCATCTCTCGCAGTGTAGAAAAGGGATATCAGGTTATTGTCTTGACTTCACTCTATGATCCAAAACTCAAAAAAATTGAAAAGCAGGATAATCTCAAGATTATCAGGACTGGAAAATGAAGAAAATCATTTATTCGAAGTGGCTTTTGGACAGGAAGGAAACTTCTAAAAAGAGAGAAAATTGACTTCATCCATACCAGTACCTATTGAGGAGCGATTCCTGCTTCTCTTCTTGGGATGTTGTTTAAGAAAAAGGTTTTGATCACTGTACACGAGATCTTTGGACAGCTCTGGAAACAGTATAAACCATGGCGATCTGCCCGAATCTATCAGGTTTTTGAATGGCTTATTTTCCAGCTTCCATACTCAATGTATCACTGTGTTTCATTGTATACGCTCAATAGTCTAAGGATTGCCTACTGAATTGCGGATGAGAAGCTTAGACTAGTTTATAATGGAGTTGATCATAATTTTTGGGATAGAACAAAAGTTTCAACTGATGAAAAAAATACCATCAGAGAAAAATATCAGCTTTGAACTTATTTTTCACTCCTCTATTTTTGACATACGGGGATTTCTAAAGGGATCGATACTCTTTTGGAAGCGGTTCCTGAACTTCTAGCACAATCAGAAGATCTCCAGCTGATCTTCAATTTTATCCCAGCACAAAGAGATACAGAGATAAAAAGCAGACTTTTTTCTCTTTTAGAAAAGATCTCTCCTGAAGCTGCAAAACGTGTTAAAATATACAATGGACTACCAAAATCAGAGTTAAGAGCTCTTGTTTCCCAAGTTGATGGAGTGATCGCTCCTTCGCTGTCTGAAGGCTTCTGATCTGTGCATACCGAAACACTAGCGCTTGGGACACCGCTTATCACAACTGCTATCAGCTCGCTTCCAGAAGTTACTGGCGGGAAAACGATTATGATGAGACCTTGAGACAAAGCGAGCCTACTCTCTGCTGTCAAAAAACTGAAAAAATCTGAATATGCAAACCTCCCTGAGAAGTTTTTTGATCGAGAAAAGCAGTATGCAGAAATTGAACTTTTGTATCAAAATATGAGTTAAAAGAGCTCATTTTATCGTTTGCACCTCAACTTAATAGAGTTGACTTTAAGATGAGAATTGATAAGATGGGGTGTGCTTTATTTGCAATATTTTGTTGTTGTGCTCAAGAAGAAAGAAAGATTAGAGGGGAAAGAAGTCAGGTTTTTGACGAGAAAGAGACAATCGTTTGTGCGTGGGATTTTTTTGATTTTTTATTGTTCTCAGTATCCAAACCGCGATTATCATCAGATTTCTTTTCACATTCCATTAGCACTCTCAAAAAGAGCTGTCATTAGACATCAGATCAAGAGGATATTGATTGGTTCTTATGAAGAATTTATCAAACAGCAACCTTGAAATACTAACTACTCAAAGTGTTTTGTAATGTTTCAAAAATCAAAGCTAGATCCGCTGATCAGTCTCTTAGAAAAAAAAGATAAAAATCAGATAAAAACTTATCTTTCAACCGAATTTCAATCAGTATTTAGTTCCTTTTTGCATAGCCAATGAAAAAAATCTCAGAACAAGAGCTCCTAGATAGCCTTGAGTTTTCAAAAGAGAAAGACCAAGTAGCAAACGAGAAATTTCCTGATAAAATTCCAGAGAAAAACTTAAGTAATGAATCTTCTCAGGAGAATTTTCCGGGTAGTATGCCAACAAAAAGTATGGTAAAGTTTTGGCTTATTGGTGCTAGTTTTGTGCTCGTTGGCTATCTTTTTTATCAGTCTCTTGATATCATTTATTTGCTGGTTGCTGCACTGATTATCTCAATTTCTAGTGAAGGACTGATTGTATCTTTGCAAAAGAGGGTTAAAAATAGAGGTTTAGCTATTGGGATCAGTTATTTTTTGATTCTTTTATTTGTGTTTTCTGGAATCTTTCTAGTAATTCCATTTCTGATCACGCAGATTTCACTTTTGATCACTCGAATATCTGGAACGGCAAAAGAACTTCAGACTTTTGTCCTTGGTAATACTCGACCTGATGCTATAAATACCATTACTTGGCTTCCATCAGCGGTAAAACAATATCTTATCGAAAATTGGGCAAGCTTTAACTGGGCTAATAGCGATTTCCAATCTTCTATTCTCAGCTCTCTAAATACACTTCTTGACAATTCTACAAAATACTTAAGACAGTTCTCATCAAGCATATTCTCTGTAGTCTGAGGATTTCTAGGGGTTATGACTAATCTTACGATTGTTTTTACCCTAGCAGTCTTCTTCTCAATTGAGAAAAAATATCTGATTGGTCTCTTCTTAAAAGGGAAAAAAGACCTGCAAAAGCAGAAAGTTCAAGCAAAAATTGACTATGTATACGAAAAACTTTCACTTTGGCTTAAGGCAAGGATTCTGCTTTCTGTGTTTGTAATTATTGCGATGTATGCAGCACTTTGGATCATGAAGCGATGCGGACTTGAGATCCCTAATATGCTCTCGATTTCCCTCATTACTGGATTAATGGATATTATCCCGTATATTGGACCTATCTTTTCAATTATCCCATTAGTAGTACTCGCTTTGATTTATCATGGTTTCTGGGGAATGATTATCGCTGGAGCCGTCTTCTTTGCTATCCAATGGGTACAAAATAATGTGATTACGCCGCTTTTGATGGAAAAACAACTTGGAGTAAACTCAGCTCTCTTGATTGTATCAGCATTATTCTGAGCTACGATTATGGGATTCTGGGGAATTATCCTCTCAGTTCCTTTAGCAGTGATTGTAGGACTTTTCTTGGATGAAAAGTAAGCCGAACTATAGCAATACAAAGAAAAAGCCTGAACATTTATTCAGGTCTTTTTTGATTTGATTCAGCCCCTCAGGAGCTTCGCTCCGGCTCCCCTAGCAGAGAGCAAAATCAAGTAGAGCTTCCCTCATTTTTCAAAAAGCCTTGAAATAAACGATGAAATTCATATAGTTGTTCTCCGTTAGGGGTATACTCCTAGCTAAATATCTTTTCAATATATGAAAGAATGTTTATTTAGTGATTCAAAGCGAAGCATAGTACCTTTGAATCAGGAAGGTAAACTTTCACACCTTTCAAACCACAAAAGTGAAAGTATTTCAAAATCAAGTCAAGAAAAAGGTAATTCCTTTTTCATTCAGTGTTTATTGCTACTAGTTGTAGCATTTACTCTCTTCATTACTTCATGTAATAAAGCGGAAGAACCTCAGCCTTTGTCTAATGCATCTGAGCAAGCTCAGTCGTTGGGAGATGTAGTTGCTTATAATCCTTCTGCTCGATACTCTAGTGGAGTTGATGGAGATGATGCTCGTCCGAGTCGAATTGCAGTAAAGGAGGAATCTACTTTTTTACATTTTGCGACTGATAACTCTCTCCTTCAAGATTCTCGAGTTCGACTTTATGTCTTATTCTATGCTCCTGATGGACATATGTATCCTAAAGAGATGAATAAGTATAACTCTGGTAGTGGGGTAGATTGCTATTGGAATGGCCCATTGTCTCAAGTAGGTCAATATCGCTTCGTATATGCCTATCAGTTTGAGAATAGTGGCTATGTTTCGTTCGGATATTCTCACTACATAGATGTTTATCTTCCAGCTATACCTACAAATGATGATTATCCTTGGAAAGGAAAGGCTGTAGGAAAAGATCCTTGGGGCTACTATACTAGATACTGTACTAGTTGGGTGGCTTGGAAAGTCAATCAAATGTGGGCTGGAAGACGAACTTTCCCTAGTAGCTTACATTTTGCGAGAGATTGGAAAGAAGGCTTGAAAGATTATCCTTCTGACCTAAATCCTCGTGTTGGAGATATTGCTTGGTGGTATAAAATGCCAGGCAGTTCCTGTGAGGATGGAAACAGACCTTGTGGACATGTCGCTTTTGTGAATGCAGTTGCTCCAGATGGAACAATAACAATTACAGAGTATAATGCTACAGGAAACAGGGATTTTAGATGCCGTGATATCTCTCCGTATTCTGAAGGATATCCAAAAGCATTCATCCACATGCAGATAAATTAGGTAGTGATATTGACTTGACTTTGAAACTCCTTAGGATAGTATTCTAGGGAGTTTCTTTTATATGTCTTTGCGTCTAGGCATGATTATACTACTTCTTAGTCTAACCTTTTTCTCTCTTCTTAATGTTCACTATTTTCAGGAGGATGGGCAAACTTTTAGAGAAGCTTCAGAGACCTCTACCTGAGCGGCTCAACATACTTCTTGAAGTGATAAAAAGATGGAAAGGACTCCTACCATAGACTATGCATTTCAGCCCTTCACACCTACCTCATGAAAAAATTTTACTTTCCTCAATGCACAGTATTTTGTAAATGGTCAAGAGATCAAGTATACGCGTGCATTTGACGGAATATCTGTAAATTCAGATTGGGAATATATGCCGGTTAATTTTGAGCCACAGGTGAGAGTCGATAAAAAAAGCTTCCAAAAGCATGGAGAGGAATATCCTTCTTTTACTGAAGATAGGAGCCATTACTATTTCCCTTATTTAGATTGGTCAGATTGGAATGCCCCAGTGCAGACAGGAGTAAAGAAGTCAGAACTTCCTCATCTACAGTTTATTGCAGATATTGGAGAGCAGGCTTTGTCGGCTGTTGCACTCTATTCTGATGGCTATCTTGTATTACCTCCATATAAATTCCCAGTAGATCATCAGACTTTTTCATTTATTCCTAGAGATGAAAGAGGATATCCCTTAACCTGATCAGCTGAAACTGAAAATAGAAGGACTAAATGACGAGTCTTTTATCAGAACTGATGAAGGCAATATACTCGTTATCTAGGAAATGATAAAAATTGGGTCTATAGATGGGGAGAGTATACCTTGATTAGAGAGAAGAAGGAAGCTGACTTTAGATTGCTTTCATTCCCAGAGATAAAGACCTATGTGAGTTCTGGTGAACCTCGAGATATCAAAGCCTACACTGGAACTATAGATGAGAAGAAGCGGAAACTTATTGGAAGAGATTTCTTTGACGAGCCAAACCTCTATTACCATGATAATAAAATGTATTTCTTGTACTACTACTGAAACGCAGTCTTTCCAATAGACTGAGCGAGTATGAAATACGAAGTCGTTCCGTATACAACGGAGGAGTGATATAAGAGCTATTATACCTTGCTCTCGGACAAGGACTATTACTATCAGTTGATTTGACATTATGATGGAGATTACTATACTTTTAATAGAATCAAAAAATAATATCTAGTTTCCTCAATATCAAAAAAACCTGAAACTTCATTCAGGTTTTTTTTGATTGAGTTAAAGTACTTACCGTTTTATACTCCGAAATTAAATTATTTTTCTTCCCGTATATAATTTTACTTCTATACTGATAGAAATATATTTCTTCCCGTATATCTTTTTTATTTGACTTTAGAGGAGAAAATGCTACAGTAATAGTGCTGACAGATTGTCCGCTTTTTACTCTTTTCCCACTACAGTATGAAATTCAAACTTGTACAAAGAGCGAATCCTTTAGATCCAACCAAGAAGAAATGGTATGCTAATCCTGTGAATACTGGAAAGGTTTCACAAAAGGAAATCGCAAAGCTCGTAGAAGAGAAGTCTTCGCTTACGATTTGAGACATCATCAATGTGATTGAAAATCTTATCACAGAACTACCAAGGCAATTAGCCGAGGGGAAAAGTGTTAAACTTTGAGATTTAGGGTCTTTCCGTTTGAGTCTTTCTAGCGAGGGAGTAGAAGATAAGAAAAAATTTAACACTTCAAAAATTGAACCTAAGGTGATTTTCACGCCATCAGCAGAGTTTAAGGAGAAACTCAAGAAGATTAGTTATAGTCAAGAAGATTAGTTATAGTCAAGCTGAGTAATTATATCATCTGGATTACGAAGTAACTTCGGAGCAGACATCGCCACGGTTTCCTCTCGCGATAACAAAGTGAAGCAATCCAGACAGTAGCCTAAAGTTTTTATTTACCCTTCTACTTGCAAAATGAAAACTTTTGCAAAAATATTCTTCATTCTTGTTAATCTTGGCATTATCATTTGCTGAGGAATATTGATCTATAGAAAATTCTTTAGTTAGAAATTAGAATCTAAAATAGGAGAAACCTGAAGTAAAATCAGGTTTTTCTTTTTAAAAACGAAAAATAACTCCTCTTGATTTAAGAGCAAAATAGGTTAGACTTAGAGTAGTTTTATTCTTTATTTAATTTAAAATGATTAAGAAAACATTCACCCAAGAAGAGAAAAGAGAACTTACAAAAAAAATAATGCCTCGCTCAATAATCTATAGCATACTCGGGATCCTCTTCGCAATTGCGATTTCACATCTTGCAAAAACCGACACCTCAATTTGGCTTATTGTTTGACTTTCAATGCTCTATGTAATTATAATCACAGTAGTTAGTTTATCTTTTGAGAAAAAGAAATAAAAAATCTGATTTTATTTTTTTAGAATTGCAGACTTTATGCAGGATATCAAAAGAAAAGAGATAGCAATAGCGGTTAATTTTTTGAAAAATTGAGGAGTTGTAGTATTTCCAACTGATACCGTCTATGGAATTTGAGCACTTCCTGATGAAATCGCGGTAGAAAAGCTCTATCAAATCAAAAAGAGAGATCATAGCAAGAAGATTATTGCATTGATTGACGATCGTTCTAGGCTTACAGAAATTATTGATGAAAAAGCAGATTTTCTGGAGAAAATCACCCCTGTTTTAGAGAAGTTTTGGCCTTGAGAACTCACAGTAATCTTTAGAGCAAAAATAGATTTTACAAAAAAGTTTGATCAGTGACTAGCTACCATCTGAGTTAGAATTCCAAGAAACCAGACTGCACTTGATATTATCAGATGAGCTGGAGGAATCGTACTGACCACCAGTGCAAATATCTCTTGAGAACCTTCAATAACGAGCTTAGAGAAACTCAATCCACAGATTAGGGAGGAAATTGATATGGAGATTTCGGATACTAGTACCCTAAGTGGTACCCCATCAACGATTATCCTTTATGAAGACTGAGAGATTAAACTTTTGAGAGAAGGGAATATTTCACTTGAAGAGATAAAAAAAGTCTTTGACAGGCAGGATTGCTAGGTTTATATCTATTTACTTATGATGAATATTCTTCAACGCTTACTGGAGCTTAGAGATGAGAAAAATGCAAAATTTAATGCAAGACTCATTCCCACTATTGAGCCAAAAAACATTTTATGAACAAAGATTCCAGTCTTGAGAAAACTAGCTCAAGAACTCAAAAATTCTGATGAAAGGTCAGATTTTTTATCTCAACTGCCTCATCAGTATCTGGAAGAAAATCTTTTGCACTGAATTTTCATTGAACAGGAAAAAGACTTTTGATCTGCAATTTCTCAACTTGAGCAATTTCTGCCCTTTATTGATAATTGGGAGGTTTGTGATATCTTCTCTCCAAAAATCTTTAAAAGATACCCACAAGAGACCTATCAACAAATCAAAATCTGGATCAAGAGTTCTCATTGCTACACTGTGCGTTATGCTATAGGACTCCTCCTCTCAAACTTTTTAGATCAAGAATTCAAGCCTGAAATGCTTGATCTCGTCGCAAAAATTAAAAGTGAGGAATATTATATTCAGATGATGCAAGCTCGATACTTTGCTACAGCCCTCGCAAAACAATATGAAGCAACAATTCCACTGATTGAGAGTAAAGTTCTAGAAGCGTTTGTACAAAATAAAACTATTCAAAAAGCCAGAGAAAGCAGAAGAATTTCCACTGAAACAAAAGAATATTTAGTTCAGTTTAAGAAGTAATTTATGACACCTAGTAATAAAGATGAGCTTATCTCAGAGATCAAAAAGCATTTCACGACTTTACGGAAAGATTTAGAAATATTCCCAGCTCAGCTCGCTAATCGTAAGGAACTTGAATGACAAATAAAAGATACAAAAGTATCAGTTAACAATCTCATTTCTTATCTTATTTGACGATGAGAACTCGTTTTGAAATGGGAGAAGAACTTTGAAACTCCTGAGGAACTCCAGCTACCAGAAATCTGATTTAATTGGAATGAACTAGGGAAGCTCGCTCAAAAATTTTATAAAGACTATGACCACCTTAATTTTTCTACTTTGAAAGCATTGCTCAGAGAAAATAATATATCAATTATAAAGATGCTTGAAAACCATACAAATGAGGAACTTTATGAGAAGGCTCGATATACAAAACGAACTTTTTGAAGACTCGTTCAGCTTAACACAAGTTCTCCTTACAAGAATATTAGATCAAGAATCAGAAAATATCTGAAAAATATTAATACAAAAAAATAAAAAATCTGACTTTTTATCTTCTTTTTGTAAATATTATGACTTGACCAAACCCAAATGAGAAATTTCCAATTCCAGCCTACAAGGGACTCGGTTTTTTAAAGAACTTTATTCAAGATCCAAATATTATTGTTGGAGACTACACTTATTACGATGATCCAGAGGGAGTTGAAAACTTTGAGAAAAATGTTTTGTATCGTAGCCCAATAATAGAGAACAAGCTTATTATTGGTAAATTTTGTGCAATTGCAACTGGGGTAAAGTTTATTATGAATGCTGCAAATCATAAGATCGATGGAATATCTACTTATCCTTTTGGAATTTTCGGTAGCGAGCGAATGGAGTCACTCCAAAGATCTCAAAACTGAGACTGGAAAAAGACTTTAGAATTAATTCAATGAGTGAATAAATGAGATACTATAATTTGAAATGACGTCTGGATAGGCTACAATGCTACGATTTTGCCTGGTATTAAAATCTGAGATTGAGCAGTTATCTGAGCTAATGCAACTGTAACCAAGGATGTTGAGCCATATTCCATTGTTTGATGAAATCCTGCAAAGATCATCCGTTATAGATTTGATCAAGAAACGATCAATAGTCTACAGGAAATTCAGTGGCGGAATTGGGATATTCAGAAAATTACAGAAAACCTTGATATTATCTTGGGAAATGATATTTTTAAATTAAGAAATTTGATTTAGATCTTTTGTTTTATAACATGCAAAAAATTATTTCTGGACTCTCTACGAGGACAACAAATGAAAACCATCAGTCTTATAAAGACTTAGAAGCTCTTCGATGAGAATTTATGAAAAGAGATCTTAAATCAGCTTTTTGAGAAAATCTAGTTTCTCCACTGGTTTATGCCGTATATACCAATTATGAAAAAGACTTTCAAAGCTGAGCATATGATGTATGTTTATGACTTGAAACTAAAGGTACAGTACCAGATTTTGATTCACTTATTGTAGATGAGGAGAATTTCAAGATTTTTGAGTTTGAGTACAATACAGCACAAGATGTCACCAATGCTCGAGAAAAGATTTGGAGCCTAACAGATTTACCAAGGAAATATTCCTTTGATCTTGAAGAATATGACTTTGCAAATAAGAAATTTAGAATTTATATCAGTCTGAAATAAAATTATTTGAAAATAAAAAGGAGGAATCTGACTTTTTATCTTCTTTTTTTAATACAAAATGAATATGAAACAACTCCAGAAAATTCAAGAAATGGAAACCATTCTTAATGAAATGAATCAGATGCTAGAAGAAGTAAATGCCTCTTTTGAGAAGCGAAAAGCTCTAAGACCACAGATTAAAAAACTGCTAAAATACTACGAAAGTAAAGCTTGGTTTAGAGATGTTGAAGCGAGTAATAATTGAGAAATTCCAGAGGATATTCCACATGGTGTTTTGAGTGAAGATGGTGCTTGGAACGCATTCGTTTTTGAATATTGACTTGCAAAAGAACTTCAAAAATTTACAAAGTTAGTGCTGAAAAGGTAATCATTTCCTCTCGGAAGGGAGTTCTCATAGAACTATTAATTGACTACTTATCTCTTTTATCAAAACTATCTTATCACTATGAAAAAATTAGCACTCCTCTGCTCACTTTGAGTAATTTTAGCTTGATGTTCAACTCAGACTCCAACAGTTAATAATTCACTTACTGGGGATCAGACAATAGAATCATGAACTACTACTTATCATCAGCTTTCTTGAATTACCTATTCAAATATTAGTGATGAGGTATCAAAACAGAAAGTCAAGCAGGCGCTCAGTGCTGCTGACATTGATGAAAAAACAATTGAAGATTTTTTTGGGGCTGTTGATTTATTTAATACGAGCGTTCACAATCAAGGTCTAAGCTCTTGATTTACATACAACAAAGATGCGAATTTTGAATATGATAGTTCTTCTATTCCTACTGTGCAAGAGAAAAATAATCCTGACTTTCTTTGATACAACTGTAGAATTACCTCATATTCCCTCTTGAAAAACTTTATAAGAATCAAAAATCCAGTTGATAACTTAAATTTGGAGAACCTTTCATTTGATACTCTATCTCTCAAAGCTAGACCGATTCTTACGGATGAGGAAGTAAAAATCTTCGAGAATTTCTTTGCAAGAATCCCAACAGCTGCAACTGCTACTCAATCTGAAAATATTCAAAAAGCAAAAGAAAACTGGATAAAAAAAGGTGTCGAATTTATCAATACTAAAGCAAGTTTAATCTCAGTATTTTTCCACGATACCATAGATCCAGAGAGTTCAAATCTCTTTATCGGACATATTGGGGTACTCGTTCCAACAAGTGATTCTCAGTTATTGTTTATTGAAAAGCTAGCTTTTGATCAGCCGTATCAAGCGATCAAGTTTAGGAATAGATCTGAACTCAATAGCTATCTCATGGGAAAGTATGATGTAGACTATTCTGGAGAGAGCTCTAGACCGTTCATCTTTGAGAATTGAGAACTTATGTCTGGGTATGCATTAAATCCTGAAATTACTCAAAAGGTTAAAGAAAATCTCGAGTTTCAGAATACCGCAGAATAATAGTAGTATAGATCCTTATTTTCAAAATATAAAAAAGCCTGGTTAAATCAGGCTTTTTCTTTTTTTATTCTTTAGATTTTTTACCATATTGTCTGAGATAAGAATTTAGCCAAGTATGCAAGTCTTCGGTTGTTATATCAAGCTCATCAGTTGAAAGAGGTACTCCACTCTTGCGTAATGTCTTGATCATATCCTTCTTAAGCTGTCAGTTTTTTAAGGCTTTGATATATGGCTCTGGATCTTTGAAAATGAGGAAAACTGCTTTAGATCACTCGGATTTCGCAATAATAAACTCATCTATATCTTCTCGCTTGACTTCTCATACCGAGCGTCCAAGGACTGTTTGCTTATAGGTCAGTCCATGAGCGGTTAATAATACCCCTCTCTTTTCCTCTGGGCGAAAGAGCTCT
>ERZ772766.1368-NODE-1368-length-13180-cov-21.063390_pt1 | contig 13180 bp, 15 predicted proteins | sample MGYA00511379_ERZ772766 | MGnify/ENA primary metagenome ERZ772766 (study PRJEB29015, sample SAMEA2737895) | human oral metagenome | biome: human oral; feature: human-associated habitat; material: dental | place: China | collected 2116 ...
CGCCTGCTTGTGCTGCTTGCAACTCGAAACCTATGGAGCAGCAGCCTGCAGCAGCGCCGATCAGGTATTCCATCGGATTTGGGGCGGCGTTTCCACCGCCCATGTTTTTCGGTTCGTCTGTGGTAAAGGCTGGGAAGCGGCGCACGGAGATTTCGTTCTTTGTGCCGGATACCCAGCGCGAATTGGCGCGTAATGCTGCCTTGCCTTTTGTATGGTCGTTTTCAATCGCTGCCATGGTAGTTCGGAAACGTTCGATATCTAACCCGTTAATCATGTTTTGTCCTTTCATATGATGAATTGCAGATGGTTTTTCGCTACACTTACACGCCCATTTTCCACGCGGAGATGCGTTTCAAATTATCCACCGTGTCGTGATTGACGATGGCGGCGAACGTGCTGTCCAGTTTGGCAATTTCGGCTTTGTCTTCATCGCTGAGCGCAAAGTCAAAGACGTTCAAGTTTTCCGCCATGCGTTCGAGTTTGGTGGATTTTGCCAACACGATGATGTCACGTTCCACCAGCCAGCGGGTAATCACTTGCGCCACGGATTTTCCGTATTTCGCACCGATTTTGCTTAACACAGAGTTGTGGAAAATATCGTTTTTGCCTTCGGCAAACGGCGCCCATGCTTCCACGGCGATGCCTTCAGCCTGCAAAGCGGCAACGGCTTCGTTTTTTTGTTGGAACGGATTGATTTCAATCTGATTAGCCTGCGGCATCACTTTATTAAATAGCCCCAAATCCACCGCGCGCACGGGCGAAAATTTTGAAGTTTTTAAAGTTTGAAAAATGCTTGGGAATTTGACCGCACTTTTTACGTAGAGATAAGGAAAAGGTCGTCTGAAAAACTAAATCCGTTTTCATACGACCTTATTAACAATAAGAGCATGGACGTTTACGCTATCAGTAATAGACTATAATCTACTTTTGGTAAATATTTTTATACATTATAGTTAATCCAATTATTAAAATCTAATATTATAATATCCGCATTATATACAATATCTATATTAGGTATTGGAGAGATTATAGGTGTAAACCAATTTTCAACATTTTGATTACTACACTGATCTTTTAATCCATCAATAAAATTCTCATATGATATTGATGAATACATTAATCTACTATAACCATCTTTATCTCCTAATGATGAAAGATTAGATGCTTCAGTGACAGCTGTACCAATCCATACTTTTTCATTAATTCCGACACCTTTTCGCCCTGTTTTAATGACTAAATCGTACCCTGTCGACATCCCTATTCCTGCTCTAATAGGCTCAATCCCTCTTTTTGTTAACATCTTATTAAACATCTTAATAAATGTGTTTGCATAGAAGGTTTTATTTGCACAATTTAGAATATCTTCTTGTGAAGGCGTATTATAAATTGCATAAACACAATCTCCACGAATGCCTATCTCAAGCATGAATTCATCATTATCTCTCAGTATTTCAATCAGTTCAGAAATAAATGCTCTGATTACTTTTGCAGTTTCCTCCTGATTCTTGCTTGTAAATAATCTACTTGAATCCCGAATATCTATAAAAATACTGGTTAACCATGTCCTGTATCCATTTTCAAAAGTAAAATTACCATCTACTGGTAATTTCTTCTTTTCTTCTATGATCATATGATTATCTAGAATACTTTCTACTCGGTTTTTTCCCTGTATATAGTCATACTCTGACATTGTTATCTCCTATTTCTGAAAAATGTAAAGCCACGAAACCAATAAAAAAATAATGCTTATACCACTTATTTTTACTCCCTTATTATAATTTTTAAATTTTTGTTCACAAATCTTGGAGTTGATATATATTTGTGAAACTAAATCTTCAATGTATTTATTCAAATCAGTCGCTTTAAGACACTTCAAATAGGCTTGTTGGTTCCTGTTTGATGCAATATGCCCGAAGAAAATATTAGATTTTCTATCCTCGTTATTGGTTATTTTTGCCATCAAGGCCTTGCTTAGAAAGTAAAGTCCAATTATGAAACATATAGCTGATACCAAAAATATAAGCATAAAAATAAATAAAACGACTTCATCTGTTCTATTTCTAGGATTTGCACAAAAAACACTTTTTATAAATTCTGTTGTGGGTGTTTTTAAAGTAGATAAAATGGTTAAAATAGCGCCAAAAAATGAGAACCAAAATGATACTTTGGTATCACAATTTGAAATAAATCCAATAATCCTATCAAGAGTCAAATGCAATTTATCCGTATCGTTCGATAATCTCCATTGTTGCTTATACATTGTTTTACCTGTATCTGTTAAATTTACTCAATTATTTGGGGAATGCGATGATAATTCAATAGTTACTGCAAAAATAATTTTCTCAATAGAATAAATTTCGTATCAATGCCCCTGTGGTGGCGGTGGAAGCCGCGTTGTACCCGAAATTAAAGCCGATTTTGAACCAATACCCGAAGAGATAATTGCCATGCCGATTTCCGCACCGCTCAAAATGGCGTTGGTCGCTTCGCCCGATTATCTGGCGCAACACGGTTCGCCGAAAAATATTGACGATTTGCAGCAGCACCGCCTTATCGGCATAAAACTCTCCGCCGAACACGGCGCGGAAATACAGTGGGAATTCAAATACAAAAAAGAGCTGATTACGTTCACGCCCAAATCGCAGTTTTCCATCAACAACCATCTACGCCTGCAAGCCGTTTCAGACGGCCTCGGCATCACTTGGCTGCCGCATATCATCGCCGCAGACGCACTCCATTCTGGGCAGTTGGTCGAGCTGTTGCCCGAGTATGCCATCACTTACGATCCGCTTTACCTCTATTACCCCAGCCGCCGCGGGCATTCCAATGTGTTTAAGCTGATTGTGGAGGCGCTGCGGGTGGAGGCTACCTGAAAGCAAAAAGGCAGCCTGAAAATGGGGGAATGGAGTTTGAGGCTGCTTTTTGTTGAGTGGGTTGGGCAATTGATGCACGGATAATGCCCGATTTGCTTTACTTCAATAAAAAAAGCAGTCTGAAAGGCCGTCTGAAAACTTTTCAGACGGCCTTTTACCTTACTTCGTAGCAATGTTCACTTCCGCCGACATCCCCGGCGCGAGGCGTTCCAAATCCTGCTGCCCTGCGTCAAATACGATTTTTACGGCGATGCGTTGGGCGATTTTGACGAAGTTGCCCGTGCCGCTGTCGGCTTTAATCAGGCTGAATTCGGAGGCGGTGGCGGGCGAGATTTCGGCGACTTTGCCGCTGAACGCCTTGCCGCCGAGTGCGTCGATACTCACGCTGGCACTCTGCCCGATTTTCACGTTGGCCATATCGGTTTCTTTGATGTTGGCGATGATCCAGCGTTCGGGCGGCACGACGGACATCAGCTGCGTGCCCGCGCTCACAAGCTGCCCTTGTTTTACGCTGACTTCGCCGAGTTTGCCGCTGGCGGGCGCGTAAATCACAGTATGCCCCAAATCCTGTTTTGCCAAGTCCAGCAGGGCTTGCGCGTTGGCGATGCCCGCCTGTGCGCCCTCGCGCCCTACGCCCGTGTTGATAATGTTCTGCTGCGCCACGGCGTATTGCTCCTGCGCCTGTTTCAGGCCCGCTTCGGCTTGTTTAACGGCGGTTTGCGCGGCATCGCGGCTGCTTTGCGACACGGCATCGGCACTTACCGCCTGTATGCGCTGCCATTCGCGGCGGGCGCGGTCAAGCTGGGCGCGGGCGTTGTCAATCGCGGCTTGGTTGGCTTTGGAGACGGCGATGGCGGAGGCTTTGTCCTGCGCGGTTTTGTTCAACGCCGCCTGCTGCCCCGCCAGCCCAGCTTCGGCTTGGGCGACTTTGGCGCGGTAGGGCGCGGGGTCGATTTCCACCAGCGGCTGCCCTGCTTTTACGTTGTCAAAATCGCGCACCAGCACTTTCTGCACATAGCCGCCCACGCGCGGGCTGACGGTGGTTACGCTGCCGCGCACATAGGCGTTGTTGGTGTAAACCTCGCCCATGCCGAAGGGCGGCAGGCGGAAGGCATACAGGGCAAGCACCACGCCGATTGCGCTGGCGGCGAGTATGCCGATGCTGCCGAAACGGTGTTTTTCAGGCTGCCATTGGGCGGGCTCTTGCGGCTCGGGCGGGGTTTCAGACGACGTTTCAGGCTGCATCTCGGGCTGCGGCACGGCGGTTTTTTGGGATTCGGTGTCGGGTTGTTCGGGGGTGTCGGGTTGGGACATTTTTTGCTTTCCGTTGATTTGGGGGTTGATTCGGTTAATGGATTGGTGCGGTGGTTTTCAGGCTGCCTTTAATGCCGTCTGAAACACTATTTCCCCAACGCCGCAAACACTTTCGCCTTCTCCGCCGCCAGAATATCAATCTTGTAATAACGGCGGTACAGCCACAGGGCGACGGCGACGAGGGTCGATACCGCCGCCATCGCCGCCAGCAGTGCGAACAGGTCGCTGTATGCCGCCACCGACGCTTCTTTGCCCGCCTGCGCGGTGATTTGCGAGACGGCGCGGCCTTGCAGCAGCACCGGGTCGGAGAGGGTGGCGGAGAGGGCGGCGGCGTTGCGCTGGATGTCGGCGGCGAGCGCGGGGTTGGAGAGGGTCAGGTTTTGCGCGATGGCGGCGAGGTGGTCGCGGGTGCGGTAAGTTAAAAACGCGCTGAATGCCGCCGCACCCGCCAGCCCGCCGAGGGTTTGCGACAGGCCGAACACGGCGGAGAAGCTCATCATGTGGTCGGGGCTTTTCGCCAGCGCGCGCAGTGCGCCTTCAAGCATCATCGGCCCCATAAACAGCAGCGAGGCAAAGGCAACGATAAACTGGCTGAAATAAAGTTGCGCGGGGCGGGTCTGCATGCCCACGCCGATTTCCAGCCACGCACCGAGGGCGAAACAGGCGAGCGCAACCATCACGGGGCGGCGGATGTCGTTGATATCCAGCAAAATCAGGCTGCCGACCACACCCGCCAGCATTCCGCCCGCAACAATCAGGTAAAACGTGCTCATCTGCGCGCTGCCCACGCCCACCGCGCCCATCAGCCCCGCCGCGCCGACGGTCTGCTCCGAGGTCAAGAGCCGCGCCATCGCGCCCATCACGGCGAAGATGAGGATTTGCGGCACGGTCATCCAGTGCCAGTCCAGCATCGGCTTGTGCCGCGTCGATTCGATGTACAACGCCAGCCCCGTCAGCCCCACTCCGCCCGCGAGCAGCCAGCCGAGCCACTGCGTCGTCCACCACACCGTGCGCCCCTGCACAAGAAAGGCGCACAACAGCGCGATGCCGGAGGCGAACAGGGTAAAGCTGAGCGCGTCGGTCAGCGTGAACGATTTGCGCACGGTGATGCCGGGCGGCAGCGGCAGGGCGAATAGGCAGGCGGTGCAGGCGAGCGCGAGGGTAGCCTGAAAGGCGAACACGCCGTTGAGGTCGCCATCGCCATACAGCAGCGGCACGAGGCTCTGCGCCAGCGGCGTGCCGACCTGCATCAGCCCCAGCCCGAACACCAGCCCGACCAGCTTTTTTGTGCCGGTAAAGCCCTGCATCATGTAGTAAATCGACAGCACCAGCAGGCCGCTGGCGGCGACGGCAGCGGCAACACGCGCGATGAGTTCCACTTCGTAATGGTGATAAACCAGTTGCAGCAGGCTGGCGGCAAGCTGGGCGAACAGGGTGATGCGGACGAAGCGTTGCAGGCCATACGCCTTGCGGACTTTGAAAAAGAGGACGCTCATGCAGGCGTAAGCCATGAAATACGCCGCCTGAATCCAGCCGCCCTGCTGCAAATCGAGCGACAAATCGCCGCGCAGCTGCGGCAGCGAGGCGGTGAGCAGCCCGTTTTGAAAGCCCGACGACAGCGCGAGCAACAGGCCGATGGCGAGATACGCGAGCCGCCGCTTTTTCGGATGCTCGGGCGAGGCGGGCGAACCCGGCATAAAGGGCATTTCATGCGGCTTGAAGGTGTAGCCGCCGGATTGCAGGGGCATGGGGAGTCCTTATGGGTAGGTCGGGTAGGGATGCCCGACTAGCTTGCTGGTTTTCAGGTAGCCTTTGCGTTTCAGGCTGCCTCAAACTTTCGTCATTCCCGCGCAGGCGGGAATCTTGTTCGGGTTTCGGCGACGGTGGTTTTTGCTGCCTTTTGATGCGGCTCAACCAAGATTCCCGCCTGCGCGGGAATGACAGCAAAATTTTGTTTCAGAAGACATTTAGGATTTTAGCTTCGCAGAAACTCGCGTTGCTCGTTTTCAGGCTGCCTTATTTGTCCGCCGCAAAACCTCCGCCAAAGGCGGTATTTAACGCCAGCCACGCGGTAAATAGCTTCGCCTGTGCCTGCGCCAGTTGCGCTTCGTTTTGCAGGGTTTCATCCTGCGCGGCGAGCCAGTCAAGCTTGTTGTCCAGCCCCGTGCGGTAGCGGCTTTGCGCGGCGGCGGCGTTTTTGCGGGCCAGCGCGGTCATCTCGGTTTGGTCGCGCACGGCTGCGGCAGCGGTTTCGTATTGCGTCAGCGCGTCGGCCGCCTCGCGCAGGGCGGTGTAAACGTTTTTGTTGTAACGCGCCGCCTGCTCGTCAAACTCGGCTTCCTTGCGCGACAGGTTCGCCCGCAACGTGCCGGAAGTAAAAATCGGCAGGCTCACGCTCGGCAGCAGTCCGGCGAGAAACGACGACGAATGCGGCAGGTTGCCGATTTCCACATTGGACAAGCCGGCCAGCGCCTTGATGGTAATGTTCGGATAAAACTCGGTTTTCGCGCTGGCAACCAGATGGCGGCGGGCGGTCAGTGCCTCGCGCTGCGCCGCCAAATCGGGGCGTTTGCCGAGCAAATCGGCGGTGAGCTGCGACACGGGCGGTGCGGGGGTGGTGGTGGCGGGATTGGGCGCGAAAGTGTCCAACGCCTGCGCCGGTTGTCCTGTCAGCGCGGCAAGCGCGTGGCGCACTTGGGCAATATTGCCGTCCAAATCTGACAAGGCAGCCTGAAAACGGCTGTTGCCCTGTTGCACGGCATAGAGTTTGCTCGGTGCAAGTTGTCCTGCGCGAATCAGCTCGCGCACCACCTGCTCGCGTTCGCGATTCAACTGCGCCCGCTGCGCCACGCGCTGCCGCGTTTCCAGCAGCAACTGCCATTGGCGGTAATACGTCGCCACGCCCTGCGCCAGCAGCAGCCGCGTCTGCGCGATTTCGTATTCCACGGCGCGTTGCTGCCCCAGCGCGGCTTCCAGCTGGTGCTTGTATTTGCCGAATACATCGGGCGACCATTGCCCTTGCAGTTGCAGCGATTCATAGGTGATATTGGTGCCGTGGTCGCCCAGCAGCCGCTTTTCCAAATCGCTGATGAGTTCGGGTTTCTCGCGCTCGTTTACGCCGTCGCGGTGCAGCAATGCGCCGCTCAGCCCCAAACCGATTTTCACGCCGCGCTGCGCATCCGCCAAATCAGCCCCCGCCTGCGCCTGCCGCAAACGCGCCTGCGCCGCCGTCAAATCGGGCGAACGCGCGAGGGCGGTGTCAATCAGGCCGTCGAGCTTGGCATCGTTGAGCGCACGCCACCATTGCGGCGCAATCGGTGGTTGCGGTGCGGTGGAAAGACCGAGTGTTTCGGCGGTTTCCACGGCGGCGGCGGGGTGCTTGGGATGGGTGGCGCAGCCCGAAAACAGCGCGGCACAGAGGAAAAATAAAGGGAAGCGTTTGAACATTTTGAAATATATATAAACAGGAATCGGGATGATTATAACGGAAATCGTATCGGGCGGGGGTTGGAAAACTTCAACGCAAAAGGCAGAGACCTTTGCAAAATTTCTTTTCCCCAACAACCGAAACCCAAAAACAGGTTTTCGGCTGTTTTCGCCCCCAACCACTCCTGATTTTACCCAAATGCCCCCTTAATCCTCCCCGGATACCCCATAATAAGGCATCCGGGCCGCCTTTTAGGCGCAAACAGGCACACTTAGCCTGTTAGCCGCTTTCAACAGGTTCAAACACATCGCCTTCAGATGGCTTTGCGCACTCACTTTACACAGTCCGAAATAGGCTGCCCGGGCATAGCGGAATTTACGGTGCGACGTTCCAAAACTCTGTTCGACCACATAACGGGTTTTCGACAAATACCGGTTGCGTTTGGTTTTGCGCATGTTGAGGAAATGTGCTTCATTTTGCCGAATCAGGTAGTCGTGGTTGCCGTAGATCAAATGGTGTTGCCCGTTAAGCCGTTGCAGCACGGCTTCGATGTGTGCGGGCTTTTTGGCAAAGCAGACATCGCCAAGGTTGTATACAGTGTCTTGCGGAGTAACGACGCGGTTCCAGCAGTCGATCAGGTATTCGTTCAGCTCGTCGGCGTTATCGCTTTGTTGGCGGAATTGCGGGCAGTATCGGGCAATGTTGGGATGGGAGAAGTGCCAGTCGGCGGTGAAATAGGTTTGGGCATGGGATACTCGGTTTCTAGTGATCTGACAATGAAAAACAAGGTGCAGGCTGCTTTTAATCGCACCAACCATGCCCCACCCATACTTTCAGGCAGCCTTTAAACAACAAAAAAATAAAACACAAAAGCCAAAAACCGCCCGATGATTTCCCATTAAGAAAATATATTCTTCCCCAAACAGGATGGTTCGCGCAAAAGTTTCCCGTAAAATCATCCGCTTCAAAACGAATTGGGAAACACCATGAACAAAATGCCCGTATTGTTTGTCGGACACGGCAGCCCGATGAACGCGCTGGATGCGGAAAACCCGTTCAACCAAGGCTTCCGCCGCATTGCGCAGAAATTTGCCAAGCTCAAAGCCATTCTGATGATTTCGGCGCACTGGTACGGCAACCGTTTGCAGGTAACGTCCGGCGAACGCCCCGAAATGATTTACGATTTTTACGGCTTCCCCGCAGCACTCAGCCAAGTGCAATATCCCGCGCCCGGCTCGCCCGAACTGGCGGGGCTGGTGCGCTCGCTGTTGCAGCCTGAAAATGTGGAAATGAATCCGGAACGGGGCTTAGACCACGGCGCGTGGGCGGTGCTGAAACACTTGTATCCCGAAGCCGACATTCCTGTGGTGCAGCTCAGCTTGAACCTGATGCAGCCTGCACAATGGCATTTCGATTTGGCGAAAAAACTCGCCCCGCTGCGCGAACAAGGCGTGCTGGTGGCCGGCAGCGGCAACATCGTGCACAACCTGCGCACCATGCGCCGCGAACCCGCCGCCGGCTACGACTGGGCAATAGACTTCCGCAATGCCATCAACCGCGCCCTTGCTGCGCGGGACAACGACACGCTAGTGCATTACGAACGGCTGGGGGAAGCCGCCGCGCTCTCCGTGCCGTCGCCCGAACACTACCTGCCGCTGCTCTACACCGCCGCGCTGCGCGAACCGCAGGACGATATGGAAATATTCAATGACAAACTCGCCTTCGGCTCAATCAGCATGACTTCCGTTTTGATAGGGTAAGAGGCCATGACAAAACAACGCGGGCCGGAACCGCTGCACGCCTGCCCAAAAGCCCGCTACGAGGACGGCTTAGACACGGCGAAATCGGACGTATTGGCCGACGTATTGCGACAAATTGGCGTGCCGCTTGTGGCGCGGCAAACCGAAAGCGGCCGGGCGCAAATTGCTTCGGACAGTTTGCGCTAGATGGGTTGCAGGCTGCTTGAACATGGTTTTCAGTAGCCTTTTGGCTGTTTGGGGCAGCCTGAAAACGCAAAAAAAGCAGCCTGCACGGTGGTTTTCAAAGGTGCAGGCTGCTTTTTATCTTGCCGACATATGTTCCAATGCCTCCCCAAAATAATCCGCCACCGCCCTTACGCTGGGGCTGCGGCGTACGTCTTCGTGCATCACCAGCAAGAGTTCCGCCGGGAATTCGGGCGGCGGCGCATCCTGATTGGGCGAGACGGGATGCAGCCTGTCGGCGGGGAAAACAGCGAAATCGGGCAGGATACCGATGCCGATTTGTTCGCACACGGCTTGTTTGACAGCGGCGAAGTCGTTGCTGGCGAAGGAAATGTCGGCATCTTCGCCGATTTGTTCGGCAAACCAGCGGGAAAAACGGGTGTTTACGGCAATTTGCACGAAACGCCAGTCTTCGCGGCGGATGGTTTTCAGGTAGCCTTCATGGCCGTAGATGCGGTAGGAGAAATGGGCGATGCGGCGCACGGCAAGGTCGTTTTGGGTGGGGCGGACGAGGCGCAGGGCGATGTCGGCTTGGCGGCCGTGCAAGTCGGCGAGTGCGGCATCACTTTGAATGATAAGGCGTATATCGTTGTGTTTGCGGTAGAAATCGGCAATGTGGGGCATCAGCAGGAGTCGGGCGACGAATGGCGGTGCGGAAATGACGACGCTGTGCCGCAGCTCGGCCTGTTCGCGCGCGGTACGCTGCAACATGCTCATATCTTTACAGATTTCGCAGGCATGGCGGTAAAGCCGTTCGCCTTCTGGGGTGAGTAGGTAGCGTTTGCCGATGCGGTCGAACAGGCGCAGGCCGAGTGCGTTTTCCAGCTGGGCGATTTGCCGCGAGACGGTGCTGTGCTGCACGCCCAAGTGTTCGGCGGCAGCGGTAAGGGTGTGTTTTTCCACGAGAGTGGTGAAGTGGCGGATACCGTTCCAGTCCCAATCTATTATGGTTTCCTTTGTGCATTTTTTGTCTGTGTTTGCCAATTTATCTTATTTCCGTGTTTTTATAAACGGTATAAACTGTGCAATATGGATTTTTTGAGGGGAACGAGATGAAAAAACTGCCGAAAAAATACGCAGGCGTGCTGTTTTCTTTTTACGCTTCGGCGGTGATGGTGCTGATTGTGAGCGCGGTGCTGGTGGCGCTGAATACCGGCATCGATGCGGGCTACCCGCTGCGCTTGTTGAAATCGTATTTGATTACTTGGCCGGTGGCATTCGCCAGCCTGCTCGGCGTGCGGCCGTTAGTGGTGAAATGGGTGGCGGCTTCGGTGGCGGATTGAGGCTACCTGAAAGCGCACAAAGCAGCCTGCACTTTTGTTTTAAAATGTGCAGGCTGCTTTTACTACATCACCCCCATCCCGTTTTTCAGACGGCCTTCAGGCTACCTGAAAGCGCAGCTTCAACGAAGTTAAAACGAAGCGAAGCGAGTTTCTGCGAAGCTAAAACGCCACACACAAAAGAAAAACCGCCATGCCCAACCGCACCGCCGCCATCCTCGCCACCGCGCTCGCCCCGCTGATTTGGGGCAGCACCTATCTGGTTACCACCGAATTTCTGCCGCCGGACCGACCGTTTACCGCCGCGCTTATCCGTGTTTTACCCGCCGGGCTGTTGCTGTTGGCGTGTACACGGCGAATACCTAAACGCAGCGAATGGCTGACGGTTGTTTTGCTCGGTTTTCTGAACATCGGCTTTTTCCAGGCCATGTTGTTTGTGGCGGCGTATCGCTTGCCGGGCGGTTTGGCGGCGGTGCTGAGTTCCACGCAGACGCTGATGGTGTTGGTGTTCACTTGGTTAATCGGCAAAACCATGCCGCCGAAAGCGGCTTGGGCTGGGCGGCGACAGGCGTGGCGGGGATTGCGCTGTTGGTGCTGTCGCCGCAGGCACGCTACGACACGCTCGGCATTTTGGCGGCACTGGCGGGCGCGGCGGCGATGGCCTTGGGCGTGTATTTGTCGAAACACCGCCGCACTTCGCTGCCCGTGTTGGCGTTCACCGGCTGGCAGTTGTTTATCGGCGGACTGTGTCTGCTGCCCACCGCCCTGTTGGCCGAACCGCCGCTGGAAACGTTAAGCGCGGCCAATCTCGGCGGCTACCTGTATCTGTGCCTGTTCGGTGCGGTGCTGGCCTATGTACTGTGGTTCGACGGCATCGCCAAACTGCCGCCCGCCGCCGTGTCGTCGCTGGGATTGCTCAGCCCCGTCTGCGCCTTCGTGCTGGGCTGGCTGTTCCTCGGCCAGGGCATGGACGCAAAATCGCTGGCGGGCTTCGCACTGGTGCTGGCTTCGATTTTCGGTGTGCAGCGGGCGGTGGGGAAGGCTACCTGAAAGCGGAGCTTCAACGAAGTTAAAAAGAAGTTTCTGCGAAGCTAAAAAGCAGCCTGCACTTTTGTTTTAAAATGTGCAGGCTGCTTTTTCTGTCCGTACTGCAATCTCATCAATAATCGGGTCGCTTTCACCTAGGCCTTTCCCTAAACTTGAGCCGTTTTCAACAGCAATATTGGGGAAAGACTATGTCAAACCTATTGGATTTAAAAGATAAAACAGCCGCCGTTATAGGCGCATCGTCAGGCATCGGGCGTGCCGTTTCGCTACTGTTGGCGGAACACGGTGCCAATGTTGTTTTGTGCGCCCGCCGTACCGACAAACTGGAAGAAACCGCCGCCCTGATTCGTGCACAAGGCGGACGGGCGGTTACCGTGGCAGGCGATGCGGTGTTGCCTGAAACGCACGAAACGGTTGTCCGCACGGCGCAGCGCGAGTTCGGCGGCTTGGACATTGCAATCAACAATGCAGGCACGCTGGGTGCGTACAAACCTCTGGCGGAACTTTCCCCTGAAGAATGGCGGGCTACGCTGGACGGCAATCTGACTGCCGCCTTCCTCGGCGCACGCAGCCAAATCCCCGCCATGCTGGCACGCGGCGGCGGTGCGATGGTATTCACGTCCAGCTTTGTCGGCACCAGTTGCGCCCTGCCGAACATGGGTACATACGGCTGTGCCAAAGCCGCACTTTCCGCATTGGCCAAAAGCATTACCGCCGATTACGCCGCCCAAGGCATCCGCGCCAACGCCCTGCTGCCCGGCGGCACGGACACGGAAATGATGTCTGCCGATCCTCAACAGCGCGCGTGGGCAGAAGGGCTGCACGCGGTCAAACGCATTGCCCGCCCGGAAGAAATCGCTGCCACAATTTTATTTTTGGTCAGCCCGATGAGCAGTTTTATCACGGGTGCGGCAATATCTGCGGATGGGGGAAATTCGGCGGTAAAATAGGTTTTCAGACGGCCTGAAAGCGTAAAAAAGCAGCCTGCACTTTGTGTTGTGAATGTGCAGGCTGCTTTTTTATGCTCGAACCGCAACCCCATCAACAATCGGGTCGCCACCCGGCTGCTTTACGCGTATCCTAACGCCATGAAACTTCAAAACAACTCCATGTCCCCGAATCAAACCCGCCAATTCCTCCGCATTGCCCGCGCTATCGAATACCTTTACGACCATGCCGCCGAACAGCCCGATTTGGCGCAAGTGGCGGCGGCAGTGCACGTCAGTCCCGAACATTTGCAGCGCGAATTTTCCGCAT
>ERZ772766.1371-NODE-1371-length-13171-cov-36.804819_pt1 | contig 13171 bp, 8 predicted proteins | sample MGYA00511379_ERZ772766 | MGnify/ENA primary metagenome ERZ772766 (study PRJEB29015, sample SAMEA2737895) | human oral metagenome | biome: human oral; feature: human-associated habitat; material: dental | place: China | collected 2116 ...
ACATCTTCGCCGAGGAGGGCAAGGGCCTCTACGACGTGCGCGAGGCGATCCTGGGCCACCAGCAGCAGGGCGGCAGCCCCACGGCCTTCGACCGGATCATGGCGACCAAGCTCGTCGCCTACTCCCTGGAGCTGCTGGCTGGTGCCCTCAAGCGCGGCGAGCCGACGGCCTCCTACGTGGGCATGGTGGGGGGCAAGGTCTCCGACCACCCCTTGGACCGCATGAACGACGACCTCGACCGCGACAACCGTCGTCCCCGCTACCAGTGGTGGCTGGGCCTGCGCCCCGCCGTGGCCCTGGTCAGCCAGAACAGTGGGACCCTGACGCTCGAGGACGTTCCCGACTTCGGCGAGGCGGTCGACGACGCGGCCGGCGATCAGAGGTAGCTGGACGTGACTGGCCGCCCCGGTGGTGGCTCCAGCGGTCCCACCCGGGACCGCTGGAGCCACCACCGGGGCGGACGCGGCCCGCACTCGGAGGAGCGCCTGGGCGGCCCTGGTCCTGCTTGTCGGACGCCTGTCGCTCGGCGTCGTCCTGGCTCTGGTGGGCGGCCCCTGGCAGGTCCTCGCCGTCCTGCACCTGGGGGCACTGGCGATCTGGTTCCTCGTGTGGCGCCGCGGCTGGCGCGACCTGCTTCGATCCGCGGGGCCTCGCAGTCCCTGGTTGCTCTTCGCCGTCGGCGCGGGCCTGTGCGCTCTCAGCGCCGTGGCACACCACCCGATCGACCGGATGGAGCCGGTTCACCACTCCGTCCGTTATCGCCATGCTCGCCGAGACGCTGGTGACGGCCGCGGCCGTCTGGTACCTGGGACGCCCGAGCCACAAGTCAGCATCCCACCGCTAGGCCGGGCTTCGGAAGCCTGTCGGACTCGAGACTGCCCGGGGTCTGGAGGACACGCGGTGGGCCTCACGGACTGTACCCGCGATATCCGACGTCGAGGGCTGGGGTGCGTCCACGACGAACCACGTGCTTGTCCGCTCCTGAGCTGCGGGGCCGGGTATCGTGCCTGGCGTGCGCGCGCTGACCCGACCCCGGTTCCTTCTGGCCGCCGCCTTGGCGGGCGTGGCCGCGGGTCTCGTCGGGATCGCGATGGCGCTGCTCCTGGAGCTCTTCGAGGCGCTGTTCTACGGCGTCGCCCACGGCGGGCTTCTGGAGCGTCTGGCCGCTGCCCCGCCCTGGCGGCGCGTACTCGCCCCGACCATGGGCGGCCTCGTCGCCGGTGGCGTGTGGTGGTGGCTGCGCGCAACCGGTGGGGTGGCCGACGTGGAGACCGCGGTGGCGGACCGCTCGGGTAGGGAGGCAACCCGGATGGGACTGGTACGTCCCTTCCTCGACGCCGTCACCCAGGTCCTCACGGTCGGTTCAGGCAACTCGGTGGGCCGCGAGGGCGCTCCGCGTCTGGCCGCCGGGGCGGTCGCGGCCGGACTCGCCGCCCGCCTGGGGATCGGCAGGCCCGAGAGCGCGATCCTCATCGCCTCCGCCGCCGGGGCCGGCCTGGCAGCCATGTACAACGCGCCGCTGGGAGGGGCGGCCTACGCCGTCGAGCTCGTCATGGTCGCCGGGATGCGGCAGCGCGGGGCCCTCGTGGCGGTCCCGGTGTGCGTCATCGCCACGCTCGTCTCCTGGCTGCACTCCCACGGACGGCCCGCCTTCGAGGTCGCCTCGCAAGGACTGTCGTCGGGGACCGTCCTCGGACTGGTTCTGCTCGTGCCCGTCGCCGCTGCGCTGGGAGTGGGCGCCAGGCGACTGTGGTCGTGGATGCTGGCACGCCGGGTGCGCGCCGTACGGTGGCTGCCAGTGGCGATCGGGGTGGCGGGACTGATAACTGGGTTGGTGAGCCTGTGGGTTCCGGCCGTCGTCGGCAATGGCCGCGACGCCATGGAGGTGGCCCTGGGCGCCCACGTTCCGGAAGACTCGAGCGGCGCCCCGGGTGCGGTCCTGGTCATGCTGCTGGGCATCGTGGCCCTCAAGCCGGTCCTCACCGGGCTCACGCTCGGGGCCGGTGCCACCGGGGGACGCCTGGCCCCCTCCCTGGCCGTGGGATCGAGCGCGGGAGCCGCGCTGGCGATCGCGCTTCAGGCCGGCGGGATGGAAACCAGCATCTCGGTGCTGGCGATGGCGGGCGCGGGCGCAGTGCTCGCCACGACCCAGAAGGCCCCCGTCTTTGGGATCGTCTTCACCTGGGAGCTGGCCCGGGCCGGAGCCTGGACGCTGGTAGCCCTGTTCGCCGTCGTCCTGATGGTCATGCTGCTGACCTCCCCCACCTGGCGGCAATCCGCAGTATCCCAGCTGCGGGGCTCGGGGAAGCGATAGCCGAAGCCTCCTGCCACGTGTCAGGGTCATTAAATCTTCCGATCGACCGTATACTCCTGCGCGGATCGCGACAGACAGACACTTCTCACCGGAATCACTATGGATCGTCAAAGGGGCGTCGCCCCGCCCCGCCACGCGTTACGGCCCTCCGCGGCCGACGCCTATACCTTCGAGACCGGGCAGCCCGCTGTTTCCGAGAGCGTCACCCTTGCCGCCGTCGCCCTGCTGGTCGGCGCCCCGGCACTGGGAACCGCCCTGGCACTCCCTCGGGGTCCGTGGATCCTCATGCTCGCCATCCTTCACCTCGGCGGGCTCGCTCTCTGGTTCGGGCTGGCCCACCGCGGCTGGCGTGACCTGCTGGCCGGTGGCGGCATCCACAGCAGGACGCTGCTCTTCACGACCGGAGCCCTGGCCGGGATCGCCTTCGGCGGGCTGCACGCCTGGATGGGGCCGACAGGCACCGGCCCCCTGTGGAAGCAGGAGATCACCGCATCCACGGTGCTTCACGCACTGGTCTTCGCCATCTCTGTCGGCATCGCTTTTAACGCGATCCCTGAGGAGATCACGCTGAGACGCACCCTGTTCGCACCGGTGCGAGAGCGCCTCGGCGCCACAGCGGCCGTGCTGTTGACGACGGCATCCTTCACCGCCCTGCACCTGCCGACCTGGCTGACCTCGGAGACCAGCCTCAAGGGCTACGCCTGGCAGATTCTCCACAAGGTGCTCTTCGGACTGCTCGCCGGCTGGTCGGTAGTGCGGCTGCGGTCGGTGTTCTTCGCACTGGGCCTGCACGTCAGCGGAAACGCGCTGGGCCTGTTCATCGGCCAGCTTCAGAGCGGGAACCTGCCCGACTTCGAGATCTCGTGGCTCAACGCGGCGATCCTGCTCACCGGCGCAGCCGTCGCCGCCGGCCTCATCCATCTCCTGGGCCGACGGCGGAAGCAGCCCTCTGCGCTCAGTCCTTGATCGTGAGGATCTCGTCGACGTCGACGCGGTTGGGGGCGAAGGCCGCCAGCGCCGAGTCCGCGGGGTGGCCCAGCGCGATCCCGACCGCCACGATCTCATCGGCTCCGATCCCCATAGCCTCGCGCACCTCGTCCGGGTACATGACCAGGGCGTAGGCGTTGATGGCGCCAAGTCCCTTGTCCACGGCGGCCAAGGCGATCATGGCGGTGAAGGCGCCCAGGTCGTGGAAGGACCACAGTGGCGAGCCGGTGGGGATCGTGATGTAGAGGACGGCCTGGGCGTTGAACATCCGCGCCTGCGCGGCCGGGAACTCCGAGGCCGCATCTCCGAGGTCGGAACCGATGCGCTCGGCCAGCGCGGCCATGTTGGCCTGGGTCGCCAGGGACCACTCGGTGCGCGACATGACCGGCAGGTCCGAGGCCCCTTTGCGTCCGTCGGCGACGTCCGCGGCATGGCGCTTCTTGATCTCCTCCAGGGTCCGACCGGTGGCGGCGTAGACCCGCCAGGGCTGGGAGTTCACCCACGATGGCGCCTGCTGGGCGGTGCGGACGACATCGACCAGGTCCTCCCGGGAGACGGGCTGGTCGGTGAAGTCTCGCACCGAGTGACGATTGGCGACGACCTGGCTGAACTCCATGGCGCTCTCCTATTCCGGTGTTCACGGGCTTGCCCAGTGAGGCCAACAGCCAACCGGACCGCACTATTCCAGTGACGGGCCCCTCGGGCTGGTGCGGCGAGCACCCACCCGCTCAGGCCCGACGACGCAGCAGCACCGAGTCCCAGCCGGCCAGGACCGCGGGCAGCCCCGCGTGCCCGGAGCCGGGCTGGACGTCCGGGTCGCCGGCGCGCAGGACCTGCTCGGGCTCGGTCCACTGCCCCGCCTGCAGCCCCTCGACCGCGAGCGCGGCCAGCAGACCGCCCTCACCGGTCAGGGTCAGGTCATCGCGGGCGCACTGGGCGATGAGCAGGAGCTGCTCGACGCGGTTCTCGCCCGTCTCATCCGGCTCCGGGGACCGCCACTGACGCAGGATGACCCAGGCGGTGGGGTGGTCGGCCGCCAGGAGCCGGAAGGTGCCCAGGGCGAGGGCGTCGTCGTCATGGCGCAGTGTGATGAGGGAGCGGTAGTGCTCGAAGACGCTGCCGGGCACTCCCGCCTGGGCCGCGGCGTGGACGGTGCCGTGGTCGGGAGCCAGGGCGATCCAGGACTCGCCGGTGGTGAACCCGGCCTTCTCGCTACCGTCCCAGTGAACGGGGGTGCGGGCGTTGTCCCGGGAGATGGGGGCCAAACGGGTCAGGACGGCGGCCGGGTCGTCGCCGGCGCGCACGCGCTCGTGGAAGTGGTTGATGGACTCCAGGTCCCGGTAGTCCTCGATGGAGCGGAAGACCGTGTTGGCCATGCCGAGCTCCTCACCCTGGTAGACGTAGGGTGTGCCGCGGTGGGTGTGGAGGATCGTGGCGAGGGTCTTGGCCGAGCGGACGCGCCAGGCCGGGTCGTCGTCGCCGAAGCGGGAGACGGCGCGGGGCTGGTCGTGGTTGTCCCAGTAGGCGGAGTTCCAGCCCTTCTCCGCCGTGACGACGCCGGAGGAGTCCGTGACGGGGGCGAGGGCAGCCTGCCAGTCGGCGAGGTTCTTCTTGAGGACGACCAGGTTGAGGGGCTGCGGGTCGAACTTGCCTCCGGGCCCGTCGGTGAGGTTGACGTGCTCGAACTGGAAGACCATGTCGAGCTCGGCGCGGGCGGGGTCGGTGTAGAGGGCGGCCTCGCTTCGCGTGGCTCCGGGCATCTCGCCAACGGTGATGACGTGGCCGGGCCGTGGTGCGAGGACCTCCTGGTTCATCTCGTGGAGGAACTCGTGGATGCGCGGCCCGTTGGCCACCGCGGCGAAAGCGTTGCCGTAGAGGTCGCCCTCGCCCTGGGGCGCGTCGGTGAGCGGGTAGGTCTTGGAGATGAAGTTGATGACGTCCATGCGGAAGCCGTCAACACCGCGCTCCAGCCACCAGGTCATCATCTCGTAAACGGCGCGGCGCACCTCGGGGTTCTCCCAGTTGAGGTCGGGCTGCTTGGGTGAGAAGAGGTGCAGGTAGAACTCCTGGGTGTCCTCGTCCCAGGCCCAGGCCGACCCGGAGAAGGCCGATCCCCAGTTGGTGGGCTCGGTGCCCGGCTGCCCGGGAGCCAGCCCGTCGACCTGCCGGGCGGGTCTCCAGATGTACCAGTCGCGCTTGGGGTCCTGCGTCGAGGAGCGGCTGGCGGTGAACCAGGGGTGCTCGTCGCTGGTGTGGTTGACGACGAGGTCCATGACCAGGCGCATGCCGCGGGCGTGGAGCCCGTCGATGAGGGCGTCGAGGTCGGCCAGGGATCCGAAGAGGGGGTCGATGTCCTGGTAGTCGGAGATGTCGTAGCCGTTGTCGTCCTGCGGGGAGCGGTAGACGGGGCTGAGCCACACGACGTCGACCCCGAGCTCGTCGAGGTGGTCCAGGCGGTTGGTCAGCCCCGGGATGTCACCAATTCCGTCGCCGTCGGAGTCGGCGAAGGAGCGGGGGTAGACCTGGTAGACGACGGCGCGGCGCCACCAGTCCGGTTCGTCGCCGACGTGGTGGGGAGAGACGACCAGGGGTGCGGGACGGGTCATGGGAGGCTTCCTTCCTACCGGCATATGGCGGAATCTGAAGGGGAGACAGGAACAGGTGAGAGCAGCCCCGTCCGCGTCGGGGCTGCAGGCGTCACCCGGGTGCACGACGTCGGGCCCGGCAACTCGGGAACCGTCCCGGCTGCGCCGCCGCAGTCTTGGCGGGCCCGTGCCGATTGTGTCAGAAAGCGCTGCCAGCCGCGGCCGATTATGATGATCTCTCGCGCCTTGCCCCAGGTGCCACCTCTCCCATCGTGTCCCTGTGACGACCCCTGTGAAAGGCCGATCGTTGGTTTCTCCTCTCTCCAGTGCCCCTGACACGCTGCGTCCGGCAGCAGCCCCCGCCGAGGCGGTCGTCGTCGGGACAACGCCGGCCGAGTCCCGTTACCGGTTCACGGTGCTGACCTCCCGGCTCATCCGCATGGAGTTCTCCCCCTCGGGCGTGTTCACCGACGCCGCTACCCAGCTGGTCGTGAACCGGGATCTCGGCGAGGCGCCGTTGTTCCGGGTGGTGCGGGGTGAGGACCGATTGGAGATCGTCACCGAGCACCTGCACCTGACCCATGTCCCCTCGCTGGGCTTCTCCCCATCGGGCCTCAGCGTCAGGCTGCGCTCGACGGCGCTCCACGCCCACGGCGGCACCTGGCACCACGGCGACGTGTGGGACCCCGACGAGACCTTCCCGACGAACCTGGGCGGCACCACCCGCACCCTCGATGAGGCCGACGGCGCCGTCGCCCTCGGCCCGGGACTGCTGAGCCTGAACGGCATCACCGCCCTGGACGACTCCGCCTCGCTGCTGCTCACCCAGGACGAGTGGGTCCGGCCCCGTGAGTCCGGCAACCGCCTGGCCGACGGGGCGCAGGACCTCTACGTCTTCGGCTACGGCCAGGACTACCGGGGGGCGCTGCGCGACTTCTTCCGCCTCACCGGCCCGAGCCCTCTCATTCCGCGGGCGCTGCTGGGCAACTGGTGGAGCCGCTACTACCCCTACAGCGGCCAGGAGTACCTGGCGCTCATGGACCGCTTCACCGCCGAGGAGCTGCCCTTCTCCGTGGCCGTCATCGACATGGACTGGCACCTCACCGACATCGACCCGGCGATCGGCACGGGCTGGACCGGCTACACCTGGAACCGGGATCTCTTCCCGGACCCTGCGGCCTTCCTGGCCGGCCTGCATGAGCGGGGCATGCTCACCACGCTCAACGTCCACCCCGCCCAGGGGGTGCGGCGCCACGAGGAGGCCTATGAGGAGGTCTGCGCCGACCTAGGCCTGGATGCCGGCAGCGGGGAGGACGTGCCCTTCAACGTCGCCGACCGGGTCTTCATGGGCTCCTACCTCTCGCGCCTCCACCACCGGCTGGAGGACCAGGGCGTGGACTTCTGGTGGCTGGACTGGCAGCAGGGCGGCTCCACGACGGTTCCCGGCCTGGATCCGTTGTGGATGCTCAACCATGTCCACTACCTCGACTCGGGCCGCGAGCGCCCGACGGAGGCGGGCGGCGTGGAGCGGCGTCGGCCGGTGACCTTCTCCCGCTTCGCCGATGCCTCGAGCCACCGTACCCCGGTGGGCTTCTCCGGGGACACGATCATCAGCTGGGACTCCCTGCGCTTCCAGCCGCGGTTCACGGCCACGGCCGCCAATATCGGCTACTTCTGGTGGTCCAACGACATCGGCGGGCACATGCTGGGCTACAGCGATGACGCGATGGCGGCGCGATGGTTCCAGCTCGGTTGCTTCTCCCCCATCAACCGCCTGCACTCGTCGAACTCGGCCTTCACCTCCAAGGAGCCATGGCGCTACTCGCGCGACGCGCGCGCCACGATGGAGGCGCACCTGCGGCTGCGCCACCGGTTGGTGCCCTACCTGTACACGTGGGCGCGGCGCTCGGTGAGCGAGGGCGTGGGGCCGGTGCGTCCGCTCTACCACGACCACCCGCGGACACTGGCCGCCTATGAGCACCGGAACACCTTCTGCTTCGGTGACCTGCTGGTGGTGCCCTTCACCTCCCCACTGGATAAGGCCACCGGCCTGGGCCGGGAGCTGACCTGGCTGCCCGACGGCGTCTGGTACGACCTGCCCACGGGGCGCCATTATGAGGCCGCCGCCGGCGGGCACGGGCGCATGCTGAGTCTGTCGCGCCCACTGGACCGCATCGGTGTTCTGGCCAGGGCCGGCTCGGTCATCCCGCTGGCCGGGAACCTGATGGAGGCAGCCGGGGACAATCCGCGCGAGCTGGAGGTCGTCGTCGTGCCCGGAGACTCGGGGTCCTTCACCCTGGAGGAGGACGACGGCTCGGCCGAGCCGGGGCCGGACCGGGTCGCCCGCACGCACATGGCACTGACCTGGCCGGACACCGAGGACGAGGACGGCGGGGACGCGGTGCTGCGTATCCGCCTGGAGGGGGCCACTGACGTCGTCCCGGACTCACGGAAGGTGACGGTACGGCTTCTGTCCTGCCGGGTGACGGGCGCCTGGCTGGGGGTGGGCGAGCAGGCGTGCCGACTGGCCACCGAGGAGGTCGATGGTGACGGATTCACTCTGGGGGCGGGCACGCTCGTGCACGTCGGTGAGCTGTCCCGCCAGGAGCTGGCCGACAGCGTCGGTCTGGTGCTGCGCGGCACGCGGCAGGAGCCGATGGACTGGCGCGACGAGGTCCACACGATCCTGGATACCGCGCGCGTGGAGTACATGGCCAAGGACCTGGCCTGGGCCGCGGTGCAGCGGGGCCTGAGCGGGACCGCCCTCCTGGGTGAGATGGAGGCCCTGGGACTGCCTGAGACGCTGCGAGCCGCCGTGGCCGAGGTGCTCCCCCACTCCTGAGCACGGCGCGAGGGCCGGCTCTGGCGGGTGAGCGCGAACTGAGGGGCGCTACCGCAGGCCGCGGCTAGGCTGTCGGTCATGAGTGAGAGTCCCTCCCCCCGTTTCCCCGAGGCCGAGCCCTACTTCGTCGGGGACGAGCGCACCAATCGCGAGCGCATGCTCGCCGGTGACTGGTACGTCTCCGACGACCCGGACAGTGCCAGGATCGCGGCGCACGCCCGCAAGATGCTCTACCGCTTCGAGCGGGCCTTCGCCGAGGGTGAGGAGGACTGCTGGGACCTGCTGCGCTCGGCGATCCCGGGACTGGGTGACAAGGCTCGCCTGCTGCCGCCGGTGCGTGTGGACTACGGGGACAACATCACCGTGGGTGAGGGGACCTTCGCCAACTACGGGCTCGTGGCGCTCGACGTCGTGGAGATCCGTATCGGTGCCCACTGCCAGATCGGCCCGAACGTCCAGCTGCTCACGCCGGTCCATCCCCTGGAGCCGACGCCGCGCGCCTGCTCCCTGGAGGCGGCCGACCCCATCACGATCGGGGACAACGTGTGGCTGGGCGGTGGGGTGATCGTGTGTCCCGGTGTGACCATCGGGGACAACTGCGTCATCGGCGCGGGATCAGTGGTCACCAAGGACATTCCCGCTGACAGCCTCGCGGTGGGCAACCCGGCCCGCGTCCTGCGCCAGCTGGACGACTTCACCTTCGGGCCCCGACATCAGTCGTAACGCTTGCGTACGACGCCGCGTCACACCCAAGACTGAGGCGGCGCCGCAATCGGCCCCGTCAACCGGCTCCATGACCTGTCCAAGGAGACGCCGCAATGAACCCCGAAGCTTTTTCCGACCTGGCCACTGCCCGGCATTCTGTGCGCGACTTCCGGCCTGACCCGGTGCCGAGCCAGGTCCTCGACGCGATCCTTGACGCTGCCCGTCAGGCTCCGAGCTGGTCGAACACACGGCCCTTCATGGTGGCGCTGGCCACCGGTGAGCGGGCGGACCGCCTGCGCTCGGCCTACATCGCCGAGTTCGATGCCACACTGCCCTTCCAGCACAAGGAGCCTGGCGCCATGGCCCGCCTGGTCCTGAGCGGCAAGGCGCCCGACGGCGACTACCGCACCTGGGCGCCCTATCCCGCAGAACTGCTGCCCCACTCCCAGGCTGTCGGCGGCCGGCTGTACGCGCACATGGGTATCGCGAGGGACGACCGCGAGGCCCGCGACGCGGCCGCCCGCCGCAACTGCGAGGCCTTCGGCGCACCGGTCATCGGCTTCGTCCTTATCCACAAGGGCTTCATGCCCTTCGCAGCGCTCGACGCCGGGATCATGCTGCAGACCCTGTTCCTATCGGCCAAGGCCCACGGCGTCGACTCCTGCCCCCTCGGGGTCCTGGCCACCTGGCGCCGCCCCTTCGACGCCGAGTTCGAGGCACCGGCCGACTACCACCTCATCACGGGCTTCGCCCTGGGGTATGCCTCCGACGCCCCGGTCAACGACTTCCGGGCTGAGCGGCGCCCCGTACGCCTGGTGCCGACCCGTTCATGACTGAGGGCGGGCCGTCACCAACCACGCTGCTCGACGGCGCCGCCGGGCGGCGCCAGCAGGGCGGGACGATGAGCCCGCGCCGGTGGACCGCAACCAGCACGGCCAGACCGGCCGTCGTACACAGCAGGACCGCAACGATGGATCCCTCGACCCCCATGGATCCGCCAGTGAGCAGGTCGGGGCCGGTGAAGCGTGCCTCGATGAGTCCGCGCCCCGATCCGGTGCCGGAGATGTCGGAACCGAAGACGCCGCCCTGGACGAAGTTCCAGGCGACATGCACCCCGATCGCCAGCCACAGGCGCCGAGTAAGCAGGTAGCAGGCGCCCAGCAGGATTCCTGCCTCCAGCACGATCGCCACCGAGCCGAAAACCGTGGCATGAGAGTTGGTCAGGTGGGCAGCGCCGAAGAACACCGCAGTGATGGCCAACGCCCACCAGGTCCCCAGCCATCCCTCGATGATGCGTAGCATGACACCCCTGACGAGGATCTCCTCGGTGAATCCTGCGAAGATTCCGGCTCCGAGACCGGCGAGGATCCCCGTGCTCCAGCCGACGTCCACCACATGGTAGGAACCGAGCAGGGTCAGAACCCCGATGACGGCGCACACGAGCAGCGCCCCCATGGCGAGGCCGACCGAGAACTCGCGCAGCGCCGCCCCGCGCCCGCCGAGCTCAATGACGGGCCGGCCACCGATGAGGCGCACCAGCAGCCAGTACCCGAGCAGGGCCAGGGGCGCTGCACTGATCGCCGTGACGATTCCGCCACCCGACAAGGACTCAACATCACCATTGGCCGTGAGACGCGCGAATCCGGTGATCACTGCGAGAATCGCTGCGAAAATCTGAGCACCGATGACGACCGGGACTCCCAGAAGGAGCTGGAGCCAGCCGAGGCGCTCCGCCTTACGTGGGGGAATACGCCACTGGGGACTGACCGGAACGAGCCGGTCCAGGAGACGAACAGGCCGAGGTTCTGCTGAAGAGGCTGGAGAGGAATCCGCGCTGTTCATGACCCCAGTGTTCCCTACCCACCGGTAGCCACGCCTCCCCCGTCAGGAGGAACCGGCCCTCATCCTGCGCTCAGCGCAGTTCCCGGTACCGTGAGAGATTGATCCGTCAGATCTTGGCCACGGGGGCGTAGCGCAGGATGAGGCGCTTGGTAGCGGGGGCGCCGTCGATGACGAACTCGACGCGGGCGGTCAGGGAGCGCCCCTTGCCCTCCAGGCCCACGACGGTGCCCACCCCATAGGAGTCGTGACGCACCTGGTCGCCGGCCCTCAGCCCGGCCACGGCCGCGGGCAGGTCCTCCGAGGCGGCGGCGCTCCCGGCCGACGAGGGGGTGCTCTGCTTGCCACGGGCCTCGAGGCGGGCAGAGGCCCGTTTGGCGGCCCGGTCCTGGGCGGTCTCCACGCGCCCCAGCTTGCCCGAGCGCTTGGCACCTCCCCCCACGGGCGGGGCGAAGTCATCGTCGTCGGAGTAGGTGCTCTGCCGGGAGGCGCCCGAACGCCGGCCTCCCGAGCCGAAGCCGCCCTCGCCCCAGCTGCTCCCCCAGCCGGTACCGCCGCCGCGCAGCGCCTCCATCGAGGAGGTCAGGCGCTTCCAGTCGATGGTCTCGCCCGGCACGTCGTCGAGGAAGCGGGAGGCGGGCATGGCGTTGGCGGCGCCCCAGGCCGAGCGCACGGCGGCGCGGGTGAGGTAAAGGCGCTCGCGGGCCCGGGTGAGGGCCACATAGGCCAGGCGCCGCTCCTCGGCGAGCTCGGTCTCCTCGGCCAGGGAGCGGGCGTGGGGGAAGGTGCCGTCCTCCATGCCGGTGACGAAGACGACCGGGAACTCCAGGCCCTTGGCGGTATGGACGGTCATGAGGGTGATCTGGCCCTGTTCCTCGGCCTTGCGGGCGTCCTCGTCCTCCAGGTCGGCACTGGGCGGGAGCTGGTCGGAGTCGGCCACGAGCGAGACGCGTTCGAGGAAGTCGGCCAGGGTGCCGTCGGGGTTGGCGGCCTGGAAGTCGCTGGCCACGGAGTGGAGCTCGGCGAGGTTCTCCACGCGGGTGGCGTCCTGGGGGTCGTCGCTGGCGCGCAACTCGGCGAGGTAGCCGGAGGCGTCCAGGGCGGAGTCGAGGACGTCGGCGACGCCGTCGCCGGCGGTGACCATGTGGCGCAGGGTGGTGAGCAGCTCGTGGAAGCCGCGCACCTGGTTGCGGGCCCGGGTGGTGAGACCCTCGACCTCGGGCGGCTCGCCGGCCCCGGCGGTGGACGGGGCCTGCCCATCTGCGCTGTCAGCGCCCACGGCCCCGCCTGGCTCATCGGCCCGCGCCTCGCGGGGGGCTCCGGCGGCGTCGGCGACGGCCTGCCCGAAGGAGACGGCGTAGCGGGCGGCGTGCTCGGCCAGGGCGCCCTCGGCCTTGTCCCCCAAGCCGCGCTTGGGAACGTTGAGGATGCGGCGCAGGTTGACGTCATCGTCGGGATTGTCGACGGCGCGCAGGTAGGCGATGGCGTCCTTGATCTCGCGGCGGTCGTAGAAGCGGGTACCGCCGATGACCTTGTAGGGCTGGCCGGCACGCATGAAGGCCTCTTCGAGGGCCCGGGACTGGGCGTTGGTGCGGTAGAAGACGGCGACGTCACGGGGGTGCACGCCGTGCTCGTCGGACAGGCGGTCGACCTCCTGGCTGATCCAGCGGGCCTCGTCGTGCTCGGAGTCGGCGACGTAGCCGGTGATGGGGGCGCCGTCGCCGGCGGCGGTCCACAGGTTCTTCTCGCGCCGGCCGCTGTTGCGGGAGATGACGGCGTTGGCGGCCGAGAGGATGTTCTGGGTGGAGCGGTAGTTCTGCTCCAGCAGGATGGTGCGCGCCGTCGGGTAGTCCTCCTCGAACTCCTCGATGTTGCGGATGGTGGCGCCGCGGAAGGCGT
>ERZ772766.1374-NODE-1374-length-13155-cov-6.625115_pt1 | contig 13155 bp, 9 predicted proteins | sample MGYA00511379_ERZ772766 | MGnify/ENA primary metagenome ERZ772766 (study PRJEB29015, sample SAMEA2737895) | human oral metagenome | biome: human oral; feature: human-associated habitat; material: dental | place: China | collected 2116 ...
TGCCGCCTTTAATCAGGCGGGTGTACAGCAGGCGGTTGATTTGCACGCCGTAGTCCAACTGGCGCACGCGGTTGTCTTCCACGCCGCGGTTGTTTTTCAACACCAACAGGCTTTCGGCTTCAATGTGCCACAAAGGGTAGAACAAAGTGGCTGCGCCGCCGCGCACGCCGCCCTGCGAACAGGACTTGACCGCCGCTTGGAACATTTTGAAAAACGGGATGCAGCCGGTGTGTTTGGCTTCACCGCCGCGGATTTCGCTGCCCAAACCGCGGATGCGGCCGGCGTTGACGCCGATGCCCGCGCGTTGGGAAACGTATTTCACAATCGCACTGGTGGTGGCGTTGATCGAGTCCAGGCTGTCGCCGCATTCGATGACCACGCAGCTTGAGAACTGGCGCGTCGGCGTGCGCACGCCGCTCATAATCGGAGTCGGCAGGGAAATCTTGAAGGTGGAAACGGCATCGTAAAAACGTTTGACGTAATTTAAGCGCGTTTCTTTCGGATAACGTGAGAACACGCACATCGCAATCAGCATGTACATCATCTGCGGCGATTCGTAGATTTCCCGGCTGACGCGGTTTTGTACCAGGTATTTGCCTTCCAGTTGTTGCACGGCGGCGTAGGAAAAGTCCATGTCGCGGTCGTGTTTCAGGCAGGCGTTCAATTCGTCGAATTCGCCGCGGTCGTAATCCTCAATCAGATGGCGGTCGTATTTGCCCGCATCGGTGAGTTTTTTAACGTGGTCGAAGAGGTGCGGAGGTTCGAAATCGTTGTAGGCCAGCTTGCGCAGGCGGAACAGGGCCAGGCGGGCGGCCAAGTGTTGGTATCCGGGACTGAACTCGGAAATCATGTCGGCGGCCGACTTGATCAGCGTGCAGTGGATATCGTCGGTGCGGATGCCGTTGTAAAACTGGATGTTCGCTTTGAGTTCGACTTCGGAAACCGAGACGTCTTTCAGGCCTGTCGCTGCCCAGGTGACGACGCGGTGGATTTTGTCGATGTCGATAGGTTCCAGGCGGCCGTCGCGTTTGGTGATTAAAATCTGACCCGGGGCGGGATCGCGGCCGGTGTTTTGGTTTTCAGGGGTATTCATGGGGTTTCCTTGACGTTCGGGTTTAGCGGTCAATGCGGGATGCGGGCGAAGATCGGTATGGTATGCCGATAAAGACCGCGTTTTGCGGCACTTGGTTGGACGGTGTCAAGAGGGCGCGGCCGCCGGGTATGGCGACACTGCGCGATTGTTCGCCGCCTCCGTCGCGGATAAGCGTCCCGCCGGGGCGGCTTGCCGCCGTGCGACCGGCGGAGTCTTTTTTTGCCGGCAAGGTAGGGCGGACAGGTAGGCGGCGGGTTTTGTATCCTGCCTCGGCATGGGCGAGGGTGTCCAGAGGACGGGCGCGGTATTTGTCCATATTGCCGGCGTAACTGCCATACTTGGCTATTTCGCCGTAAGCGGCGGCATCCTCCCGCCCGCCGGCGGCAAAGGCCGGCACGGCGGCGGCCAGCAGGGTTAAAAGTACAACGGTTTTCAAAACGTTTCGCCTTTCCTGTTGCGCCGCACGGATCGGCGGCAGATGGAATTATAGCATGCATCCGGCGGTATTTATTCGGCCTTGTTGAGATCGCAGGCTTTGGTTTAAATTTCAAAAACCGTTGCAGTGTAACATTTTTATGGTGTTTTATCAAGTGGGTCTGAAAAATACGGGAGGGCGGTTTTAGGGGTTGTTTTTAGATTTTAAAACGCGCAAAACGTGGTAAAATAAGGGAAATATATTGCACGCCCAGGCAGGTGAGGGTGCCTTCTCGGATACAGACAAGGAAATAAACATGCGGAATATTGAAAAAGTAAAAAATCTTTCGGACAAACGGCAGGTGTCCCGTCAGGTCGGCCGCCCGGTATTGACCGCCCTGCTGGTGGCGGCTGCATTCGCAGCCCCGATGTTGGCGGCCGCTTCAACGCCGGTGACGCCCTTGCACAACAAAATGCTGTACCTGAAAATCGTCCGCTTCACAGACGGGCGCGACCGCGCCTACGCCTATGTGACCACGCCGATGAACTACAACGGCTGGCAGACGATGGACATCGGCAGCAAGCAGCTTTCCAACGGCGAAGTGGCGAAAATGACCGGCAAACTGCCGCCGTTGGATGTGGCGGGGATACGCAAAGGCTTGACGCGCTACCGCAGCGTTTATGAACACAAAGCGAGAATGTACGACCGTTGTATCCCGGAATGGGCGAAATGGAACAACAGCGCGACGATTGTAGATCAGATGTGGGAAGACAGACACGGCACCAACCACAAAGAGGTCTTAGTGTTTACTTATCAACCGCGCCAAAATCTGATACGGGAGTGTATGTCTGAAAAACTGTGGGGTTTGGATTTGAGGTATCAAGAAGTGCCGCTTACTCCCCCAAAGAGACCACAATTCGACGATGAAAGAAGACCATCGGTCCCACCGCGAGTTCAGGATGGATATGTGGCAGAACGGCGTCCGATTGTAGTGGCCGGCATGGCACATGCGGCCACTTTTTCCCGGGGTGCGGCAGATTACACGACAGACTGGGGTGAGCACAGAACGACATACCCGGAGTATGTCCGGGCTTACGTCGGGATGTTTAAAAACGACATGTCGCGGCTGAATTGGGCCCAGTCGTTAAAACTGATTTCCCAAATGTATTACGGCAGCGACAAATTCGACATTGTCGAAGACATGGCATGCAACGGTGACGGCTGCTGGGCGCCGGGGCGCGGTAAAGGGCAGAACGCGGCCGCCGATTTGAAGCGAAACGTCATCGACTACCTGAAAACTCGAGGCACAGGCGGCGAATACGGCGCGGCCGTCCAGGTGGCCCGTGTGGACGTCGAACAGCAGTTCCGTCAGGACGACAAACCGTCGACGCCGAAACGCCGGATTGTGTTCTCGTTCCGCCTCTCGGCCGACAATGCGATGAAGAACGAAGCCGACGATACGCGCGGCGACTACTTGGGTATGCGCATTATCGAAGAGAATGGCCGCGAAGCCGAATTACAAGCCGAAAACTACGGCAGCCGTCCGAACAAGTTGAAAATCAACTACCGCGACGGTTTGCAGGCCTCTGATCTGTACCTGAACCCGGCCAACCGTGCCGCCATGTCGGCGGCGGAAGGTGGCGAATCGGTGCCGTTCTCGCAAAAACAGGGCACGCGGGAGCAGGGCGCCGTCCTTTCCGCATCCGTCGTCACCCCGGCAGGCAAGTCGGAGGATATTACAGGCCTGCTGCGTCAAAAACCTCCGTTCGGCTATTTCCTTGATACGGTCGATGCCGCCAACGAGGGCAACAAAGGGCTGCCGCCTGTCGATAACGCCGAAATCGTATTGGACTACCCGGAAGGGGTTTCGGTCCAAGATTACCTCCGCAACCGCTTTGCGGCGGGGCTGCCTTGTGCGGCAGGCGGCGGCACCTGTGCGGGTGAGTACACGGTTGAAAACCTGATGCGCCAGAACAATGCGCGGGAGGCCGAGGTCAGCGTAACCGGACGTTGGTACGCGCTGCCGGAAAGCGCGAGCGCCCATACCCGGACTTTAAAATACGACGGGTGCTCGGCCGTGACTTACGAACAAAAATCGGCGGTCAAATTCAAGTTGGTGCGCGGCGTGGGCGGGTATGCCTTCAAAGCCGGAGACAAAGGGGCGAAAACAGGCATCCTGAAGTCGTTTAAGACGGAAACGGTCGAACAGCCGAACGCCACTTCTTACACTTTCCGTCAGCAGCACGTTTACGGAGAGAAGATAAAAGGCCTGACGCCAGCCGAGTTTTACCGCAACAACATCATTGTCGCCACATCAACCCGTCCGGATGATGACGGAAACCCGTCGTCTTATACCTTCCGTAAGGCGGCGCGCAACGAGGCGCTGACCGTTATCGGCCAACGCGGAGATGCAAGTTTCAGTTGCGAGCAGAGTTTTGAAGCGTCGTACCGCAAATTCGTCAAAGACCACCCGCAATACAAAGTCGGCGGGTTTGTCACCGCGGCGGACAAAACCTGCCGCATCGCCTATAAGAAAAACGCGGCCGACGCGCAGGTGTCCTATCAGGACATGCCCTACAGTCCTGAAGACCAATACCGCGGCAAGGGTGTGGACTTCAGCCGCGCTGGACAGGCGTGCAGCGAAATGTGCGGCAGCGAGACCTCGGCGGCGGGTGTCAGCTTTAAGGGCAACTGCTCGTTCCGTCTGCGCGGTGCGCTGGCATATAATTAACCAGATACAAGAAAGGGAAAACAGCAATGTTTACTGAAAGATTCAGAAAATGGTCGGCACTGGCCACGCTCGCCACGTTTATGTCGGCCCTCGTGCCGGTACAGGCATGGGCGGCGGACAACGGCTTGTTCTCCGGCCGCAGGGTAGGCACCACCAACAACCTGTCCGTACCTGCTCCAAGCAGCATGGCGGGTGGTATCGAAATCGGCGGCAATTACAACGCCACATCAGGCTATCGTCTGAAAGACGGCCGCGTACTGTCGGTTCTGGGGTCGGATGCGGCCGCCTTTGAAAACCTGTTCGGCGACGCCCGCTACGTGGCCGGCCACGAAGGCGCGCAGATGGTCAATTTGCCGGCGGCCTTTTTCAACCCGCAGACCATAGATGCCGCCTCGGCGCGGCCGATTATCCAAATCGTCTCTTCGCCGATCACGGACTCCCTTACCGTAACGGCGGTCACGTTCGCCCGCGACTTCAAAACCGGCAAGACCGTCGCCAACGCGCGCCTGCTGTCGCCGGACGAGGAGGGCGAATACTGGCGTAAGGCGCCGTCGGGCAATTTCCGCGGCCACAACCCGTTTAAGCAGTTTAACCACTCCCACAAAAAATGCCACACCCGCGGCCGCGCCTGCGACTTGGGCCCGAACGAAGGGCGGTATTGGTACGGGGTCGGTCCGTCCGCCCTGCCGGTCATCGCCAGCATGCTGGCCACCAAATATTCGACCGACCAGGTCATGGTGACGGTGCTCAACCATCAGGTGGTCGGTACCACGCGCAAGGGCGGCGGTAAAATCCGCAAGACCTTCTACACCGACAGCAACTACTATACGCAGCCTAATTACTACATCCTGGACATGATGGGTACCTCTTCAGGGGCGAAAAGTTCGCTCTACCGCGTGGAAGGTTGCGGCGAGTCCAACGAATGCTGGGCTACCGGCGCTTACGGCCTGGTGAACGTCAATGCCGGCGACTGGGCGCGGAACATGAGCCACGATATGGTGACGGTCGGAAAAACCAGGGCCTACGCCCGTTGGTTGTTCTCTTTGGTGCTGGCCATTACGGTCAGCCCGTTGGCAGGGACTTTGGATTTGATCCAATCCGCCTTGAACGGTTCCATCAACGAATATTACACGCCGGGCCGCCTGCTTGCGACCGGCCTGATCACGACTCTGCCGTTTGGTAGCGTTATCGAAGGGTCTAGCCGGACCCGCATCGTCGACCGGTTTAACCCGGGCAACAGCGGCCCGGGCACGTCAGGTCCGTCGGGCGCCGGCCAGTATGGTTACGGCAGCAGTGATGCGACAGGTGCGGTGGCGCTGTCCCGTCTGAACAACGAACAAAAAGGTGTGATAACGCAGCAGGACGTGGAGGTTTTGAAGCGTTACGAAAACAGCTTTAAAAACGAAGTGTATGCGCGCATGAACCCGGCGCAGATCAAGGGTGCCTATTTTAAGGGCAATCGTACCGCCGAGTCCGGGCGCAGCGAATACACCGCGCCGAGCCCTGACGATTACAAAATGGGCAAACACGACCTGCAGCCGTTCGGACACGTCCAACGCGCATTTTTGGACGAGTCCATCGTCGTTTCCCAAGACGGTGCCTACATCCAGTCGCGCTCGCTCGGCCTGCCGGGACATGCGGGCAACACTTCCTCCATGCTGGTCAATGCCAACGAGCGCCAGGTGTTCCAAAATACCTTGCGCGGCTTGAGGGGGGACGGCAGCCGGGCATCCAAGGTTAAGACCGACAACGCCCCTTCCGGTTACGAGCGCAAGCAGATGGAGAGCGAGGATTTCTATAAGAATGCAACAGGAACGTGCAACCCGGATTCGTTCGTACCCTGTTGATTTTTGCCGGACGCCGTCTTTTACCTGCCCCCTGCCTGAAAAAAGGAGGGGGCTTTTTCATGCTAAAATCAAAAGCACAAATAATCATGTAACCGGCTGGATATCGGCGTGATACAGGGACAAGCAAAGATGGCACAACACAAGGCGGAAGCCCTGCGGGGTTTTTTAAACATCCGGAAAACCCCGCAGGGTTTTTTGCCGCTGTCCGTCTGGCAATACGGGCGCATCGCGGAGCAGGCCGGCCTTTACCGCCGGTCTGGCATGTTGATGGTGACGCATTATGCGACAGGTCTGACGCCGCACGCCAAAACCTACGGCGCGGCAACGGGAAAAAACCGTCTGCGGACACTGGCCTTGTCTTACGTCCATCCGGATAAAGGAACGTTCGAAACCGACGTGTGGGATTTTGACCTGATGCCGGACGCCGCCTCCGCCGCCCTTGTTTTGTCCGCCGTTTTCTCCGGCAAAGGCAAGGACGTGCTGGCCGAAGACGCGCAAAACCTGTTGGCCTGGGTTTGGCACCTGTGCGGCGACAACGTGGACACCGGCTGCGGCGTGGCGGATACCCGCCTGTTGGACTTGCGCATGTTGTCACGGGTGGCGGTCTATGATTTGGAGCGCCGCTACCGCACGGCGCCGGGCGCGGACAAGCGCCCATATTTGGGCGGCAAATTGTCAGACAGTAAAGGGTTTAAGGAAAACGCCGCCGATGCCAACGACGTGACGGACTACATGATGCTGCTGCCGGAAATCGAAGAGAAGGAAGGTCAGGGCGGCGTGCGCGGCGTGCGCGGCAACCGTGCCTGTCTGAAAGACGCCTGCCGTGAAAGTGGTCCACTGATGCCCGGTGTGCGCCGGGAAATGTCGGAACACAACCGCCATTGCCTGTCCTACGCGTTGTGGGTGCTGTCAGGCGAAGCGCCGACGCCGGACGGCTTGTTTTACGGCGACATTGAAACCAAGATACGCCGCGCGATCAATAATCCGGGGCCGGCAACGGCCTTTTACCTGAAATACGGCGAAGAAACCGTCAAGCGCCTGTCCGTCCTGCACCGGCGCGGCTTGTCTTTTAACCGCGGCAAAGCCTTGAGGTTGGCCGAAGGGATGGATGACGAATCATTGCGCCTCTTGGAAGGGACGGCGGCAAAACTGAACCTGCCGGAGTTGGAGACTGAAAAATGGATGTTGTCGGACCGAAGCGTCGGCAACAGCGCGAAGGTGAACGCTTTTTGGTGCGGTATATTCAAGCGCGTCAAGCCGGACATTGTTTTTCGCAGTGATGCCAACGGCCTGATGAAGTTCGGCACCAAAGACATGTTGGCGCTCGGCTGGGACAAGGGCGAGACCGCGCCGCTTTTCCGGCTCGTGTCGGGGCTGCACGCGAACAAAACGCTGTCCACCATGCTGCACAACCTGTCCGATTATGTGGCCGACGACGGCAGGTTGCACCCGTTTTTATCGGTGGCGGCCTCAACCGACCGGCTGTCGGTGCGCGAACCGGCCACGCAAAACTTTCCGCGCCTGCCGGCCTTCCGCTCGGCGGTAGACCCCGGACCGGGGCGCGTGGTGGTATCGGCCGACTACGGCCAGATGGAATTGAGGAATGCCGCCGCCATTGCCGTCCGCAGCCAGCAGCGGGCCTTTGTCGAGTTGTCGGCGGAATTTAAAAACCCGGGCTCCTCGGCGCGCATCGCGGCGGCAACGGGGTTGGAACGCGAGATGTGGCAGATACTGCTCAACATATTCCCCTTGCAGAATACCGGCGTCCTGGAGGCCGGCATGCGGCGCTATGCGGCAATGGCGGGCAGCCTGCGCCGGCACCTGCTCGCCTGCATAGACGGTTTCTCCCGCAACGAGCACAGCTTCAATTTTCGCGAAGCGTCGGCCATATACGGCCATCCCCTTACATCCTACGCCGATTTGCGCGATGCGTGCGACCTGACCGAAATGAAGGTCTATGCGGCCAAATTGAGGCTGGGCCAGTTGGCGGCCGGGAAGCGCTACATCTCCACGTTGAGGGGCGTTTTCGAGCGCGGGTTGGACCCGCACCTGATTACCGGCATGTCGCTGGCCGGAGCGGACGCCGGGTACGCGCAGTCCCTGCATGCGGGGACGCCGGAATACGAGCGCGCCAAAGAGGAGTACGGCGAAGAACGCCGGAAGGCAAAGGCGGTCAATTTCGGCCTGATTTACGGCATGAACGAAGAGTCGCTCTACACCAGCGGAGTTGTTTCCTACGGGCTGGATTGGACGCGGGAAGAGGCGGCGCAGGCGCGGGAGCGTTTTTTCGACCTGTACCCGGAACTGGGTTTTTGCCAGAAGTTTGAGATTTTGCGCCCGGTTGTCCTTGACCATGCCTGGGTCGCACGCGGCGCGGGAGAGAAACGTTATCTCGATACCATACCCGGCAGAATGTACGAAGTGGAAAGCCTGACCGGGCGGCGCTACTGTGTATACAGCATTCAGGACGCCCTCAATTACCGCAACCAGGGGACGGGGGCGCACATCATACAAGACGCCGTCAACCGCCTGCCGGGCGACGTGTTCTCTTGCCTGTCCAACCAAATACACGACGAACTGACTGCGGAGGTGGAACTCGGGCGGGAGCGGGAAGTGGCGGCAGAGTTGGAAAGGATCATGACCGAAGCGGCAGAGGAAGTCCTTCTCCCTTACGGCGTGCCCGTAACCGTGGATGTGACAGTGGGAGACGACTGGGGCGTGGAGTCCGTCCGCAAACACCCCGTGCCGGAGGGCGGCGGGCACCATGTCGTGATTGAAGCGGCCGCGCCGGCCGATTGGGTCGTACAACCGCAAATTTGAAGGATGGGATAGCAATGGGATTGGAAACCTTAGAACAACTAGAACGCGAAATGACGCAGGTTTGCGAAGATTTTGCCGCCGGACGCGGCGATGCCTGCAATATCGTCGCCCGCATGGACAAAGTGTACAACCTGTTCGGGCGTGCGCCGAAACAGAAGACCCCCCTAATGGCCTTACTGTGGCAGGGAATTTCGGCATCTTTGGAACAACAGGGCGCGGCGGCGCTGACCGGCGATTTGCTGTCGGATCGGGCCGCGGTCGGCAGCATGTGCCGCTTTTTAATCGAAAGCGGACAAATGGCATACGGCCGCGGCCGTCCGGACAGCCTGACGTATGCGAAGGCCGTATTCTATTTTTACGGCGGCATGTACCGCTTTATCGAATACATGAAGGAACAGGATGCGGATTTGGTCGGTGAAGATGAAGCCCGCCTGATGCGGGGCATACTCAATATCCTGCTGACGCCGTCGGTCACGGAAGGGGGCGGTATGCGCGCTCCGGCGGCCGTATTCGCCGAATATGCCCTGACCTGCGGCGATCCGCTGCCGGAGGCGGAGGTGAGGGCCTTTGCTGATGTCCTGGAAAAACGGGACACGGCCAGGCTGCTCGAAGTTTGCGACAATACGCCCCTGTACCGCCTGCTGTTCGAACACAAACCGGAACAAATGACGGGGGCGGCCTGGTTCGCCCTATCCGGCTTCGAACCCACTTACCGCTCGGCATTGCTGGCAAAAAAACCGGAACAACAGACACAGGACGCCTTCTGGATCAGTCTGTTAAGGGGGTTGAAGCGGGTCGGCCCTGACTTTACCGCCGCTTCTTCGGTGTACGGGGCAACCAAACGGATGTACCCGCAGTGGGACTCTTATTTCAGCGCCTACGACGTTGTGGCCGGCATGAAGGCAGCCGTGCCGGCGCGGGGCGAACATGTCGTGGTCAAAGACGGCGCATATCTTGCCTCCGAGGGTACTATTTTGGGCAGGCACGCCTTTTCTTCCGCCGTCCAGCGCTTTGTCCGGGACGTCGGAGAATCGCCGCGAATTGCGGAAGAGGAGAAGGAGTTGCTGTATAAAGGTTTGCGCTATGCCGCCGTCTATGCCCAATCCGAACTGTCCGAACCCGGCAGCGGCCGTTGGCGGGACGCCCTGCCGGATTGGGAACGGGACAGCGCCTTGGAGATATGGGCGCCGCTGTTCAGACCCGGCGGTGTCGGATTGTGGCTAGGCGTCGCCGTGCTGGACATGCCGGAGTTGGCGTCGGCGGACATCAGAAGGCCGGCGGCGGCCCGTCAGGCGGAGTATGCCTATCCGCTCAACGGCGTGTTCCCGGGCGCGGAAAAAGGACGGCTCGATCTGGCGGAATTGTCGTTCCTGCTGCAATCTTTTCCTCGTCCGCCGGGCGCGCAAAAGGCGCAAACGGTCGGAAGGAGCCGGTATATGTCGCGCGGCGGCGACGATATGCAGTATGGAATGTGAAAAAGGCGCCTCGGGTGGGGCGCCTTTTTGTAAAGGAGTGCGGTTCAGTTTGTCGGGGGGTAGGCTTAATCAGGACGGTCGGCACGCCTTTCGCTTTCGCCTTTGATGAAATTCCGATGCGGCCACGAGGACTCGATCCGTTTGATACGGAAAAAAATATCCTCCCATTTTTTCACCGGCATCACTTCCGGGCAGGCATTTCCTTTCGGCTCAACCATCTCCCAATGCCCCGGACAATTTATGACCAGATTCAGGCGCGTGAGCGCAAGGGTTTGGTCGATGTTGTGTTTTACCGCATAGTCCTTAACCTGCCGGGTTACTTCCTCCCCGTAAGACGCGGGTATGGGCTCGGAGAGCTTGGCTGTCGGGACGGTAGGCTTGAAAATAAAAAACGGATACGCGGCAGCGCAAAAAAGAATGAGAGATAAAGAGGTGCCGCTGCAAAGCTCCCCATCTTCATACAGCTGGCGAAAGGGCAACAAAATGAAAACGAATAATACAGCCAGGAAAACCAACGTCATAAAGACCCATCCTCCATTAAGGCCATACTCAAAGAAACCGGACGGGAGGGCGTCCCATAAAATTTGCAGAATGGCCTTGTCCAAAGTTTTATAGGCGGTATCCATGCTCATTCACCTTTTCCTTTTTGTAAACCCAATGCGGCGTCAATACGGTGTTTGTGTTGGTCCGTATTGTCGGCTCTCGATTCTTTTTCCATCTGTGTCAAAAGTGATAGCTCCAGCAGGGTGATACGCTCTTCAAGTTCAGACCAATCACGGGCATATTTATACGGTTCTCCAGTCTGTTTTTTGCAAACCTCCCGCCGGTAGAAAGCGTCACTGCAAGTGATCAAACCGGCCAAATGGTCGGTGGCGGTGCGGCTGCCGATGCCGGCGGTTTCGCCGTAACGGGCCATATCGGCATGGACTTGTTCCAGATAATCGGTGCTGATTTCTTCGCCGCTCCGGTCGGGACGCCATTGGTATTTTGGTATACCAATAAAGAAATAAACCGATAAGGATATAGCGATTGAAGTGAGGACAAAGGCAAAGAGCGGATTGGAGGGGTTTTTCGTATTATAGAAATAACCGAAAATCAAAGCGCATATAACCAAGATAATGCAGATGGCAAGTAGGGAATGATACATTGCACTTGCGCCCATAGAAGGATTGACGTTATACAGGTAATCCGGCAGATTAGCGCGGAGTGTGTCTATCAGAGCAATATCAAGTTGGCGGGGATTCATGCAGTTTAATCCTTATTTGTGTTTGTTTTTTATTATATATTCAAATAACAAAAAAATGCTATAGTGAAGGATAAGAAAATTAAGCCTATCTTAAATTTTCAGATAGCCTTTACTCTATCAGCTATGTGCCGAAAAACTTCGCCCTTCAGAGCAGGGGGACACCAATTTAGGGCTCAAAAACTGGCCTTTTTTAGTCGCATAAATCCTAAATGTGCGACTAAAACAAGAATGACGACAACTCCTGTGATAATAAACGTTCCAAGCGTATCGCTTTCAAGCCCTAGGATTTTTGCCAACTTCTGAAATTCATCTTCACTTTGTTGACTTTCAATTTGTTTTTGAAGTTTCGCCTGTTCCTCGCGGGCAATTTCCGCCTTCAGGTTTTCAGCTTTCTGTTTTAAAACAGGATCGTTGCTGTTCTCGGCTTCCTTGATGATTTGAATATCCTTCAGTTCCGACTCTTTTTCCGCGTTCACAGTTAAACTTAAAACTAAAATCATTGTCAAGATGATTAAAAGAGACTTCATTCTGATTTTCCTTATGTATTGTGACGAAATTGGCTATTGGGCCCGTAAGCAGCGCGGTGTTGGTAATGATGAACCGCTGTTTTTACGGGAGCGGGTTCGCCTTCAAAGATTTTAGGACGGACGGTCGGCACGCAGTTCGCCTTCACTTTTGATGAAATTCCGATGCGGCCACGAGGACTCGATCCGTTTGATACGGAAAAAAATATCCTCCCATTTTTTCACCGGCATCACTTCCGGGCAGGCATTTCCTTTCGGCTCAACCATCTCCCAATGCCCCGGACAATTTATGACCAGATTCAGGCGCGTGAGCGCAAGGGTTTGGTCGATGTTGTGTTTTACCGCATAGTCCTTAATTGGCGCTGAAAAGTTTTTCATCTTCATACAGCTGTTGACATCCTCCCCACCCTAAAGGGCGGAGATTCCTACCGGCGTCCGCGCTTTGCGCGAACTGCCTTCGGCGGGTTCTTGCTGCTGACCTCTGTTGAGGTTCACTTCACAAGCTCGACGGCTGTGTCCCAGCCTGATATTTACGCACAGACGAGAGCTCGCCCGCGCGCCAAAACGTTTAACGCACCGACCACATCCGCATTTTTCATATAGCCGCATTCCACGCATTCGAAATCAGCCTGCGTTTGTCGGTTTTCCTTTGCGGTATAACCGCAGCAAGGGCAGGTTCTGCTCGTATTTTGCGGCGGGACGGCGACTAAAGAACCGCCCAGCCATTGCGTTTTATAGTCTAACTGACGGCGGAGCTCAAACCAGGATTGGTCTAATATTGCCCGGTTTAAACCTGATTTCTGTTTCACGTTTTTGCCGTGTTGTTCCGCCGTTCCTTTGGCCGATTTGGTCATATTCGACACCTGCAAATCTTCAACATAGATTATCGCGTGGTTTTTGCTGATTTTGCTTGAAGTTTGGTGCAAAAAGTCTTTACGGCAATTGGCAATTTTATGGTGCAGTTTGGCGATTTTTGCCTTTAACTTCTGCCAGTTTCGGCTAAA
>ERZ772766.1375-NODE-1375-length-13153-cov-4.729043_pt1 | contig 13153 bp, 13 predicted proteins | sample MGYA00511379_ERZ772766 | MGnify/ENA primary metagenome ERZ772766 (study PRJEB29015, sample SAMEA2737895) | human oral metagenome | biome: human oral; feature: human-associated habitat; material: dental | place: China | collected 2116 ...
CTTCATCATTTTTATTTGAATCAAAATCTATATTTTTTAAACTTTTGTCACTTTCTCTTATTTTTTTTATTTCATCATCATCTAATTTTTTCCCTACTGCTCCTATTTCTATTTTTTCATCTTTTTCTCTTTTTATCTCATTTTCTGTTATCCCAAAAATATTGTTACTAAATTTTAGCCACTTTATATCTATACAATCGCTTTTAACTCTATAAATTACTCTCAAAAGATACTTCACATATTCTCGCAATCTTGAAATATTTTCTGATAAAAATTTATATTTAAATATTTTTTTCAATGCTTCATTTAAATCACTATAAAAATTTTCAATATCTTCGTTATACTCTAACATTTTAAAAAAATTAAATAGTTTTCCAATTTCTTCATAGAAAAATTTTAAGTCATCAATTCCTACTACTTCATATAAATCTGAAACAGCTTTACAATTTACTTTCAAAATATTTTCATTTATTTTTCTATATATTCTATTCGATTCTTCTAATGGCTCTTTCATCAAGTTTAATTTTGTAACCAGACTCATTCTAGGTCCTTGACCTTTTCCTTTTATAAATTCATTTTTATTATCATCAACAGGCTTATAATTAGGCAACATTGTTTCACGCCAGTTAATTGATTTAATTTGTTTTTCAACTGAGATTCTATAAAATACAATTCCTATTTCCTTAAAACCAAGTGTTGTATCTAAAACTGTATTATTTTTTGAAATTTTTCCATCTTGTATTAACTTCACTATTTCTTTATATAACATTTCTATACTGTTCTCAATTAAAATACCTTCTATTTTTATTTTATCTCTATATTTACTTGCTTCCTTATACTCCAAAAATTTACTTTCAGTTTGATCAGTATACAATAAATAAAGTGTTTTTATATTTGGAAATATTCTTAGATCTTTTTCAAACGGTAATTCTTCAAGAATAGAGTTTTCACTGTAACTATGACTAAAAGCTGACACTATTTTTGTTATTTCGCTTGTATCTACTCCATCTTCTTCAAGTAGTTTCTTTTCATTTGATAAATGATTCTTAAAATCTTCCTCAAAAATTTTCAAATTAAAATTATTTTCATCAATTTTCATCCCTAATTTATTATTTCTTTCATCATATCTATTAAAATAATAATCTACTAAAAAATTATCATCTATTTTTGAATACTCCTGAATATTTCTATTTTTTACAAATAATTTTCTTATTTCTCGTGCTAATTCTATTCTTGAGATTTTATTTTTTTCCACTTTTTAATTCCTCCTATGTATCATCATTCTAAACCATATAAAATACTAAATAATTTTTTGTTTTATTTATTCTATTGCTTCGTATTCTTTCTCATATTTTTCAATATCTTTTAAAGTTAATTTATTCATAATTTTAATTGCTTTTTCTAATGAATCTGAAAAATTAATTAGATTTACTTCCTCTCTAATATTAATATGTCCTGCATAATTTCTTATATTATTTAATTTATTTAAACGATCAATTAATGTTTTTAATTTATTATCTACATATTTATTTTTCAACTTTTCTATTTTTTTATAAAAAGTTTCACTTTTTTCTTTTGAATCAATTTTAAAAATTTTATATTTGTAAATGTCTATTAATAAAAATGACGCCAATGCATAATTTTTAGAATTTTTCTGATTTTTTACAAATTTCATTAATTCTTCATATGTTTCATTTTTTATTAATTTTACTTCTATAATTTCATATATTTTTTTATTTATTAGATCTAATTCTTTATTATTTATTTTTTCAAATTCTTTAGATATTTCTATAATCTTTTTATATTCATTATATGTATATGCTTCTGAAATTTTTCTCATAATTTTTAATAATTTTTCATCTATCATTTTAGTATTTTCTAAAAAATTTGTATACTTCGTATAATCTTTAAATTCTACTATTGATTTATACAAATTAATTATTTCTAAAATTGGTATTTTATAAATACTTCCACACTCAGAGTTTAATATTCTTTCTCCATAATAAATCGAACGAAGTACAATATTATCATTTAACAATTCAAACAATCTCAACGAAGTCAACAAATTAAACGGAATATTTCTAAATGAATGAGTAATATCCATATCTATTTCTATTATTTCTTGTTTTTTTATCTTTATTTCATTTCCTATCTTTTGATTTAATTCATTTACATTTCCAAAATTATCAACATGAACATATTTTATTTTCTCATTTGGTAACATTATATCCTTATTTTTAAAATATTCTGTTAAAAGATCCCATCTACCTGTTTCAAGACCAAAAATATAAATTTCATCATAATTTTCTATATAAGGTTCAAATGTATACTGTGTTTCAATAATTTCTTCTTGTCCTTCACTATTTATATATTTATATAATATTTTTTCATATCCTCTTCCAAATTCGCCTGTTCCTAAGTTCCAAATTAATATTTTTCTTTTTGATAAATTTTTGCAAGCATTATTATTTTCTATATATTTCCCAAATTTATTTAAAGGATGAACAATCTTATTTCTTTGATCCTTTAAACTCTTATATTTTTTATTATCACTTTCATATTTATTGACTATTTCTATTCCATAATTTTTCACTTTATTATGATATTTTTCATTTTTCAATGTTTTTAATTCTTTAATTCTTTCTTTTAAGATTTTTTCATTCTCATTATTTACATTTATTTTTGCTAAATCTTTGTAAGTATCATTAATATTTTTAAAATTAAATTGTAATTTTATATACAATTCTTCTAATTTATTCAATAAATTATTATTTTGAATGATTTCTCTTAATTTATCTATACTTACATATTTTGTAAAAGAACTAACAGCATCTACAAAATCCAATTTTTCTAGCACATTTGTTATATCAATTATTTGAAAATAATCTAAATTTATATCATTTTGAGAATATAATACTTTTAATTTTAATTCGCTATAATATATTTTTAAAATATTAATAATTGAAATCAATGACAAAAATATTATTCTAAGTCCTCCTGTTATATCAACATAAACCTGATTTCTGCTTTGTTCATCTAAAATTTTTTTTATTTCTTCTATTTGAAAAACTAAATCTGAAACAATATTTTCATTATCAAATTTATTTTTACTTTCTATAAAAAATATTTTACATTTATCTGAAAATCTTTCTTTAAAAACTTTTCTTATATATTCAACATCATTTTTTTGTTCATCTAAAAAAATAACATCTTCTTTTTCAGAATAAAAATATTTGTTTAATAAATTATACAAATAATTCCAACTACTTTGATCTGTTCCAAAAACTATTATTTTATTAGGTTTTAATTCTTCTAAATATACTTTTGTCAAATACTCATATTTTTCCAAATCATATTTTTTATTTTCCCATCTGTATTCTTTTTTATTTTTTTTTGCTTTTTCTATATTTTTTTCAAGATTATTTGATAAAGACATTATTAAAATATTATTTTCCATTTTTTCCTTCTTTCTATAAATTTATCGAAAATTTATTTTTTATTACTACTCATACTCAATAAACTTCACATGTTTAAAATAACTAATCTTCTTCACATTTTCCCCATCTTTTATTTCTTCAACATTTCTTTCAGTATAACTATACACAGGAACTAATCTTTTTTCTATCGACCATTTAACAATATTATATGTATATCCCCAATTTCCTTGAACCAACATCACATCATTTTCATTAAAATTTTCTTCAATATATTTTTTTATTTTTTCTAGATTCTCTTTATAATTTTCCTTAATTGACACATTTGACCACATTTCTTGTAACTCACTAGACAAACTTACTATTTTTTTTACCTTAAAATTTTCTACCAATTCTTTTTCTTGATTTTCCGTCAACTGATGTGAAAATAGTAAAAGTGCTTTTCTCTCCATAATATCATCTCCCTCAATTTTTCTACATTTCAAACTAAAATTTCAAACTTCTTTATTTTACATAACTATTTAAAATCACAAAAATTCCTATAACATAATTTTGAAATTTAATATTCATAAAATTCTACTTTAAGTAAAAAATTATCAGTCACTTTCTCAACTCCATAAATTGCAATAATTCCTTTTTCTTTTGCCCAATTTATCAATTCAAAAGTTATCCCAACTTCTCCTTCTATCAATAAAATATCACCTGAATCAATATTTCTGTCTATTATATCTTTAAATCTTTTTATATTTTTTTCTTTGTTGCTATCATTTTCAAGATTTTTCCATTCTTTTATAGTTTCACTACTCAATTTGCTTATTCTTTTTATCTTATATTTTTTTATTACTTCACTTTTTTCCTGCTCTCCAAATATTTCTTTAAATACTAAAATTTTTCTGTCTTCTTTATTTACATTCATTTTAGGCACTTGTTTTATTTGAGAACTTCCTTTATCATTTAAATTTACATTTTCAATAGCTTCTAAAAATGACTTTTTCGTTAATATATTTTGTAAGTGTCTTATCTTCTTAATTATTTCTTTTGCTGTGATACTTCTACTATTATTTTTAACTTCTAAAAACAATTTCATTAATTCAGACAACTGCTCTTTTTCTAATTCTTTTTCAAAATTTCCTTTTTTATTATCCAGCCAATTTTTTACAGTATTTTTATTTTCTCCTGATTTTTGTACTCCAAGTTCCTCAAACAAAAAATCATAAATTCCATTAGATGCAACTCTACCGATTTCTGCAAACTGACCATTTTCAGCTAATTTTTCTAAAAAAGTATATGTCTGTTGCATTTTCAAATCTTGTGACTTATGAATCTCACCTTTTTTATATTCAGTTTTAAATATCTCTCTTAATTTTTGTATATTTTCTGGGATTTTTGAAATAATTTCTTGCATTTCTGCTCTACTTTCCAATGTATGCGAAATATTATTTCTAATAACTCTAGAACTTTCAAAAATTTCACTTAATTTTATTCTATTATTTATTTCTTTTTCTGACAAATCTTTATATTTTATTTTGTTTTCTTCAGTTATTCTATTTATCCATTCTCTCAATACTTCTTTACCTTTATTTATATCTTCAACTTCTAAAATTTTTCCTGTAAAAGTATAAATAGCTTCAATAATATTTACATAACTCATTGAATATCTTTTTTGATTATAGTGCCATTCTGCTAAACCTAATAATATCTCAAATGTTTCCTGTTTCTCACCAAAATTTTGTGCAAATCTTTCTAAAATATCTGGTAATAATAGTTTGGCAGGTCCATCTAATGTTTTTATTGTTTTTTCTATTCGATTAATTTTTCCGATATTTTCTTTTATATTCCCAATATAGTTCATATTCATTGAATTTGAAAATTCTTCTAATGTATTTTTCAACTTATTATCTTCAATCATATCTAAAAATTCATAAGTATTCCCATATTGCTTAAAAGCGTTCGCTCCTTTTATCCATTTCATTAAATCATAAAATGATTTCAAATTAATTATTGGAGCTACTTTTAAAGGATTCCCATTTAAATCTTTTTCTGTTTCATCATCATCCATTTCTTCTAGCATTCCATATGTTATCATTTTTATTTTTATATTTTTATCAATAACTTCTGTAATATAGTTCATCACTAAAAATATCCACATTGCATTTGATCTGAAAGAATGGGTTATATCCAAATAAATTTCATCTTCTTTATTTAAAGAATTTACAATTTCTATAATTTTATTAAAGTTTTCAAATATTTCATTTTTATTCATTCCATATTTTGTCACTATTATTTGTACTTTTTTTTCTGTATTCTCAAATATAGAATTAAATTTTTCACTGTTTATATTTAAAATATCTGTATTTTTATTTGCATTTTTAGTAACATTTCTCAATTCATCTCTATATTTTTCATATTCTTCACTTTCAGTCGAAAATCCATTTTTCTTACAATAATGTGTATAAAGTTTATCCCACATCGACCCTGCTGTTCCAATATATATTGTTTTATCTATATCATAATGTTTTTCTAATACTGATGTTACAAAATATTCATCTCTATAAATTTTATATTCTCCTGTTTCTTCAATTTTTATTTTATAATCTGCTTTTCTGTAATCTCTTTCTTCACTGTTACGATCTATCATCCCTTTTCCCAACCCTGCTATCAATATTTTAGCCATCTTTTTCTCCTTCTAATTATAATTTTTATTAAAAATTAATCTTAACAGTATTATTTTACCGCATTTATTTTAAAAATCAATATAACAATTAATTTGATTTTGGTAATTCTACTTCAAATTCAGAATAATTCTTCCTCCAAAATAGAACTACCATTTTCTCTAAAGATCTCCTCCTAAAATTACTAAACCTATTAAACACAACAACATATTTATCACCTTCCTTTCATTTTTATTCTATTTAATTAAATTCTAATAATCTAGCTTGTAGCAATCCCATTTTAGATTCAGAATAATTCCTCCTCTAAAATAGAATTACTACTTTTACTAAAAATTACCAACAAAAACTATCAAAAAAACTAGATACCTCATCACAAAAGTCACTAACACTGTTTCCAAAATCTTGTGCCATATCTCCCATTGTTGTAAACATTTCATCTGCTGTATTCACTGTTTCATTCAATAATTTTGCTGTTTCATTTACACCTTCTGCCACTGCAACTACACCTGCTGTTACTAATAATACTGTGCCTACTGTTTCTTCAATTCCTGTCATTTTTATCACCTCCTTTTTTATTTTAGATTCATTATATATTAATTCAATAACTTATTTATGTAATTTTTTCACCAACTTTTTATTCCCACCCACCCAAACCCTCTATTTATCTTCTAAAATATTCCTCCAAAAAAATCAACAACTCCACTAATTATATTTGCTCCTACTCCAACTATTGCTCCACCTACTGTACCTATTACTCTTCCAACTGAACCTAATCCTACTAAACTTCCTATTGCTTGACCTATTGTTCCACCTATTGCCATTCCTCTTGTTACTGATTCCATAAATGTTTCTAAAATTCCTGCTCTGTAATCTTGTAAATCATCATTGTCTTTCCACATAGCTTCTTCTTTATTAATATTTTGTGCATAAACTAATCTTTTTTCTTCTGGCGTATGTTGTAATATGTAGTATAATAGTTTTGATAAATTGTACGGTTTTTGTTGCATATATCCTTCTTCTTTGTCTCCAGCACTATAATAAATCGGTTCGACATCTATTCCTGTAGCTTCTTTAATTCTTCTTCTCACTGATGCAACTTTATCTTCCAAAAAATTTTGTAATTTTCTCTCAGGTCGATTTTCTTGTGCATTCCAATATTTTCCCTTCATCGCTACATCTGCCTGATTAATCGCCACTAATATTCTATTTTTCTTATTTTCCCCCAAATTTGGTATAATCACACTATTTATTAATTCATACGATGTCCCTAAATCTCTACTGCTACCATCCAATATTACCAAAACCAAATCAATTAACAAATTTCCATTTCTATCTTTTTCATAAAGTTTATCAATTATTATTTTACTATGTCTGTTATCAGCTTCTCTTCCATCACCTAATCCTGGAGTGTCCCATATTACTAAATTATCCAACTCATATTTATCAATTCCCATTGTTTCTGGATTTACACTTGTTCCTACTTTTGCTACTTCTTCTCCAAACAACGCATTAATAGTACTACTTTTCCCCACTCCTGTCGCACCTGTAACCATTAAATTAATTTTTTGATCCTTCATTCTCAATAAATTACCCAATAATTTTTGTCTCGTAGTTTCCTCCATCTGTTCATTCATTACACTTCTTTCAATTTCCTTAAATATATTTTTTGACATAACCAATACCTCTTTCTTTTATTTATTTTTATTATAACTCTCTAACCATAAACTATTTTTCAAAAATTTAGCCTATTTTTTACTTGAATACATCAATTTATTTCTTAAAATTTGTTTATCTCTTTTTATTTTAATTCCATAATATCTCATTTCATTTTCCCTAATCAATCTTCCCATATTTCATTCCTCCAAAAATCAAATTTTTATTGTAACTTATGATAGCATTTTTAAATAACTCATTTTTCTTTTTATTTAACTTACAAAAATATTTTTTATACCCAAATTTCAATATTTACCACTCCAAAGAAAATTTAATATCTACATTATGCTCTAACTAACGGTCTTCTCTCTACAATCATATTATCTATTATGAAATCTAATAATTTTTCTATGTTATAACCATATTCTGCTGAATAATATACTGGTTTTCTTATTGTTACTCCTGTTGTTTCTTTTACCCTATTTTGTATAGATAACGCTTGTCTTTCTAAAAAATCTACTAACACTTCATCCGGTCTATTTGTTTCCTTATTCCAATGTCTGCCTTTCATCGCCATATCTGCTTGATTAATCACTACCAATATTCTATCTGCCTGTATATTTGGAACTATTACCTCATTTAACAATGTATATGTACTTCCCATATCTCTATTCAAACCTTCTAAAACTACAATTGCCGAATCTATCCAACCATAAATATTTCCATCTAATGAATAAGTTTTATACAGCAAATCTACCAATTTTCTTTTATGAATCTCATCATTCGCAACACCATCTCCTAATCCAGGAGTATCCCACAATCTAAATACATCATTTAACGAATAAGAATCTAAATCCATTGTTTCAGGATCCACACCGTTACCAACCGTTGCCACATTTTTTTTAAAAATTGTATTTAATGTTGTCGATTTACCTGCTCCTGTTACTCCTGTTACCATCACATCCAAAGGTCTAAATCTAGCTTTTTCCAATTTCTTTTCTATATCATTTTTTCTATAATATTTAAAACTCGTCATAATCAATCACACTCCATCTTTTTTATTCTCTTTCTCATTTACAAAATCATTATACCTTTTTTCTCTAACCTATTTTTTCCTAAAAATAACTCTTTTTATTTTTAAATTTTAAAAATTTTTCTCTCTCATTCTTTACACAATAATTATATCTAATCCTTATAACTTATTTTTTTTACTAATTAACTTATTTCCAAAAAAAAATCACAGTTTTATAACTTAACTGTGATTAAATATTTTTTTATTTTTTATCTTTATTTTAATAGAATTATTATTTCAACTTGAGTGCCACAATGACACCCTATACAAAATTTATTGTTTCAATCCTTGTTTTAATGGATAAACTACTTTTACATAAAAAATACAGGAGGTAGCTAAAATGGCTAAATTGTTTCAATCCTTATTTTACTGGATATACTACTTTTACGACTAGGAAAACAAAGCAAAGAAATTACTTTAAAGAGGTTTCAATCCTTATTTTACTGGATATACTACTTTTACAATGGAAAATCTTCCATTAGGTACAAAATCTGCTAGTTTCAATCCTTATTTTACTGGATATACTACTTTTACCTCCTTTCTTAAATGGTTTAATGAACAACAAATAAGTTTCAATCCTTATTTTACTGGATATACTACTTTTACATTTTGGGTAAAGTCTTTAATGATGGTATTAATCAAGTTTCAATCCTTATTTTACTGGATATACTACTTTTACAGTACAATGAATAAGATTTGATATCTTTTTTTTAAAAGTTTCAATCCTTATTTTACTGGATATACTACTTTTACCATAAATCCTCTAAAATACAAGACATAAATTGCTTAGTTTCAATCCTTATTTTACTGGATATACTACTTTTACAAGTACTTTTGCGAAAATCCTTTATTTATCAGTATTACAGATTTTTTTTCAGACATTAAAATTACAATTTTTGAATTAATTTTTATCATTTTTTGCTGTTTTTTTAGCATTTTCCGTAACTCCTAACGTGCATTTTTATTGGTTTTGATTGGATTTTCTTTCTTTTTTTTCATTTCTTGTAGTGGTAGGAATTTTTTCTACAAACTTATTTTACCACATTTTTCTCTTTTTTCAAAATCTTTTTGGATATTTTTTCAAAAAAAATGAGAACCAGTAATTAAAGCTCTCATTTTCGTATGTTTCCAAACTTAAATTAAATCATCCGCATTCACTTCTTCATCAAACTTAAAATCATCATCATGCAAATGCACCACTTCCAATGCTTTTTCATAATTCGTAGATTTTTTCGAGAAGAAATCGTGCTGTGTTGTTTCCACATTTAATCCATTTAGCACAATTGGATTTACATTTTTCACTTCAAATTCTTCTTCAAATCCTAGATTCATCAAGGCTTTGTTCGCATTGTAACGGATGTATTCCTTCACATCGCCTGTAAGCCCTAAATCACCATAAATTTCATCAGTATATCTTGTTTCATTTTCATATAAATCGTACATCAATTTTTTTAGTTCAGCTCTCATATCAGCTTTTTCCTCTTCGCTGAAAGAATTGTATAATTCCTGGAACAATAATCCTACAAAAACTCCGTGAATCGACTCATCAGCTATGATTTTCTTGATTATATCGCAACTTGCAACCATTTCTCCCTGTCCTGCAAGCCAAAGCGGTAAAAAGAATCCGCTGTAAAACAAATATGTCTCCAAATAAACCGAAGCTGCCAGAGCCATCGCAATATCTCTTTTTGAAGCCTCAGGATTGTTCATTTTCTGATAATATGTGTCAATTTTATTAGCTTTATACTGCAAATGCGGATTTTCCTGAACCCATCTGAATGTTTCATTAATCTCCCTTGTAGACGCAACCGTTGTAAATATTGTCGAATAAGACTTTGCGTGAATCGTTTCCATCATACACATATATGAAAGCACCGAACGATTTTGCAGCGACTCAATATGATCAATAATCTTCGGCATCCCCGTATGGCTCTGCAACGTATCCAAAAGCGTCAATCCTCCCAACACATGCAAATACGCCAACTTCATCGCAGGCTCAAGCGAATTCCAGCTATCAATATCCTTCGACGGAATATACTCCGTATCAATCCAAAACTGCTTCAAATTCTGCTCCCAAAACATCTCTACATAATCATTTTCGGGGGTATTCCAGTTTACTGCTTCGTATATTTTCTTTTCCATTTTTTCGTTTTCCTTTCTTGATAAAATTGTTTTATCAATTTATGTTATCTCAATCAACTCCCACATTTTATATAAAATTTAGAATAGTTCACTATGACTACCTGATGCTAATAAAATCAATATTAATTTATCTTCAACTATCTCGTAGATTAATAACCAATCTGGAGTTATATGACATTCTCTTGCCCCATCATAATTATTGACTAATTTATGATCCTTGTTTTTAGGAGGAAGTTTTTCTCCTTTTGCTAATATTGAGATTATACTTTCCAATAATTTTAAATCTTTTTTCTGTTTTTTTAGATTTTTTAAATGTTTTTTAAATTTCCCAGTAAGAATAATAGAATATTTATACTCTTCTTTTTTACCCTTCATAATCTTCTCCCAAGACATCTTTAAACATTTCTTCTGGACTACTGTAAGATTTATAATTTGAAGGATTTTTCTTAATTTGTTTAGCTTCTTCAAATGCTTGAGCCAATTCTGAATTTTCAGGTAAAGAATTTATATAAAATGGTATGCCTTTTTCTCTTATAGCCTGTTTTAAAAATATATTAATTGCTGTACTAAGGCTTAATCCTAAATCTTTAAATAATTTCTGTGCTTCTTTTTTAGTTTCCTCATCTATCTTTATACTTGTATTAACTGTTGCCATAAAATATCACTTCCTTTTATATTTATTATACATACAAAGTATATCTTTTGTCAATCAATTAGTTTATCATAATGTCTATTTATGCCAATCTTTTGGAAAATCCATTTTATATAAAATATCATTTATATCTATAATGTCTTTTAGTTTAAATTCAAGTAAACTTAATAATTCTCGTAACTTTTCCGTTAGACTTTCATATTCTTCTTTTGATAAAAATAATTTAAGTCCCTCGTATATCGTAAATAATTTTTGTTTCTTATTATTTGTTATACCTATAATATTATTTATATTTACAATATTTTTTGATGAAAAATCATACATTCTTTCATTATGTGCCGCTATGTTTCTAAATAATGAACTTGCCCGTAAAAAAGTTTTTATAAAATTATTATTTAATTTAGGTAAATTTGTGTACTCATTTTTATACAAATTTCTAAAATGGCTTATTATTTTATTTTGTACTCTATTTTCCAAAATCAAATAAAATCTGCTCATTTCTCCAAATGTAAAAAAATTAATTACTATCCAAAATGGTATATTATCTTTTGTTGTACTATAATGCTTTATTATACTATTGCTTTTATTATTTCTTAAAAAATTTAGTTTTTTTACTAAATGTGAAATAAGATGTATATTTTCATTTCTAACTCCAACATAATAATTATTAAGTTCCAAATAACTTTCTTTATTTGTATAGCATTCCGAATAATAATATGCAATTGCTGTTTTAAAAGCTCTTTCCAATTGTGTCAAAACATCAAAAAACAACATTCTCAAACTTTTATCAAAATCATACAATGCTTTCAAATGATTAAAATGAACTCCCGATTTATAAATATCATTTCCATTTAAATCTTTCCCTTTTAAAAAAGGTTCTTTATAAAAATTTATGATGGAATAATAATTATACCTCATTAAATAATAAATTGTTTCATCATCAGTTTTTACCCGTAGTTTATCTCCGTTTTCTCCATTTAAAATCTCAACTTGTTCCTTAAAAGTTTTAAATGGCTTATCCATTCCCTTTCCCCCTTTTATCTCAAAAATGCAAAAAAGCCCTATCAAAATTGAAAGAGCTTTTTCTACAGTCTACAACAACGCACAATTAAGTGGGTTATTCTTGTAGTACGATCACTAAAATTATTATACTCTATATTTTGATATTTGTCAAATGCAAAAAACTTTCATTTTTCTTCACTTTTTTTATAAAATAACATCTGCCTTTATTTAACTTATTTATCCCAATCTCTCGGAAAATCCCTCTCTGTTTCTGGATAATCCTGAAATCTCTTTTGATAAACTTCTTTCGGATTAATTCCATTCTTTTTTAAATATTCTTCAAACTTTATTTTTGTATCTTCATCAAAATATTTATAATACATCCAAAAAGTATTTTCAACACTCTTTTCTATAAAATCAGCAAGCAACTCGTAATTTGATTCAACTTGTGCTGTTTCCAAAGCAGTGTAATATTCATCTCTATCTTCATTTCGTATAACTGTAATCGGATAACCATTTTTCATAA
>ERZ772766.1376-NODE-1376-length-13152-cov-3.897534_pt1 | contig 13152 bp, 15 predicted proteins | sample MGYA00511379_ERZ772766 | MGnify/ENA primary metagenome ERZ772766 (study PRJEB29015, sample SAMEA2737895) | human oral metagenome | biome: human oral; feature: human-associated habitat; material: dental | place: China | collected 2116 ...
AGAATCGTGGTGTGCCTGCTGTTAAAAATTTATCTTTGGATGTACGAGCTGGTGAAATTGTTGGGATTGCCGGGATTGATGGCAATGGACAAAGCGAGCTAGTTCAAGCAATCACAGGTCTTCGGAAGGTGAAATCAGGTAGCATTACCATTAAGGGGAAAGAAGTCGTTAGCTTATCTCCGCGGAAAATTACCGAAATGCAAGTTAGTCATGTGCCGGAAGACCGTCATCGTGATGGCTTGGTTTTAGATATGATGTTGTCTGAGAATATGGCTCTGCAAACTTATTACAAGGAGCCATTAAGCAAAAATGGAATTTTGAATTACAATAATATTACTTCTTATGCACGAAAGTTAATGGATGAATTTGATGTTCGGGCTGCAAGTGAAAGTGTTCCAGCATCTGCTCTTTCAGGAGGAAATCAACAAAAAGCCATTATTGCTCGTGAAATAGACCGCAATCCTGACCTTCTAATCGTTAGTCAGCCAACTCGTGGATTAGACGTTGGAGCGATTGAATACATTCATAAACGTTTGATTGAAGAACGTGACAAGGGTAAAGCAGTGCTTGTGGTCAGCTTTGAATTAGATGAAATCCTGAATGTCTCAGATCGAATTGCTGTTATTCATGATGGTAAGATTCAAGGTATTGTAACTCCAGCAGAAACTAATAAACAAGAGTTGGGTATCTTGATGGCTGGTGGTGAAATTAAGAAGGGAGATTCAAATGACTAAGAAAACGCAGCAAATTGCGGTGCCTTTGATTTCCGTTGTTCTTGGAATTTTACTCGGTGCCATTATCATGTGGATTTTTGGCTATGATGCTATCTGGGGTTATGAAGAGTTGTTCAAAGCTGCTTTTGGTACTATCCGCAGTATTGGTGAAATTTTCCGTGCAATGGGTCCACTTATTTTAATTGCTCTTGGGTTTGCAGTAGCAAGTCGGGCTGGATTCTTTAATGTCGGTTTGCCAGGGCAAGCTTTAGCTGGTTGGATTTTGAGTGGCTGGTTTGCACTTTCATTTCCTAATCTTCCTCGTCCAATTATGATTCTTGCTACAGTTGTCATTGCAGCAGTAGCTGGTGGGATTATCGGTGCTATTCCTGGTATTCTTCGTGCTTATTTGGGAACAAGTGAAGTCATCGTTACGATTATGATGAACTACATCGTTCTCTATGTTGGAAATGCAATGATTCATAGTTTCCCAAAAAGTGTTATGCAAAGTATTGACTCAAGTGTTAAGGTTGGAGCTAATGCAACCTATCAAACAGAATGGCTGCGGGCATTGACCAATAATTCACGGATGAATATCGGAATCTTCTTTGCGGTCATTGCAGTTGTCCTTATCTGGTTTATGCTGAAAAAAACAACACTTGGATTTGAAATCCGTTCTGTCGGGCTAAATCCAAATGCGAGTGAATATGCAGGGATGTCTGCTAAAAGAACAATTATCCTTTCAATGATTATCTCAGGTGCTCTTGCCGGTGTCGGAGGTGTTGTTGAAGGACTTGGAACTTTCCAAAATGTCTATGTACAAGGAAGTTCCCTAGCTGTCGGCTTTAATGGTATGGCCGTTAGCTTGCTGGCAAATAATTCACCAATTGGTATTCTCTTTGCAGCATTCTTATTTGCCGTGCTTCAAGTCGGAGCTCCAGGTATGAACACCGCAACGATTCCAGCGGAATTGGTCAATATTGTAACAGCATCAATTATTTTCTTTGTAAGTATTCATTACATCATTGAACACTTTATCAAACCAAGAAAACAAGCGAAAGTAAAGGGAGGAAAATAAGATGAATTTTGTAACAATGTTAAGTCTGTTAGTTTCCTCTATGCTGATTTATGCAGCACCTTTAATCTTTACTAGTATCGGTGGTGCCTTCTCAGAGCATGCTGGGATTGTCAATGTCGGACTTGAAGGTATTATGGTTATGGGAGCTTTCTCAGGAGTTGTCTTTAACCTTACTTTTGTGAATACCTTTGGAAGTTTAACTCCTTGGTTAGCACTTTTAGTCGGTGGTATTGTGGGACTAATTTTCTCACTCATTCATGCTGTAGCGACTATCAATTTCCGTGCGGACCACGTTGTCAGTGGTACAGTGCTCAATTTGATGGCGCCTGCGTTAGCGATTTTCTTGGTAAAAGCTTTCTATAATAAAGGGCAAACAGATAATATTCAAGTATCATTTGGTAAATTTAATTTTCCACTATTATCAGATATTCCTGTCATTGGAGATATCTTCTTTAAACACACCAGTCTAATGGGGTATATTGCAGTTGCATTTGCTTTCCTAGCATGGTTCATTATGTTTAAGACGAAATTTGGGCTTCGTTTGCGCTCCGTAGGGGAACACCCACAAGCGGCAGACACCCTCGGTATCAATGTTTATCTCATGCGTTATTACGGTGTGATGATTTCAGGTTTTCTTGGCGGTGTTGGTGGAGCGATTTATGCACAATCTATTTCCGTAAATTTCGCTGCTACAACGATTATCGGACCAGGATTCATCTCACTGGCTGCTATGATTTTTGGTAAATGGAATCCAATTGGCGCTATGCTTTCAAGTCTATTCTTTGGACTATCTCAAAGTTTAGCCGTTATCGGAAGTCAATTACCATTCCTATCACATGTACCAGCTGTGTACCTACAAATTGCACCTTATGTATTGACTATTGTTGTGTTGGCAGCATTCTTCGGAAAAGCTGTTGCACCAAAAGCAGACGGTGTCAATTATATTAAATCAAAATAAACTATTGCAAAAAGCCAAGTTACTTTTCAAAGTAGCCTGGCTTTTTTGATAAAAAAACAATCATTCTGCTAAGAAGAGCGACTTAGAGAATGATTGTTTTTAAAATGTTTTACATAAAATAGACAATAGCAAGATATTGAAGTGCAGAAGCAGCTAGGATAAAGAGGTGCCAAATCATGTGGAAATATGGTTTTTTCTTAGCATAAAATCCTGCACCAACAGTATAACAGAGTCCTCCAGCTAACATCAATCCCCAGAAAATAGGTCCCGTTTGACCAATGATTTGCGGAATGATCAGAATCACTAACCAGCCCATAATAAGATAAAGTGCCAAGCTAAATTTTTCATTAACTTTTTTAGCAAATATTTTATACAAAATACCAAAAATGGTCGTTCCCCATTGAATTGTGATAATAAGATACCCCAACCAATTGTTCATAAGAGATAGTACGACTGGCGTATAACTTCCCGCAATAGCAATGTAAATCATTGAATGATCGATGATCCGTAGAATATACTTATGCGTAGAACCATAGCTCATTGAATGGTAAATCGTTGAAGAAAGAAACATCAGAAATAAACTGATGACAAAAATTGAAACTCCGACAGCAGCAAGCATACCATGTTCTTCATAGCTATAAATGGCTGAGATAGGAAGCAGTACTAACATAACCACAGCCCCGACAGCGTGAGTGACAGCATTGGCAATTTCTTCCCCAAAGCTAAGTTGTTTGCTGAGTTTAAGCGTTTGATTCATTTGTTTTACCTCCTTCTAAGGCTAGAGCCAATTTCTTTGTTTGATGAAATAATTTCACCGTTTGGCAAGCTGCTTCAATAGCAGGTGCGATTATGTCAGCTTTTTCTTCTCGCATACAATTAACAAATTCATTATAAAGAGTAGCTGAATTTTTTTCGTCTACCAGAAGTTGAATCGTCTTGATAATATCTGGTATTGGAAAGACAGGTTTTAACGTCGTCAATACAATCAGACGAGCAATCTGTACACGATTGTATTTTTTCTTAATTGGCTTTGGAATGTGGGCGTGTTTCACATAATTATTGACCATAGCAGCCGTTAAAGGCTTATCCGTGCTATGAAATGCTTGTTCGTTGACACCATTCACATAGAGGAGAACCTGATCAAGATAAAGATCTAACTCTGGTAGTTCTTCCCAAGTTGGGAATTTTGTGATTTCCAAAATATCCACCTCTTTCTTATCTAGTCTTAATAACTAGATTATATGATAACAATTGTCTAATGTCAAGAGAAAAATCATTTGTTCTGCAAAATAACTTTTGATACAATAAGATTATGAAAATTTTAATTCCAACTGCAAAGGAAATGAATCTTAACCTTAAACCTCATGGCAAGTGTTTCCTTTCAGAGCAAACAAAAATAATTGTAGCTAGTCTATCACAGTATTCTATTGAAGAATTAGCCGATTTCTATCATATTAGTCTGGAACGTGCAGAAGAAGAGTATATTCATCTTCAACAATTAAAAAATGGGCAAGCCTTGACTTACCCAGCTTTGCATTTATTTGATGGTCTTATGTATCGAAACATCAAAAGAAGTCACTTAACGGAGCAAGAGTTGAGGTATGTAGACAAGCATTTGTTCATCACTTCTAGTCTATATGGTGTTATACCAGCTATGGCGTTGATTTCACCTCATCGATTGGATTTTTCAGTGAAATGTACTATTTCTCGCAAAAGCCTGAAAAATTATTGGCGCAATGATTATGATGCAGCTATTTCAGATGAGGAAATGATTTTATCTCTGCTATCAAGTGAGTTTGAGACGGTGTTTTCCAAATCTGTGCGTGATAAGATGCTTCGGTTTAAATTTTTAGAAGATAGAGAAGGAAGTTTGAAAGTTCACTCAACTATTTCTAAGAAGGCGCGGGGGCAATTTTTAACTGATTTAATTGAAAATCAAATAACAACGAAAGAGGAAATCAAGCAATTGCAATTTGCAGGCTTTGCTTTCCGAGAGGATTTGTCTACGATAAATACCTATGTCTTTGTTAAGGAGTAAAATAAAAATGGAATGATCTAAAAGTGTCATTCCATTTTTTGCTTATTTTAATCGATAGCTGCTAATAATGCTTCAGCTTGAGCTGCGAGTTCAGCTTGTTTTTCTTCGGAAACTGTCAGTTGACCTGTTCCCCAGGCTTCCGGGTTAACAGCAACACCAGTAAATGGTTCAACAACTTTCATACGAATAAATGGAAGAAGGCTGCGATAATGTTTGAAAACTTCATCTGGAGAAGTTCCATTGGCTACAGAGGAAACTGTTACAAGTTTTTCATTAAGAGCAGAAGGTCCTGATGGGTTTGAAAGGTCAAGCGCACGTGATAGCCAATCTAAGAGATTTTTAACAACTCCTGGAATTGCCCAGTTATAGGTTGGTGAGAAGAGCCAGATAGCATCAGCAGCGAGAATTTCTTCACGAGCTTTGACAACAGCCGCGGGAGCTGGGCTTTCAATATCTTGATTGAAAAATGGAACATCTTTGAAATCAAGATAAGAAACTTCAGCTTTGCCAGCAAGAATGTTTTCAGCTTGAGAAGCTAACTGATGGTTGAATGAGCCTTGGCGAAGAGACCCGACGATAAATAGCACTTTTTTAGACATATAAGTCACTCTCCTTTTCTTTTGTACCTGTTTATGTTACAACAAATACCACTAGTTAGCAAGAAATTAGCTCAACTTTTTAAATTTCTTTAAAATTCGAATCAAATCTTCTTTATCTTGCTCTGTTAAAATGCTAAATACTTGTTGAATATTTTGAATATGATCTGGAAGTACCGCTTCAATTTTACTACGTCCTTCTGGAGTCAATCCGACTAAAAAAGAACGTCGATCAGATGGGTCACAGGTACGAAAAATCCAACCGTCTCGTATCATATTTTTAATGACAACGGTCATATTTCCAGATGTAGCAAGCATTTTATCAATTAAGTCTTGAATGCGTAAGTTCCCTTTGCTATAAAGGGTTTCTAAAACTGAAAATTGAGTTGGAGTCAGATTGTGTTGTTTTGCCGCCTGATTTTCAAAAGGTTGAATCGTGCGAATAGCTTTATTTAAAATAATCATGGTTTTTAAATCTAAATGATTTTCTTGAAAAAGTTTTGTTAGTTTGTCCATAACTGTATTTTATCAATAAGTAGTAATAAAATCAAATTTTAGAAAAAGATAGAAAAAAATCCTTATTTATAGTATAATGGACGAGTGAAAAATAGAAGAAAAAATGATAGAAATTTCATTATTTGGCAATATATTATCGGAAGTGTGATAGTTTTGGTCGTTCTCACTTTTTCTTTTCTTTACATTTTAAATCTATCTATGGATCCTTACCAATCAGCTAAGGTAACGGCTAGTAGAATTGCTCGTCAATATGCGGATTTGGATAAAGTGGATCGCTTTGCTATTTATAACGGTGAAAAAAGTTATTACAGTCTTTTGGGGAAAAATCGTAAAAAGACGCAGCTTGCTGTTTTGATAGAAGCAGATAGTGATAAAATCTATACTTATGAGTTGTCCAAAGGGATTAGTCAAGAAAAAGCAAAACAAATCGCTAAAGAGAGTGGTGCCAAACAAATTGATAAAGTGACATTTGGCTATGTAAAAGAGCAACCAATCTGGGAAGTCAAGTCTGGAACAATTTATTATAATGTTGGATTTGAAACAGGAACATTGCTCAGCAAGGAGGGACTATGAGATTATCAAATCGTGTTTTAAATATGGAAGAAAGTGTAACCTTAGCAGCAGCAGCGCGCGCAAAAGCTTTAAAAGCACAAGGACGGGACATTCTATCTCTGACTCTGGGAGAGCCAGATTTTCCAACTCCGAAGAATATTCAAGATGCTGCTATCTCTGCAATAAAAGACGGTAGAGCTAGCTTTTATACGTTACTAGTGGTCTGCCTGAATTAAAGGAAGCAATTGTAGCATATTTTGCAAAATACTATGGTTATACGATTAAACCAAATCAAGTGACCGTTGCAACGGGTGCAAAGTTCTCCCTTTATACCTTTTTTATGAGTGTCATCAATCCAGGTGATGAAGCGATTATTCCGGCACCGTGTTGGGTTAGTTATGGCGACCAGATTAAGATGGCAGAAGGGATACCAGTTTTTGTTCAAGCGACGGAAGCAAATCATTTCAAAGTGACCGTTGAGCAATTAGAGGCTGCTCGGACAGAGAAAACGAAAGTTTTGGTGCTCAATTCTCCTTCTAATCCAACGGGAATGATTTATACTGCTGAAGAGTTATTAGCGATAGGTAATTGGGCTGTAGAGCATGATATTCTCATTTTGGCAGATGATATTTATGGCCGCTTGGTTTACAATGGAAATGAATTTACACCGATTTCGAGCTTATCTGAAGCAATCCGCAAGCAAACAATTGTTATCAATGGTGTATCTAAGTCGTATTCGATGACTGGTTGGAGGCTGGGTTATGCTGTTGGAGAACCCAAAATCATTGCAGCGATGAGTAAAGTGGCTGGACAAACGACTTCTAATCCAACCGCTGCTTCCCAATATGCGGCGATTGAAGCTCTAAAGGGCCCTCAAGATACTGTTGAAATCATGCGTCAGGCTTTTGAAGAACGTCTCAATACCATTTATCCTTTGCTTGCAGAAGTTCCTGGCTTTGAAGTGGTGAAACCACAAGGAGCGTTTTACCTCTTTCCAAATGTTAAAAAAGCAATGGAGCTGAAAGGCTATTCAGATGTGACAGAGTTTACAACAGCAATCCTAGAAGAAGTAGGTGTCGCTCTTGTAACGGGTGCTGGCTTCGGTGCGCCAGAGAATGTTCGCCTGAGCTATGCGACGGATATGGATACCTTGAAAGAGGCCGTTCATCGTATCAAGGCGTTTATGGAGGGTTAAAAAATGATCGATCATTTTACCCTTAAGGTAAAGAATTTAGAAGTTTCTAAAGCTTTCTATCAAGCCACTTTAACTCCTTTAAATTATCACCTTCAATTTGATACGGGGCAGGTCGTTAGTTTCACAGAACCGCGAGATGTGGATCCAGGTGGTGATTTTTGGCTAAATGTTGGTCAACAAGAGCCGATGCATTTTGCCTTTAGTGCTCAAACTTGTCAAGAAGTAGATGCTTTCTATCAAGCAGCTTTGGCTGCTGGAGGAAAGGATAATGGTGCACCTGGCGAACGTAAAAATTACCATGTGGGATACTATGCGGCCTTTGTGATAGACCCAGACGGGAACAACATTGAGGCTGTTTATCATAAAAAATAAAATAGAAAAGAGAAAAAACGTGTCAACAAAATATACTTCAATTATGGATGTTAAAAATCATGTCGGAGAAGAAGTGACGATTGGTGCTTGGGTTGCCAATAAATCAGGAAAAGGAAAGATTGCTTTTTTGCAATTACGCGATGGGACAGCCTTTTTTCAAGCTGTGGCTTTCAAGCCAAATTTCCTTGAAAAATTTGGTGAAGAAGAGGGCTTGAATAAATTTAATATCATCAAACACTTGAACCAAGAAACAGCTGTTTTAGTAAAAGGAATCGTCAAAGAAGATGAGCGCTCAAAATTTGGGTATGAATTAGACGTGACGGATATTGAAATCGTTGGAGAGTCTAATGATTATCCTATCACACCAAAGGAACACGGAACAGACTTTTTGATGGATCACCGTCATTTATGGCTACGTTCACGCAAGCAAATGGCAATTATGCAGATTCGCAACGCAATTATCTATGCTTCCTATGAATTTTTTGACCGCAACGGCTTTATCAAATTTGATAGTCCGATTTTATCGGGAAATGCAGCAGAAGATTCCACAGAGCTTTTTGAAACAGATTATTTTGGAACCCCTGCCTTTCTAAGTCAATCTGGGCAACTTTACTTAGAAGCAGGTGCTATGGCACTTGGTCGTGTATTTGACTTTGGTCCTGTTTTCCGTGCCGAAAAATCCAAAACACGCCGCCATTTGACAGAATTCTGGATGATGGATGCAGAATATCCATTTGTTACTCATGATGAGTCGCTTGATCTTCAGGAGGCTTATGTGAAGGCTTTGATTCAAGGAGTTTTGGATCGTGCACCACATGCGCTTGAAGTGTTGGAACGTGATACTGATCTTCTTAAAAAATACGTGACAGAACCCTTCAAACGTATTTCTTACGATGAAGTAATTGACCTCTTACAAGAACACGAAAATGATGAAGAAGCTGAGTATGAGCATATCGAACGAGGTGATGATTTCGGGTCACCACACGAAACTTGGATTTCAAACTATTTTGGTGTGCCAACTTTCGTTGTGAACTACCCTGCTAGCTTTAAGGCTTTCTATATGAAACCTGTTCCCGGAAACGAAGAACGTGTGCTTTGTGCAGATCTTTTGGCGCCAGAAGGCTATGGAGAAATCATTGGTGGTTCAGCTCGTGAAGAAAACTATGAAAAATTATTAGCGAAGATTGAAGAAAATGGTCTGAACCCTGATGACTATGCTTTCTATCTAGATCTTCGTAAATATGGTTCAGTTCCTCATGCTGGATTTGGACTTGGTTTGGAACGTATGGTGACATTTGTTGCAGGAACGAAACACATCCGTGAAGCCATTCCATTCCCACGTATGCTCCACAGAATTGAGCCTTAGGAAATGTAAAAACGCCGATTGGCGTTTTTTTAAAATTAAAAGAATATGAAAAATGAATAAGTTATAAAACTGAACGGAAAGTTCGATTTCTTCTTAGTAAAGGAAAAAGTATGTTTAGGAGAAGTTACAAAAGAAATATTCCTCTTATGGCAGGAGTGGAATTCTTAGGATTTTTAGGTATTACGAGTTTTTGGATTTTATTCCTCAGTCAAAATGGTATGTCTTTACTGCAAATTGGGCTGTTAGAGAGTATTTTTCATGCAACAGGCATTGTTTTTGAAATTCCGTCAGGCATGTTGGCAGATCGATTTTCTTATAAGACCAATCTGTACGTAAGCCGCTTGACTAGCATTTTATCATCTATTTTAATGTTGACAGGGCAAGGGAATTTTTGGATATATGCAATGGCAATGATAATCAATGCTTTATCTTATAACTTTGATTCAGGAACGAGCTCTGCACTGTTATATGACTCTGCTGTAGAAGCTGGTTTAAAAGACCGTTATTTGAAAATATCAAGTTTGATGTCAGGTGTTTCTGAGGCAGCAATCTCTTTAGGAACGGTACTAGCGGGGTTATTTGTACATGGATATTTGTATATTACTTATTATATCATGATTGCGGTTTCTATTATTGTTTTAATTCTGATTTGGTTGATAAAAGAACCGACAATGAAAAAGAAAAATGACGAAGTGGTCACGATGAAGAAAATAATCCTGACGGTAAAAGAAGAGATGAAAAATAATCCCAGTCTTTTTACATGGATGATGATTTTTCAATTTGTTGGAACAATAATGTGCATGTTTTACTTTTACTATCAAAAGCAATTGCCAGACTTGGCAGGATGGCAGATTTCGACAGTTATGTTGATTGGTAGCGTCTTAAATATTTTGGCAGTTTCTCTTGCCAGTAAGATTGGGAAAACATGGCATTCTTTTCGGATTTTTCCAGTAGTTGTCAGCTTAACAGGAGCAGCTTATGTACTGTCATTTTTGGGAACACCATTCATGTATATTATGATTTATTTGGTAACAAATGCTCTGTATGCCATGTATCAACCAATATTTTACAATGATTTGCAACAGTATTTACCAAGTTCAGCCAGAGCGACCATGTTAAGTGTTGCTTCAATGATGTTCAGTTTAAGCATGATTATCATTTTTCCGATTGTTGGTTGGCTGATTGACAGTTTTGGCTTTGATCAGACTTTTATTGGATTAGGGCTAGTTCTTATCTTACTAACGCCGCTTTTAGTGATTGTTTTTCAAATGATTCGTAAACAATTGAAATCAATCAAAAATTAGCCCATTATTTAATATCTACAGAAGTGATTTATATCTAATTTTTAATGAATACAATCAGTTGTTGCTGCTTATGATAAAAACAGCAAATATAAGGAAAATTATATACTTATTTTTTACACAACTACAAAATATAATTATCAAATTTAGGAAAATCTTGTTTAAAAATACTATATATTGTAGTTAGTATAAACTGCTATATAATTCCTTAGTGTTATAGAGATGATAGGAGGAAAACTTATGCGAGATAATCATCTTCATACTTACTTTTCTTATGATTCAGATGCTGATTTCAGAGATTATTTGGAACATTACGATGGTGAAATCGTGACGACTGAACATCTGGATTTATCTAATCCCTATCCGTATGATGCAGGCTCTCCTCACGATGATATTCCTGATTATGAGTCTTATTCTAGAAAAATAGCTGCTCTCAATCGGAAATATGGAAATCGGATCAAAAAAGGAATTGAGATTGGCTATTACAGACCACGAAAGAAAGATATTTTAGCTTTTTTGGAGAATAAAGATTATGATTTGAAACTTTTATCTGTTCATCACAATGGGAAATTCGATTATTTAGAAAAGCCTGTTTTGCAATTTGATAAAATGAAGTTTATTCCAACGTATCTAAAAGAAATGGAAGAAGCTATTGAGAGTATTCCAGCCCATGTTTTGGCACATTTCGACTATGGTTTTCGCAAGTTTAATGTGACGGTGGAAGAATTGAAAAACTTTGAACCTCAACTTCGTACCCTCTTTCAAAAAATGATAGATTACAGCTTAGCTTTTGAACTAAATTGCAAGTCAATGTATCTCTATGACCATGAAGATATTTATATTTATGCCCTGTCTTTGGTGAAAGAATTGGGCGGAACAAAGTATTCTGTTGGCTCTGATGCCCATACGTTAGAACATTTTCGCTTGAATTTCGACCAAATCAAGCAAATCCTAACAGAATTTGACATAGACGAAGGAATGTTGCTATAAAAAAGGGGTTAGAACAAAAAGTTCTTAACCTCCGATTATATTTGTTTTAGATTACAAGGTGTACTAGTTCTCAGACATGGAAATATCATAACAAATATTCATATTCTCTGATAATTAAACCATTTTCGAACTCAAAATATCACAGGATAGTTGACCAAAATCATTTTTGAGAATAGTAACAATCCGATTTTCGTCTGTTGAAAAGGTATGTAAACAGGAAAATTGAATGGTGTTATGATGATAGGCTTGCTGAATCTTAGAAAGGTAATCTTCTATTCCACGAATAACAGAAACCTTTTGCTCATGCAATTCCCAGATGATTTTAGGATGTAAAAATTTTTGGTAAGTTTTCCAATCTCTTTGATTTTCCGCTCGAAAGAACAAGGTTAATGTTTCTAAATTTGTCATTAGTGACCTCCTTAATGAAACAACCTTTTCCAAAAAGAAGGTTTCTTTTCTGCTTTTTTGGTTGAATCTGTTTGGAAAAACTCAGAAAATTGGCTAGCAATTTCTTTTTCAGCTATTTCTACTGGATGATCACTATGAATGACCAAGCCAAATGGAGAATTCTTGTAGTTACTAGACACGATTGTTGCTTTGCAGCCAAGATCTTTTGCTATTTTTAAGTAAAAAATTTGATATTGACTGGTGATCTCAGGAGATATTTTCACAGTCACAGGCTGATAGTCCAAGATAATCTTTTGTAAAATTTCTTTAAAGTGGTCGTGGATGGGAGCGCTGTTAGCTTCATCAATACTACATTCTGCAATGACCCGCTCTTCAAATGTTTCTAAAAATTTTCTTTGCTCATCGGGATTTAATTTTAATCCCCCTTGAGATTTTTCCATTATTGTTTTATTTATATCTGTCATAAAGTTAGTATAGCATACTTTTTTTGAAATTTATCCAAGAAACATTCGGAAATATAAAACGCTTACATAGAAAATTATCGTAAATTTCATAGAAAGGCACGATTTTTCCTTGAAAAAAACTGATTTTTAAGGTATGATAGGAATGTAAATAAAATAACTCAAAGGAGAGTAAAAAATGTCAATTATTACTGATGTTTACGCTCGCGAAGTCCTAGACTCACGCGGTAACCCAACACTTGAAGTAGAAGTTTATACTGAATCAGGTGCTTTCGGACGTGGTATGGTTCCATCAGGAGCTTCTACTGGTGAACACGAAGCAGTTGAACTTCGTGATGGTGACAAATCTCGTTACGGCGGTCTTGGTACACAAAAAGCTGTTGACAACGTAAACAATATCATTGCTGAAGCAGTTATTGGTTATGACGTTCGCGATCAACAAGCTATTGACCGTGCAATGATTGCACTTGACGGTACTCCAAATAAAGGTAAATTGGGTGCAAACGCAATTCTTGGTGTATCTATTGCTGTAGCACGTGCTGCTGCTGATTATCTTGAAATCCCACTTTACAGCTACCTTGGTGGATTCAACACTAAAGTTCTTCCAA
>ERZ772766.1383-NODE-1383-length-13106-cov-5.049958_pt1 | contig 13106 bp, 13 predicted proteins | sample MGYA00511379_ERZ772766 | MGnify/ENA primary metagenome ERZ772766 (study PRJEB29015, sample SAMEA2737895) | human oral metagenome | biome: human oral; feature: human-associated habitat; material: dental | place: China | collected 2116 ...
TCCGGAGCCACAATCCAGCGCTCTAACCAACTGAGCTACTTCCGCCACGATCGCCGTCTCAGTATATCAGATACTGTACCGATTGTCACGGGGTACATGGGGTGCGGACGAGACGGCGCCCTATTTATTACATGCCGCAAAAATGCTACAATATAACCATTCGCGGGTGTAGTACAGCGGTTAGTATGTAAGTTTTCCAAACTTGAGATCGGAGTTCGATTCTCCGCACCCGCACCAAAATGGAATTTTCTGAGATTTGGTCGTCCGCGTGGCGCGGTATTTGCTATAATAGATGTAGCGCCCCGGTAGCTCAGTGGATAGAGCAAGAGACTTCTAAGCTTTTGGCCGTAGGTTCGATTCCTACCCGGGGTACCAGTGTTTGAGTCGCTGTACATGTAGTTTCACTTGTAGAAAATTAAAAGAGATAAATACCTTAGTTATTCTTCTCTCACGAAAAAACCACCCGGACGAAGGATGGTTTTTTCGTGGAGGGTCAGGAGGGGCTCGAACCCTCGACACCCTGCTTAAGAGGCAGGTGCTCTAACCAGCTGAGCTACTGACCCATTATTGTTTAAATTATACGCGCTTGTTTGCTCGCCATAGAGACTTTAGTTGTCTGACTGTGATTTTCTTAGCAAACTAAACCTGTATCTTTTCACTGTAGCACGTTTTGGTAAATTAGTAAAGACTCAGCACAGTGCTTATGATTGCCATATCGGCAAAAATGCGCGATAATATAGCAGTATGTCGCAGCTCAATATAATCGGTAAACATGTGCGCGCGGGCATTTTGAATGCTCAAAAACGGAGCGATGCGCGCCGGCAAGCGTTAGCGCAGGCGGAAAAGTACAATGTTGTCGGGGCGGGCGGTGCGTTTACTGCAGCGTATGAGCAACTACGTAATGCTGCTGAAAATACCGACGAGCATTTGTTGCTGCAAAATGCGATTCGCCGGTTTTTCAAACAATTATTTATCGTACGCGACGAAACGCTTGTGCGCCAGAGCGGTACTGAGTTGGTAATTGAACTGACGTTTGCGGGTTACATTCCAAATGATAACGTCGCTCCAGAGCAAATCGAAGCAATAACGGAGTTGGCGCGCCAGCACTATGCGGCGTTTGAAAAGCTGCAGAAACGCCGCAGTATTAACGCCGACCGGTCGACGAGCTGGGTGCTTGAAACGCTGTCGGTGCGAGTAGCGCAGCTCATCGCACCAAAAGAACGCGACGTGGCGTTTATGGATTTTGCGTACGAGTATTTCGAGCAGGCGATCCCGCGCGACGCCGTGTCGAAAACGACGCGCGATGAGTACGGCGCAGCGCTTTATGTCGCGATTCACCGCGCGCTGATGAAATCTGATACAGCGACGGCGCGTGCCGGGCTGCTATTACGCTACGGTGTATCGGTGGAGCACTTAGATCAGTTTGTGGCATACAATCAAAAGATTGATGCACTGCTGCAAGGTTCGGTGGACGATGAACTGTATCGGATTGTCGACCGCCAGGGCGCGCCCCTGCGAATTGTACGCCGCATGATGGAGACCCGCGAAGACGTACCGGAGCTATTATTGAAGCGCGAAGTTTTTTTGGAGGCGTTTGAGCAGCAAGTTACCAAAGAATACACGAATATCATGGGACGCATCAATCGTGCGATTATGCGCAGCGTAATGTTTTTGATCATTACGAAATTCTTAATTGGCATCGCGATTGAAGTGCCTTACGATATGTGGGCACACGGCGCGATTTTGTGGCAGCCGTTGATTATTAACCTGTTCTTTCCGCCGGTTTATATGGTGTTGCTGCGGTTCACGCTTAATACGCCGGGCTATGCGAATACGTCGGCATTGGTGAACCGTGTCGATACGATGTTGTATAGCGACAGCACGACGCTTGTGCGCCGGCAATTAGGTGGTAGGAAATATAGCGTAGTCTTTTCGGCATTATACGGTGCGTCTAGCTTGGTAGTATTTGCGGCAACGATATGGATATTACTGCTGCTTAACTTCTCGCTTGTGCATATTGCGATATTCTTCTTTTTCTTCTCAGCGGCGAGCTTCTTGGGCTTTCGCTTGAGCCGCATGATTCGCGATCTGGAGATTGTGCGCAGCGCGAGTAACGGGCTGACGTTTGTGCGCGATACGATTTATTTGCCGTTTGTCGTAGCAGGGCGCTGGATGAGCGATAAATATGCGCAAGTTAACATTGTGTCAATTATTTTAGATATGTTGATTGAGCTGCCGCTCAAAACGATTTTGCGCCTCGTGCGGCAATGGTCGGCATTTATTGACGATAGAAAGGATCGCATTACATGACGCGGGAGCTAAATGGGCGCGAACTGCAGCAATTTATCAAAGTACGCCAACTGCGGCAAGTGCGGAATTTGCGGCAAGAGCACGGTATTGCTCCAAAATTGTTAATCGTGATGAGCAAAACAGCGAGCGACGTTATCGCGGCGTATGTGCGCATGAAGCAGCGGTATGCGCGCGATATATTGATTGACGTTGAGATTGCGGCGGTAGAGCAGAGCGATATGATTAGCACGGTGCAGCAGGCAAACGATGACGCGTCAATTCAGGGTATTATCGTGCAGTTGCCACTTGACGATCCGGCGGGTACGAGCGAGATTTGTAACGCGATTGCACCGGAAAAAGACGTTGATGGGCTGGGCGAGCACGCTATATTTCCGAGCGCAACAGCACAGGCGATTGATTGGCTTTTGGCGGGCTATGGTGTCGATTTGGCGAGCAAGGTGATTGCGATTGTGGGGCAGGGCAAATTAGTCGGCGCGCCGCTTGCGAAATTGTGGGGCGAGCGCGGCTTGAATATTACCATATTTGACGATCAAACGCCGCTTCGTGATATGCAGCGGTTTGATGTGATTGTAACGGCAACGGGCGTGCCGCGGTTAATTACATCAGACATGGTAAAACCTGATGCGGTGGTGGTAGACGCCGGTATAGCAAGCGAGCACGGCAAACTTATTGGTGATGTTGATGATAGCGTGCGTGCCATGACGCATGTAACGATGACACCAAAAAAAGGCGGCGTCGGTCCGCTAACATATACGGTACTATTTGATCATTTGATTGAAAGCTGCCTCAAGCGAGCAGATAAGCTGTAGCTAGCGAATATTAAGCGCATGTTTCACGCGCTCAACAACTTGGCGCGGTGTGAAATCGGCTTTCACAATGTAGCTATGCACGCCGAGCTTGCGTAGTCCATCCGGCGCTTCTTCTTCGCCAAGATTCGTTAGTACGATGACGGGCGTCTGCTTGTGGCTTGGCAATGTTCGGATTAGCGAAAGCGCTTCAACACCGTTCATGTTTGGCATTTGCAAGTCAAGCAAAATCAAATCCGGATGGAACTTTTTTACGATTGCAACGCCCGCTTCGCCGTCGCTCGCCGTCGCGACATCAAACCCTGCCGCCTCAAATTTCATGCGGTACATTTGGTTGATCACTTGGTCGTCTTCAATTATCGCAATCTTTGTCATATTATTAATATAATAGCATAAACAGCTAAGACTGGGGAGTAAAAATATGCAGGATCGACTGAAGCGACCGGAAATATTGCCGATGGGCGGCAGGCTATTAGAATTAAACCCGGAGATTGTAGCTCTTTACGGAGAAGTTGAAGCAGGAAGCGAGCGATTGCCGGTGAGCATCGCTGAGCGCACCGATCCAGCGTATGAAAACCCAGAAAAAATCAAAGAAGTACTTGATTATTTAAGTGTCGCCGACGGTAAAGTGCAGCTTGCACGCATGGGCGAGATGGGCGGCATTGCGCATCGTTTTAGCTACCTGGCGTCGGGCGAGGTTTTACGCCGATCGTGGGATAGTCATGTCAATGCAAGCAGTCCAGTCGAATATGCGCGCCGGCAATATTTATACGGGCCGGATCAGGTTGACGCGGAGGCATGGTGGCGGCAAGGCGGCAGCGCGATGGCGCTTGTGACGATTGTCAATGCGTTTGATTTGGCAGCGAGCGATGACCCTGAGCACCACGGCTATCCAACTATGAGCGGTCCGATCGACGAGCGGATATTGAGTCATCATTTTGGTGATGACGTACCAGAGTTGTCAAGATTGTCACTCCATTCGGCGGTTGCGGCGACGGCGCAAAATTTCGGCGTGGTACGCGGGTTGCCGTCGCTGAGTACCGCGGAATGCGTTAAGCGTGCCGAGGAAAAGATGCAGCGTCTAGACGACTTTGTGCACGCCTCAAATTCGGCGGAATTCTTGGACGTGATTCGCTATTGTGCAGATGGTATCGGTATTCGCGAGCGTATGAAGCTTGTGAATGATGCGATCACAGAATTTGCTGCGGACGAAGAAGTCGGGCACTCGCCGATTATCGTCAGTTTGGGGTGCGGCACGGCGCTGCCAATGCTGGAATTGATAAAGCAATTGCACGAGCACGGCAAGACGCCACAAGTTGTTTTGATTGATCAAGATCCAATCGCGCTCGCTGCCGCACAGCAGATGGCGGAGCAGCGCGGATTGAGTGGCTCAATTGAGTCGCACTGCAGGAAGTTATTCAATAAAATCGGAAAACCGCTCGACCTGAAAGAGATTTTGAGCGGACGGGTTCCGGCTGTGATTGAAAACTCCGGTTTAGGCGAATATGTGCCGGATATACCGTATCGACGGTTGCTGCGCGAGGCGTATGGTGCGCTTGGTACGGGCGGCTTACTTGTGAATTGCAGTACAAACGAAAATCGTCCGCATAAAAACTTTTTAGCGGACGCGATGGGCTGGCCGGCGAGAGTCCGGCGCCGCAGCCTATCAAGTATGGCTGATATGCTTGACGCAAGCAAAATCCCGCTTGACCGTACCGAAGCACGCGTGACTGCAAGCGGCGTCTACACGGGATATTTCACGCGCAAACTCTAGCGCTGCTCTTTCAAACCGTGTACTATAAAAGTATCGTGATAGTGCTAATGCTTGTGGGATTGACGATCTGCTACCTGATTTTGGCAGGATTGTCACTCTATGGCAATACGCGCCGAACAGCGAACGTACTGTTTAGTCTGATTGCCGTTTGTTTTGCAGTATGGTCGTTTGGTATGGCGCTATTTATGGATGGGTCGAATATTTCAATGATGAGACTCGGCGCGAAGTTATTTTACTTTGCTGCGACATGTTTTGCGCCGCTTTTGCTTTTTTTCATCGTATGCTATCCGCGCGTGCGAAAGATTGTGCGCTACGCGGCGATTGTGCCGATCGTGACAACGACGATCATTGCTGTATTGCTTGCGTTGTATCCGAATTTTATCATCACTACGATAACGCTGGACTCAAACGGTTGGATGATAGAAGTAAACCGCATTGGCTATATCGTGTTTGCGGTACCGTTTGTCGCATACTTTTTCGCTGCAATGTGTGTAGATTTGTGGCGGAGGCTGCACTATTCATCGGGCATGTGGGTGCACCGATTGTATTATATGAGCGGTATTGCTGCGACGAGTATTCCAGGGTTTGTGTTTGATTTGGTGCTGCCGTTTTATGGCGAATATCGGTGGATTTGGATTGGCCCGCTTGCGTCGGTAATATTTCTGGGTACGACGCTGTACAGCATGGCGCGCTTCCGCATGCTGCATGTAAAATCATTTTTGGTGCAGGCGGTGACGTACGCGAGTTTAATTGTGACGCTTGCAGCTTGCTATGGTGCGGCGTTTTTTGGATTGTCGCAAGTATTTTTGCCGCAAATGTCAAAACCATCGCCGGACATGTTTATTCTCAATACGATTCTCGTGCTGGCGGCGGCGTTTGCATTTCAGCCGCTTCGCCGAATGTTTGATCGGTATGCGGAGCGCATTTTTTATCATCGCAAGTATAGCGCAGAGCATGCGGTCAACGTTCTGACGCGGCTAACTGTACGGTCGACCGACCTTGACACGCTGCTCCATTCGTATCTGCGGGCGTTCTCTGACATGTTTCGTCCGCGCTATGTCGCCGTTGTTTTCAAAGATGCGCAGCATAAACCATACGCCGTCGGTAAACGACTAACGGCGCATATGGCGTACGATGCGATCACGCAATTCAAACAGAATGGCACAATTAGCATGCACGGTATCGCGGTTCTCCTGCCGCTTTGCGTCTCTACACAGGAGATCGGCTATTTAGTAGTTGGCGAAGGAAAAGATGAACGCGAATATCGTAAACGGGATATAGCCTTGTTTGGCGTGCTGGCAGATCAATTATCAATAGCGCTCTTAAATATTTTTCGCTTGGAAGAAATTCGCCGCTTCGCTGGCACTCTGGAGCATGAAGTCAATGATGCGACGGCACAATTGCGCCGGTCAAACGAGCAGCTGCGGTTTCTTGATACGGTAAAAGATGAATTTGTGAGCATGGCGAGCCACCAGCTGCGCACGCCGCTCACAAGCGTTAAAGGTTATTTAAGCATGGTGCTCGACGGCGACGCGGGCGAAATCAGCGCTTCGCAGCGGCAGCTATTGCAAGAAGCCTTTACGAGCAGCGAGCGCATGGTGCATTTGATCAGCGATTTTCTGAACGTGAGCCGGCTACAAACGGGCAAGTTTGTTATTGATCGAGTGCAGACAGATCTAGTATCTCTGGTCGCTGAAGAGGTTGCGAATGTCAGCCAGGTAGCGTCGGCGCACAAGGTGAATGTGAGGTTCCGTAAGCCTGCGCGCTTTCCGCTATTGTATTTAGATGAGAATAAATTGCGCCAGGTGATTATGAATTTGATTGATAACGCGATTTATTATTCGCCGAACGCTGATACAGTACGCGTGCGTTTGTCGATTGAGGATGGCGATGTAGTACTGCGAGTCGTCGACCATGGTATAGGCGTGCCAAAAGACGCGCAAAAGCGGCTTTTCACGAAATTTTTCCGCGCCGAAAATGCCCGCCGCCAGCGCCCAGACGGTACGGGTATAGGTCTGTATCTTGCGAAAAAAGTGATACACGGGCACGGCGGCTCGCTTATTTTTGAGTCGGAGCTTGGAAAAGGTAGTACTTTTGGATTTCGACTGCCGATTCGCCGGCTGGAAAAGCCGCCGAAAAAGACCGTTCCGTAACGTTTTGCTTAGCGACAGAGCGCTTGCGCTATAAAGTGCCATCTGGTAAAATAGAGCAACGCGCTTTAGTAATTGCGTAGGGCATATACCTACCTCTGCGGCCTTATCGTCTAACGGTTAGGACACCAGGTTTTCATCCTGGCAATCCGGGTTCGATTCCCGGTAAGGTCACCATTAAAGGATTTATCATCTATTTGGATGCGAAACAGCTCGTTTACCTCTGGTAGCGAGCTATTTTTATGGGTTCCAAACTTTATTTCGTCGTAGGTTGGGATTTTGTTGAAGATGGCAGCGAAAAAGGCAGCTTTTCGCAGCGGATTACAGAGGCCGAGCAGCAATTCCGAAAGGTGTTCCAAAATATCACGTCTCTGAATTCAGATTACAAATTATGAAATCTGCAGCCTCGGATCCACTATCTATAGGATTATCTGGAATACAGTCTCCAATATCACAATCTATGACTCTCATAGTGCTATATATAATGTCTGCCGCACCACCAGATCCAGCTATAGGTACAAGATATATAGGACGCTTCACGTTCTGTCCTTTTAGTCTATCTCGAACACGTTTAGTATTTACTTTTAGAATAGTTGCAGCTTCTGTTAGCGCACCATACTCTCCGCCTATAATCATGGCTCCATCAAGCATATTCACAAAAGATGGAGTTTCCGTTCCAAAAATACCCTCTCCCACATCTGGAGGCGAAATCTCTATAGCTAAATCAAGTAAATTTCTTAATGCGTATTTTACCCCCTGTTTAGGAAAAACTCCGATGGTCGGTATATTATATTTCTTAGCAACTTCGATGCCCAGCTGAGGTAATCCTCCCTCCGTACCGCCTGTTAGAATAGCGCAGTTATTGTACTGTAATTTAGACATAAAACTTTCAACTATATCGGGTGCTATCAAAGAGTTTTTCCCGTCTGCGCTTCCAGAAATTCCAACAATATACTTTATTGCACATCGCGCCATACAATTCCGTATAGCAGCCATAGTCTCTAAACGACGAAGCTCTATAGCATTAGAATTAAATTTAAAACTATTTTCTTGGATAGTCATACACAACACAATAACTTAAATATTTTATTATTATAGTATAATTAACGTTATCTAGCAAAGGGGATCTACACCAACCCCTCAACCGCAACACTCCCCATACAAAAAGAGGCATCTTGGTTCGTCCTTTGTTAAAATTGGATCTACGAAAACAACCTAATTTTAGCAGAAAGGTATTCCAAAATGCCTCAAAGAGAGTATACACAACTTTCAAGCGAAGAGCGAATTGTTATTGAAGCGCTGCTTAGAAGCTCAGCCGGGGTGCGCGAGATAGCTTGCATGCTAAACCGCAGTCCCTCAACCATCTCTCGGAAGCTCAGGCGAAACCAAAATTTTGCCAAAAAGACCAGAGTTAATAAACCTAAGGAGCTGGGACTAGACTCGAGACACTTTCGCGGTACCGCCAAAGTGCCAGTGATTCGCGAAAAGAAAGCTCGGCATAGAAGACGCCTGTGCCAATTCGAGAGAATAAACTACTTGGCTAAATCCGCCCAGCAGAAGATGCTGGCTAGATGCAAGAAACAATCCCTGCTGCTCGGAGCTTTCTGGATACCAGCAAACCAGAGAGTTCGTTGAATCGCGCCTCAGGCTGCGCTGGTCTCCCGAGCAGATTGCTGGCAGGCTGCAGATAGAGATTAACAAAAGAGACAAATCTGCTAGCTTGTCTTACGTCTCGCCTAAAGCAATCTACAAATACGCCAAGAAATACAACCTCCATAAACACCTGCGGCGCCGCGGCAAGAAATACAGATGCAGCCGTATACCTGCCGTACCTGCCGGCTGGATGTCTGCCGGCAAACGCAATATTGCAGCTAGACCCGGCGTAGTGGATGAACTCGGGCGCTTAGGCGACCTAGAGGGCGATACCGTCTTCGGCAAAGATAGCCGAGACAGATTGCTAACTCACGTGGAGCGAAAGACGGGGTTAGTCTCAATTAGCCTAGTGTGCGGCTATGATGTGCATAAGATACAAAAACAGACCATGCTTGATCTAGAAAGGCTCAGCAGGCACACCGGAGCCTTGCCAAAGACCATAACCTACGACAACGGCGTAGAATTCGCCGGTTGGAGACAAACCGAACAGGAACTCAATACAAAGATTTACTTCGCCAATCCCTACCATTCCTGGGAACGAGGCAGAAACGAAAACGCCAACGGGCTCATCCGCGACTTCTTCCCCAAAGGCACTGACTTCAAAAAACTAACTAACCGGGATATATTAAAAGTAGAATCCATGCTTAACAACCGACCAAGAAAACGATTCCAGTGGCTAACGCCACTGGAATACGCCGCGTCTTTGGGTGTTGCGGTTGAGGGGTGGGTTTAAGGGACGTATTTTAACAGATAATAAAGTTAAGCATATAAATATCAGCAAACTAATGGTCGCTGAGATAATCTGGCAAAACACCAGTTAGGAGATAATGATCTAAGTCGCTACGAATTATAGATAGATGTCCGCTCTCTTCAATCCGATCGCGAAGCTCGTTAAACCGATCTCGTGATATAACAGTCTCAGCTAGCATTTGAGCTCTATTTGAAGCTTCTGGATCTGAAATACTAGATTCGAGAGCAAAACTATACAAAGCAATAGCCCCGTACAACCTAAGGCTAGGACGCTGATTTTGATCAATAATCTCAACTTGTTCTGCTAAAAAATCATCAAACCTATCTCGGGAGTTACGTGTGTGACGGTAGCGGTAAGCAAAGCTCCCTCGCGACATACCGCTTGATACTGCATTGCGAGGAGCAAGGACTAGACTGTCGGTTAGATATGACTTTAGTGCCTCCGTATCATTTTCGCTGAGTCTTATGCTCTTATTCGGTATATCTCTAGCATCTATAGCCTCGGAGACTGTAGACAGATCGAAAGGCGTCTTCATAACATGAAATGTACCATTTCTAATCATAAATACGGGAATATTCAGCTCTTTTATAAAGTTTCTAGTTTTTTCTGACGGCAACTCTGTCGGACTTGGCGACTCAGCATCTTCAAAGCTGTCTGCACAGCAGTAAACGCCCGCAAGCGAATCTGCACGAACATTAAGCTCATTGTAAAGAGCTCTCTCTAAAAGAGCGTTCGCTATCTGTTCATCTCTGCTTATATTTTTTATCCTATCCGAGAATATGGACGTGATCTCTCCGTCAACAACTGTTGTTGTGGCGTCGTAGGGGAAGGCTTTTTCTATATCGCCAGAGCCAATAACGACGCCCCATTTGCCATAAAGATTCTGCTCCGTATCTCCAGGTGAAACCGTTGACGAGCAAAGTATTTGATCTTTACGCAGTAGAACGTCAAAAAGCCTAACGCCACGAAAATCTACGCCAGGTCTTGGGCGAAACGGGCCTAAGTATCCATACGACCGGATAGAACTCACTACGCCCACTCCATAGTCATCAATGAGAGATTCGACTCTATAGGTACGATTACTTACGTTGTTTTTCTTCACGTGCATACAAACCTGTTCAGAATTTAATAGTAGCATAATACAGTATTATTTGGAGCTTAGTCAACAGATTAAGTTCTTAAAAACACCCCGCCTGTAGTCCTCGTTTATTCGGGATGAATGTAAACAGTCTGCCATATGCTTGATCCTATCTTATCTAGTCCAACTATAGTGAGTATATCGGGAGTAGAAGCTATTTAATGTCTTAATCCGTCAATTCAATAGAGATAAAATCACGACGATCTGGAACTTCAATTCTCGCCCTGCTAATTACAGCTGATCGTCCAAAATCCCTAAGCGCAACATGTGTCATAGCTGTCGCTATAGTACGATACGCTACGTTTTTTTCATGAAGCCTAAGTGCTATTCCGCTTACCATTGATCCAAAATTCGACAGATTACCTTTTGGTAAATTAGTACGATTTGCAAATATGTCGTCCAGCCAAACGAGACCTGATGCTTGTAACTGAGGCCGACTATTATTGAGCCAATGAAGCATTGCAGAGTTGTCACTATAACGCTCATTAGCTATTTCTTCTAGCGTACCAGACCAAGCAATCGCAGCAAGCGTCAAACGACCAAGCATATCTCGCTCAATATACCAACTTGTCGGGTGAGTCTCGCCAACGTTATCAAAACGATCAACCAGCTCCTCTGTGGTGTACGCTTCTTCACCTGTTTTATGACCACAGGATTCACACACAGTACCCGGGCTTTGTGCCGAGAAACCTGATTCGCAACCAGCACACTTACTAACTTCAAACCATGGATCTCCAGCAAAAGCCTTTTGGTATGCTGGAATAATCTCGCCATAATGAAGACGAGCTTCTTTGGGCGTTATAAAATGTACAGTTCTTCTCGTACTCACAAGATTCTTCCCTAGTCGTTATGAAAATTTACGCAAAAGGTCATTAACTATTTTCTTCAGTTGCGCTTCCAGCTCAAATAAATTACTTTTCCTTTCTATATTTCAACAAATTAAAATAAAATTTGCAAGATGTATATCTGAACTGCTTGTATAATAACATTGTTACATAGTATATTAAATGAAATATAATTTTATTAGCTGCGGTCTTCGTCCAGAGGTTTGTCATATCATGGAACTATATAAAGCATTTCAGATTACTGAAACATTGTCATTGCTAGAAAATGAGCTTCCACTTGTCATTGATACACCGTACCCATATGTATCTATACAGGATATCCAGACAGTATCATCAGTTTTTGCATATAATATTCCTCAAAAAATTGTTAGCAACTTGGATGATTCACTTCAGCAAATAGCAGTTGAATTTGCCCCAGAAGACAGTACTTTTTACAAAATAAAAGCGTCCGATATGTATACGGTTTTAGAAAATTTAGCTGAAGACGAGATTAAACGCTCCAATAAGACTATCGGAGTCATCCATATGGATCGCCATATAGGACAACTGCAACAAGGCTGTCAATTTACTAGACTTAATGTTTCCAGAGATAGTCGAGGTCAACTAACTCCTCGTACTGGCAGCACGACCAGCGTAGAGCAGCAGCTACAGAATATTATCTCCTGGGCAAATAATCAGCAACTTGAGGAAGTATTATTTATAGATGACGTAGTGGCATTCGGTGATACCCTTCCCATCATTATACAGAAACTTCATGAAAAAGGACTGTCTAAAGATATAAAATTACGCGCAGCAGTTGGTATAGCAGCTAGTGGAGGAGTATGGGAAGGTATTGAAAAGACCTACGAGAAAACAGGAATTGAAGTAGAATATCTTACAAAAGTTAATGCAAGTCCCGAAATACCTGGAAAATCCTTAGGTATGGCACTACCTGTATCACGAGATCTAACCTTATTTGGCGGACGTGTAACAAACCTAAAAGGTGGACTTCAGTTAATCCACCCTTACATGTTACCATTCTCTAAACCTATGCCGAGCATCATTCGGCCCGAGTATCAGATTGAGGCTTCGCAAAAGTTACTTGAATTTAGCAAGGTAATTGTGAATACAATTGAAGAATATTCTGAAGCCGTTCTTCGCATAGGAGACCTTATAGACAAAAATACAGGAATACCATACACAACTCTAAGATGTCTCAATGATACCATGTGTATGCCAGCTTATGATGTGTCTTTGGCTGACTACTTAGACTATTCTCTTGCAATCCTTAACGAAAATAAGGATACTATACTGCAAGAGTGTTTGGCAACAGATTAAGGATATACAACGAAGACTTTTCGGTACGTCTCTGCGTTATATAGACATTTTATCGTTCTCGGTTTTCTCCATCTTATAGCAAACAATACCGCTATATTCGTTAGACAGGAACGGATAAAACGATTCGCCGCCTTTTTCTGTTAGCACAAAATCTCTAAGAGCTGGGTCGTGTTCGCCATACAATTTGCCATAGACATTGTAGAACTCAACATTTTTATCACCGCAAACTTCTTGACCGTTCCGATTCGCCTCTATAAATCGACGCACCGCAGCGTATGTTAGATCAAACGCTTTTTTAGTACCTTTCGGTCCGCATTCAAATTCTATAGCCGGCACAGGCATGTGCTGAGCTAACGGTCCGG
>ERZ772766.1384-NODE-1384-length-13104-cov-5.855851_pt1 | contig 13104 bp, 9 predicted proteins | sample MGYA00511379_ERZ772766 | MGnify/ENA primary metagenome ERZ772766 (study PRJEB29015, sample SAMEA2737895) | human oral metagenome | biome: human oral; feature: human-associated habitat; material: dental | place: China | collected 2116 ...
ACGTCCGATAATATAATTTTTTATTTCCATAAAAATAATAACTATTTTTTTATTTAATTTGTTAATTCAATTTTCAAAACAAACCTATTCCTTAGCCAGTGGATGCGTACTCATATAAATATCACGCAAAAAAGCTTTGCTCACGTGTGTATAAACTTGCGTCGCAGCAATACTGCTATGCCCTAAAAGTTCCTGTAAATATCGAATATCCACACCATTATTCAAAAGTTCCATTGCAAACGAATGTCTAAATACATGTGGTGTTATTTCCTTTTGTATCCCAGCTTCATGTGCATGTGCCGAAATCAGCCTTCTAAGTGAACGTGTTGTTAATTTTTTACCCTTACTATTTACAATAAGCACTTCCCTAGTATAATTAGCATACTGCCTCTTTTTTTCTTCAATATACTTTATAAGCCACTTTTTAGCATTTTCACTAAAAAAAGTAATCCGTTCCTTGTCTCCCTTCCCAACAACCCGAATTTCCCTCTCTTCAATATCAATCATAAATTCACTTAAATTGATAAGTTCAATTGAACGAAGACCGCTGGAATAGAGCAGTTCAATAATCAATCTGTCACGAATCCCAGTAATTTTCTCTGTATTTATAACATGCCTTAAATTATTCAAATCATCTCGATTAATCACATTTGGCAATTCCTTTTCAAATTTCGGGACATTTATATAAGAAGCCTTATTTGTTTCAATAACTTTTATTTCCTGAAGATATTTAAAAAATGTCCTTAACGCTGAAATTTTCCTATTTATGCTTCTTTTAGAAACAGGCTTTAATTTTGCCTTTTTATTGGAACTTTTTACATTTTCATCTTTTTCAAGCCTTTTAGGAGAATTTAAATAGGCAATAAACGATCTGAAAGTCATCATTTCAATTTCCTCAAAATTATGAATTTCTTCATATTCCTCAAGATACTCCATAAACTGAAGCAAATCTCGCCGATAACCTCTAATTGTATTGAAACTCTTACCAAGAATAACTTCTTCATAATATAAAAATTTATCCACATACATCACAAGATTTTCATTTCTTCTAATTTCTTGTTCATCTTCATTATTTCCCTTTGTCAATTTATCATTTATATCATTTTCCATTTAAATTTCTCCAATTTTAATTTCTTAAAGTTCCTAATTTCCACAATTGCTTACAAAAATCTATAATCCTGTTAATACTATTTTTTATTTTATAATACTCTCATTTAAAAACAGAAATCCTATTTTATATACAAAATCTTGATTCCTTGCATAACTAATTCACTATTTAAATGAAAATACTGTTAAAACTTTTACTTTCTATAATTGTCAATCAGATATAACAAATAATTAGATTTTCTATAAAAAAATAAAAAATTATAGACTAAATAATTTATCAAAAGCATTTTTTGAAAGTTCAATAAATTTTAAAAGTTCAGCTTGTGTAAACGTTGCCTCTTCTCCTGTTCCTTGTAACTCAATAAATTCACCCTTGTCATTCATTACAATGTTCATATCCACGTCAGCCTTTGAATCCTCTTCATATTCCAAGTCAAGAAGCAGCTCGTTATGCACTTTCCCAACACTTATTGCTGCAACTTTTGATTTTATTGGAATTTCCTTTAATTTTCCTTGATCAATCAATTTTTCAACTGCCAGTTCCAAAGCAAGATAAGCTCCTGTTATCGAAGCTGTTCTTGTCCCGCCATCAGCCTGAATCACATCACAGTCAATCATTACCGTTCTTTCTCCCAGTTTTTCTAAATCTATTGCCGCTCTTAATGCTCTTCCGATTAAACGCTGAATTTCCATAGTTCTTCCGCTAAGCTTTCCCTTTGCTGACTCCCTTTGGACACGTGTATGCGTAGCTCTGGGAAGCATGCTGTATTCAGCAGTTATCCAACCTGAATTTGTTCCCTTTAGCCATCTCGGAATTTTTTCCTCGATTGTAGCATTACAAATAACTTTTGTATTTCCAAATTCAATTAAAACTGAACCTTCTGGATGAATAATATAATTTTTAGTAACTTTTACTTCTCGCATTTCATCATTTTTTCTATTATTATTTCTCACATTTTCTCCTAAATTCCAATTATTTTCCTTTATAAAGCGGAAATTTTTCAGTTAGCTTAAAAACTTGCTCTTTTACTTGGGCAATTTTTTCGCTGTCATCTATATTTCCCAAAACTGTTAATATAAATTGTGCCACCTGTCTTGTTTCTTCTTCCTTAAATCCACGAGTTGTAATCGCAGGCGTTCCCAATCTTATTCCACTTGTAATAAATGGTTTTTCAGGATCATTTGGAATAGCATTTTTATTACAAGTTATACCAGCCTCTTCTAATTTTGCTTCAGCCAATTTTCCTGTAACTCCCATTGGACGTAAATCTACAAGCATTAAATGATTATCAGTTCCTCCACTCACAATTCTAAGTCCACCTTTTGTAAGTTCTTCAGATAAAACTTTTGCATTTTTTACAACTTGTTCTTGATATTCTTTATATTCTGGACTAAGTGCCTCTTTAAATGCTACAGCCTTTGCCGCAATTATGTGAACTAACGGCCCTCCTTGAATTCCAGGGAATATTGTTTTATCAATTTTTTTAGCAATTTCTTCATTATTTGTCAAAATTACTCCTCCACGAGGTCCTCTCAATGTTTTATGAGTTGTAGAAGTTACAACATCTGCATATTCTAATGGATTTGAATGAAGTCCAGCTGCAACAAGTCCAGCAATATGAGCCATATCCACCATTAAATATGCCCCAACTTCATCAGCAATTTCTCTAAATTTCTTAAAGTCAATTATTCTTGAATAAGCGCTTGCTCCAGCAACTATCATTTTAGGTTTTTCCCTCAATGCAATTTCTCTTACCGCTTCATAATCAATCAATTCTGTTTCAGGATGTAATCCATATTCCAGTCCAATATAATTTTTCCCAGAAAAATTAATTTTATAACCATGAGTCAAATGCCCACCAGCACTAAGACTCATTCCTAAAATCTTATCCCCGGCTTCAAGCAATCCAACATAAACTCCCATATTTGCTTGAGAACCAGAATGTGGCTGAGCATTAGCATATTTTGCCCCAAATATTTTTTTCAATCTTTCAATTGCAAGACTTTCCACTACATCAGCATTTACACACCCACCATAATATCTTTTCCCAGGATAACCTTCTGCATATTTATTAGTAAATACAGACCCAGCCGCTTCCATCACAGCCTTTGAAACAAAATTTTCAGATGCAATTAACTCAATTCCCTCTTCTTGTCTTTTCTCCTCTTCCACAATCGCATTATATACTTCCAAATCAAAATCTTTTATATAACTCATTTTAATTTCCTCCTGATTTTTTATTTTTATTATTTATAAAAGTCCATAGATTCTAATAAATATATTATCTTTAAATTTCATTTATTAAATTAATAGTTTTTTTATTATGCTTAAACTAAGCAAAATTCCTATTTTACAACTTGTATTTTTCTATAATTATAATAAAGTGCCTTTACAAAATCATATTCAAATGGAGAATTTAAATCTCCGTATCTTAGATTAAACATAGAACGTGCATTTAATCCCGTCACAACTGGTCTTGTAAATCCATAAACATTTTTATCAAATACTCCTGTATCAAAGAACAGCTTTTCTTCTGCAACTCCTCTTGCTGCACCCTCTATTGCTGTATCTGCTGCAGTTCCAACTGCATCTCTAACAGTACTTGGCCCTAATGCTGGCAAAATTAAAAAAGAACCTGTTTTTATTCCATAATGTCCCAAAGTATCCCCCATTGTTTCAGGATCACTTTTTAATCCAATATTTTTAGCAACGTCAGTTACTCCCAATAATCCAGCAGTTGAATTTACTACAAATCTTCCAAGTGCATTTGCAGCTTTTCCAGGTTTTAATTGTAAAACTGAATTTACAAATGTCGGTATCTCTTTAAAATTATTATAAAAATTTGAAATTCCCTTTCTTACCGGTTTTGGAATAACTGCTGAATAAACACGGGAAACAGGATAAAGTACCTTTCTATCAAGTTGTGTATTAAAAGCGTACATTCTTCTATTAAATGGCTCTAGCGAATCATCAATTCCAGTCAACTGAAATACTTGACTTGACACAATATAATCTTCGTCCAGTTCTTCTAGGTTTTCTGCCAATACTCCATAACCATCTTGTTCAAGTGCAATATATTTATTTTTATCAGGCTTATTTTTCTTTGTTTTTATATTTGTCTGTGCAACTAAATCAATACTTTTATCTGGTTTTTGTGCTGTCTTTCCATCCACAAATTCAACAAAAAGATCATCATTTGTCTCCTTATTACTTTCTTCTAAAAACATTATAGTATCTTCATTTTTTATATCCATCAATTCAGCTTTTCCAATTACTGTAACGGCAAACATAGCTCCAAGTATTAATAATTTATTTTTCCCTGCCATAATCTATTTTTCCTCCAATTTATCTACCATTAAATTTGCCACATCCTTATGCCAAAGAACTCCTGTGTGACCTCCAAATGGTATTAACACTCTATTTGAAAATGTATTTTTTATATAATCCAAATCTTTCTCTTTAAGTAAAATATCATTTGTTGAAGTAATAAATATAATATTTTTATTATTTCTATTAATAAAATCCTGACTGCTTCTCAAATCAAAGTCACTTATGAATTTATTAAAGTCAAGATTAGGATATTTATATTTTTTCAAATATGGATATAAAATTTCCTTTGCATATTCATCAAATGAAACTGATAGTCCTTCTCTAAATTCATTAGATACAGAATCAAATCTCTTGTATGACTTTTTATTTGAAAGCCTTCCAACAGCATTATTCCCACTAAATACTTCCCCTGCAAAAGTCATATTTGCCGAATAAAACCTAAATAATAACCCTGTAAGCATTTCAAAATCCTTTTCTCCAAGTCCTAATTTTCCTAACGAAGTTGTTAAATTTGAAAACTCAATATCTTTTATTTGTATCGATTTATCATACATAAGCTTACTAAATATTGTATCTAAATATTTTTCCAAACTTCTCGCATCATAAACTCCATTTTTTACCAAATATCCATCTAATTTATTCGTTGCCGTCAAAATGCTGATTGGTGAATTTAATAAAAGAGATTTCTCAATTCCAATTTTTCTGTTATTTTTTTCATCCATCTCATGAATCAACAATGACTGAAATCCACCTAAACTGTAACCTCCAATATAAGTCTTATCAATTTTCATTCCATTACTTTTTTCTTTTAAAATAGCTTTTTGTATCAAATCATACATTTGTACAGTTTCATCTTTTATATACCCTGCATAAATATTTTTACTTTGACTTACAATATAAGGCATTGTCGTAGGTGAACTAAATGCAATTACATTATATCCTTTATCGTAAAATACATTCGCTAAATAAAGCGACATTCCGCTGTTATAAACTGAACCTGTTCCTGAAATTAAAATCATTAGAGGAGCTTTTTTGTCTTTTTGAGTCCATACGCCATATTCATAATCCTTCCATTGTCTTAATATTTCAGGAATCTTTTTTGTCGTTGTAAATCTTCTAACTTTTGGTCCCTTTGGATTTTTAAATTTATACTGCTGCTCTACAGGCGTTCCAAGAACAGTTGCCATTATGGCACTTTCCTTATATGGATAATCACTTGCAATCTGTGTCACATCCGTTTCAGCAAGTCCAATAACTGAAAATGTAAATATTATTATCAAACCCAATATTTTTTTTAACATATTCCCAATTATGCGAAAACTGTTTCACATTTCTCCTTTCCAATTTTAAAAAGTTATACTTTTTATTTATTTATCTATATTTTATCAAAAATATCAAAAAAATTCCAGTAAAAAAATTTATTAAATTACACATCCACTGAAACAATTTTAGTCTCCCCAATCTCTTTATTCATCGTAACTCCATAAAGCCGATGTGACCCCTTCATCGTCTCCTTATTATGAGTTATAAGAATAAATTGCGATTTATTAATAAACTGATGCAGCAATTCAATAATTTTTTTAGTGTTTTTTTCATCAAGTGCCGCCTCAATTTCATCAAAAAATGTAAACGGACTTGGCCTAAACATAAAAATCGCCATTATAAATGAGACTGCAAGCATTGATTTTTCCCCACCTGAAAGTAAAAGTAAAGTCTGTTCAGGTTTATTTTTATATTTTACACTTAATTCTAATCCAGTCGTAAGCACATTTTCAGGATCTGTCATTTTAATTATTCCTTTGGCACCATTTAAAATCGTTTCACACATATATTGAAAATTTTTATTTATTTGTTCATAAGCCATAAAAAACTTGCTCGTAACTTCCTCTTCAATTTCCCTAATAAATCCAAGTAACGATTCTCTGCTCTCAAACAAATCCCTCTTCTGTGCTACAATATTCTGATACCGCTCATTTTCATGCTCATATTCTTCTATTGAAGCCATATTTACAGGTCCAATATTTATACGATTTCTTTCATTTAAAGATAATTTTCTTTTCGTTGCTGCAAGCTCTTCTTCACTAATAATCTCAAAATATTCTTCATCATTAAAAATTTCATCATTTTCAAGTTCCTTAAATTCAGAAGTTTTAAATTCCAATTCACTCTCATTTCGTGTAATTTTTTCTATGATTTTTTCATATTCATTTTTACTTTTCAGAATATTCATTTCAATTTCTTTAATTTCAGCAATTAATTTCCTTTCACTTCCTTCAACTTCTTGAATTTTAGCTTCTATTTCTTGAATTTCTTTTAAAATATTTACTTTGCTTTTTTCATTTGCCTTAATTTCAGATTTCATATTTGAAATTTTATCTATTAGTTCACTTCCAAACAATTCCTTCTTTTTCTCAAATTCAATTAATTCAGCCTTTTCACTTAAAAGTTTTTTATAATCAATCTCAATTTCTCTAAAACGATTTTTATTATTATCTGTTTTGACTTTTAAAACTTCATATTCCTTATCCGCCACATTTAATTTTTGAACAAATTCATCAATATTCTCAAGTTTTTTCAATTCTTCATTCAAATTTTTCATTTTCAGATTATTCTCTTTAATACATTTTTCGATATTTTGAATTAATTTCAGATTTTCCTTTATTTTAGTTTCTTTCTCTAAAATAAATTTCCCACTTTCAGAAATTTCATAATTCAAAGTATTAATTTCCCGCTGTTTTCGAATAAATTTAACACTAAAATCATCATAATTATTATTAAATGACTGATAATTATTTTTAAAGTTCTCAAATAATTTCTCTTTCTCTTCCTTTTCTTTTTCAGCTTTTTCAGCTTCTAAAACAACTTCCGATAACTTTTTCTTAAATTTATCAAAATTTTCCCTATTTGTCTCAATCTCAGCTTCCAGACGCTTCAATTCCTTTTTTCTTTCTAAAATCTCATCTTTTCCCTTAAACGAATGCCCACCTGTCATTCTCCCCCGAGAAGTAATAATATCTCCCTCAAGCGTAACAATTCTATCATTGAATCCATTTTTTAAAAGCTCTGTTCCAACTTTCAGATTTTCCACAACAATAGAATTTCCATAAACAAACTGAATAACTTTTTTTATGTTTTTATCTACAAATTTAGCATCAACTTTTACAATATTTCTCGCAAAGTCAATAATTCCATTTTCTCCATTTGTATTTAAAATAATATTCTGAATTTCCTCTTTTGACATTTTATTTTGAAAATCACCTTGGTGTAAAGTTTTATCAATAATAGGTAAAGTTTCATTCATTTTTGAAACTCGAATATTTTCAATTGGCAGAAATGAAGCTCTTCCAAGTTTTTTTCTTTTCAAAATTTCAATACATTTCTTCCCAATTTCACTATCTTTAACAACAATATCTCGAAACATTCCTCCAGACAAAGTCTGTACCGCTTCCTCAAACCCCGATGGAACATCAATCAAATTAACAAATGCCCCAATTACTCCATCAATTTTTTCATTCAAAATATGCTTTACACTTTGATTAAAGGTCTCATTTTTTTCAATTGCATTAGCAATAGCCTTTTGCCTAACTTTATAATTTTCCAATTTATAACTGATTTCATTTTTTCCCCTATTAATTTTTGAATATTCTTTTCTCAATTCATCTGTCTTTTCATTAAGCTTCTGAATTTTTTGTTCCCTTTCAAGTTTTTGCTTTTCCTTTTCTGATTTCTCCACTTCATAAGCCTTCTTTTCCTGACTTATCTTATCAAATTCAGCTTCCAAGTCCATCTTTTCGGCAATTTGTCTTTTATTCTCATTTTTAGCCCCAAAAACTCTTTTTTCTAAATCCTCGTTTTCTCCAGCAACTTTTATCTTATCCACTTCAAAATCAGAATTTTTTTGTATCCGTTCCTTCAATTCAAGTGCAATTTCATCTCTCTTCTTTTTTACATCCTTAACTTTAACTTCCAATTCAGTCTTTTCTTGTTCCTTTTCAGTTAAATCCTTTGTTATAAGCTCAAGCTCATTTCTGGAATCATTTAAAATTTTCTCCTTTTCCTCAATATCCTTTTCTAAAATTCCTTTCCTTTTAGCCTTTTCATTAGCTTCGGTTTCTAAGTTAGAATTTTGATTCATGAGTTTTGAATACTTTTCCTTCAATATTTCCAGATTTTCAAAATTTTTATTTCTTCGATTTTTTTGGCTTTCCAGATTTTCTTGTAATTTTACCCTAATTTCATTAGTCTTTTCAAGTTCAGCCTGCTTTCCAGAAAAACTTTTTTCATTTTTTTCCAGTTCTTCCTTTACCTCCTGACTTTTCTCCTCATATTCATATTTCAACGAAGTTTTCTCATTAACATCATACTCTAGAACCATAAATCTCTGAATATTAATCTTCTTGCTGTATTCTTTAAAAAGTTTTGCCTTTTCCTGCTCACCTTTTAAATAATCAACCCGTTGTTTCAAGTCCTTTTCCACATAATCAATTTTTTCAATTTCATTTTTCAAATCCTGTAGCTTTTTCTCAGACTCATCCTTTTCAATCTTAGCCCTCTTAACTCCAGCTGCCTCTTCAATAATTTCTTTCAATTCCTTTGGTGAAGAACCTATAATTCTCTCCACTCGCCCTTGCCCAATTATTGAATAAGCCTGTTTTCCAATCCCAGTATCCATAAAAAGATTATGAATATCTTTAAGCCTGGATTTCCTGTTATTTATCAAATATTCATTTTCCCCTGTCTTGAAAATCCTTCGGGTAATCTTAACCTCTGAAAAATCCACATCCAAATATCTATCCTCGTTATCAATAATAAGACTGACTTCCGCCATAGACTTTGGCTTCTTGTTCTTCCCGCCAGAAAAAATAATATCTGAACTCTCCTTAGCTCGTATATTCTTATAACTTTGCTCTCCTAAAACCCACAAAATCGCATCCAGAATATTACTCTTCCCACTCCCGTTAGGCCCAACAATCGAAGTAATCCCATCATCAAACTCCACAATAGTTTTATTTGCAAACGATTTAAATCCAGTTAGTTCCAATGCTTTTAAGTACATCTTTTCTCCTATTTCTCCATTTTTTTTAAATAAAATTCAATCATATTTCCACATTTAAAATCATATTTTTTCTTTTTTTGCTAATGCTATATAACATTTTCTTTATTAGCTTTGTTCGACAACTTAATATTTTTTATTTTTAATAAAAGGTTTTACTTATTTGTGAATAATATTTATTTCATTATATTTTGAAATTTATATTGCTATCGAAAAGATTCTATTTACTTTACAATAAGAATACTTTTTAACTCCTTGATAAATAAAGAATCTACATGTTTACTACAAATTATTATCTCCCTTTTCCAAAAATTACAATCGTAACCGTCTTCAGTAATATCTTCATATCAAATAAAATATCGTGATTTTTTATATAATACAAGTCATACTGTAATTTTCTATAAGCATCTTCAATGCTTGCTCCATACGGATACATAACTTGAGCCCAGCCAGTAAGACCAGGCTTTACAGTATGTCTTAGATTGTAGTACATAATTTCTTTCTCAAGCTGCTTTATAAAAAATTCTCTTTCTGGACGTGGCCCCACAAAGCTCATTTCTCCACGTAGCACATTCCATAGTTGCGGCAATTCATCAACCCTTGTAAGACGCATAAATTTTCCAAATTTTGTAACACGATTGTCATTTTTAGTAGCCCATTTTGGTCCATCTTTTTCTGCATCAGTTGTCATTGAACGAAATTTGACTATTTTAAACGGCTTATTTCCTTCCCCAATTCTTTCCTGAATAAAAAATATCGGTCCTTTCGACTCCAGTTTTATTATTATCGCAGCAATAATCATAATTGGAATGACACAAACTCCGATTAAAAGTGCAAAGATTATGTCAAGAATTCTTTTTGCCTTCAAGTTAAAGCTATTATAGTAAATTTCAAAACCTGTATTTTCCAAAAACCATTTTGGACTTAAATTTGAAACTGGTAATTTATTTTCATACATTTCATAAAATTCCAAATAATTATAATACTGCATTCCATTAAGTTTATACTGCAAAAGTTTATCTACGAGTTTTGTATCATACAAAAGATTATTTGTAAAATCTACAATTATGTCAACTTTTTTATTTTCACAAAGATCTAACAATTTTTTTGTTAAAATAGTTATATCTTTTTTTTCCTTCAAAACATCTGATAATTTATATTGACTATCTTTTTTTATACTTTCCAGCAGGTCATTTGTATACCCATTTTCTCCAACAAATACAACTTTTTTCTTTTCAGCCAGTCCAATCATTACGATATACCGATATATAATCTGGAACATTGTAATTAATCCAAATAAAATTATCGCCTCATTTAAAAGAAATATTTTAAAAAGTTTTATAACTATTACAAGGATAAAATTAATTATAATTATAATCGCAATATCTCGTAATTTATATCTTCCTGTCATATTATAAACATTCGCCACATAATAAATTATCATCGAACAAACAATTACAATTACATTTGTAAATCCAAGTCCACGATTTATAAGCAGCAATCCTACCAAATACATCACAACCGTCAATATCCCAAATAAATAGGAATAATTTTTTTTCATTCCACGTACAGCCATCTTAAATTACACTTCCTTTTTTCATTTTTTCTTTAATAACAAATTTATCTAACGAAACTATTCCATTAAGTAGATAAAATTTCCAAATCATAATATTTTTTCTCCTTTCATCTATACATCCCATATTATTTATAAAAATCTATAAAATCCAATTAATGAAATATTTTAATTCTCTTCAATTTTTTTGTAAATCCTTACTTTAATTCAATTTTTTTATAAAATTGCCTATTTATCCCAGTTAAAAGATTATACAGCACTTTTAATATTTTACTTGTAAAAAAAGATAACAAAAATACTATTACAAACGTAACAATTATATATAAAAAATAATTCACTTTGAATTTTAATATTTTTTCACAAAAAAACAAAAAAATCGGATGAATTAAATAAATATCATAAGTTTTCGCTGATACAGACTTTATAACATTTTTTACTTTGGCTAAATTTTTTTCCCCATCAAAAGTATTTACAAAAAAATCATAAAATAAAACTGTTGCTCCAAAAACACCAATTGAATGATAATCATAAAAATAATCAAAAAATTTACTATTTGATTTTGTAAATATATATGTTAAAAAGATAATCGAAAATATCATCATAAAAAAAATTATGTATTTTTGCCACTTTTTCATATTTAAAGGTTTTTCAAAAAGTAAGTAGCCAATTAAAAAATATCCGATATATTGCCCAACTGGAGAATATATTTTTATATTTTTCCTAAAAACTGCATTTAAAAATGGAATAACAATTATAAAAGCAATCCAAATATAAACTAAATAATCTATGCTCTTTCTATCAACTTTTATCACAACTTTTCTCAAAAATGGAGTTATTAAATAAAGCAATAATATCATATAAATATACCATAAATGATAGTAAATTTTTCCTTGAAAAAAGTCTGAAAAAAAATTATGATAACTTTCCTTTTTGGAAAAAATTAAAATTATCGTTTTATAAGTTGATTTTCTAAAAAAAACCAAAAACAATTCATCGTTTTTTACATCTTTAAAAATTATTACAAATATAAAAAAAACAACAGAATATATAAAAAACTTTGGAATAATTTTTACAAATCTCTTTTTAAAAAATACTTTCACATCCTCATCTTTCCTTAATAAAAAAAATCCACTAACCATAACAAATAGTGGCACGCACATTCTGCTAAAAGAATCTATAATATTTGCCGTCATCCATCTGTTTCTAGATATTTCACCATAACTATACAGCTCACTTGCAACAATATGAATAAATAAAACCATACTAATCGCAATACATTTTAAAATATCAAAATTAAAAAATCTGTCCTTACTTTTTACCATTTATAAATCTCCAAATTTATCAATTTCCTTTAATAAAAATATAACTAATTTTACCATAGTTTAAGGTAATTTTCAATCGTTTTTACCTTTATACATTTTATATATAAATGAATTTAGAAACAATAATTATTCTATTCAAATTCTAAATTTATTTAATTTTAATAATGTGATAAAAATTTTTATATTAAAAATTTGCATTTTTAATAAATATTGGTATAATTATATCGAATAGTTTGCTAACCAAAATATTTGAAGGAGGAAAGAAATATGAAAATAAAACTAAACAATATTTCAGAAACTATGCTTATTACTCTGTATATGCGGGCAACTGATGCTAAAAGTGAAAAACCAATTTTGAATGACAAAAAATCTGAAGAAATAATTTCTCAAATAGATTATGACTTCTCGAAATTTAAAAGTGCATGGGCTTCGTATTATGGAGTACTTTCACGGGCGAAAGTGATGGATAATGAAGTAAAAAAATTTATGGAAAAATATCCAGATTGTGTGATTGTATCGATTGGAAGCGGACTTGATACACGATTTTTAAGAGTTGACAATGGAAAAATACGATGGTATAACATTGATTTGCCTGAAGTAATTGGAGAAAGAAAATTATTTTTTGAACCTAATGAACGAGTTACAGATATTGCAAAATCTGCTTTTGATTCAGCATGGACAAAGGATATTAAACTGGAAGGGAAAAAATTGCTTATTA
>ERZ772766.1388-NODE-1388-length-13081-cov-5.235913_pt1 | contig 13081 bp, 9 predicted proteins | sample MGYA00511379_ERZ772766 | MGnify/ENA primary metagenome ERZ772766 (study PRJEB29015, sample SAMEA2737895) | human oral metagenome | biome: human oral; feature: human-associated habitat; material: dental | place: China | collected 2116 ...
TTAGTTGTTGTGTTATTCTCTCTGTGAAAATCTGTGTTTCACATACCCAGCTGTGAACACTCGCTGGCTTTGTGGGAAAAATGTAATTTTGCTTACGTCGAACTCACGTTAAATAAGCTTTTCTTATTGTTTGTAGAATAATTGAGAGACAAATTACTGTTTTTCTTAATAGTACAAAATAGAAAAATAAAAAATACAAATTGCTTTTTCTCTTTTTTACTATCTTTGCACTTTGATAACAAGGACAAAATCTAATAGTAATAGAATGAAGAAGTTTACCGCCAACTATGTCCATACCAACTCTAATTTTGTGATCCAGAACCTTAAAGAAGGGAGGACAACAGATGAGGATCTCTATGCTTTTTGTTGTATTCTAAAGAATATACTACAAAGAGGTATTCCAACTATGATGTCCAAATACTTGCAAAGCAAATTAGGAAAACTTCATAAAAAAGAGAACTTCAAAGACTTTTTTATATATCCTTCTCAGCAGAAGCTACAATGGCATGCTACTATAAAAGGAGGAACTACCAATCCCGCGCGTGATTTCTATGAACGTATTATTCCTAATGAGTTTGGGGACTATGCTTTTGTACAGTCTTTGATTGTGCCAGAGATAGAAATTAATGAAATAGTAGGATATAGTTCTGAATATATAGGTCAACAGGTGGATTTTTATCTTCCTCAAGCCAAATTAGTTATTGAAATTGACGGAGAACAACATAAGGAAGAGAGACAAAAGCAATTAGACGAGAGAAGAGATTCCTATCTTAGAGAAAAAGGAATAGAAACGATCAGAATTAGTACAGAGGAACTCAAAAACGGTAGCTATAAGTATAAAATAGAAAGAATAATCAAAAAATTAGATTATTTTAAGAGTTTGTTAGACTGCTATAGCCCTAATTCGGCTATAGAAAATATAGATCAAGAGGTAATTAATGATAAGTATCTACCGACAGCTATTATTAGATTCCAATTATTACTCTTAGAATTGCTTTCAAGAGGACAGCTAAATCTAAAAGGAGACTGGGAAATTTCTATTTTTATAGAGGAAGATCTTCCAGATTTCGTTTCTTTGGCTATAGAGGATCTTTTTCGTTGGTTAGAGAACTTGTATAGACTAAAAAATAAAAAGACTTTACAAAGACCTAAAGTAAGTATATATTTTGTAGAAATGCCTGAGGATTTAGAACCTCAATTAATCAATATAGATTTTTCGTTACTAAGACGTTATACGGATGAGGATAAATATTTCCATAAGACAATTTTTGTTCGTGCAGACTATTTTGATTATTTCTCTATTTTGGAAGCTCCCGAATATTTGAAAGAATGGTTCGAAAAGAATAATGTAGACTATTTCCAAATGGCTACAGCCCAACCTATAGATGATTATCGGATTACTGAAGAAGATAAGGAAACATTAAAATTTTTTCTACAAAATATCTTTGGTAAAGACGATTTTCGGAACGGACAGTTTCCTATCCTTCAGAATGCTCTTAACAGAAATGATACGATAGGACTACTACCCACAGGAGGGGGTAAATCACTCTGCTACCAATTGCCTTGCCTCTTGCAGCCTGCTATTAGCTTTGTGGTCTGCCCTATTAAGTCCTTGATGTATGATCAGAAAGAGAACTTGGAGAGAATCTATATCACTCGTACCAACTGGATTACTAGCGACTTAGAGACTGGCCAGAAAGAAAAAGTAGCTTTGGAATTTGAACAAGGGAAATACCTCTTTGTGTGGATATCCCCTGAACGTTTTCAGAGTCAGTCTTTTAGAGATAGAATAGCAGCTATCAATAAAAATTTCTCCATAGCTTATGCGGTGATTGATGAGGTACATTGTCTTTCCGAATGGGGACATAGCTTTCGCCTTTCCTATCTGAACTTAGCCAAGACTATAGATAAGCTAAGCCCTAAGGATACTAAAGGAGAGGGAACTATCAAGTTCTTAGGGCTTACAGCTACCGCTTCTGTCAATGTACTCAAGGATATCAAGGTGGAATTTTCTAGACAGAAAAAAAGTTTGGAGGATGATAATATCAAGACACTTTCCGATTATAGCCGTAAAGAACTCTATTTCGAGGTTATTAACGGAGAAAGTGCTCCAAAACAAAAAGAATTGATACAACTATTGCACAAACTCCATAATGAAGAATCTTTTTTAGAAGATAAAGATGAAAAATCTGGATTGATCTTTACTCCAAATGTTAATGGGGAAAAAGGCTGTTATTCTTTGTGTAATTCACTAAATAGAGTATATCCTGAAAAAGTAGAATGGTATGCAGGAAGTATACCTGAATGGGATAAAAAAGAAGTAAAGATAAGTGGATCAGGAATGAATAATGATGATGAGTTCATAAAAGAAATAGAGAGGGAAATACAAAAATTTGATACTTCTTTTACCGAAAAAGAAATAAAAACAATTATAAATAAAAAGGATAATCGAGACATCATAAGAGAGAGACATAGTAAAGCAGGTAGATCAGAGGAAGGTTTTATTTTATATATGAAAAAAATTCCAATAATGAGTGAAGAAAAATTCAAGAAATATAAAGATAAAGTTCAAAAAAACTTTAAAGAGAATAAATTTCCTCTCATGGTAGCTACCAAATCATTTGGAATGGGGATTGATAAGGATAATATTTTCTATACTATCCATTATGGGATACCTGCTTCTGTGGAATCGCTCTATCAGGAGGCAGGACGTGCAGGCAGATGGGATAAAACGGAAGGAGAGAATAAGGATAAGATAGGAAAGTGCTATGTACTCTTTTCTCCTGAGACTTATATACCCAAAGAAGATGATGAAAATTTTGACTTAATGCATATCTTTGATCAGCAAACCTCTATTCATGAAATAAAACATGTACAAGCAAAGGTTGATAAAGCAGGAAAGGATATCTTTACACAAATTTTCTTATTTCTACAAGGTCTCAGAGATATAGAAGAAGATTTGAGAGAGATTGTTGCCTTTAAAAATCAGCATTTTAAAGAAAAGTCAATTAAGAGAATCTATTTTAATGGTATTAAGGATCAGGAGAATAAAGAAAAGATCATCTATCGGCTCTCTTTATTAGGACTTGTTGGAGATTGGACGAATAATTTTGTCAATTGTTTTGAGGTGATTTTTGATTCTGAAGAAGAAGCTCATATCCTTAAGAGTGTAGAGAACTATATAGGTAAGTATGAACCTACTAAAGATATACATGCAGAGATAGAAAAGGTAGAAAAACCTACTTTTTTTGAGAAAGCAACCTCGTATTTGCTCCAATGGATTTTTGACCATATCATCTATAACCGAAAACAATCCCTAAAGACACTTTATGATTGGTGTGTTGATTTTAAGAATAGTGATGACTTCAAAAAGCGATTAGATAGTTATTTTGTGTTCAATGACGTCTCGGCTATATTACAAACCATAGGAGAGAATCCTTTAGACTATACACAATGGTTTAAAGTTTTCTATTATGAGCAGCAAACTAATGAAATAAAAGATGGTAATTATGTAACCAAACCTATCTATATTCCAGAAATCAAAGATGAAAATCTAAAAAGAGAAAAATATAGAAGTCTGCAAGATAAAACTAGTCGTTTCCTTGAAAGCTATCAAAATAATATGGGGCTTAACTTTGTTAGTGGACTTGTGCGCTTGGTCTTAGATGATTTCGAAGATTTGGATGGACGACCACGCTTAGAGCGAGCTTTTGAGGATATTAAAAAAGAAAAAGAATTTTCTAAAGAAGAACAAGAAGAAATATTAATAAAATTGGCTAAACTGGGGAGCCATTTTGAAGAATCTCAAAGAGCAAAAATCTGCGTACTTATTGAAAGATATTTCCCAGAAGAACTGGAATATTTTGCACAAGAATATAAATTGTATTATATACTATATGATAAATATAGAAATAGATTGTTAAAAATAAAAGAACTAAATAAACAAATATATGAGCAAGTTAGAACAATTCGATAAACTTATAGATAGTTTTGAACAAGAGCTTGAAAAACTTCAAAGCACTACTGCTGTGTATCAAAAAATACAAGATATGTATGTGCAAAACAAAGAAATTATAGCCATATTCAAAGAAAATGCTATCTACTTAAAAGAAATCTCTGAAAAAGAATACCAACAACAGGAGAAAGTCTCTGAATTTCTTTTAGAGTTAAAAGGACAACAAGAAAAGATAGAAATACAACAGCAAAAGGATTATGATACGATTCAGCATCTTTTGGTGAAACTAAGTGAACAAGACAAGGCGCATAAGTGTGAACTATCCAAAACTTTAGATACTAATTTTGAAACTATATCAAGGAGTAATAAGGACTTTTATAGAGATGTAGGAGATACTTTGAGAATAAGATTAGAGGACTATAAATCTGAGATTAAAAGAATGATTGAGGGTGAAAGAGTCCAAATAAGGGAAATGATAGAAAAGGAGAATCAAAAATCTCTCAAAGAACAAAAGAACATAAAGATACTCTTATACTGTCTTTTAGGATTAGTGTTACTCTTGTTTGTCTTTTCTATACTCAAATAATCTAAGTTTGTAAGAAAAATGTGTATCTTTGCAGCCAGTTAAGTCTATAACTGAAAGAGAAAAAAGTGAGAAAGTTATTAAATAATTTCTGGGTATCTGTGGCACGTATGGTGCTGCGCAATCGTTATGTATTCTTAGGGGTATTCTTAGGAATTACAGTGCTTTTGGCCATGCAATGGAAGTATATCCGCATGACTTATTCCGAGGCCAATATGCTCCCTAAGGATAGCCCTATTAGCAAGGAGTATGATAAGTTCTTAAGCATATTCGGCGAGGAGGGCAACCTGATCGTCATAGGAGTAGAAGCTGATAAGATTACCAAGGCAGGTGGTTTTAACCGCTGGAATATGCTGGCCAGAGATTTGCAAAAGTTCCCACAGGTGGAGGGGGTACTCTCTCTCAATACCATTAAAGAGTTGTACAAGGATACAATTCATGAGCGCTTCGCAACGCGTAACTTCTTTCCTGAGGAGGTGGCTACTCAAGGGGAATTGGACAGCCTTTTCCCTAAATTGTTTAACCAAACGCCTGTATATGAGGGACTGCTGTATAACAAGGATCATACGACCCTGCGTATGGCTGTTTCCTTGCGCAAGGATATTGTCAATACTGCTATACGTAAGGATTTTATCCTCAAGGATCTAAAACCGCTGATAGAGCAATGCCAGACCGACTTAGGAGTGCCTATACATGTATCGGGCATGCCTTATATACGCACACTTAGCACCGAGATTATCACAGGGGAAATAGGCTTCTTTATTGTCGGAGCACTGTTGGCTACCTGCTTAGTGTTGCTCTTTTTCTTCCGTTCGTTCAGGGCTATGCTTATTTCCATGTGTACGGTACTTATTGGGGTGATGTGGGCTTTTGGTTTCTTAGGGCTTTTCCGTTATGAGATTACCATACTCACGGCGGTGATTCCGCCACTGGTCATTGTCATAGGGGTACCCAACTGTGTGTTCCTTATCAACCGTTACCAACAGGAAATACAAAAACATGGTTACAAGGCCATGGCACTCCAGCGGGTCATTACCAAGGTGGGCAATGTTACCCTACTGACCAACCTGACTACAGCGGCGGGCTTTGCCACCTTTATCATCACCGAGAGTAGTATTCTCAAGGAGTTCGGGATTGTCTCCTCAATCAGTATTATGTGCTTATATGTGATTTCTCTCTGTTTGATTCCTATCATATATAGCTTTATGCCTTCTCCTAAGCCACGCCACCTCAAGCACTTGAGCAAGCAGTGGATAGGAGGACTCTTGGAGGGGATTGAGCGTATTGTTAAGAAACATCGCTTTGCTACCTTCTCGGTAGCCGTAGCCCTCTTGGTGGCCAGTATCATAGGGATTTACCGAATCCATATCTCAGGCAGTGTGATAGAGGATATGCCTAAGGGGGAGAAGTTCTATGACGATATCCTCTACTTTGAAAAGAAGTTTGGCGGGATTATGCCTTTGGAGATTACCATCAATACAGGTAAGAAAAACGGAGTGATGCGCCCTGCTACTTTGCAGAGTATGGCAAAGCTAGAGGAATACTTGGCCGATATACCCGAAATATCCCAGCCTATCTCGGTGGTAAGGCTCGTAAAGTATGCCCGACAGGCTTTTTATAATGGCAAAGCGGAGTATTTTGACCTGCCTACAGCTCAGGAACGTGCTTTTGTGCTTTCTTATGTAAAAAATTCCGATGGAAAAGCCGATATGCTGCGCAGTATAGTGGATAGTACAGGGCAAATTGCTCGTATTACGGTCTTTATGAAAGATATAGGTACCGAAAAAATGCACCATATAGAGGAGGCTATCGCCAAACAAACCGATAAACTTTTCCCTACTGACCAATACAAGGTGCGTCTCACGGGCAAGGCCTATATGTTCACCAAAGGAACAGACTATTTGGTAGGCAATCTCATACAATCATTGTTGCTGACCATAGCGATCATTGCAGTGATGATGTTCTATATGTTCCGTTCGTTCAAAATGGTAATTATCTCTCTGATACCCAACTTGTTGCCTTTGGCTATTACCGCAGGAGTGATGGGGTATGCGGGTATTCCACTCAAGCCCTCCACTATATTGGTCTTTGGGATAGCCTTTGGTATTTCTATAGATGATACTATTCACTTCTTAGCCAAATATCGTCAGGAGCTGATGGTCAACCAGTGGAAGGTGAAGCGTTCGGTCTATGCAGCTTTGCGGGAGACGGGCATTAGTATGTTCTATACCTCGGTAGTGCTGCTCTTTGGCTTCTCTATCTTTACCTTATCCAGCTTTGGAGGGACTAAGGCCTTGGGAGGACTGATCTCCACCACCTTGTTCTTTGCTATGTGCAGCAACTTGATTCTGCTGCCTTCCTTGCTCATTGCTTTGGAGAAGAGCATCGCCAATAAGAAAACACTTATAGAACCTCATATAGATGTACTTGGAGAGGACGAAGACGAGGATGAAGAGAAAAATGAAAAGTAAAAAATGAATAATTACATACGTCCATTATTAAAATATTTCCTACAAGGGGTCGTTATCATAGGTCCCTTGAGTACCACCATTTGGATTCTTTGGTCTATTTTCTACAGTGTAGATAACCTGATTCCACATGTCTCGGAGCGTTTCCCTGGCTTAGTTTTTGTTATTATCTTGGTGGGTACGACCCTGATCGGCTATTTAGGAAGCCGCTTTTTAGTGGGCAAATTTGTCGTGGAGGGGCTCAATTATATCTTGGAACACACCCCTGGAATCAAGTTTATTTATAGGACTATACGCGATGTAATAGGCTCCTTCGTGGGGGACAAACAGAAGTTTTCTCACCCTGTATGGGTACGGGTACAAGAGGCGCCTGAGCTATGGCGTATAGGCTTCTTGACCCAAGAGGATATGTCCTTTGCGGACTTTACGGATATGGTAAGTGTCTATCTGCCACACTCTTACGCTATATCGGGCTGGGTGATAGTGGTTCATAAGGATCAGATAAAACCCGCTGAGGGCTTCTCTGCCAAGCAAGCCATGGAGTTTGCCGTAAGTGGAGGAACCGTAGGGGTAAGAAGTGAAAAGAGAATGGTAAAAAGTGAAGAATCCTAATTTAGAACTCAAAATAAAAAACTCAAAACTATGAAAATTGGAATCATTGGAGCTATGGAGAGTGAGATACGGCTCCTTAGAGAATATTTGGGCAATCCAGCCCCCACTCATTTGCAACGTTATGCTTTCTATCAGGGGCAGATAGGAGCTCACCAAGTGGTAGTACTCCTCTCTGGTATTGGCAAGGTGAGTGCTGCCGTGGGTACTGCTTTGCTTATAGACCACTTTGCCCCTGACCTGGTTATCAACACAGGTACCGCGGGCGGACTGCAACACAGCAAGGTATTAGATATGGTATTGGCTACAGAGGTTGCCTATTACGATGTAGATGTAACCGCCTTTGGCTATGCCTTAGGCCAGCAAGCACAGATGCCCGAAAGCTATCTGCCATCGGAACAATGGTTTGACAAAGCCAAAGCGTCGGTGGCACGTTACACCAACCAACTCCATTGCGCTCCCATTGTCAGTGGGGATACTTTTATAAGCAAGCCCGAAACACGCCAATGGATAGAGGCTAATTTCCCCAAGGCAGTAGCTGTGGAAATGGAAGCGGCAGCCATAGCTCAAACCTGCTATCTGTTAGGCACTCCTTTTCTGATTCTTCGCGCCGTTTCGGACAATGCAGGCGAGGGAGATACCATTTCTTATGATACATTTGTCACTCAAGCTGCCTCCCTCTCAGCCAAGATGAATATTGACTTTATTGAAAACTTAATATAACCCATTTATGTCAGCATGCAAAATTCCCCAAGGGTATGATCCCAAATATGGTATCATGGATACCGAAAGAGCTATTAAGCGTATCAAAGACTTCTTTGAAACAGAGCTATCCAAGGCACTGAACCTCTCCCGTATTTCTGCCCCTTTGTTTGTCAAGAATACCACAGGACTTAACGATAACCTCAATGGGGTAGAACGCCCCGTTTCTTTCCAAATGAAAGATGCACCAGAGGATACCATAGAGATAGTACATTCTTTGGCTAAGTGGAAACGCTTGGCACTCAAGCGCTATGCAATCGGTATAGGAGAAGGCATTTATACCGATATGAATGCAATCCGCCGAGATGAGACCTTGGACAATACCCATTCTATCTATGTGGATCAGTGGGATTGGGAAAAAATCATTACGAAGGAACAACGTACGTTAGCCTATTTGGAGGAAACGGTTAGGAAGATATACAAAGTGTTTTTGGCCACAGAGGCGGTCATCACCCTAGAATATCCGCTACTGACGCCTTTTTTGCCTAAGGAAATCACCTTTATCACCTCCCAAGAGCTAGAACATAAATATCCGAACTTGTCTCCAAGCCAGCGAGAACAACGTTTTGCTAAGGAGAAAGGGGCTATTTTCATTATGCAGATAGGTGATGCACTTCTCTCTGGTGAAAAACACGATGGTCGTGCCCCTGATTATGATGATTGGCAGCTCAATGGAGACCTTATTCTTTGGAATCCAGTTTTGGACAGCGCTTTGGAACTCTCCTCCATGGGTATCCGTGTAGATGAAGTCTCTCTTATGCAGCAGCTCAAGAAGGCCAACTTAGAAGAGCGCAAGCACTTGGACTACCATCAGATGCTCCTACAGGGCGACCTACCTCTTACCATAGGTGGAGGGATTGGTCAGTCTCGTATCTGTATGTTTTTCCTCCAGAAAGCACATATAGGTGAGGTACAAGCCTCTATCTGGACGGAGGAAATACTCGCCTTATGCGAACAACATCATATCAACTTGTTATAAGCTATTGCCTATGAAGACTTTCGGACTCGTCCTCTCAGGTGGTGGTGTACGTGCCTTAGCACATGCAGGTATGCTCAAGGCCTTGGACGAACACCATCTTCGCCCTGTGGTGATTTCAGGCACCAGTGGAGGGGCTTTGGTAGGGGCTCTCTATGCCTCTGGGAAGACCCCAGAGCAGCTCTTAGACTTCTTCAAGCAAACCCCGCTGTTTAAGTTTTCCATGCTTTCCCTTGGGAAAATGGGGCTTATAAATAGCAACAAGTACCCTGCTTTGTTCGAGAAATTCCTCTCTTGTACAACTTTTGAAGAACTCTCCATTCCCCTATATGTGGCTGCTACCAATCTGCTCAGTGGGAAGATAACGTATTTTTCTAAAGGAGACTTGATAGCCCCTATGGTAGCTTCTTCGGCGCTACCGCCTTATTTTTCGCCTATAAAAATAGGGGAGGGGGTCTATTGTGATGGTGGCTTGCTGAACAATTTCCCTATAGAACCTCTCAAAGGAAAGTGCGATGTACTTATAGGTAGTTTTATAAACCCACTGGAATCGGTAGAAGAAAAAGACCTGAGCAATCCTATTAAGTTCTTCCAGCGCATCTACAATGTGATCATGGACGGTTCCTATGAGAAGAAGTTTAAGAAATGTGATTTTGTCTTCCTACAAGAATTGAGTAATATAGGTGTCTTGGATACCAAACAGATAGATGCGGCCTTCGAATATGGCTACCAGCAAGCACTTTCCATGATGACAACTTTGAAAAACTGTATAGCTAATTGAAAGAAAAATTGTATCTTTGCAGACCCTAAATATATTTTTGTCAAATCACTTAAAAATCAATGAATCCCGTATATATCACCAAAGCAAGCAAATATCTTCCTAATACCCCCATTGATAATGATCAGATGGAGGCGTTTTTAGGGGAGATTAATGAAACGGCCTCTAAGGCAAAGCGTATTGTATTGAGAAACAATGGAATAACCACACGTTACTATGCACTTGATACACAAGGCAATCCTACTCATACCAATGCCGACCTTACTTGCTTGGCGATAAAGGGACTACTGGATACACACTTCAAAGCTACGGATATACAAGTACTCTCTTGTGGTACCTCCACTCCCGATTGCCTATTGCCCTCGCATGCAGCTATGGTGCATGGCCTACTTAAAGGCAGTGGAGCTGTAGAGCTAAACTCCTCCGCAGGGGTCTGCAACTCAGGTATGAATGCCCTAAAGTTTGCCTATCTCTCCGTAAAGTCAGGCAATAGTACCAATGCTGTTTGTACAGGCTCCGAGCGAGTTTCCTCTTGGCTTAGAGCCAATAAGTACGAAAGTGAAATACAATCGCTCACCCTTTTGCAGGAGCAGCCTATTTTGGCTTTCAAGAAAGATTTCTTGCGATTTATGCTCTCCGATGGGGCAGGAGCCTTACGCTTGGAGTCTAAACCACACCCTACAGAAATCTCCTTACAAATACTTTGGATGGAAGCACATTCGTATGCTCACCAGCTGGAGGCTTGTATGTATGCAGGGTGTGAGAAACAATCCGATGGTTCTCTTAAGGCTTGGAGTGATTATAGCCCAGAGCAGTGGTTGGAGCAATCTATCTTTTCCATTAAGCAAGATGTAAAGCTTCTCAATGAGAATATATTGGTAAAAGGGGCGGAGAGTATGCAGGCCGCACTCAACAAACATGCCCTCTCTCCCGATGAGATTACCTATTTCCTTCCTCATATCTCTTCCCTTTATTTCAAAGATCGCTTATATGACGAGCTCAAGAAGGTGGGGATAGATATTCCCTTGGAACGCTGGTTTTTGAACCTTCCCAAGGTAGGTAATGTAGGGAGTGCTTCCCCTTATCTGATGTTGGAGGAACTGTTCAACTCACAAAAGCTCCAAAAGGGAGATACCCTACTGCTTTCGGTACCAGAGAGTGGTCGTTTCTCTTATAGTTATGCCCTGCTAAAAGTCGTATAATATGAACTCGATGTACCGTATCTACCCAGAAAAACGTTATAGGAAAACCTTGGCTATCTTACAGCGCTTTGCCCCTAAGGGAACCTCCATACTGGACTTAGGAGTACGCAATCCCTTCTCTGAGGTCATGGAAAAAGAAGGCTATGTGGTCAGCAACACAGAAGGAGAGGATTTAGACCTCCATCCAGAGACACTAAAGAACTACCAAGGGGAAATGGTAACCGCTTTGGAGATACTAGAGCACTTGGTCAATCCCTTTGGGGTACTACAACAGCTTCCTGCAAAGAGGCTCCTCATTACAGTACCTCTGCGCCTATGGTTTGCCAAGGCCTACCGCAATGACAAAGACCCGCGAGATTGTCATTACCATGAGTTTGAAGACTGGCAATTGGATATGCTCTTAGAGAAAGCAGGTTGGCAAATCCAGTATCGTGAAAAATGGACACACCCCGTAGGCAAGTTGGGCTTTCGCCCTTTGCTTCGGTACTTTGTTCCCAGATATTATGCGGTATACGCGCAGCGAATGACCAATGATTAGTGATAAATACAATAGGATTAGTCACGGGTCGTAGTCACTATATAGGTTTGTTTTTTGAAAAAAAAGCTGTATTTTTGCACCAAATTTTGTAACCAATTATAACATATAGAATATGTGTGGAATTGTAGGATATATAGGAAATAAAGAAGCGTATCCCATTATCATCAATGGGCTGAAACGCTTGGAATACAGAGGCTATGACAGTGCAGGCTTTATTGTCAATGCTGAAAAATTTGTCAGTGAAAAGACCAAAGGAAAGGTCTCTGACCTAGAAGCAAAAGCCGCTAAAGACACCATTCCTACTGCTACTTTCGGTATGGGGCATACCCGCTGGGCAACTCATGGGGTGCCCAGTGATAGGAACTCACACCCACATTTGTCCAATTCAGGCAATTTGGCCATAGTGCATAATGGAATCATTGAGAACTATCAATCGATTAAGCAACGCCTTTTACAAGAGGGCTATGTATTTCATTCTGATACTGATACAGAGGTACTTGTTAATTTCATAGAATACATCAAGAACAAGAAGCAACTCCCCTTAGAAGAGGCTGTACGCTATGCCCTTAATGAAGTAGTAGGTGCCTATGCTATTGCGGTGATGGAGGAAGCCAATCCGTCCAAAATGGTAGTAGCGCGCTTGGGAAGTCCTTTGGTGATAGGTATAGGAGAGAATGAGTTTTATATTGCTTCCGATGCATCTCCTTTTATAGAATATACCAAGAACGCCCTCTATCTTGAAGATGGGGAAATGGCAACCATTGAGCTTAATAAGGACTTACAGGTACGTAAGATATACAACAACGAAGAGGTGGATCCTACCATACAAGAGTTGAAACTCAGTATAGATGCAATAGAAAAAGGTGGTTATGAGCATTTTATGCTCAAAGAAATCTTCGAGCAACCTGCTTCTATTCAGGATACCATGCGTGGTCGTCTGTTAGAGGATGGGACTACCAAAATATCAGGAATCAACAACAACCTCAAGCAATTCCTTAGTGCTGATCGTATTATCATTGCCGCTTGTGGTACCTCTTGGCATGCGGGCTTGGTAGGGGAGTACCTTTTTGAGGAACTTACCCGTATTCCAGTAGAGGTGGAATATGCCTCTGAGTTCCGCTATCGCAATCCTGTAATCAACGCTTCGGATATAGTGATGGCCATTTCCCAATCAGGAGAAACAGCTGATACCTTAGCCGCCCTAAAATTG
>ERZ772766.1391-NODE-1391-length-13072-cov-6.156795_pt1 | contig 13072 bp, 13 predicted proteins | sample MGYA00511379_ERZ772766 | MGnify/ENA primary metagenome ERZ772766 (study PRJEB29015, sample SAMEA2737895) | human oral metagenome | biome: human oral; feature: human-associated habitat; material: dental | place: China | collected 2116 ...
CGCATGCTGCAATGCGGATCTCATGTGTGTGGGCATCGATACGCTGCCAGATCTCCGCACGGCGCTGCAGCTCCGCTCTCATCTCATCCGTAAAAAAGGACTGTTCCGTTCCCGTGGAGGACGCCAGCTCCAGTGCCGGCGCAGCTGCCTCAACTGCCGCGCCGTAACGATGAAATGCCGCAAGAGCCTCCGCATACTCCGCATGTATCTCGGGCAGCTCCGGGAATGCCTTCACTGCCTTCCCTGCAATATCGAGGTAGTTAGCCCGCCGCATTGGCTGCATCCCATAGATGCGCAGCAGAATACGCCAGCAGCGGCTCGCATAGACGACACTGCGCCGTCCGAGTGCCACATCTTTGCGTGCGTAGTATTCCGCATGATGGACATCACCCAGATTGTCATAAGTCTCCGCGAGATAGCCCCAAATCCGCTCCGGCTCCTTTGTCTCAGCGAGCTCTGCCAGCAGAATGCGCAGATTGCGTTCTCCTTTCTCACGTGTAAGCACGGCAGAGTACCCCGTGTGCACGAGAGTCAAAAGATTCGGAGCGACCGTATTTGCCTTCGGCGCTGCACCATCCGCATCACGCAGCTCTTCATGAATGTGCCCGATGTAGTGTCGCCCTGCACGGCGGCGGAAAATCCGCGGCGCATAAGAGTCAAGCAGTGTTTCACCCGTCATCTCATCAATATTGTGCCAGGGAACGAGAAGCACCTCACCGTCATCCGCGTCAGCCATCTCGATCGCCGTGCGAAGATTCCCCCGCGTCTCCGCGGAGAAATATTCATCTGCATCGATGAATATGACCCAATCGCCCGTCACGTGGGAAAGTGCCGCGTTGCGCGCCGCAGCAAAGTCATCTGTCCATGCCGCTTCGTGCACAGCCGCTCCATAGGATTTCGCTGCAGCTACGGTATCATCGCGCGACCCCGTATCGACAACAATAAGCTCATCCACGGCAGCCTTCAGGCTCTCGATTGATTTTTTCAGATGTACGGCATCATCGCGCACAATATAGCAGGCACTGATGCGAATATCCTCTCCGATTTCATCAGAAGTTCCCTGCATATATGCCCTTTCTCTCTCCTGCCATGACTTTGCTTGTACTTCATCCCCCAGATGCATATAGATCTGAGCGAGACGCGCCGCCACTCGCGCGGCCACCATGGAGTTAAAGAAGCTCGAATCGTGAAGTTCTGAAAAACCATGATCAAATTTATCCAGTGCCGTCATCAGGCTCTCTGCTGCCTCAGGATATCGTGACAGTCCGCAGAGGATCATCCCGCGCTGCGCATAAAAATCGGGAAGATCCGGATACTTCGCAAGAGCCTCGTCGGCAAGAGCAAGCATTTGCAAATCAGAATGGTGCAGTGCACGCATCGACTCAAGCATCTGATGATAGATCTTACTCCCTGCGCCAACAAGGATGACATCGCTTTCCAGCACCCTGTGCGACAGGGAAAGAACACGCGGATAATCCTGCAGTCCGAAATAGCAGTCCGCAAGATAAGCATCGTGCATCGTCGTATGCCCATGCCGCGCCGCATCCTCCTCCAGCATGGCAATATTGCGTTTTATCTTCTCCGGTCCGCGTTCTGAAAGATATCCCGTATGCCCAAGAGAAAGCTCCTCGTCTGCATAGACGAGAATTTGCTCCTCCCCGTCGTCACGTACCAGCTGTTCATGAATCATTCCCTCGTAGTGCATCCCCGGCATTCGAAAAATACGCGGGGACCTCTCGTAATGTGCATCTTGTCCAGAAGCACTCCAATAACTGTATAGACCGACCATGGCGATATCCCACTGTGTATAACCATGAACAATCTCTGTGATCGCCGAACGTACATTACGCGGATGAAGAAAATATTCGTCTGCGTCCAAAAAAATAACGATATTTCCCGTTACATGCTGCAGCGCCTCATTGCGGGCAAGCGAGAAATCGTTCTGCCATGCGAAGTCATGGACTTCCGCCGAAAACTCTGCGCACACATCCCGCACCACAGGACTCCCGGCTGTCGATACAACGATGATTTCATCTGCCGCAGCTCGTACAGAGGCAAGAGAGCGACGCAGTTCCTCCGCCTCGTCCTTGACAATATAGCATGCAGATACCTTCATGCAGCCCCCCCCTCTCTCTCTGCTCTCATTATAAGCGATAGAAACGTTTTTGGCAAAAAAAGAACCCCTCCCCGAAGGGAGGGATTCCTGAATTCCGTATAAATCGCCGCAGCGAATTAGCGGAGGAGCGAAAGGACAGCAGAGCTGTTCTGGTTCGCCTGTGCGAGCATCGACTGAGCAGCCTGGAGAAGAACGTTGTTCTTCGTGTACTCCGTCATCTCCTTTGCCATATCCGCATCGCGAATCGTGGACTCGGAGTTCTGGACGTTCTCGGAAGCCGTCGTGAGGTTGGAGCTCGTGTAACGGAGACGTGTCTGAACAGCACCGATGTTGGCCTGCTCGTCGAGCGCCTTCTGGAGAGCAGAGTCGATCGAGTTGATCGCAGCGTTTGCCTTCTCCTGGGTCTGGACGCTGATGACGGAACCATCCGTGCCCTTCATGCCGAGTGCGAGCGAACGCATATCCGTCATGCTGACCTTGATCGCCTGGTTGGCTCTCACGCCCGTCTGAAGAACGAGAGCGTTGTCCTCGGACTTGTTCTCTGCACGGATGCGCTCGTTGAACGCATCGAGTGCCGTGTTCGCCGTCTTGCGGAGAGCACCCGTGTTGTCCGTGATGCCGATCGTGAACGCCGAGATCTGGAACGTCGTACCAGCACCAGCAGCATTGATCGAGAGTGCCGTCTTGTTGTCCGCTGTGTAGACGCTGTTGCCGGCCTTGTCGAAACCGATCCATGCGCCATTCGTCGTGCCGCCGACGAGATCCGTCCCCTTCACGGAATCCGAGCCGTTGAACGCCGTCTTGCCGATAATATCCGAAAGAGCGTTCGTGCCGACGGAGAAGGTCGTCGTGTAGGTCTTGCCCTGACGGACATAGGAAATCGTAACGTTATCCGTCGACTGGATGTTGAGGCTTTCGTTCTGACGGCTCTGGAGTGACGTCAGCGTAGAACCCCATGCCGAAGCCGTGCTCAGTGCGCTGTTCGACAGCGTCGTGCAGGTTGCCGTTCCGACGCTGTTGCGCGAACCATCAACGAGGTACTTGCCGTTGTACGTAGCAAGCGCATTATCGTCGATCTGGTCAACCATCTGGTTGATCTCTTTCTGGATCGTGCGGCGATCCTCGTCCGTGTTCGTGTCGTTCGCGGCGTTGATTGCCTTTTCCTTCAGGGTCTTGAGGATCTCAACCGTGCTGGCGACAGCGCCCTCAGCGGTCTTCATCATGCTGTTGCCGTTCTGCGTGTTCTGGTTGTCCTGATCGAGCGAACGGATCTGGACGCGCATACGCTCAGAGATGGCGTAGCCGGAAGCATCATCGCCTGCATCGTTGATCTTCATCCCCGAGGAGACCTTCTGGAGGCTCTTCGCGAGTGCTGACTGATTCTTGTTCAGGATGTTGAGCGTGTTGACCGCCGACATGTTGTTCTTAACTACCATTGCCATGTGAAAATTCCTCCCTGGTGTGTTCCCGGCTATGCCGGAATCTTAACTTTTATGTGCGGACATCCATGCCCGCTGTATAATAAGCAAGTGACGCGTCTATCCTGGATGGCTGCTAGCTAGCCATCCATGGCAGCCGCACCGCTTGCATATTACCCTGTTACATATAATATATCGTCCAAACGGGGACGTTCTTAAGTGGTTTTCATAAAATAGTTTACTTTTTTTCTGCCGTCTTGTCAAGAGGCAGAAGAAAAGCATTTTATCTTAAGGAATCACGAATAAACGCAGCCCCGTCATCTTGACGCACCTTCTTTGCCCGCACTTTGGCAGGAAATCCTCCGCAGAGCAATCACGCTGCGCCCGGTTCTTCCCCTTGTTCAGGCGAAACATCTGCGCCAATCCAAGGGACTTTTATTGGTGCCCCCTTAATGCCGTCGATTGAGATTCCCGCCCACAGGGCTGACATCTCCCATATCGTAACTGTGGACAGCAGCATTGCGGCGGCGCGAGCGGTTCAGCCAGGCGCGGGCCTTGTACTGGATCTGCATCTCGAGCGGACGAAGTTCCGCATCAAGTGCGGCAAAATCCGTACTGTCCCGATAGGGATCCGACGGGAGCGCCTGCAGCATCTCGATGACCTGCCCGCGCTGATCGACGAGGGCGAGGAAGGTATCGACCTCCTCCTCATCGATGAACTTCATGAGTTCATGGGTCAGCATACGGTACTTTTCCCAGAGGGAACGCGCCTCTTCGTAGACGTTATCCGGCATAGACGCCGCTCCCTTCTGTTCCCTGCCGGCCCTTTTCCTCCCGCGCCTTTTTCATCGCCTGTGCCCACGCATCGCGAAGCTCGGTGATGATGTCCGTTGCCTCCTTGATCGCGTCGAAATTGTTGTCGAGATTCCCCTCGACCAGACGGTCATAGGCATAGTTGTAGAGGGGCATAAGCTGGTGCGAGATCTCATAGTCCATATTCAGCGTAACGCGGAACTCGGAGATGATGTTCTGTGCCTTCTGGAGCGATATGTTCGCCGCCTCATAGTTCTTCTCTGCAAGTGCATCGCTGCCCTCCTTGATGAACTTCAGACAGCCATTGTAGAGCATAAGAGTCAGCGCCTCGGGCGTTGCCGTAAGGATCTGCTGCTTCTTATAGGCCTCCGCGGCACTGTTTACCATGTGAGAATCCCCCCTATAGCGTTACTGTCCGGAGAAGAAGCCAAACTGCGTGGAAAGGCGCGAGATTGCTTCCTCCATCGCGTTGTATTTTTTGTAAAGCTGGTTCTCAAAGGAGCTCATGAGCTTCTTGAAATCGCTCATCTGCTTCTCATATTCTTGGATGAGCTTACCGAGCTCACTGCGGTCGGACTTGTCCGCCGTCATGCCCGCGTGACTCTTGAGTGACTCCATGCGCTTGCCGAGCCGCTCAGAAAGGCGGGTCGCAACACCGTTGTCACTATAATTGTCATCCTCGTCCGTATGGGAAAAAATCTGTTTGACCGCATCCGGCTCTGCGGCAATCGCATTGCGCAGCTTCGTCTCGTCGAGCTTCAGATGCCCGCTCTGATCCTTTGAGGTAATGCCGATCGATGCGAGGTTGTTGTAGCGTCCCGGCGCCGAGCCGACACGGTTCGTCACGGCATCACGCATGTCGCTGATGATTGAGCGGACATAGTCGTTGCGGTAGAGCAGTCCGGCCTTGGCACGCTCGTTCCACTTGTCGACCTGTTCACGCGACATCCCGGCCTCCTGCTCCTTCGTCAGAACGCCGTAGTCCGGATACTTATTGTTGTTATAGCGTCCATGAAGATCATCGAGGAGCTTATTGTAATCCTCGACAAATTTCTTGACGTTCTCAACGAGTTTTTCCTGATCCTGTGCGATCGTAACCTGTGCCGGCGTCCCTACAGGCGTTGCTTTCTTAAAGGTGTAAGTGACGCCGTTGACCTGCAGCTTATTGTCCTGCAGATTCGTATACGTACGTCCATCGACCTTGACACTCGCATTCGTACCCGCTGCCTCAAGCTTGGCCGTCGTGCCCGAAATCGTAAATGAAAGCGGTGCGCTGATGGTGCCGCCGCTGACCTGCCCGAGTTTCAAGTTGTTGAGCAGCGCCGTCGTGTACGTTGCCGAGGACGCCCCCGTATCCATGGAGAGACTGACCTTGTTGTTGGTGCCTGACTGCGTATTCACGATGGAAAATGCATCGGACACGGCATCGTAGCTCGCCGTTATGTTGAGCGCCGATTTCTTGCCGTCGCTGCCAATAAAGCGTGCATTGTTGATGCGCGTCGCAAGATCATTGAGCGTGAGATTCTTTGTGAATACCTCCTCCGCCGTAAACTTGATCTCCGTCGTGCCCGTCCCGTTTGAAAGTTTAAAGCTGAGCGCCGTATCGGTGCTCGTCATGCCTGCCGGCATTGTGCCGCCCGCAAAGGCAACATCCTTCAGTGCGACGCTCGTGGGAGCTGCCGTGTTTGTACGTGCCACCTTCTGCCCCGACGTCGTCATCAAATAGGCATTCGATGCTGCCTGTGTGACTTCAACGGTATGCGACATCACGCCGGCATTTGCATTTGCCGTTGCCGTCACCGCATCTGAGAGGGAACTTGTCGCCGTCATTGGCTTTGTCTTCGAGCTCAGACGCATGTCAGACATACTGCTGCGGAATGCATTCACCTCGCTGTATACGTCAGCAAACGCTTCCTTGCGCCACTCCGTCTCTACTTCCTTCTTATAGATGCGGTCATATTTCTTCTGCTCGGACATCATGCCGACCTTGACCAGCGACTCTACATCAATCCCCGAACCCGAAAGTCCGTAAATGCCTCTTGCTCCTGCCATAATTTCCTCCTTATCGCCTTATGCCATCTTGTCCAGGAATGCGCCGATCCAGTCACGCGCCTTGATCATGTGATCAATCATGGACGCGGCAGGAATCTCGCGCAGCAGTTCCCCTGTCTTCTTGTCCAGCATACGCACCGACATGACGTTGACCTCTTTGTGGTACTGGAAATTGAGGTTCACATCAATACGGCGCATGATCTCGTTGAGCTGCTTCGTAATGTATGCCGCCTGAGCCTCGGAGACCGGCTTCTGCTTCTCTCGCGCATCATCATTCTCCTGCCGTGCCTGCTGCACGGCGTCGGATGCAGAGGCCGGCAGAGACTCACCGCCCCTGCCGGCCGGCAATGGCTGGGGCACATCGCTTCCATCCTGCATGCTGTTGACGGCAAACGCCGCCACCATATAATCCTGAACACTTGCTACTGCCATAAGGCATCATCCCTCCATGTGTGTAGGGAGTGCATCCTGCGCTCCCTTTATCCTTCCTTGAAATTGGTTGGTTATGCCGACAAGTCCATCCGTATTATTTTTGTACGGATCGTATTGGCTCGGCAATGCCTGTATTTATGATAAATGCTTGGGCAGTGCACTGAGGTCAATCGACTGCGGCGCTGCCGCACGCTGGTTCTCCTCCTGTATTGCCCGGTAGATTTCACCGCGATATATCTTGACGCTGCGCGGCGCATCGATGGCAATGCGCACATTGTCGCCCTGAACCTCCACAATGTTGACAACGATGTTGTCGCCGATCATGATCTGTTGTCTTGGTTTCCGTGTGAGTACGAGCATTACTTTTCCTCCGGATCTGCAGGAAACAGGCGATGCTTCGTCGTATACGGGCTGCGGTCGAGCACGATCTGCTTTCCCTTGCGGGTTTTGGCATTGATGACGATCGGTGCGATGAGGTTCGCCGTCAAATCGCGAATCTCTTTGCCCGAGAGGGTCAGTACCGTATAGATCAGCACATCGTCAGGCGAGGTGAGTTCGAGCTCCCGCTCCACATCGTCATCGATGGTGAACTCGTAGTCCGGAAAAAACGTGAGCGGCATCGTCATCAAGAAGGCGAGATCCGGCGTCTTCACCGACTGGAGAAAGACATAGGTTCCGTCCTCGCCATACGGAATGATGAGGAACTCATGCTCCTCCTCAAATGCGGGAATCCCCGCCGAAAAATGGATGACCGCATCATCCTCCACATCGATCTCACCGAAGCGGCTGGTCATAATTTTCTTCATCAGAGACTCCTGTTACGCAAGTATATCATATTTTCCTTCGCTGACCCACGCGTGGATCTCACCCTTCCGCTGCAAGTAGGTTTCGATGCTGCCGCGGTGGTACTCGATGCGTGCCCGGCTTGTCACATTCCAATGCGGCGTCGTGTGGCCGATGGTCGGCTCACCGCCTGCCTCACCAACGTCAAAGTGAACCTCTGGATCGGGAATGGCCTGCGCGACGAACTGTCGGTTCTGATCGGCAATGCTCATCATCTCGCTGTAAATCTGTTCGATGGCTACCTGACGTCCCGGCTTTGGCCCATCCTCGGCAAGCGACCACGCCATCTGCGTGTGCTTCGAGGTCCCCTCCTGAACCCCTTCAAAGCCCCGCTCCATATTCTCGCGGGCAAAATCCGAATCGCTGGTGTAGCCATAGCTATGCCGGCTCGGATAGCTGTCAATATCGAGTTTTGGCTGGGTCGCGTACAGATTGGAACGCGCATTCTGCGTCTCCTGGTCATACTGCGGCTGCTGAATACCGGAGTCCAGTGTATTCTTTTGCGACTGAATCCCGATCATCGGCAGCGTATGGCGCACATTGAGGTAGAGCATCGGCATCTTGGGCATCCTTTCCCATCATATCATCCGTGCGGCGTCCTACCGCAGATAGTCCACGAGCGAGAGCGGCAGGATGCGCGCGCCCATCGAGAGCGACATGCTCATGACTGTCTGCTGCTGCATCATCTTCATCGCGAGCTCCGCGACGTCCGCCGACGAAACATTTGTGATATCGCGCGTGATGTTTTCCTTATAATCGGTGAGAACATCGGTCATATTCTTGTAGAGCTGGGTGCGTGCGCCCGTCTCCGTATGGGCCTGTAGCGTTACCTGGTTCGCCGCATCGGCGAGCGAGATGCCGTCCGAGCTAAGCCAATGCGGGTCGGCAGATTTCGTCTTGGCGTACACGGTCAGCATACTGTTCACCATCGCGGTCCCCGAGGGCTCGTTGCCCGAATTCTCGTCATCGAAGAGGTCACGCCCAAAGATATCGAGCCCCGTCTTGTTCACCGTGTCTGCCGTCGGTTCAACCGATCCATTTTGCTTAACCATCGAAATGTAGCGAAAATCGCCGTTGTAGGAAACGATCTGCTGGCGTACGGTCGAGAATTTCATCGTCACACCGCCCACACCGACCGACCATCCGGGATTGAGTACCTCTCCTGTATTCTTAAAATTATTCTTGATAAAGTTCGGGCCTGCGCCGCCATTCCCGATGGATGTCGCCTCGCCGGCCGCGGCAGCTTCTCCCACCGTCTTATACCCCTTGGCGAGCAGAGCCTTATACCCTTCCTGCACAAATTGCCGCGAGTAGACTGCGCCCGTCAGGGTGTTCATATAGTAGTTCTCTCCGTCACTGCCGTCGAGGGAGATCATCTGATGCAGGAAGTTTGCGCTCTTGTCATTGCTTGCGTCATTAAAGAAGGCTGCCTGCCGGTCATCGAGCGTCTTGGCAACACCGCGAAGCAGCGGCTTGTTCTCATCTGAGATGGAGAACGGTTGACGCAGATCTGCCTGCCCCGAGAAAATATAGCGGTCGCCGAGCTGTGTATTGCCGAGAGAAACGATCTGTTGGATCTCTGCTTTCATCTCACGTGCAATCGCGGGCCAGTCGCCGCCGTTCTCATCCTTATCGTCGTTCGCGCCCTGAATGGTCTTCGCCTTGAACGTCTTCTGAATGTCTTCCATCGAACTGAGGGCTGTCTGGGTTGTGTTCATCCATGAGATGCCCGCCTTGACGCTCGCCTGATAGCGGTCATTTTCGCCTTCGGAGACGTTGTAGCGCAGATAGCGCGAATAGTCCACGGAGTTGTCGGAGGGGCGATGAAGCTTCTTCCCGTCGCCCTGTTCCATGAGCTTTGCTTTCGTGTAGTCCAGCTCATTCAAGTCTTTCTGATAGCGCTGCACCATGTAGTTACTGCTGATACGAATCATCGTTCATCCCCTACCTTCCGACGACACCCGTGCTGTTGATGAGGCGATCCAGGATCTCGTCCATCGACGTCAGGACACGCGAGCATGCGCCGTAGCCCGTCTGGAACTTAATCATATTCGTCAATTCTTCGTTCCAGTCTACGCCTGCCGTCGACTGCCGCCACTGGTTGATCTGCACCATGAGGTCATCCTGCTGCTTCATCTTCTTGTCGAGGTTCTCGGCATCCGCACCGAGATGGCTCATCACCGTGTTATAATATTGGTTAATCGAGACCGATCCGATCGGGCGGTCATGCGTCACAGAAAATCCTGTGAGGTTCATGATGTCTGCCGGATTCATGGTGTTTTTCACATCCATGTTAAACAGCTTGCTCAGTTCAACAGCCAGTGATCCGTCTGCTGTTCCGTTGACATTTGCAAAATCATACGTCATACCGCCGGCAGAGATCGTCGCATTCTTGATTTGACGTGCAGCGACGAGGTTCTGTCCACCCTGCGCCATAAGCTGCTCACTGACCTGCAGCTCATTGATAATCTGGATGGAGCGCAGTTCATCGGGTGTCGCGGCCGTTGCCATTGTCACTGTGGCCGACGTCGGAGGAGGTCCACCGCTTGTCGTGCGTGTGATATTTACGCCATAGGCCTCGAGCCACCTGTCGCCCGTCGTCGGATGCACATGCCATACGTAGTTCATCTGGTCGTATGTGCCCGACGGGCTGGTGAACTTATTCCGACCGAAAAAATTCAACCACGACGTCGCATCCGCATCAATCCCCGCCCCCAGCTTGTGTACGCCGTTAAACGTCGTAAGGAGCGTCGCCGAGATGTCGGCAAGATTGTCAATATAGCCCTTGTCCTGCACGATCGTATCCTGCAGTGCCCGCAGGACACCGCCCTGCGGGACATAGCCGATACCGCCCGCCTCCTTGATACGGAGCGTATAGTCGTTGATACCATAACGCACGTTGTCGATCGGCGGGCTCATCTCGATGGTGAGGTGACTGTCGCGCTGGACGAGTGTCATGCCGTTCGAGACGACGGTGTACTGGCCGTTTGCCTCCTCATAGACATTGACGTTTGTGATCTCCGAAAGCTTGTCCACAAGGAGATCGCGCTGGTCACGCAGATCATTTGCCTTGCCGCCGTTGTTCTCGGCGAGCATGATGTTCTGGTTGAGGACAGCGATCTTTTCCGCGATACTGTTTGCCTTGCCGACCTGAATGCGCATTTCATCGTACTGCGCCTTGATCTGATCCTGCAGCTGACGTGCACCCGTCTTGATGCGGTCCACGAGGTTGTTGCCCTTCGTCAGTACCGCTGTACGCGACGCTGAATCGCTCGCGTAGTCAGAGAGGTTGACCAACGCGCTGTAGAACTGCTGCATCGCGTTAAGAACGCCCGTCTCCTTTGCATCGTTAAAGACGGCCTGTGCCTTGTCGTAGTTCGTCTTGTACGTCTTATAGAGATTCTGCGTCGAGGTCTCCGACCAGAACTGCTTGTCCGCGTAGATGTTGCGTGCACGGTTCAGCGCGACGACATCGACACCGCCGCCGACGTAGACATTCCCGTAGAGGGACGGCCGCTCCTGATAGTTCGTCGCCGCCGAGTCCACGCGCTGACGTGAGTACCCCTCTGTCGAGGCGTTGGTAATGTTGTGACCGGTCGTATCAAGCGAGAGCTGATTGTTCTGGATACCCCGCACCATCGTATTGAGCCCGGCAAATGTTGACCGCATATTCCCTCACTCTTTTCCCTGTTTGGAAGTCCTGATTATTCCATCTGTTATACATCTGCGTCGAACATGGCGATCTCGCGCCGCAGTCCGACGGGCGGCCCTGCCACAGGCTGAGAGCATCCGTAGGTATCATCCGCCATCGTGCCCGAAACGACGTTGAGCTGATAGCGGATAAACTCTGCACTCTTTTCCAGCAGCTGCTCTGCCGTTCGCACGCGCTCACGCAGTCTCTCATGCCGTGTCTGCACAGCACGCATGGCACGTACTGCAGCGAAGTGCTCCCGTGGATTTGGCTCGCGTGCAACGGCGTCCGCCATGCTGTCTTCCTGCACCTCCGCGAGATACTCTTCCTGCCGCCGTGCGAGTGCACGTACCGCAGAGAGGCTCCGCTCAGCTGTCGCTGTTGCCTCGCTGATCCCCGCACCAAATGCACTGTGCTGGAGCGCGGCGACAAGCGCATCATAGGAGGCAAGTGCCTCCTCCGCGGCCGCGAGCTGCTCCTTCAGGAGCATGAGTGCCGCGCGGGTCTCATTCGTCATGGCCGTTCACGCCTCATAGTCCAGGTTCTTGCGCAGATGCCGCACCTGCTCCGTGCCGCCGCTCCCGTACACGGGATCGACCACGGCGCCGCCAATGCGTCCGAGCTGGCGGTTCACCGCCATGAGCGCTCCCTCGATGAGGAGGGCATTCCCATCGCGCAGTTCCTTTGTCTCCGCGACGACCTTGCTCAGCCTGCGGCTTGCTGCAAGCACGCTGCGGTGTACGGCATCGCTCGGCGCGAGAAGTGCCAGTTCCTCCATATTTGTTTCGGCGCTCACGCCCGGCGTTGCCTTCGCAATATGGGCGAGATGTGCGAGCCGATCCGTCTCAAGCCGCTCCACCGCACGCGCGAAAAAATCCTCCTCGGCGGTCAGTTTTTCGAGTGCCTCCATGTCGAGTGCGACGAGAATCTTGCGTTTCTTTTCCTGCACGGCACGGATCTTCTCATACTGACGCGAGAGCTCCTCGAGCGTCGCCGTAAATGCATTCCACATGAGCTGCTCCATCAATAGCGCATGGCGAGCATCTTTGCCGCGATCTCCGCCGAGGCCGGTGCATAGCTGCCGTTCTCGACACGTGCGGAGACCTCTGCAACGCGCTCCTTGCGGACATCGCTCATGCCGCGCAGCTGCTGCAGGATATCGCCAAAGCTCTGTGCCTCACCCGAAAGCTCGAGTGCATCCGGTGCCTGCACGGCTCCCGCCGCATCCACACGGCGCGTTCCCGCTGCCGGTGCACCGGCGTAGAGTCTGCTCACTGCTGCGATTGTCTGATTTCTGATTAACATATCGTTCACCACCTGTGTATCTCCGAACCGATCGCTGCGCGGCCTTCGCGTTCCCGCTGCGAAATGGGTTCGGAATCCTTTCACCTTCTTTATCGAAAAAAAAAGATACGTACTTAAGATTTTTTTCTTAAGTACGTATCGGGGATTCTTACTTCCCGCCGAGGGTCACATAGCCGCGGCGGCCGCTGCCGCCTTCCGATGTGGTGCGCATGCCCGAGGCACTCTGCTTGCTGACAGCTGCCTTCAGCTCATCACGCATCTCCTTCTGGCACTTATCGCAGTACTGCCCCTTCTGGATGGGCGAGCCACATTTTTCACACGGGTAAAAGAGCTCCACATTGCTCGAAAGAAACCGTCCTTCCCGGATCATTCGACGGATGACAGGCTCCTGTACGCCTGTTG
>ERZ772766.1393-NODE-1393-length-13056-cov-4.418660_pt1 | contig 13056 bp, 8 predicted proteins | sample MGYA00511379_ERZ772766 | MGnify/ENA primary metagenome ERZ772766 (study PRJEB29015, sample SAMEA2737895) | human oral metagenome | biome: human oral; feature: human-associated habitat; material: dental | place: China | collected 2116 ...
ATCTGGATGGTGGCCCTGGGCGTGAACTTCTCCGCCCTGTTGATCCTGGCCGCCAACTCCTGGATGCAGCACCCCGTGGGAGCCGTCGTCAACCCCACCACCGGGCGCGCCGAGCTCGACGGCGTGGGCGGGTTCGTTCAGATCCTCACCTCCGAGCTGACCTGGGTCACCTTCGGGCACGTGGTCACCACCGCCTTCCTCGTGGCAGGCACCGTCATTATGGGCGTGTCGGTGTGGTGGATGGTCAAGGCCTCCCGCGCCGGGCAGGAGGTCGAGGCCCGGTCCCTGTGGCGGCGTACCGCCCGCCTGGGCGCCTGGGTCATGCTGGTGGCCGGGGTCCTGGTGGTGGGTACCGGGCACGTGCAGGGGCAGCTCGTGGCCAGGGAACAGCCCGCCAAGATGGCCGCCGCCGAGGCCCTGTGCGAGACCACGACGGGGGCGGGCTTCTCCGCCTTGGCCTTCGGCAGCTGCGAGGACGGCGTCGTCCACCTCATTGAGGTCCCCGGCGTCTACTCCTTTATGGCCACCAATGACCCGGACGCCACCATGCCCGGCCTGAGCGACCTCCAGGACAGCTACGCCAGGGCCTACGGTGCCACCGACACCGCCGGGAACCCCGTCGACTACACCCCTGACGTCATGGTCACCTTCTGGTCCTTCCGCATGATGATCGGCCTGGGCACGGTGTCCGTGGGGGTGGGGGCGGTTATCCTGTGGCTCAGCCGCAGGGACCGTCTCATCACCACCAGGCTGTGGGCCCGGGTGGCGCTGTGGACCATGCCGCTGCCCTTCATAGCCGCCTCCTTCGGGTGGATCTTCACCGAGATGGGGCGCCAGCCCTGGGTGGTCGTCCCCAACCTGGCCGACCCCACCTCCATGGTCCACATGCTCACCGCCGACGGCGTCTCCAGGGTGGTCTCCTCAGCCACCGTCCTGGCCTCGATGGTCGTCTTCACCCTCCTGTACGCGGGCCTGGGCGTCGTCTGGCTGCTCCTCTTCCGCCGCTACGTCCGTGAGGGCGTACGCACCCCCGTGAGGAAGGACGACGGCGAGGTCGCCCCCGGCCTGTCCTTCGCCTACTGACCAGGGAAGCACAAGGAAACAAGGACACACCATGACGCTCTCCACCCTCTGGCTCATCCTCATCGCCGTCCTGTGGACCGGCTACCTCACCCTCGAGGGCTTCGACTTCGGCGTGGGCATGCTCATAAGGCTCCTCGCACGCGACGAGCGCGAGCGCCGCGCCATGCTGCGCACCATCGGCCCCCACTGGGACGGCAACGAGGTCTGGCTGCTCACCGCCGGCGGGGCCACCTTCGCCGCCTTCCCCGAGTGGTACGGCACCCTGTTCTCCGGGGCCTACCTGGTCCTGTTCCTCATCCTCCTGGCGCTCATTGTGCGCGTCTGCGCCCTGGAGTGGCGGGCCAAGATCAATGACGAGACCTGGCGCGCACGCTGGGACTGGGCCCTGACGGCGTGCTCCTGGCTGCCCGCCGTGCTGTGGGGCGCGGCGTTCGCCAACCTGGTCTCCGGCATGAGGATCGAGGTCATTGAGACCGCCTCAGGCGCCGCTGTCCCCGCCGCGGAGGTGCCTGCCGGAACCCTGCTGGCGGGCACCGCCCACCAGCTCACCGGCGGCTTCTGGAGCCTCATCACCCCCTTCGCCCTCCTGGGCGGGGCGGTGACCGCCCTGCTGTTCCTCAACCACGGCGCCCTGTACCTGGCCCTCAAGACCGGGGGCGACCTGTCGGTGAGGGCCGGCAGGCTCGCACGCAGGACCTCCCTGGCCTCCACGGCGGTCACGGCCGTGTGGGCCCTGTGGGCGCAGCTGGCCTACTCCCCCAACGTCCTGTCCTGGATCCCGCTGGTCCTGGCCGCCGCGGGCCTGGTGGCCTCCTACCTGGCCTGCCTGCGGGGACGCGACGGCTGGGCCTTCGCCCTGCACTTCGTGGGCATCGGTGCCGCGGTGGCCTTTATCTTCGCGGCCATGGCACCCGACGTCATGCGCTCCTCGATCGACCCGGCCTACTCCCTGACCTACGTGGCGGCCGCCTCGGCGGACACCACCCTGGTCATTATGCTGGTGGCCGCCGTCGCCTTCGTGCCGGTGGTGCTGTTCTACACGGTCTGGGGCTACAAGGTCTTCTCGGCCCGCGTCCACGCCGAGACCATTGACCCCGACGAGGGCCTGCACCCCACCAGGGTGCGTGACTCCGCCCAGCCCGAGGCGCACATCGGCTACTGAGGCACGACGCGGCCGGGTGCCCGCCGGCTGGGAGGCTGGCCAGCTGGGCGTTCGCGGGCGCTTAGCCAGCTGGGCGGCCAGCCACCGTGCGGGCCGGGTGTCCGGTGGCCGCCGTCGTCCACGGGCAGGACACCTGTCAGCTGGCCGCCACGGGCGCTCATCCGTCCGTGTGGCCCGCCCCCTGCGGAGGGTGGGCCACACGTGTCGTCGAGGGCCAAGGACCGGCGGCGACACCTGGGGGGCGCACGTCCTGGTCGGCCCCTCCGGCTGCGGGAAGTCCACACAGGGCCGACCACCTGGGGGCGCGCCCCTCGCAAACCAGCCGCAACCTGCGCAGACGTGGTGACCACCTCCTCGCGGAGCCGGTGGCGGACGTGACAGACTGGGGCCTGCCGCCGGTCGGCGCCCGCCCGACCTCGACACCCGGCACCGTAGCCGGGTGGGACGGAGGCGCGGCGACAGCACCCGTGGACGGCACCCGGGCGAGAGGAGGACTCTAATGGACCACACGGCTCCGGGGGCACCCGGCGGTCCCCTGGCGCGACGGCGCCTGCCCCTGTCCGTGGTGGCCAAGCCCACGGGTGCGGCCTGCAACCTGGACTGCCAGTACTGCTTCTTCCTGTCCAAGGAGCTGCTCTACGACGTGCCCCGTCAGCTCATGAGCGAGGAGACGCTTGAGACCTACGTGGCCGAGTACCTCGCGGCGAGCCCGGACGGGGAGGTGACCATGCTGTGGCAGGGCGGGGAGCCGACCCTGCGGGGCCTGCCCTTCTACCGCTCCCTGGTGGGGCTGTGCGAGACCTACCGGCGTCCCACCCAGCACGTGGTCCACGCCCTGCAGACCAACGGGACCCTCATCGACGAGGAGTGGGCCACCTTCCTGGCCGAGCACGACGTGCTGGTGGGCGTCTCCTTCGACGGCCCGCCCGCGCTCCACGACGCCTACCGCCTCAACAAGGGCGGTCGGGGCACCTACACCATGGTGCGGCGGGGCTGGGACGCCCTCCAGGAGGCCGGGGTGCGCACCAACGTGCTGTGCACGGTCCACCACGCCAACGAGGACCACCCCCTGGAGGTCTACCGCCACTTCCGCGACGACCTGGGAGCCCGCTACCTCCAGTTCATCCCCATTGTGGAGCGGGTCAGCGCCGCGGACCTGGCCCGCGCCGAGCTGGGCTGGGGCCGACGCCGTCCCCGTGGCCCCGTCCCCCTGCCCGGCGCGCCAGGCCCACAGGGGCGGGGCGGGGCGGGGGTCGAGAGGCCTGAGCCACTCATGTACCAGCAGAGCGGGGACCACGTGACCTCCCGCTCGGTGACCCCGCAGGGCTACGGGCGCTTCCTCACCGAGATCTTCCACGAGTGGGTGTCCCACGACGTGGGTACCGTGTTCGTCCAGGACGTGGACTCGGCCCTGTCCGCCCTGTTCGGGATCCACCCCACCTGCGTCCACGCCCCCGAGTGCGGGGCCAACCTGGCCATGGAGTTCAACGGGGACGTCTACGCCTGCGACCACTGGGTGGAGCCGGACTGGCTCCTGGGCAACGTGCGGGACGCCTCCTTCGCCACGCTCGCCGCCACGCCGCGCATGCGGGCCTTCTCCGCCAAGAAGCGGGTCCAGCTGCCCGGCCCCTGCCGGGCTTGCCCGGTACGGCCGCTGTGCCACGGGGGCTGCCCCAAGGACCGGTTCGTCCGCACGGCCGACGGCGAGGAGATGAACTACCTGTGCCCGGGCTACCGGGCCTTCTACACCCGGATCCTGCCCGACCTGCGCACCATGGCCCGGCTCCTGGAGGCGGGCAGGGCGCCCGCGGAGATCATGGCCCTGACGGGCAGGCGAGCCACAGCGGGACCCGGGGGGCCAGCCGGTACGCCAGGACCAGCGGCCCCCCGGGAGCCAGCAGGACCGGCACAGACACCAGCACGCACGACAGGAGACCGCCCGTGAGCACCGTCCTCGCCCTCGTCATCGGAGTGGGGGTCGGCGTGGTCGTCGGCACCCTGGGAGCGGGGGGAGGCATCCTGTCCGTGCCGGTCCTCGTCTACCTCCTGGGCCAGTCCCCGCATGAGGCCGCCTCCGGATCCCTGGTGATCGTCCTGGTCACCGCCCTGGTCTCCCTGCCCTCCCGGGCCCGGCACCACCAGGTGCGCTGGCGCGACGGCGCCCTGTTCGGCCTGCTCTCCTCCGCCGGGGCGTGGGCCGGGTCCTGGCTCAACTCCCTGGTGGACGGCCAGGTGCTCATGCTCCTGTTCTCCGTGCTGCTCCTGGTCGTGGCGGCCCTCATGGCTCGCCGGGCCCTGGCCGAGCGCCGCACCGAGGCCCCCACCGCGCCCACCCGCGGCCGGACCGAGGCCCCCGCCGTCGAGAGCGAGCCCGCCACGCCTGAGGAGCCATCCTCCGCGGACCTGGTGGACGAGGCGGAGGACGCCGCTGAGGTCCTCATGGACATCCCCTGGGAGGCGCAGGCCGGCGCCACCGCGGGGACGACGACGTCGGTCCCGGGTCCCCGGGGGCGCCGTCTTCTCCTGGTGGTCTTGGTGGCCTCGGCCACAGGCCTGCTCACGGGCTTCTTCGGGGTGGGAGGAGGATTCGTCGTCGTGCCCGTGCTGCTCCTGGTCCTGCGGTGCGGGACCCGCGAGGCAGCCGGGACGTCCCTGCTGGTCATGGTGGTCGCGGCCCTGGTCTCCCTGGCCCAGCGCGCCTCGGACGGCCTGGAGCTGGACTGGGCCACGGTCCTGTTCTTCACCCTGGGCTCGGCCAGCGGCGGCGTGCTAGGTGGTCCCCTGTCACAGCGCCTGCGCCCCTCCACCCTCACGGCCCTCTTCGCCCTGCTGCTCACCGCCGTCGCCGTCTTCAGCCTGGTCGGGACGCTCTGAGACGGCCCGACCGCCCGTGCCCGCTGGCCCCCCACCGCGGGCCGTCCATGCCCCTCTCCCCGTCCCTGCCCCTCTCCCCGTCCCTGCCCCTCAATCACCGCCCATTGGAGAGAACCATGTCCACCACCCACTGGCGGGGCGTCGTGACGTTCCTGGCCACCGCCGCCCTGACGGGCGTCGTGGGGCTGCCACCCGCCCTCGCCGCCCAGGAGACACCACCGGGCGCGGCCGCCCCCGCCACCGGGAGCAGCGCCCTGCCCTCGCTCCTGCCCCGGCCCGTGAGCTACCAGGCCGCTGCCGGGGAGGCCTTCACCCTGACCCCGGACTCCGTGGTCCTCGCCACCGGCGAGGCCGCCGTCGCCGTCGCGGAGGTGGTCGACGAGCTGCGCACCTCCACCGGCTACGCCCTGCCGGTCCTGGACCCCGCCGACGCCGGCCAGGGCACGGCCCTGGGCATTACCGCCGTCGTCTCCCCCTAGGCCCTGGACGGCGCGGGCGTAAGCGGGGAGGAGGCCTACACCATCGCCGTGGACGCCGACGGCGTCACCCTGCGGGCCACCACGGCCCACGGCCTGTACGACGCCACCCGCACTCTCAAGCAGCTCCTGGGCCCCTGGTCGGGATCGGCCACCGTGGTGTCCAGGTCCTGGACCGTCCCGGCCCTGTCCCTAAAGGACTCCCCCCCGGTACTCCTACCGGGGCCTCATGCTGGACCCCGCCCGGTCCTTCATCACCGTGCCCGAGGTGCTGGACACCATTGAGACCATGGCGGACTACAAGCTCAACGAGCTGCACCTCCACCTCTCCGACGACCAGGGCTGGCCCATTGCCATCACCAACGAGGTGCGGGCCGAGGGCGACACCATCGACTACACCCGCCTGGCCGAGGTCTCCGGGGCCACCGCCGTCGGCCCCACCCGGGCGACCACGCTGCCCGGGGTGACCGGCTACTACACCCAGGACGACTTCCGCACCATCGTCGCCGCCGCGGCCGCCCACCACATCGAGGTGGTCCCGGAGATCGACGCCCCCGCCCACACCAACGCCGCCCTCCACGCCCTGCCGGAGCTCAACTCCTCCGGATCCTTCCCGGCGGCCGACCCCCTCACGGGCACCACCCCGGTCAACACCACGACCTCCGTGGGCGAGTCCAGCCTCGACGCCGCCAACGAGGCCTCTTACACCTACATCCGGCACGTGGTCAACCAGATCGCCGCCATGAACCCCGAGGGGCGACTGCTCCACCTGGGCGGGGACGAGTCCTTCTCCACCACGGCGCAGGCCTACCGCACCTTCATGGACCGGGCGCTGACCGACGTCGCCAGCACCACCAACAGCTGGAGACGGCCCCTGACCCCGGTGGTGTGGAACGAGGCCGCCTCCCGCTCCACCCTGCCGCAGGGTACCTACGTGCAGGTCTGGCGCTCCCACGACGCCGCGGCCGTGGCCCGGCACGTGGCCGACGGCGGCGGGAAGGTCATTGTCTCCCTGGCGCAGCACACCTACTTCCCCCAGCGGCCCACGGCCGACGTGTTCGGGGCCACCTGGGCCTGCGGGGGCCCCTGCGGCATGTCCGCCTTCTACGACTACGACCCGGCCACGGTCGCCGGGGTGCCCGAGGCAGGTGTGGCCGGGGTGGAGGGCGCCGTGTGGAACGAGCACCTGCGTGGCCTGCCCACCACCCAGTACATGGTCTACCCCCGGCTGCTGGCCCTGGCCGAGGTGGCGTGGAGCCCCCAGGAGGCCCGGGAGGGCGGCCTGAGGGACCTGGAGTCGCGGATCGCGGACCAGGGGGCGGCGCTGAGCACCAGCGGAGTGAACTTCCACCCCACCCCGGAGGTGCCGTGGACCAGCCAGCTCACCACCGTGCCTGCCGTCGGTGGACCTGACACCCTACTCACCGTGGCCCTCCTGGCCCGCCCCGGGGTCGCGGCCACGCAGATCTCGGCCTCCCTGACCTGGTCCGACGGCTCAACCACCCCGGTGAGCGTGACCACGGAGCGCGAGCTGGTCCCCAGCAACCCGTCCTCCACCGAGGGGCGGCAGGTCAACGGCCTGTACCGGCTCACCGTGGCCTCTGCCGGGACCGCGCGCACCGGGACGCTGGGAGGAGTACGCCGACTATGCCATCGCCAATGAAGCCGGGACCGCGCGCACCGGGACGCTGGAGGTGACGACGCCGGACGGGACGCTTCAGGTCCCGGTGTCCCTCGCTGGTGACCCCGGTGACCCTGACAACCCGGGCGGACCGGACCAGCCCGCGCCCCGGCCGGGTGACGACGAGGAGCCACTGGTCGTGAGCAACCTGCTGCGGCACCCCGGTGCCGCGCGTCTGGTCGGCGACTGGGACGGCGACGGACGCGACACCCTCGCCCTGCGCCGGGGCGGCGTCGTCCTGGAGCAGCAGGCACCCACCAGCTCGCAGACCGGGAGGGTCACAGTGGCGGGGCTGAGCGCCACGAGCACCCTGCGGGTCGAGCGTCGGGGCGGGCGCGACGTCCTGGTGGTCGTCGGCTGAGACCGCGGCGGGCCCTCCCCAGGCGGGAGGGCCCGCCGTGTCCCGTACGGAGCGCAGGGCACCCTGGTCTCGGGGACGTACCTTGGTCATCGGGGACGTACCTTTAAGGTACGTCCCCGACGGCTAAGGTACGTCCCCAATGACCAAGGTACGTTCCGAATGACACAGGGCCGCACCGACTGGCCGGTCCTGTGAGGCAGCTGTGAGTATGCCCGTTCTCAGCACAAACAAGTACCGTTCTCACGACGAATAAGTACCGTTCTCGCGAGGGAGGGGCGGCCTCAGCGCGCCTGGGGGCTGGGGCGCACGGGAGTGGTCAGGACCGCACGGACCGGACGCCCCGCCACCAGGGCCCCGTCCCGGACGAACCCCTCCTCCCGCCCGGTCAGCTCCCTCACCAGGGCCTGTCGGCACTCCTCCAGCCCAGCCGGTTCACCGCCAGGCGGGGCCTGAGGCGGGGTACCACCGACCGGGCCGTGGAACCGGGCCCGGGGCGGGCTCCCGTCACCACGTGGGCCGACGTCGATGGCGGCCAGGGCCTTTGCGGCCGGCCCCCCGTCCCGGGCACCACCGGCCGGTTCACCACGCGGGCCGACGTCGGGCAGGAGACCCCGGCGGGCGAGCTGCAGGCCGCCAGGGCGGTCAGGCCTGCGCCGAGCAGGAAGGAACGACGGGCCAAGGTCCAGGGGGTGCGCGTCATTGCGTCTCCTATGCTGAGTTGGGAAGGTCCTGGTCAGAGCCCCGCCGCGGGTGTCGTCCCGCGGGGGACCAGCCGCCATCGCTCGGTGATGGCGGACGCCTGGGTGGAGTCGTCGCTCAGGCGGCTCCAGAAGTGCTCCAGCACGGCGGCGATAGAGGCCTGCGTCATACCGATCGTGCTCAGCGGCGGGTCGAGGTACTCGGCGTCCTGGGAGTTGCCGGTGCCCAGGACGGACATCCGGGCGGGGACCGGGATGCCCAGGTGCTGGGCGGCGAGCACGACGCCGATGGCGGTGCGGTCCGCGGCGCAGTAGACGGCGTCCGGCAGCGCGTCCCGGTCCCTGGCCTCCCGCAGCACGGCGACCGCCTGCTGGTAGGCGCAGGCGATGTCCGGCGCGCAGGTCATGAGCAGCCCCGGCTCCTTGCCGTGGACCCCCATGAACCGCGCGTAGGCCTGCCAGCGCAGGTCCGAGCGCACCTGCTCCTCCTGGCGGTGCTGGCCGGCGAAGAGGACGCGGCGGGCCCCGGCGTCCCACAGGCCGGCCAGGGCCTCCTCCACGGCCTGGGGCTCCCCGGTCATTACCACGTCGTAGCCCGGGCAGGGGGCGGTGGCCCCCAGGAGCAGGACGGGTAGCGGGGGCGTCGGCTGGGCGGCGACCAGGCGCAGCCCGGTCTGCTCCGAGCAGGCCACGAGCGCCCCGTCGCACATCCCGGAGCGGATCGCCTCGACAATGGTGTCCACCTCGCCGTCCACCACGGCGATCGCCACCAGCAGGTAGCCGCGCTCCCGCAGGGTGCGCACCGCCTGGAGCTGGTAGCGCTCCACGAAGCGGTCCATGGGCGCCTCGTAGAAGAGCGCCACGGTCCGGGTGCGCCCCTGCCTCAGGGAGCGGGCCGACCGGTTGCGCACGTACCCCAGGTCACGCGCCGCCTCCACGACACGCCTGCGGGTGCCCTCGTTGAAGCGGCGGGCCCCGTCCTTGCCGCTCAGGACGTAGGAGGCGGTCGACACCGAGACGCCGCTGCGTGCGGCGACGTCGGCGAGCTGGACCCTCCTGGCTGGCATGGCACTATGATGCACACCATGACCCTCTGAGGTGAAACGTTTGAACAAACGATTGAAATGCGATTCGTCACAGTTTGTGCGCCCCTCCTCGCTGCCGTGCGCCTGACGTCCTCCTACCGGGTCCACCCCCGTGTCAAGGCCCAAGGTCCCGACCGCCTATTCTGGGAGGGTGAAGCCTCTGGATCCCCGCCTCATGCGGTACGCCCGCGCGGCGCGCCGCTACATTGTGACGACGGCGGTCACCGGGACCCTCACCGCCGGCCTCGTCGTGGCGCAGGCCTACCTCGTCTCCCGCGCCGTCTCGCCGGTGGTCACCCACCCCACCGCGCCGGGGGCCGTCGCCACGCTCACCACCTGCCTGGCGGCGGTCGTGGTAGCGCGCGCCGTCGTCCTGCTGGTCCAGGAGACCCTGGCCCACCGCGCCGCCCGGGACACCGTCGCCCAGCTGCGCCGCCGGGTCCTGGACCACGCCGCCGCCCTGGGGCCGCGCTGGCAGGCCGCCCACGCCGCCACCACCTCCACGCTGCTGACCCGGGGCCTGGACGACATCGAGCCCTACCTCACCCGCTACCTGCCCCAGCTGCTCATGTCCGCCACGGTGACCCCCGCCGTCGCCCTGGTCATGCTCACCCAGGACCTCGCCTCCACCGTGGCGGTGGTCCTCACCATCCCCCTCATCCCGGTCTTCATGGTCCTCATCGGACGCCTGACCCAGCAGCACTCCCGGGACCGCCTGGCGGCCATGGAGCGGCTCGGCGCCCAGGTGCTGGACCTCATCGCCGGCCTACCCACCCTCAAGGCGCTGGGCCGCGAGCAGGGGCCAGCCGCGCGGGTGGAGCAGCTGGGGCGCGCCTACAACCGCACCACCATGTCCACCCTGCGCGTGGCCTTCCTGTCCGGGGCCGTCCTGGAGTTCCTCACCACCCTGAGCGTGGCCGTCGTGGCCGTGGAGGTCGGCTTCCGCCTCGTGTACGGCGACCTGGACCTGGCCACCGGCCTCCTGGTGCTCATGGTGGCGCCCGAGGTCTACCAGCCCCTGCGGCAGGTCGGCTTCCAGTTCCACGCCTCCGCGGGCGGCACCGCCGCCGCCCAGGCCGTCTTCGAGATCCTGCAGGTCCCCCTGCCCGAGACCGGGACGGGCCCCTGCCCCGACCTGGCCACCGCCACCATTGAGCTCGACGGCGTCGCCGTGGCCGCCCGCGGCTCCTGGGCCCCGGCACCGCTGAGCGCCACCATCCGGCCCGGGCGGCTGACGGCCCTGGCCGGGCCCTCGGGGGCCGGCAAGACCACCACCAGCCAGGTGGTGCTGGGGCTCCTGCGCCCCGACCGCGGGCGCGTCCTGGTACGCGGGGCCGACGGCGACCTCGCCGACCTGGCGGGTATCGAGCCCTCGGCCTGGTGGGAGCAGGTCACCTGGGTGCCCCAGCGCCCCGTCCTGTCCCCCGGCACCGTCCTGGACAACGTCATGGGGCCTGAGGCGGCCGGACGCGCCGGGGGTCAGGCGCCGCCCGAGGTCGTCTCGGCGGCCCGCGCCACCGGGCTGGCGGAGGTCCTGGCCGCCCTGCCCGACGGCTGGCTCACCCGCATCGGCCAGGGCGGGGTCGGCCTGTCAGTGGGCCAGCGCCAGCGCCTGGCCCTGACCCGGGCGCTGGCCTCCACCACCCCCCTGGTGGTCCTGGACGAGCCCACGGCCCACCTCGACGCCGCCAGCGAGGCCCACGTCCTGGAGGCCGTGCGGGCCCTCATGGAGGCCGGCAGGACCGTCCTGGTCATTGCCCACCGCCCCGCCCTGCTGGCCCTGGCCCAGGACGTCATTACGGTGCACAGCGAGCCCGACCCGGCCCTGGCAGGCGTCCAGGACGCCCCGACGGCCGGGGACAGGCTGGCAGCCGGGGCGCCTGACGCCCCCACGGCGCCGGGGGCGGGGCCTGAGCCCCCCGGCGGCCGGACGCCAGCGGGGCCTGCCACGACGACGTCGGCCCACGCCGCCGAGGGGGCCCGATGAGCCTGGTCCTGACCCCCGCCGAGCGCCGGGCGCTGCGCCGGGCCACCACCCTGCTGGACCTGGACCGTGGCCGCCTGGCCTGCTCGGTGCTGGCCGGCAGCCTGTCCCTGGCCAGTGCCGTGGGCCTGTCCGCCGTGGCCGCCTGGCTCATTGCCCGGGCCTCGCAGATGCCCGACGTGGCCGCCCTGGGCGTGGCCCCCGTGGCGGTGCGCCTCTTCGGCGTCAGCCGGCCGGTGCTGCGCTACTGCGAGCGCCTGGCCTCCCACGACACCGCCCTGCGCGGCATGACCGCCCTGCGCACCCGCCTGTACACGGCCCTGGCCGCCTCGCGCGCCGACGTGGTCGCCGGGCTGCGGCGCGGCGACGTGCTGGAGCGGGTCGGCCGCGACGTGGACGCCGTGGGCGACCTGGTGGTGCGCGCCTACCTGCCCATGTGGGTGGCGGGCGTGGTGGGGGCGGCCACGAGCCTGGGGGTGGCGCTGGTCCACCCTCCCGCCGGGGCCGTCCTGGCCGCTTGCCTCCTGCTGGCCGGGGTCGTGGGGCCGGCCGCCACCGTCCGGGCGGCCCGGGCCGCCGAGCTGGCCCGGGCCGAGCACGCCACCGAGCTGTCCGCCACCGTCATGACGGTGGCGGAGGGTGGCGGCGAGCTGGCGGTCAACGGCCGCCTGGCACAGGTCATGGACGGCCTGGCGGACCTGGAGGGCCGTCTGGCGCGCGCCCGTGACCGCGCCGCCCGCCCCGCCGCCCTGGCCGCCGCGGTGGACACCCTGGCCATGGGCCTGGCGGTCCTGGGCTGCCTGGCCGTGGGGGTGCCCGCGGTGGCCTCCGGGACGCTGGACCCGGTCATGCTGGCCGTCACCGTGCTGGTCCCCCTGGCCGCCTTCGAGGCCACCAGCGCCCTGGGGCCGGCCAGCGCCCAGCTGGTGGCCTCCGCCGGGGCCGCCGTACGCATTGTCTCCCTGGTGGAGTCGGCCGAGGCCTCCACGGCGGCCCTGCCCGCCCCCCGGCACCTGCGCCCGGCTCCTGACGGCGGCCCGGTCCTGGTCGCCCGCGACCTGGCGGTGGGCTGGCCCGGGGGGCCGGTGGTGGCCTGGGGCATCGACCTGGAGCTGCGTCCGGGCAGGCGCCTGGCCGTGGTGGGCCCCTCCGGGGTCGGCAAGACCACCCTGCTGCTGACCCTCGCCGGGCTCCTGGAGCCCCGGGCGGGCACGCTCACTCTCAACGGCGTCGCCCCCTGGGGCGCGGCGCGCCAGGAGGTGGCCGCACAGGTCACCCTCACCGCCGAGGACGCGCACGTCTTTGACACCACCGTCCTGGAGAACCTGCGGGTGGCCCGCGGTGACGTGACCGCCTCCCAGGCCACCGCCCTCCTGGAGCGCGCGGGCCTGGGGCCCTGGCTGGCCTGCCTGCCCCGGGGCCTGGACACCCCGGTCAGCTCCGACGCCGCCACCCTGGCCGGCGGGGAGAGGCGCCGCCTGCTCCTGGCCCGGGCCCTGGCCTGCCCCGCCCCGCTCATGCTCCTGGACGAGCCCGGCGAGCACCTGGACGCCGGCGCCGCGGACCGCCTGGTCGCGGACCTCCTGCGCGCCGGGGCGCCCACCTCCGGGGACGGCGGGACCACCTCCGGGGACGGCGGGGCAGCGGGGGGC